>Ga0114931_10000490_pt1 | contig 47970 bp, 42 predicted proteins | sample 2SBtaG_FD_89579 | JGI IMG/M metagenome (GOLD analysis project Ga0114931, IMG submission 89579) | Deep subsurface microbial communities from Kolumbo volcano to uncover new lineages of life (NeLLi) - 2SBTROV14_V59a metaG | ecosystem: Environmental > Aquatic > Marine > Volcanic | place: Kolumbo... | reverse complement strand
CGGCTGGGGGTGACATCCACGGCCACCAGAGAGGTCAACCGGCTGACCAGATGGTGGTCCAGCGCAACGGCGAGTACAGCCTTATCCACCGCGTCCCAGTCCATGCCCTCAAAGCGGGCTTCTTCCAGCGAAGCGATCTTCTTGCGCGCCCAAAGCTTTGAGATGCCTGTACCGGGCGCGGCCTTGTCCAGCGGCAATTGTGCCGCCCAGCCCTTGTCGCCCATACGGCCGGAAATACTGAGCGCGCCCGAAACAGCGGACAGTTTGGCGGTAAGAACGACGGGTTCTCCGGCATAAAGATCGGGCAGGGGATTGGGCCACACCTCACCGGTCACCTCTCCGGGCCACCGGGCGCTGAGATCGGTCATGACTGGCCGCTCGAGTTTTTCAAAGAGTTCTGCCATGCGCGTCTTCACTTGAGCCAAATTGCCGATATGTGTGAATGTGCCCCGGCCCAGACGGGCGGCGCGTGACATGAAATATGAATTGGGCGCAGAGCCGATGCCCACGGTAAAGAGCCGCGAGCGGCCAAGCCCGGCGCCGATCGCTTGAAAAAGCTGGGCCTCGTTGCCGATCGCGCCGTCGGTGAGAAAAATTACTTGCCGCACGCGGGTTTTATCATCGGGCGCCGGATCAATGAGAGAGGCTTTAAGGGCGGGCAGCATTTCCGTGCCCCCGTCGGCCGACAGGTTATAGACAAACCGCTTCGCCTCACTGACATTCGTATCACTCGCCGGGACGGCCTGGGGAAATTTCAGTTCCATGGTGTCGTCAAAACGAATGACATTGAAAGTATCATCCGGGGTCAAACGATCAAGCGCCAGAAGAAGACTCTCTTTCGCCTGCCTGATGGATTCCCCCGCCATAGAGCCGGAATTATCGATGACGAAAATCACTTCACGCGGGCGCGCCGCGATATCGGATTGTTTTTTTGCCAAAGGGGGCACGACCATGGCCAGCAGATACTCTTCTCCGTTCATGGTTTCACGAAAAAGCGCCGCTTGAGGCGTCTGTCCGGGAATAGGTTTCCAGGTGAGTTCGAAATCCTTATTGGCGGCCACTGCGCCGTCTTTCAGGGTCAGCGTTGCGCCGTCATCACCCGAACGTTGCATCACGATGGCATGGTGCGCGCTCACGATGTCGCCCAGTTTGAAGCCGGTGCGTAAATTCACGGTGAGAGACACCGGGTTGACGGGGAACGCCTGGTCGTCTTCAGAAGGGCGCAACACGGGGGATTCAATCTTGTCACGATCCGGCACGGGATCAGAAGTTTGCGCCCAACCATTATTGTTAAAATCCACCATCTGGATCTCAGGAGCCGGGGAGTAGCGCGGCGCCACCACGAGAGGCAGACGCAGCGAGAAAGTGCCGGAATCAAGGCGCACACTTTCCTGATATTCGATTTGCACGGTGATGGTCTCATGAGGGCCAATATTGGCGACCGAGTTGGTGAAAATATTGGGTCGTTCCTGTTCGATCAGGCTGGCTTTTTTGCCTTGGGCCTTGGCCTCTTCATAGATGATGCGTGCCTCTTGGCGTTCCTTGATTTTACCTTCGATGAAACGCTCCCCGATCTGCATGCGCAATGTGTCCACGGCGGCTTCATCGGGAACCGGAAAAACGTAAACACCCTCAACCCAGCCATCGGAAGGGTTGGTGAAACGCTGTGTGATTTTTGTGCGGGCGATGGGGCCGGTGACGTCAACGACAATATCGCTCTCGACCAGCGGGGCTTCGACATAATACCCCTCCGTCATGGATTTCAACAGCAGACCGCCGAATCCCATATCGTCAGGCCGCACCAATGGGCGGGTTTGGGCCGGCGTCAGGGATTGGGCCTGCACATGCCAATTCCCCAAAATGCCGAAGGTGATGAAAAACCCCGCCAGAAAAACTATTAATTGTGCACCAGATCGCGCTTTAACTTGTCTACGTGTCATCGGATCAATCCCCTATAAGGCCTCCCATGCCTTTGACTCTCAGGAGCCATGAGGAGATCAGCAGATTACGGTGACAATGTCGTCAAAGTTTGCCCGTGTGTGGCTTCTTTATGACCATTATGTGATGGCGCACTGGCCATGGCTTGCGCTTTTACAGCGGGCAGATTATAGCAGCATTTCCGGCTCACCCCGTGGGTTGAGCCTCTCTTAAATCCCGTTCTTCGCTTGAGGGGCACATCATGGCTGAATCATCATTCCTGTCGCAAACACTGTCCCGTATTCAACCGTCGCCAACCATTGCTGTGACGCAGAAAGCGCGCGAATTAAAGGCGCAAGGCGTGGATGTGATTGGTCTGGGCGCCGGAGAGCCGGATTTCGATACGCCCGAGAATATCAAGCAAGCGGCCATTGAAGCCATTCGCCGGGGCGAGACGAAGTACACCCCTGTTGACGGCATTGCCGAACTCAAGCAAGCGATCTCAAACAAGTTCAAGCGCGAGAACGGGCTGGACTACAAGACCTCTCAGATTACGGTCGCTCCAGGTGGAAAACCTATTATTTACAATGCTATGATCGCTACACTCAATCCAGGAGATGAGGTCATTATCCCGGCGCCCTATTGGGTATCTTACCCCGATATTGTTCTGCTGGCGGGGGGAAAGCCTGTGATCGCCATGGCCGGGCCTGAAACAGGGTTTCGCTTGACGGCGCAGGCGCTGGAAGCCGCCATCACACCCAAAACGAAGTGGTTGATTTTCAATTCACCGTCCAATCCTTCGGGGGCCGCCTATGGGCGCGCGGAATTGAAAGCGCTCACAGATGTGCTTATGCGCCACCCGCATGTCTGGGTGCTGTCCGACGATATGTATGAGCATCTGGTGTATGACGATTTTTCCTTCACAACGCCCGTGCAGGTGGAGCCCGGTCTTTATGATCGTACACTGACGATGAACGGTGTTTCGAAAGCCTATGCCATGACGGGCTGGCGGATCGGCTATGCGGGGGGGGCGGAGGCGCTCATCAAGGGCATGGCCAAAATTCAGTCCCAAACGACATCAAACCCCACGTCGATCAGTCAATGGGCGGCTGTTGAGGCGCTGAACGGGCCACAGAATTTCATTGCGGAGCGGGCGGCGATCTTTAAGGAGCGCCGGGATTTGGTGGTGTCCATGCTGAATCAGGCCTCGGGTCTAGAGTGCCGAACCCCTGAAGGGGCTTTTTACGTTTATCCGGGTTGCGCAGGATGCATTGGAAAAATCAGCCCAAGCGGTAAGAGGATCGAACGCGATGGTGATTTTGCCGCCGAACTTCTGGACGGAGAAGCGGTGGCTGTGGTTCCTGGAGCCGCCTTTGGCCTGTCGCCTTTTTTCCGCATTTCTTACGCCACCTCAACGCAGGCGTTAACCACGGCCTGCGAACGCATCCAGCGCTTTTGCGCGGCGCTGACGTGAGTTTGTTTTTCCCTTTTTTATGAGTGCTGAAATACTGCTCTGGGCTGTGAGGGTGGCCGGGCCCGCGATGCGCCCTCTCTTGCGAGAACCTGCGGGGCAATGGCCTCCCGCCCAGACACATATAACCACAAAACCAACCCACTGGGACATCAGCGGGGTTCCGCCTGGGTCTGATACCAGCGCAAAGATACACGAGACTAAATCGAAATTTCCTGGGACAAATCCGGCGCCTCCGCGCCGATCGTGGGACCGAAAACGGCTTCAAACTGACGGCGTAATTCTTTTTCCACATGATCCAGGGAAATCGCCCTGCCCAAATCCGCGAGACTTGTGACGCCGTGATCCGAAATGCCGCAAGGCACGATGCCGGAAAAATGCTCCAGCTCAGGAGCGACATTTAAACTGATTCCGTGATACGAGACCCATTTTGTCAGCCGGACGCCGATGGCGGCGATCTTGTCCTCGCGCCCGGGCGTTACTTCATCCCGGCGCACCCAGACGCCCACGCGATCGGGCCTGATTTCTCCGATGACATCGTAAGCCGCCAAAGTTCCGATCAGCCAATCTTCCAGATGCCGCACGAAAGCGCGCACATCCGGCCCGCGTTCTTTGAGATTCAACATGACATAGGCCACAAGCTGTCCCGGGCCATGATAGGTGTACTGACCGCCGCGCCCGGTATTGTGGACGGGGAAACGATCCGGCTTCAGCAAATCTTCTCCATGTGCGCTCGTGCCGGCGGTGTAGAGGGAGGGATGTTCAAGAACCCAAACGCATTCCCGCGCGATTCCATTCGCAATGGCCCCGGCGCGCCGTTCCATAAACGCCTCTGCGGCTTTATAAGGCGTCAGGCCCGGAGACCGTCTCCATTCAACGCATTTTTCCACTACGATGGTTCTTCCTGCTTTGGGTTTAAGGCTTCGGTAATCATAACATGGGATGGTCTGACAGTCCTTGCGTAAAGAATTTTCCGGGGTAAATTGAATATGAACGCTGTTGAATCCGTCAAAATCGATATTACCGTCATTATCGGCAAATCCACCTTGCCGATTCACCAATTGCTCAAAATGGGGCGGGGCGCGGTGATTGAACTCGATGCCAATCAGAATGACGATGTGTGGATTTTGGCCAATAATGAACCGATTGCCCGGGGAGAGATCGTTCTGCAGGGTGATGTGATCGCCATCTCGATCACGGATACCGTCAATGGTTTCTTTGGCTGATCCTTTTAGCGTGCCAAACCAGGGAGTAAGGGGAAAGTCCGGTGGCAGGCTTCACAAACAGGCGCGAATTTGCTACATCGCGTGCGGCTTACCTAAAAGGATATGCGGTCGTGGCGGAATAGGTAGACGCGCAGCGTTGAGGTCGCTGTGGGGTAAAACCCGTGGAAGTTCGAGTCTTCTCGACCGCACCATATCTTCGCAAACCCTTCTTCGTTAAGTGAGGGCTAATAGCACATAAAGACGCTTTTCAGGAATCCAGGAGACGCCAGACATGAGCGAAAATCCGGAAAACCTGGAAGGCACGTCCTCCACCCTTTCTCCCATTGGCGCCCCCCCAACCATAGAGCATCCCGTGCTTGATGAGGATTACGCGCTCAATCCTTCCTTTGTGCGCAGTGTCATCGATGCACTCGATCAGGATGACGGGGAGAAAATGCGCCGTCTGCTTTTGCCGCTTCATGCCGCGGACATCGCCGACCTGCTGGGCCTTGTCAGCGCCTCAGAGAGGCGCGAGCTGGTGCGGCTGCTGAGTGATAACATCGATCCTGACGTGTTGACGGAACTTGATCCGGATGTCCGGGATGATGTCCTCAATCAACTTGATCCCAGCATCATCGCCGCCGCCGTACAGGCCATGGAAAGCGATGATGCGGTGCATCTTGTCGAGGACATGCCCCATGAGGAGCGCAGGACGGTTCTCAATCAGGTGCGCCATGTTGATCGGGCGGCGGTGGAGCAAGCGCTGTCCTATGGCGAGGATTGCGCCGGCCGGCTGATGCAGCGCGAAGTGATAACGGTGCCACCCTTCTGGACCGTCGGACAGGTCATTGATCATATGCGCGAAACCAAGGGATTGCCGGATCAGTTCTTTGAAATCTATGTGGTGGATGAGAGTTTTCATCCCATCGGTTCCGTGCCGATCAGCCGGATGATGCAGGCCCAGCGCACGATCTCCATCACCGAGCTGATGGATACCGACATTCAACGCATTCCTGCTTCGCTGGATCAGGGGCAACTGGCCTATTTATTCAATCAATATCACCTTTTGTCAGCGCCTGTTGTGAATGAAGATCAACGGCTTGTGGGCATGGTCACCGTTGATGACATTGTGGATGTCATCAAAGAGGAAGATACTGAAGATATTCTGGCGCTGGGCGGCGTGAAGGACGAGGGTCTTTCTGACGGCGTGATCACCACCACCCGGCGCCGTTTTTCCTGGTTGATGATCAATTTGGCGACAGCCATTCTCGCCTCGATCGTGATCGCTTTTTTTGGCGCCACTCTCGAAAAGTTTGTGGCACTGGCCATTCTCATGCCCATTGTGGCCTCGATGGGCGGCAATGCCGGAACGCAAACGCTGACTGTGGCGGTACGCGCCATCGCCACGCGTGATCTCACACCCTCCAATGCGCTGCGGATTATCATACGGGAAGTTTTGGTGGGCGGTCTCAACGGAGTGCTGTTTGCCCTTTTGATGGGTCTGATCGGCGGGTTGTGGTTTCAAAGCTGGGCCATTGGCGGTGTGTTGGCGGCGGCCATGGTGATCAATCTGATTTGCGCCGGGGCGGCGGGTATCCTCATTCCTCTCGGCATTCAGCGCGCCGGGGCTGACCCCGCCCTGGCTTCAACGGTTTTCGTGACAACAGTGACGGATGTCATTGGATTTTTTGTCTTTTTGGGGCTTGGTGCTTTGGCGTTAGGCTGAGTATGAAAGCGGTGGCGCTTTCATCTTTTCAAGGCAGCACTTCTGAATCGGTTGGCGTTTCAGCCCCATCGTCGAAAGTCGGTTCCACGCGTCCCTTCCTCCCGTGGTCCAGACGCGGCAATGCGCTTTCCTCTCCATCTTCAAGGGGCGAATCATGAAGGAGAAGATCGTCAGCGAATTCATTGTCGCGCTCTGATGAGCGCTGGCTGCCCTCCTGATGCGGAAAGAATGGTCGTCCTTTGGCCTTTTTAGGCGCCAGAAGGTGCCCCAGCAGTTTATTTAATTCCACAACACCGACGGCACGCCGGCCCCATGTGTGGGAAACCACCATGATATCGCTGATTTCCTTGCGCGCCATCAATTTCAGGGTTTTCATGTTCGACGCGTGATTGGTCACGGCATGGGGATTAAACAGCGGCAATTCGCTGAGTTCCTTCACCCGGTTTCCGTTGAGCAGGTCAATGATGTGCGTGCCCGAAATCGGCTCGATCTCCTTGCGAAAATCATCCGCTTTGGAGAAGAACAGGAAGCGGTTAAACCAGTCGACAAAAACGATATATTTGAAATTGGGAAAACGTTTGAGATTTTCCAGGTAATAAAGCATGACATCGCGTTGAAGGGGGAGGGTGCGTCCAAGAAAATGAAAATCAACTTTTGACGGGGGGTGAAGTTTGATTTTCAGAATAATCGGCTGATCCTCTTCCAGATTGGCAATCCGATCCTGAAGGTAGGCGATATAGGCTTCCTGAACGAGATCAATCTGCTCAATGTCGTTTTGATTGATAGATGGGGAAATGCGTTTGTTCGGTGCTGAGAACATGCCGCGGCGCATGAAGGCGGCACTCTCGATCTGTTCAGGTTCCGGACGGTTGGCAAGGGAAAATCCCACAAGAAACGTGAGCAGGATCACGCCGATCAGGGAGGTGTCCGTCATGCCGGTATATTCTTCAAGCAACGGGGCAAAATAAGGGCTGAAGGCGTGAAACGCGGCCAGCGCTCCCACGCCCAAGGCTGCCAGAAACAGACCGGCAAAAAACGCTCTGACCCAATTATCCATGGTCCGTCATTTTCCCTGAACCCTTGCCCACTTTAATGTCATAAGTTAATACGCCTGCGGGAAGACGTCAAAGACTGAGTGGTCTGAACATGCCTTGGAAAAACCTAAGGAAAATCGTGTAATCGTTTGATTTGAAATACAAAAATGGTTAATGAGGAAAAGAAGACAATGAGTCCGCTGGTGAACCGGACAGGACAGGAGAAAATTGATGACTGACGCCATGGTGCTGCTTGATCTCACGCGGGCGGGCATTGCCGTCATCACGCTGAATCGCCCGAGAATTCATAATGCCCTTAATGCCGAGGTGGTTGAACAGCTCAGCGACATGTTGAACGATCTGCATAAGGCTGATGGCATGCGTGCTGTCCTCATTGAGGGAGCCGGGAGCAGCTTTTCAGCAGGGGCGGATATCACCTGGATGCGCGCAGCGGCTGACTATACCCATCAGGATAATTTGGAAGACGCCCGCGCTTTGGCGCATATGCTGCACCTGCTGTACACCCTGCCACAGCCCAGCATCGCTCTTGTAGACGGCGCGGCCCGGGGGGGGGGCGTGGGGATCATCGCCGCATGCGATATGGCGATTGCATGCCGCGCCGCGACCTTTGCCTTTTCTGAAGTCCGCCTGGGCCTGACACCGGCCACGATATCGCCCTATGTGCTCAAAGCCATCGGTGAGCGCGCCGCGCGGCGTTATTTTCTTACGGCTGAAACATTCGATGCAGAGCAGGCACTGAGTATGGGACTGGTTCACCACATCGTGAAGAGTAAAAACGACCTTGCAGAGCAAAGCGAAATCCTTGTCCAATCGATTCTTGAGAATGGTCCCCTGGCCATCTCAGCCTCCAAAGATCTGATCGCCAGCATCACGGGCCGACCTGTTGAGCACGATTTAATCGAAGACACCGCGCGGCGCATTGCAGATCAAAGATCCACGCCGGAAGCCAAAGAGGGCCTGGAGGCTTTTTTGAACAAAAGAAAAGCGGATTGGAGCAAATTAATCGCGTGATGCCTGTTCATCTTGTCAAACTTTGTGTAGGCGTGAAGGAAGTTAGTGAACTGGTTGCCTGGCAGACAGCCAGAAGAAAAGACATGCTCTCGCGGGGGCTCAAACCGGAAATTATACATGTCACCCGTATGACACCGCGCCGCCGGGATGAACTTCTGGATGGGGGATCGCTTTACTGGGTTATCAAAGGATTTATTCAGGTGCGGCAAACCATAGTGGATCTGCGTGTCATGGATGGGAAGGATGGCATTCGCCGTTGCGGCATTGTATTGTCTCCCGATGTGACGCCGTGTGCCCCGGCACCGCGCAGGCCGTTTCAAGGCTGGCGTTATCTGACGCAGGCTGATGCGCCGCGCGATCTGGAGGCAGGAGTTCTCAGCGGACTTGACGGAATGCCAGAAAAGATGCGGGCCGAATTGATGGAACTGGGATTGATATAGAAGATGGCTTTTTCAGACAGAATAGGGAAAGTCATGAAGAACATGCCCTTGCGGCTGACAATCATCACGGTGGGCGTTTTGGCGATCGCTTATTTCGTGATCGAAAGACGACTTGATGTGGGCGGCCCCGCAAAAGTGTGTCTGTCGGGTGATGTCTCGATGATCCGGGTCACCGCAGGTACTTGTCTCAGCCCAAAAGACATAAAGTCCATGCTGCAAGCGCCGGTGTTAAATAACAATGGACAGGCGGCACTTTTAAAACTGACGCCCCCGAACAGCGCCACACAAAAGACTCCAGTAAAGACGTGTGCTGATTATATAAAAAAAATAGGACATGGCTGGTATGCGCTTTCACAGCGCGAAATGGACAAGGAAATTGCTTTTACCGCAAGATGTGGTCTGCTGACCGCATTGGCGCAGGCCACCACGCCTCGCCAGTCTTATGTGAACGATCCAAAAGGTTTGGCCAATCTCGGTTGGTTGCCTGAGAGTCTTCTCCCGCATTTCGGTGAATCAAGTTCTGAAATTGTTCAGGATGATTCAGGACGGCATGAAAGAAGTGTTGCTGCGCTGGCCGCTGCCGGAGAATGCACAATCCGGCAAGCCAAACCAGACTTTCTGAGCCTTGTGTGTAACCTCAATGATGTGTCAATTCAGGAACTGGCGCGTGCGGATTTCAATGAGGACGGGTTTGAGGACATGCTTGTATTGTTGTCTGCCAAACCCACCGGGGGGACTGCCAGTTTCAGTGAAGTACAGGGACTGACGCGGCGCAATCCAAGCAGCATGCTCGAAACTTTCGCACTTGATGTTCGTTGACTGAAATTTGCACGCGCCCTATGCACGCACCGGCCGGTTATCAATCAGCCGTGTTTTGCCAACCCAGGCGGCGGCGAGAAGCTGCGCCGGACCGGTCAGAACTGTCATGGGCGCAAGGGTTTGGCTGTTACGGAGCTCCAGATAATCCACAGGATCAAAGCCTGCAAGCCGTAGCGCCGCGCGGCCTTCATCCAGGGCCTGGGCAATGTCTTCACCTTCAATGAGGCGCTGGGCGACTCGCCCCATGATTTCATTCAATCTGGCGGCCACTGCGCGCTCGGCAGGAGAAAGATATTGATTGCGCGATGAAATCGCCAGACCGTCTTTTTCGCGCATGATGGGTCCTGCAATAATGTCCACCGGAATATCGAGATCGCGCACAAGACGCCGGATCACATGCACTTGCTGAAAGTCTTTTTCTCCAAACACCGCAACATCGGGAAGAACCTGCAAAAGTAATTTGGTGACCACCGTCGCAACGCCGCGAAAAAAATGTGGACGGGTGGCGCCGCACAGACCTTCAGTGATGCCGGAAACTTCAACCGCGGTGGAAAAATCAGCCCCATACATGCCCTGTGCATCTGGCGCGTAAACCATATCAACGCCAACCCGGGACAGTTTTCTGATGTCGGCCTTCTCATCTCGGGGGTAGGCATCAAAATCTTCATGGGGCGCAAATTGCGTTGGATTGACAAAAATGCTGACAATCACCTTGTCACTGTGTTCCCGCGCCAGGCGCACAAGCGAAAGATGGCCCTCGTGCAGAGCGCCCATGGTGGGAACGAGAGCGATGCGCTTGCCATCGCGCTTCAAGCGCGCACCGTTGAGCGTAATTCCGGGACCTTCCGAATAATTTTGGGAGAAGCTGTGTCGTTTGCGGGCACGTGACTACATCACTCGACTTGAAAATCCGGGACCAATAGGGCACGAGACCTATATCAGTCATGGAGAGGGTATCAAGTCTGGATTTTTCAAACTGGGCGTCAACTGGGAATTGACAGTCTGCGGCATCCGGCTTGACACCGCAGCGGGTCTGTTCAGAATAGGTGTCATATAGGCTGGTCAGGACATTATTGTGAATAATTTCATAAAGTTAGAAGAGTCTGATGACATGTCAGACAAGCCCCGTGCCCAGGTCATTTGTCTTGGCAATGAAAAAGGGGGATCAGGTAAATCAACCACAGCCATGCATATTCTTGTCGCTTTGATGACGATGGGCAAGAGCGCCGGGGCACTGGATCTCGACAGCCGGCAGAAGAGCCTGGCGCGTTATGTTGAGAACCGATCAAGTTGGGCGCGGCAGACGGGGCAGGACATCCCCATCCCGGATGTCAGAGTGATTCAGCAGAGTTCGGCTGACAGCCGGACGCAAGCCCGCGAAGAAGAACGTCAATGGTTCGAAACAGCCTTAAACGAGCTCTGCGGTAAATATGATTTTGTCGTGATCGACAGCCCGGGCGCCGATACCCATCTTTCGCATCTGGGCCATGCCTCAGCGGATACGATCATCACACCCATGAATGATAGTTTTGTGGATCTGGATCTTCTGGCGAAGGTCGATCCTGACACTTATGAGGTCATCGGCCCCAGCCTCTATAGCGAGATGATCTGGGAGAGTAGAAAAAGACGCGCGCTCACCGATCGGGTTTCCATCGACTGGGTGTTGATGCGGAACAGACTGGCCAGCCTTGACGCAAAAAACAAGCGGCGGGTCGGAGAGGTTCTGGAAAAACTGGCGCCCCGCACCGGCTTTCGTTTGGCGCCGGGATTTGGCGAGCGGGTGATCTATCGTGAACTCTTTCCCTCGGGGCTGACACTTCTTGATATCATGAACACTGATACACACGTTTCAATGACGATGAGTCACGTGGCGGCGCGTCAGGAATTACGGGATCTGATGGTGACGCTCGATCTGCCCGGTCTGGAAGGGGCGGCGGCCTCGTTTTAGGGACAGAATGCAATAAGGAAGGCGTGCGGTCCGCATATGAAAAAATCCGCGAACAAAGATGTTCCGCAAAACAAAGCGCGTCCTTCAGCACCCAGAGTGAGTGAGGGTGTGGGTGTGTTTCTGGCACAGGTGGCGCGCACGCCCATGACAAAAACGCCGGGCGAGAGCGGGCGTCTGCTGTTTGCTCTTGATGCAACCCTGAGCCGGCAGCCGACATGGGATACGGCGTGCCAGATTCAGTCTGAGATGTTCAGCGAAACCGCCGCACTTGGCGGGCTGGACGTTCAACTGGCGTATTTTCGGGGTTTTAACGAATTCAAAGCCAGTCCGTGGGTTGCTGATTCAACGGCGCTGTTGCGCTTCATGAGCCGCATTGACTGCCGGGGCGGCCACACGCAGATCCGGCGATTACTACGTCATGCACTTAAAGAGGCGCAAGGAAAGCCGGTCAATGCGCTGGTGTATATCGGTGATTGCTTTGAGGAAGGTCTCGATGAGGTCTGCCAGCGCGCCGGTGAGTTGGGGCTGCGCGGCGTGCGGGCGTTCATGTTTCACGAAGGCAGGGATAAAAGGGCGGAACAGGCCTTCCGTGAGATCGCGCGATTGACCGGCGGCGCCTATTGCCGATTCGATGCAGGATCAGCAAAGCTTCTCAAAGAATTGCTGGCGGCGGTGGCAGTGTTTGCCGCCGGCGGCAGGGCAGCTCTGGAAGACTATGGAAAAAGGCGCGGGGGCCGGGTGTTGCAAATCACGCACCAACTACGCTGAATCAAAGCGTTGCTGTAACTGAAGGATAGACAAAGAGATGATCTGGGTTCTGCTGGGAGGAATGCTGCTTTTCGCTTGTCTCCTGCTGGCGCAGGCGCTTGTCTCAGCCGACCCGAAGGTGGTGGCGCGCATTTTGCGCTATGCCGGGGCGGCGGTACTTATGCTGGTGTCTATTCCTGTTATTTTGCGCGGCGGGCTGGCCATCGGGCTGCCCTTGATAGGCTTTGCCCTGATTCTTTTAGGCAAACGAAGCCCGATCCCTTTGGGGCCTTTGAGTGGTCTGGCTGCGGGACTGTCTGGGAGCACGCAGCGCAGCGCCGGGCAAACTTCCACCATTGAAACCGCCACACTGTCCATGACTCTCAATCATGACAGCGGCGACATGGACGGACTGGTGCGCACGGGGCGTTTAGAAGGGCAGCGTCTGAGCGCACTTTCCATCGAAGCTCTTCAGTCACTTCTGTCCGAGTGCCAGGCATGCGATCCCGATGCCGCAGCATTATTGCAGGCGTACATCGATCGGCACCGCCAGGAGGAATGGCGCGCGGCTTCACAAGGACACTCAGAAACAGAAATGCCGGGGACGGGCAGCAGCGCCATGACACAAACGGAAGCCTACGCCATTTTGGGGCTTGAGCCGCCGGTCTCGCGCGCCGCCATTGCCGAAGCGCATCGCGCCCTGATGAAAAAACTTCATCCCGATCACGGAGGCTCAACCTATCTGGCGTCAAAGATCAATCAAGCCAAAGATTTATTGTTGGGACTTTGATTTGAATTCTGGCTGGCATTTGGGAATTATGAATATCTACAAATCCTTATACCAAAATGGACCATATCTATAAGGCAGACTGAAGCAGGATAGCGTTAACGCTCCCCGGTTTTGTGGAGCCAGTCTACATTGCCTATTTAAGTTCTATGAAAGACGTCTCATGACATCGTCCTATCCCAACGCCCATTTTCTTGCCGAACCTGACTGGCTCCATGCGCATTTGAACGATGAGGATCTGTGCATTATTGATGCGCGATTCAATGTGCGTGTGCGAGCGGATGGCGTATTCGAGGAGGTTTCAGGACGCTCCGATTATCTGGAAAGGCCATATTCCCGGGGCGCAGTTCGTTGATTTACATACCGATCTTGTCAACCCGGAGAACCTGACCAGCATTATTGGGGCAGGGGCTTTTGAAGCGCTGATGGGCCGTCTTGGTATCGGACCACAAAGCACGGTCGTGATTTATGATGAGCGCGGAGGGGTATGGGCAGCGCGGCTTTGGTGGGCATTGCGTTTTTATGGTCATGATAGGGTGAAGATGCTGAATGGCGGGCTGACTGGGTGGCGCGCCGCCCGGCTGGTGTGACCGACGAGATGACCAATAATTTGCGGGCTATCGGATGGACCGATGCGGAAATTGTCGAGATCATCGCCTCCGTCGCTCTCATGCGTTACACGAGTACAGTCGCAAGTGCGCTTGACGTGCCCTTGGAGCCAGCCATGGAAGGTGTGGGGGTAAGTTGCGGCCGTGCCTCTCGACAAACTGGATTAAACGCTTTTAATTGGTCATAAATTTCGACCAATCGTCTTGGACGATGGTAAAGCAGGTGATGCCTTGTTGTTGCAGTCGGCTGCATGTGTTGACCGCTTCCAGTTCGCGGTAGGGGCCGATGCGCGCCCGGTAGATGGTTGTGCCATTCACATTGATGGGAACCACGGCCATCATGACATCGCCAAACAGATCTGAGGAGCGCGCTGCGGTGGCATTAAGGCGCTGCACAGCGATTTCCCTGACCCGGTACGCGCCGATCTGAATGGCAAAAAAGGCTTCAGGGTCCTTCAGGCGGGCTTTGAAGCTGAATGAATCAACCGGTGAAGGCAACAGACTGGCCACAACAGGCTCATCGGCCGGCGGCGTTTCCTGGGCCTCAATCAGATCGCCGATGGGGTCGGGGGGAGGACCGGCATCAGGCTCTCCGGTATAGGATGTATCGCCCTGCTCGATCACAGGACGTTTTGCCGCTGAGGAAGGCTTTGGAGGGGAGACGGGCGCCGGAGGGGAGGAGGACGCCACAAACAGATTGCCACTGCCGGGTTTGGCAAGGGGCCGGGGAATCACCACAAAGCGCCGGCCCAGAGACGGGTCGGCGGCGATACGCCGAAATTGTTCATTCAGGATCTTTTGCATATGCGCATCCCGGGTCGAGGGCTTACGCCCGCCGAAGACGACACCGATGAGGTGCACCCCATGGCGCTGAACCGATGTCACCAGGTTAAAGCCGGAGGCGCGGATATAGCCCGTTTTGATGCCATCCGTGCCGCGAAAGCGCTTGAGCAGATTGTTATGCGTTCTATAGGTTCTGCCTTTCCACTTGAAAGAGGTTGCGGCAAAATAATTATAATATGTCGGAAAATCCAGAATGAGCTTCTGGCCAAGCCGCGCCATATCACGCGCCGTGGTATATTGCCTGCGGTTGGGCAAACCTGAGGCATTGCGAAATTGCGTTCCGGTGAGCCCCAGGGTTTTGGCTTTTCGAGTCATCAACTGAGCAAATTTATATTCAGATCCGCCTATATTTTCCCCCACAACCGTAGCGACGTCATTGGCTGATTTAATCACCAGCGCTTTAATCGCCTGTTCCACAGAGATGGTTTGACCCGCTTTCAAGCCGAGTTTTGAAGGCGCCTGCCCCTGAGCCCGGCGCGAAACTTTGAGTTGGGAATGCAGGGTGAGCTTTCCCTTATCCAATTGCTCAAACAGCAGATAAAGGGTCATCATTTTAGTGAGAGAGGCCGGATAACGCCTGGATTTTGAATTGCGGGCATAAAGCACCTGGCCTGTGTAGGCATTGATCACTATTGAGGCATATTTGGGATTAGGCTTTGCTGCGGCGTCGCTGAGCGGCGTGGCAAAAAGAGCCAACAGAACAAAGAACGCCATTTTGTGTGGCGTTCGACTGAGGATTCGCACCTTAAGCCGACTCAACACAACCGTGTTCTCTCACTTTTCATGCTCCCCAGATTTCCCAGGCTAAACAAATTTACTCTTATCCCCAAACACATTTTTGCACGAGGTGGGATAATTCTCATCAATCCCGCCAAAAATCGCCTGCGTGGGGCAGGCCACCTGATCCATGAGACAAGGCGGGTATGATGTTAACAAAAGGTTAATTAATTCTTTACAATAAAATATATTGCAGTGCACAATATTGCTTGATACAGCCAGTTTTCAACACTATATGGGGGTCAGATGCTGCATTGCAGCAAGAAATTAGCCTGATGTGTTTGAGGAAATGGCTGATTTTCTTGGATTAACCACTCAGGAAGAGGCTTAACAATGACTGGAACTACCAAAAAATCAAACAATAAGACACGCACGCAGGACGCTCAATCCAAACCTTTTGGAGCCGAGGCGTTTACAAACGGATTTGAAAAAGCATTTGGCGGGTATGGAGATATTGCTGCTTTTGGTAAAGAAAATTATGAGGCTTTGCTGGAGTGCACCCATGCAACCAAATCCGGCCTTGAAGTCCTTCAGGGCGAAGCTCTGGCTTTTTCGAAGCATGCCCTTGAGGAGAGCGCCGTTGTGGCCGAAGCCGCGATCAAAGCGCGTTCCGTTCAGGAACTCGTTGAAATTCAAAGCAATTTTGCCAAATCAGCTTTCGAATCCTTCGTCACCCATGCGAATAAATGGGCCGGGATGCTGAGCGATACGGCGCGGGAAGCGGCGGAGCCCCTAAACAGCCGCTTGAGCAGCGTCTTTAATAAAGTGGCGTAACCCCCCTCATCTCGCAACAAAACAGTTGCAGGATTTGTCTTTAAAAGGGCCTGTTTTCCGGACAGGCCCTTTTGTTGTGCGCCGGCCTCTGAAGAAAGCTTGACGCCCCATATTTTGAAATGACAAAAATAAACAGTCTGAACCGGTTTTCACGGAGGATTGAAGTTAGGTCTTGCGCTCGTTATGCACCGGCTTATCTTTGTAAGGCATGGTTCACCATTCAGGCGTTATGGTAACGCTGTAAAAGGTTGTTTTGTGTGACGATCAAGAGAAACGGCATTGGTAAAAACATTGATTTTGATGACTGACAGGGATGCGGACAAAAATAGGGAGTCTGGACCGTCGACGGGTTTAGTGACCAAGACAAAACCTAAAACAAAAAAACCGTCACTTTATCGTGTCCTCCTGCTGAATGATGACTATACTCCTATGGAGTTTGTTATTTTTGTGCTGCAAAAATACTTTAACAAAAGCCGTGAGGATGCGACGCGTATTATGTTGCATGTTCACCAGAATGGAGTCGGTAATTGCGGCGTGTTCACATATGAAGTTGCGGAGACAAAAGTGGCGCAGGTAATTGATGAATCACGGCGCCATCAACACCCGCTGCAATGCACCATGGAAAAGGAGTAACAAGAAGACCTTGCCCTCATTCTCACAAAGCCTTGAAGATGCCCTTCACCGCGCCATTCGATTGGCGGGCGAATACGATCACGAGTATGCAACTCTGGAACATCTTCTTTATGCGCTGATCGAGGACAAGGACGCGACCGCGGTGATGCGCGCCTGCAATGTTGATCTGGAAGTGCTGAAAGACAGTTTGATCAATTACATTACGCATGAACTGTCGAGCCTGATCATCACCAGACAGGAAGACGCCAAGCCCACAGCGGCCTTTCAGCGCGTCATCCAGCGCGCGGTGATTCATGTCCAGTCTTCCGGACGCGAAGAGGTGACGGGGGCCAATGTTCTGGTGGCGCTGTTTGCGGAACGGGAAAGCCACGCGGCATACTTTCTGCAGGAACAGGATATGACCCGCTATGATGCGGTCAATTATATTTCACATGGTGTCGCCAAAAGGCCGGGCATGTCGGAGACACGCACGACGCGCGGGACTGAAGATGAGGGTTATGAGAGCGCCAATTTGGCAAAAGATGCCACGGAAGCGCTGGATGCCTATTGTGAAAATCTGAACCTGAAGGCGAGCGCCGGAAAGATTGATCCGCTGATCGGCAGAGAGTCCGAAGTCGAGCGTACCATACAGATTTTGTGTCGCCGTCAAAAGAACAACCCCCTTCTGGTGGGTGATCCCGGCGTCGGTAAAACAGCGATCGCGGAAGGGCTGGCGCGCAAAATAGTCAACAAGGAAGTGCCTGAGGTTTTGGCTGAGTGCACAATCTATGCCCTGGACATGGGGGCTTTGTTGGCGGGAACGCGCTATCGCGGTGACTTTGAAGAACGCATAAAAGCCGTTATGAACGAGCTTGAGGAAATGCCTGAAGCCATCCTTTTTATTGATGAAATCCACACGGTGATTGGCGCCGGGGCGACAAGCGGCGGCGCGATGGATGCGTCCAATTTATTAAAACCTGCTCTCCAAAGCGGCTCTTTGCGGTGCATCGGCTCGACGACATATAAAGAATTTCGGCAATATTTCGAGAAGGACCGTGCGCTGGCGCGGCGTTTCCAAAAAATCGACGTGAACGAGCCAAGCGTTCCCGACACCATCAAGATTCTAAAAGGATTGAAGCCGTATTTTGAGGACTTTCATAAAGTGCGGTACACGAATGAAGCCATCAAATCGGCAGTGGAGTTATCGGCTAAATATATGCATGACCGCAAACTGCCTGATAAGGCGATTGATGTCATGGATGAGGTGGGCGCCTCACAGATGCTTCTTCCCGTTGCCAAGCGTCGCAAGACCATTGGTGTGAAAGAAGTTGAGACCGTCATCGCAAAAATGGCGCGCATACCGCCCAAATCCGTATCAAAATCAGATACGCAAGTTTTGCAGGATCTGGACAAAAACCTGAAGCGTGTGGTCTTTGGTCAGGATAAGGCCATTGAGCAATTGGCGGCGGCCATCAAACTCTCACGGGCTGGTTTAAGAGAACCTGAAAAGCCGATCGGCAGTTATCTTTTCTCAGGTCCCACCGGGGTTGGGAAAACGGAAGTCGCCAGACAACTGGCCAGCATTATGGGGGTCGAGTTGCTGCGTTTCGATATGTCGGAATATATGGAACGGCATACGGTGTCGCGGTTGATCGGCGCGCCTCCAGGCTATGTCGGCTTTGACCAAGGGGGTTTGTTGACCGATGGCATTGATCAAAATCCGCACTGCGTTTTGCTCCTGGATGAAATTGAAAAAGCGCATCCGGATCTCTTCAATATTCTTCTTCAGGTTATGGATCACGGCAGCCTGACGGATCACACCGGTAAGAAAATTGATTTTAGAAATGTCATTCTGATCATGACCACGAATGCGGGGGCGACCGACCTTGCCAAACCCTCCATAGGCTTTGGCCGCGGCAAAAGGGAAGGGGATGATCAAGAAGCCATCAACCGAATGTTCTCACCGGAGTTCCGCAATCGATTGGATGCTGTTGTGTCCTTCAGCGGCCTATCGCCGGATATCATTGCCCGCGTGGTGGAAAAATTCGTTCTGCAACTGGAAGCCCAGCTTGATGACCGCAATGTGATGTTCGAGTTGACCGATGACGCCAATAAATGGCTGGCGGACAAGGGCTATGATGAACATTTTGGAGCCAGGCCCCTGGCCCGCGTTATTCAGGAGCACATCAAGAAACCTCTGGCGGAAGAACTTCTCTTCGGAAAGTTGAAACGTGGCGGGACGGTGCGGGTGGCGGTGGATGATGACAACAATTTGAGTTTTGAATTTGTTGAACTGCCCCCCACTCCAGCGAAATCCTCACAAAACGCAACCAGGAAAAAGGCCGGGGAAGAAGAGGGGGATGAAAGCCCCGATGAAGGGACGCCCGATCGTAAAGACAAACCCGGCGATTCAGGCGGTGGCTCTGTGCCTTCCGTGCCTGTTACGGCTGACTGAATATCATCGCTCTGCATTGACTTTTTTCCACACTTTAACTTTGTCATTCCGCTGTTTGAGACAGCGCAATGCATGAATTCATATGTATACTGATGAATGAAGGTGAATCCCTGTGGCCAGGCGTCACAATGACAAAGGCTATTCCAACGCTGCTCTGATTTTCTCTGCGATTGTCTGAAGCTCGGCCGGATCCGCCTGTTCACGGGCGTGGAGTTTTATGTCAATGCCATCCTGACGCGGTATAATATGAAAATGGACGTGAAAGACGCTCTGTCCCGCCGCCGCCCCATTCAATTGCATCAGCATGAACCCTTTGGGAGCCAGTGCTCTGTTGATCGCCTTGGCGATTTTTTGCGTTGAGCGCATCAGTGCCGCCGCCATATCGGGTTCGAGATCCAGAAGGTTTTCGGCCTCCGCTTTGGGGATAACCAAAGTATGTCCCTCCGCTTGCGGCATGATATCCAGGAAGGCCAAAGTTTTTTCATCTTCAAAGACTTTGATGCAGGGAATTTCCTGCCGCAGCATTTTGGCAAAAATATTACCGGGGTCATAGGTCATAGCATTCAGCCTTTTTCGTTATTTGTGTGGCGGAAAGGGGTGTGCGCTGACAATACCTCGATATCAGAGTCCACATAGCGGCGTTCTTCCTCCAGATAGTCATGTACGGCATCACGAAAATGCGGATTGGGAATGTAGTGGGCGCTGTAGGTGGGCGTGGGTATATACCCCCTTGCCAGCTTGTGTGTGCCTTGCGCGCCTGCTTCCACTTTTTGCAGTTTTCTTTCAATCGCGAAGTCAATCGCCTGATAATAACAGGTCTCAAAATGCAAGAAAGGATGGTCTTCGATGCATCCCCAATTACGCCCATAGAGCGTGTTGCTGCCAATAAAATTGAGCGCGCCGGCAATGTAACGTCCCTCCCTTTTGCAAAGGATGAGAAGTGTATGGTCGGCCAAAGTTTCGTTGATCGCTGAGAAAAATTCACGCGTCAGGTAGGGCCGTCCCCATTTTCTCATGCCGGTGTCGATGTAAAACGCATAGAAGGCGTCCCAGTGGTGCTCTTGCAGCGCATCGCCCGTCACGCGTTCGATTTCGATTCCGGGCGCCAGGGCAGCGGCGCGCTCTTTACGCAGATTCTTGCGTTTGCGCGATGACAGATCTTCCAAAAATTCTTCAAAGGAAAGATAGCCTTTGTTGACCCAATGAAATTGCCTGTCCGTTCGTTGAAGATACCCTTGCTCCCCAAATTTCTCCCATTCGTTTTCTGGCATGAATGTGACATGCAGGGATGAAATATCCGCATTCAGAGTGATCTGTTTTAGTGAGTCAATGAGGTGACGTTTGAGAATATTTTCATCAGGTCCCGGCGGCACAAGAAGACGTCTTCCGGTGGCCGGGGTAAAGGGAACTGAGACCTGGAATTTGGGATAATATTTTCCTCCCGCGCGCATAAATGCGTCTGCCCATCCTTGATCGAAGACATACTCTCCCTGAGAATGAGACTTAAGATAGAGCGGCACCGCGCCCAGAATTCTGCCTGTACCGTCCTCAAGTAATATATGATGGGGCGCCCACCCGGTTTCACGCACCGCCGATCCGCTTGCTTCCAGTGCGTGTAGAAAGGCATGGCTAACGAAGGGATCATAGGCGTCACCCGGATTGGCGCAGGCATCCCATGACGTCGCATCGACATGTGCCATGCTGTGTGCAAGCTTGATCGTCCAACTGTCCGGATCAGACCGGGAAAGCATCAACCTGTCCTCGTTACAAATCGATTTTATTCGATCTCAAAGATAGCATCGATCTCTACCGCAACATTAAACGGCAGAGAGGCGGCACCTACGGCAAAGCGCGCGTGCCGTCCAATGTCTTCAAAAACCTCAACCATGAGATCGGACGCTCCATTGATCACCGCCGGGTGCTGATCAAAATCGGCGTTTGCATTGACGAAACCACTCAGTTTTACGCAGCGTACCACGCGGTCCAAATCACCTTCACACGCTGATTTGAGTTGCGCCAGAAGATTGATTGCACACAGACGCGCCGCCGCACGGCCGTCCTCCAGTGCCAGATCGCTGCCCACTTTACCTTGAAACTGTATCCCTTGTGCCGTCATCGGAATCTGGCCGGATATGAAAACCTGATTGCCGCTAATCACATACGGCACGTAATTCGCGGCCGGTGCGGCAGGACGACCCAGATCAATCCCTAAGTCCTGAAGACGTGTCTCAATATTCCCAGCCATTTTGTGCTACTCCCCGGGCTCATCCAGTGTTGACAGTGCCGGAACTTTAAAGGATCGCCTGTTCAGGCACAATCCGCCCAGTTGGGAAAAGCCCCCATATCACTTCAGTGATGCGGGCATGCGCGCTGACGAAAGAGGCTGAACAACAGGATAGAGTTCATCCAGAGAAACGGAGAGGCCGGTTTCCGTCACGACCCGCGCATGATGGCGGCGCAGACGGCGCGGTTCATGGACGCCGCAGGAATGGGCGATGGTGCCCACTTCATGAACGATATTTTTAACATAATGCGCGACCCGTTCGGCCTTTTCTTCAGGCACGAGCCCCCGTTGCAGTTTGAGGTTATGCGTGGTGATCCCGGTGGGGCAGGTGTTCTTGTTGCACTGAAGGGCCTGAATGCAGCCCAGGGAAAACATGAACCCACGGGCGGAGACAACAAAATCCGCACCCACGCAGAGCGCCCAGGCAATGCCGATAGGCGTGATCAGTTTGCCAGAAGCGATCACCTTGATTCGATCGCGCAGTCCATGGGAGATCAGTTTGTCCACCACCATGGGAAGGCTTTCAGAAATGGGCAGGCCCACGGCATCAATCAAACTCATGGGGGCGGCGCCCGTGCCGCCGTCAGCACTGTCAACGGTGATAAAATCAGGCGCAGACTTTTCGCCGCGCTTGGCGATCTCCTGGCATAAACTGTCAAGCCAGCCATAGGCGCCAATGACGGCTTTAAAGCCCACGGGTTTTCCCGTTACATCGCGAATGTGCTCAATCATGTCGAGCAACTCTGAAATGGAATCGATTTCGACGTGACGGTTCGGACTGATGGATGCCTCGCCAACAGGAATGCCTCTTACTGCCGCGATCTCCGGTGTGACTTTGATCGCCGGCAAAATGCCGCCTTTGCCGGGTTTGGCGCCCTGGCTGAGTTTCAATTCGATCATTCTGACGGTGGGGTGGGACGCAACATCACGTAATTTCTCATCGTCAAGCTGTCCTTGCGCATCGCGGACACCGTATTTTGCCGTGCCTATCTGAAAGACGATATCGGCGCCCCCTTCCAAATGGTACGGCGAGAGCCCTCCTTCTCCGGTGTTCATCCAGCACCCGGCTTTGCGCGCACCGTGAGAGAGGGCAAGAATGGCCGGCTTTGAAATGGCGCCGTAGCTCATGCCTGAAATGTTAAACAGTGCATTCGTGGTGTAGGGCGTGCGGGCGTAAGGCCCAACTGTGACGGCGTCTGGGGGAACGCTGTCGCGATCCAGTGTGGGGAAGGGGCAATTTACAAATAACACGGTGCCTGTGGGTTTGATATCGCGTGTCGAGCCAAAGGCGACCGTGTTGTCCAAGTTTTTTGCGGCGCGATACACCCACGAGCGTTGTTCGCGGTTGAATGGCATTTCCTCCCGGTCAGACGCGAAGAAGTATTGCCGGAAAAACACGCCCATGCGTTCGAAAATATATCGAAACCGTCCAATAACCGGAAAATTGCGGCGGATGGCGTGATGTGTTTGGGTGACATCGAGAATATATAGAATCACCACGGCCAGGGCGGCAACGCCGATCACGATGATGAAAAGAATGGCGGCAAAATTCAAAAACGTGCTCAAGACTTCGGGAAGCATGGTGGGCATGTATTTCATGTCCCTTTATGAATGAGGGTATCCGTGGTCTGAAAGGAGAAATTTGAGTTTGTTCAAGCGTTATTTTAGCATATCAGATTGCGGATGGTGTTTAAAAATCGGCTCCAACGCAAGTGCCACCCCATCACTATGGCCTCACAAACCGTCACACCGCCGTGAAAAACCCGGCTCCGGGACTCAAAATCAATTATCCCCCGATCAGTCTGTTTTTTGGCCCCGTCCAATCGATATCGACATATGCAAGTAAGAAGACTCCCGAAAATTTGATTATGCTTGCAGCCCTTGGCAGGCAAGGGCGCACAAGTGCGTCCCCTGGCGTAATCCCGATAATGAGCTGGGTGTCGGTGACTTAAAGAAGCACCTTGCGCCGTTTATCTCTGTACATCGCACTGTCTGCGCGGCGCAGCAGAGTTTCCCGATTCGTTGCCTCGCCATAAGTCTCCAGACCAATACTGGCGCGGATGGAAAGTTGTTTGCCGCGATAGGGCATCACAGAGGAACTGAGGGCAGACTTCAATTTAAGCGCCCGCGCTCTGGTCGCCAAGGGTTCGGCATGTACGAACAGAATAGCGAACTCGTCACCCCCCAAGCGGGCCACGTAATCAGTGTTGCGTGTTTTTCGTATCAGCAATCGGGCAACGTGTTTTAGCACCATATCGCCTGCTTCATGCCCATGAACATCATTCATTGCCTTGAAATCATCCAGATCAATAAAGGCCAGCATGCCCTGTTCCTGATAGCGGCGCGCGGAGGCGAGTACCCGCTTCAGGATTTGATCAAAGCCGCGCCGATTGTAAAGCCCGGTCAACTCATCTGTCACGGAAAGGGATTCAAGATACTCAATGCGCAAGGATTGGTCGGCCAGGCGCTGTTCTGCCTGAGTGGCTATTTCAAGAGCTTTTCTCAACATCATGTCATGGCCGTGGTCGGACGAAATATTTTGACCGGCCATCAAACTGCTGAGACTGTCAAGTAAGTGGGAGAGACTTCCCTGCGGAGTCATCTCTGAGGGTTTGAAACTGACTAAAGACGGATTGATACTCATACTGCACTCCGAGAAGGATATGAACATGGGGAAGTGAGCAAGTGTCGTGCCACTTCCATTGATCAGATATATACAATGATTTCAAATGTTTGTGCTGTAAGGCGCAGGCTGGTCAGACGGTATTTTTTACCGTTTTCCAGCCCAGTCCAGGCAATAAATGCCTATTCACTGCACGCGTCGGGTGTTGTCGGATTACTGTGCGGCGACCGTCGCTGCGGTGGACTTTTTCAAATAAATATTCTGATCGTGCTCCAAGGCCCCCTTAGGCAGATGTTCCCAATACATGCCCAGTTCCTCTTTGACCATGTTGGTATAAAAATCGGGGATATTGTCAGTTTCCTGTTCAAAAAACGCACGCAATTGTGGATCAGTATCAAGAAGACCACGTATCTTTTTGTGATATTTTATACGCCCAAAACCCTCCGAAGAAATGGCCCGCACGATATTCATCCATCTCGGGGTCCATCCAGGCGTTGCTTTAGCGCGCCGTCCTATAGCCCGCCAACTAAAAGAGTGCTCGCACAGGTCAACAAGATATGAATAAAACTCCGGCCACGTATAATTAACCGGCGTCACATTCATAGCCTGATTGTTATTCAGAAAATGGAATGGAAATCTTAAAACCCGATTTTCTTTTTGAAGCTCAAGATTGAGCGGCGCAGCCTGACCGAAGGCAGAAAAGAGAGAATATGCAGGAAAAGCCCCGGGCGTACGATCCAGGAATTCTTTTGTAAGTTTAAATGGCTCTGGTCCTTTGTCACAATCCAGTCCTAACACAAAGTTAGTTTGCACATAGGGAATATGGCGCATGATGGTATTTATATGATCGGAGATTTGCAACATCTTGTCGCGTGCCTGCTTGGCCCCCGTTTTTGATTTGGCGCCCATGTCATACCAGGACTCAATGCCCGGCAGCACCGCCTCGAACCCGGCACTTGCCAGCCGTTTGGCACGATCCTCCGACAACAAGGACAGGCTGCTTTCCGCTATGAATCTCATCCGGTGGTGTGGATCAGCCTGATCTATTACAGATAATATTTCATCAAATCGCACACCAAAATTGGGGTCATACCAGCCAACGACGGGCCGGCTGAACTTGGTCAAAAGAAATTTGAGATCGTCGCGGATTTGATCGAATTCAAGAGGTTGATATTTGATCACGGAATCAATACAAAAACTGCACGAATAAAGACATCCCAGGCTGGCCATCATGGGGACCATTTTGAAACTCGTTGCTGTTTTGGACAGCGTCGCCGTTATGAAGCTCCAGCGTGCGCGCACACTCGGCAGCTCAAGAGGTTGTGAGGGAGCCGACATCAATCGACCCAGCGGATGATTCTGCGAACGGTCCGCCAGAACATTCTTTATGATTGATTTGTCGGTAAAGCCGAGAACGTAATCGAAATAGAGCTGCGCATCTTCCGGATAACAGCGTGCATGGGGCCCGCCTAGAACGGTGATAACGCCACTTTTGCGAAACATGCTGCTGATCGCATAAGCAAGCTGTGCGCTCTGCGTGAAAGCCCCGATGAACAGCATGTCCATATCATCAGGAAACTCCGTAATCAGATCTTCACCGCCTGTATAACAAATAAAACTGACGTCATGGCCTTCCTCTTCACACCAGACAGCAACAGCCTGCGGCATGATACTGGCGAGATTGGCCTGCATGATACGTCCGTAAAGCGACGGCTTTGGTGTGCGCGTGACGATATCGAGTATACCAATTCGTAATTTTTTGGCGCCCGCCATTATGGTTCTTCCTGTTGGCCCTTTGGCCGACCTTGGTGTTGACGGACCCAACCCGGGACCCGCGTCCTGAAAATGGACTCGTGTGAACGGTCACTTTATCCAACCCAGCGCTCTACAACCAGCCGAACGGGCTCTGTGTTCCCTGTTTGAGCTACAAAATAAGTCAGTATTTGGTGATTTCAGGCTCCCGGAGGAGGAAAATATCAATTCCAACCCCTGGCACGCCATGGAAGGCCACCGCACTTTCACCCGCCTACGACACCAGATGTGGAGGCTTGTGTCCAGTGAAAAAAGCGTCGAGATTTTCGAGAGCGCAAAATCCCATGGCCATGCGCGTGCCGCTCGTGGCGCTGCCCAGATGAGGCAGCAGGAAAACATTGTCAAGACGGGCGTAACCGGTATGGATATGGGGCTCGCCGGAAAAGACATCAAGGCCCGCCGCCGCCACCTGGCCGCTCTTCAATGCGGCGATCAGGGCGTCATCGTCCACCAAGTCCCCCCGGGCCGTGTTGATGACAATCGCGCCCCTGGGAAGCAGGGACAGGGTGCACCCATTCAGGAGCCCACGGGTGTGGGGGGTCAGGGCGGTGTGCAGCGACAGAAAGTCTGAGCGGGTCAGGAGATCCTCCAGTGTGCCGTGATAAAGCGCCCCCTTTTCCTTCACAGGAAGAAGCCGGTGCCGGTTATGGTAGTGAATTTCCATGCTGAAGGCCTGCGCGCGCCGGGCAACCGCTTGCCCGATTCGCCCCATACCGACAATTCCAAGTCTCTTACCCGTGACGTCATGCCCGATCATGGACGTGGGCGTCCATCCGCGCCAGGCGTTATCGCGTACCAACACATGACCCTCGCCGGCCCGCCGGGCCGCCCCCAGGAGCAGCAAAAGAGCAATGTCAGCCGTCGCCTCTGTCAAAACGCCGGGTGTGTTGGTCACAAGGATGCCTGATTTCCGGGCAGCCTCCATATCGATGTGCTCAGTGCCGACACCGAAATTGGCAATAATTTTTATTCTGTCCGGCAGAGCCCTGATCAACGCAGCATCTATCCGGTCCGTGACCGTGACAATCAGGCCTTCGACGGTCTCGGCTTTTGATAAAATCTGCTCTTGCGTTAGGGCCTCACCATGGTTGAGGATGGCGTCGAAATCACGTTGAAGACGCTTTTCCACTTCATATGGCAATTCCTGAGTTACGAGGATCTTTGTGTGTTGAAAAGCCATGAATTCGTCTGGTCGTGCTAAAGCGTGGAAAACTTGTGAACCAAGTTCAGTCAGTATAGCTCAAAAACAGGAACGATAAATGACAAGATGCCCGTCAGGTGACATTGCAGGCAAAGCCCTTCTGAGTGTGGCCTTTCTGCTCATATTCTTTCTCGGCGCGTGTGATGAAAAAACACCGGCGGCGGAGCAACAGGACGCCGGGTCATCCCAAACCGGAGAGAACGAACAGGCTTCCCAGACTGCGAAACAGGCGGATGCACGGGAGGAAAGTCAGCTCGTCCCCTTTAATGCCGCTTATCATCTGACTTTGCGCCGCGGGATTCAGACTTCCAGCATCGAGGCTTATGAAGGTGTGCTCCTTCTCACCCTTGAAAATACCTGCGATGGCTATATTACCAATCAGCGCCTGACGGCCCAGCTTACCAACACGGATAACAAAACAATTTTGAGTGATTTTGTCTCAAGCTCATGGGAATCGCGCGACTGGCTGACCTTCAATTTTAACAAAGTGAACAAGATCAACAACAAAATGGTTGAAGAAGTTGACAATGAAGCAGAGCGCCCATCTCCCGAGAGCGCCGGGAAAATCATCAGGCGAAAACCGAAACCCCAAACGCTGGATTTGCCGGCTGGCATTCAATTCCCGACACAATATTCAGTGGCCATGCTCGATGCGGCGCAGCGCGGGAAGACTGTTTACTCAGCTGAAATGAATGATGGTTCCAATGACGCCCTCGTTTACCTGGTGACCACATTTATTGGACACAAGGCCATCGCCGATTCGAGTGAAGAAGAGACAAGCGAATTTCCCCAACTCAAAGGTTTGGCATATTGGCCTGTGGAAATGAGCTATCATGATATGAAAAATCAGGATCTCCTGCCGGACTTTCAAATTGAGATGCGTTTGTATGAAAACGGTCTCGGAACGCGGCTGGTGATGGATTACGGCGAGTTCGCTCTCAATGGCACTCTTTCCCGCCTGGAGATTTTGGATCAGCCAAAATGTCCATGAATTGATACGATTCGTTAGTTATCAGGTAACATCCACCACGTTTTTATTTTAACGCCGGTCAGCGGAATGTGTTGCGGTATCTGAATTTCCGCCCAATAAGCCACGCGGTCAACAGGTTGATAATAGAAAGGGATCACGTAAATCCCCGACAACAGCAACCGGTCAAGCGATCGCGTGGCGGCAATAAGATCTGTGCGGCTTTTAGCTTGCGTAATGGCTTCGATCATCGCGTCAACAGCGTCACTTTTTACCCCTGCCAGATTGAATGTGCCATCGATATCGGCTTCCTTTGAACCGAAACGAAACGCCTGTTCGTTGCCCGGCGACAGGGTTCCGCGCCATTTGAAGGGTGTCATGTCAAAATCATAGGTCGCGAGGCGCGCTTGATATTGGGTGCTGTCGACCATCAGAACAGAAGCCTTGATGCCGAGGGATTTCAGCGCCTTGGCGTATGTCAGGGCAACGCGTTCTTCTTGCGGCTCGCGCAGAAGGATTTCAAATTCAAAGGGTTTATTTGTGTCTTTATTGATCAAACGGCCGTCCTTGATGATCCAGCCGGAATCGTACAGCAGGCTCAGGGCGGCCGCTTTGTTTTTCCTGCTATTTGCGGGGGAACCACCCACCGGTGCTGTCCACCCGTGTTCAAGTATGTCTTTAGGAATTTCCTTCCGATAAGGGTTCAGAAGTATTTTTTCCAAATCATTTGCAGCGCGATTATGTGAGCTCAGCTCGGAGTTATCAAAATAACTCTGGACGCGCTTGTAAGAATTGTAGAAAAAGTTTTTGTTCATCCATTCGAAATCAAACATGAGCAACAGGGCTTGGCGCACGCGTTTGTCATGAAAAAGAGCGCGGCGCGTATTGAACACAAGTCCATACATATCAGCCGGCCGCCCATGGGGTATCTCTGCACGGATAACCTGCCCATTGCGGGTCGCCAGAAAATCATAACCAGTCGCCCAGTTTTTCGCATCGCGTTCGAACCGCACGGTAATTTCACCTGATTTAAAAGCTTCAAAGAGCGCTGCGGAATCGCGGAAATAATCATATCGGATGGTATCAAAATTGTTTTGACCGGCATTCACAGCAAGCCCGGCCCCCCAGTAATCAGGGTTGCGCGTGAATGCGATCCGCCGGCCCGGATCAACCTTGGTGATGATGTAGGGGCCACTGCCCAGGGGGGGCTCTAACGTGGTTTCTTCAAATTTGTGCGTGCTGTAATATTTTTTTGAAAGCACAGGCATCAATCCCATAATCAGGGGCATTTCCTGATTGGCCTCTTTTTTAAACACGAAGCGCACCTTGTGATCCCCCAAACGCTGAATGTCGCGCACCAGTGCATAATAGCGCCGTGTATTGGGACGCCCTTTGTCCCGCAGGGTTTTCAAAGAAAAAATTACATCGTCAACGGTTAAGGGAGAGCCGTCAGAAAATTCAGCTTCCGGGCGAAGGGTAAATTCAACCCAGCTTCGATCTTCAGGCACTTCCACCGTTTTGGCGATCAGCCCGTAAAGCGTGAAAGATTCATCAGGCCACGCACCATGAGGGATTCGATTGTGTGTAGCTGAACGGGCAGATAACCGCTTTCAAGTTGTATGAGAGGAGACGTGCCTTTAATGATAAAAGGATTCAGATTATCAAAGGAACCAATTTCTCCGAGCACCAATTCGCCGCCGCGTTCTGCATCGGGGTCGGTATACTTAAAACGAGAAAACCCTTCCCCATAAAGGGGGCCACCATACATGGCGATGGCATGGCGTGGACCGGTGCCGGGAGACAGATCATTATCCTGATCGGCATATGCGGAATGTGCAAAAAAGTTTGCACAAAGCACAGTCAGGGCAACAAGGTATTTGATGGCGGTTTTCAGGGCCGGGTTCATCAGGTGTGTGCGCGTCTCGTTGTCAATTGTTGAAAAGGGCAGGGCCCGAATTCAGAGGTTGAGGACTTCCGGTCAGACCCGGGCAGAACAGAATATCAGGGTAAATTTTCAATGAATTTTGGTGGAACTGTGGCGCTCCCCGGCCATATGATGGTCAGAACCTGAAAATCCGCCAATTTTTGAGCCCTTTGTGAACAATACGCCTCATTCATCATTCATCGAAGGTTCATGGCTGTCAGCTTAATTTAATGTTAACTTATGGTCTATGGCGGGCGGGAGGCTTGCCGGGGGTGATCCTCGAAATCAAAGTTTTGAGGATCGCAAAGTGAGGCAAAACCATTGCTGTTATATTTCGATATCATCTCTGTTGGGACTGAAGGGAGTAAGTTATGAGCGTTGTTTATGAAGTGGAGGACAGGCCGCGAAGGGGAATCTTGAATCTGGTCGCCATGCTGATTGCCGGAGCCGCAGGCGTCGGCTCCGCACTGGTTGCCGATTTTGTGCAGAAAGGGGATGCATCGGCTATCATCGTGATGAACTCCTTCCTCAACCAATCATTAAATCTGAATTTGCCTCTTGGCTACCTGGCATTGTTGCTGCTTGGGGCGGGCGCCATGTCGGTTTTCGTCTTTGAGCCAGCAACCAAGCGCGCTGCCTATTATACGGGCGCGAGTATTTTGGCTGTTCTGATGACCACAATGCCGGTGGATGACTTAAACAAGGCACTGCCTCTCTTTGAGGATATCCTGAATCCAGGTGATGCGAACACGCTCAGTCCTGAACCGGCCAATCCAGACGGCGCCGCCTTTCTCCATCAGGATAGTTTTTCCAACCAAGGGTATTCAATATCAGGCAGTCCATGTCTTGAAATCAAAGAAAATAATATGTCCTTGATCGCGGCGACTTATGAAGAAGCCCCCGCAACAAATATTGGGTGCACCACCGGCCACACTTCGGGTCAGGCGAAGGCGAAGCCGATCGCGGTTAAGGGTATCAATGTCACGGTTGTGATCGCGTTGCCGAAGGGCACAATGCCGAAAATAGCCGCGCTTCTGCATGATGAAATTTCAGGACAGACTTGGAGCCTGTCGAGGGGAATGGCCTCTAAAACCAAGACAGGCTATGTTGTGCGTTATGCGCTCACCATTCCGGCCAACAAAGCGCGTGCGGGTCAGTTGGCGAATCTGCATGTGCGTTGTGAAGCTGATGGATTCGCGATCGCTCATGTTCACAAAAAGGTTACCACCAATGGTCCGGTTGTCATGACTGTCACGTTGAAAAAATCCAGTACGCCATTGTGGCTTCAGAAGCTCAACACGCCCTATCATTTCTGAGGGGAAGAGCGGACACTGGAAAAGGGCGTCGCCTGAAGAGGCGGCGCCTTTTTGTTATGGTCGGGATTTTAGTGGGTCTGCCCCCGCAGTAATTCGTAAGTTCCACCGCACAAATGGCCGAACATTTCCTTGACCTGGGGATGGCGGACAGGTTCCCCTGAATGGTCGGCGAGCAAATTCTGCTCAGAAACATAAGCGACATATTCAGTGTCATTATTTTCTGCCAGCAAGTGATAAAAGGGCTGGTCTTTATGCGGCCGCATGTGCTGAGGGATGGACAGCCACCATTCTTCAGAATTGTCGAAAACAGGATCGACATCAAAAATGACGCCGCGAAAAGAAAAAATACGGTGTCTGACAACTTGGCCGATATTGAATTTTGCTTTCCGTCCGCTCATTCCATCACCTGTTATAGGAGTCCATGCGGTTGAAGGTGCACTGTGAATCAGAATAACCCTGTGTTCCGAACCATAGATGAAACATGATAGCCATCAAGGTTTAAATTTTGTTCAAATTTTTATTCTTTTTAGTAATGCCTCAGGAGCCATTTCAGATACGCGTCGTTAACCTTACTTCTTTATAAGCCTGACCATTACGGGAGGTGAACCATGAGGTGTATTTTCATGGGGCCACTTTCGTCCTTTCGAAGATCTTGCCCAGCGATGCTTTTTGCGCCGCTGGGCCTTTTTTGTCGGCCAAACCGCCTCGGGAACGAATCATGATAAACTGCCGCGCTCCAAGGTCATTTTGGCCGTGTTTTCTGGATGGGCGGGGAGGGGTGCGGATGTCGGCAACGCAAGAAAAACTCCTCAATTTTGTGCTTTATCTCACCATTCTTGCCTTCGCCGTCTATTTCCTGGTTGTTGCGAAAGCACTGCTGGTTCCTCTGGTGATCTCTGTTTCTATTTTCTATGCGATAATAAGTCTGGAAAGCCATTGTCTTGATTTTTCTCTGGGTGGAAGACGTATCCCAAGATGGATCGCCTTTATCGCATCTATTTTGACCGTGCTGCTGGTTCTTGCGCTGCTGGTGAATCTGGTGGTGAACAACGTGGCGCAGGTTGTTGCGCAGGCACCGGCCTACCAGACAAGTCTTCTGACTATCATTGAGCAGGTTTCAGCCACGGTTGGCGCCCAGCACGTTCAAAGTATTACCAATCTTTTCGCTAATTTGGACCTGGCTTCCGTCATCACGGCCGTCATTTCTCCGCTTTCCGTCATCGCGGGAGATACGCTGACAATTCTGTTTTATGTTTCGTTCATCCTGGTGGAGCGGCAGACATTAAGACCAAAACTTAAATTGCTGATCGCCAATCCCAAGCGCCTCAGAAAAATAGAATCCTCACTCACGCGTATTGAGTCCAGAATTCGAAAGTATTTATGGATTAAATCGTTGATTAGCTTTTTGACGGCGGGATTCAGCTATGTCGTCATGAGAATTCTCGGAATTGATTTTGCTGCATTCTGGGCCGTTTTGATATTCTTTTTGAATTTTATCCCCTATGTCGGATCGATTTTAGCCGTGTCATTTCCTGTGATGCTGACACTTGTGCAATTCCAATCCCTGTCCTATTTCCTCATGACGCTGGCATTGTTGACGGGCGTGCAAATTTTGGTCGGCAGTGTAATTGAACCCCGCATCATGGGAAAAAACCTTAATCTCAGTCCATTGGTGATTTTGCTCACCCTGGCTGCCTGGTGGAGTATATGGGGCGTGGTGGGCATGATGATTTGCGTCCCCATGATGGTCATCACCATGATTGTTTTTTCGCAATTCCCGCAGACACGGCCCATCGCCATCCTGATGTCGCAGGAAGGGTTGATTGAAGATATGGCACCAAAAACCTAGGTGGAAAACGGCGGAACGTTTTGGCCCCCCCCGCCGCGTCTTATTTTTTTGTGCGGCGGCGGATGAGGCCTTCCTGGGCGACGGACGCCACCAGAATACCATCACGGGTAAACAGGGAGCCACGGTTAAATCCACGCGAGCCGTAAGCTGAGGGACTGTCCTGAACATAGAGCAGCCATTGGTCAGCCCTGAAAGGACGGTGAAACCACATGGCGTGATCCAGGCTGGCCATTTGCACAGACCGGTCAAGAAGGCCACTGGCGGCATGAGGAAACAGGGAAGTATCAAGAAGCGTCATGTCCGAAGCGTAAGCCAGGACGCACTGGTGGAGTGACATGATATCCGGCAGAGTATCGGAGGCCCGCACCCAAACATATTGATTGGGGGCAAGCTTGTCAGGATTCACATGATCCCGGGGGTTGATGGGGCGCAGCTCTATGGGGCGCTCCCGCGACCACCAGCGCGCCATCTCAGGTGGCAGTTTATCGGCAATTTCCGCCCGCAATTCTCGCATGCTTTTCAAGTCCTCGGGCGGCGGCACGTCCGGCATTTTAATTTGATGGTCAAAGCCCTCTTCGCCGGTGTGGAAGGAAGCTGACATGTTGAAAATGGACCGGCCATGCTGGATGGCCACCACGCGCCGTGTTGTGAAACTGCGCCCATCGCGCGCGCGCTCGACTTCATAAAGAATGGGGATTTTAGGGTCGCCCGGCCTCAGGAAGTACGCATGAAGCGAATGCGCCAGACGTTTTTCGTCCACCGTTCTGGTGGCGGCGACAAGAGCCTGACCCAAAACCTGACCGCCAAATACCCGCTGCCAGGAATCAACGGGACTGTTTCCCCTAAAAATATTGACCTCAATGGGTTCCAAATCCAGAAGAGAAAGCAATTTCTCAATCACATCGCCCATGCGTCTTACCTCCGGGTGTCTGATGGGATGTCCTTATAGACCGTCAGGAAAGACTTATTCTTCTAATATATTTAATTAGCGTAATCAAATCAGTATGCATTATATTTGAAGTATTACCTTCCCTTGATGGGGCATCGTGTCTCATCGCTCCGAGTGGTCTGTGAGCCTTGTTTACCCTATAGTTCCCAGATTCCCTCACTACCGGCAACCCTGATGATTTCACCTAATCCCTCACACAAGATCTGTTTTTCCACACGGCATCTTGGCAAAGTCTATATCACGGGGGACATTCAGGTTCACGCGCTCAGAGATGTCACGCTTGAAATTTATGAAGGGGAGATGGCTGTTCTGTTGGGACCTTCGGGAAGCGGAAAATCGACCCTATTGAATATACTGGGCGGCATCGATCATCCGACGCGTGGACAAGTGTTTTTTCGTGGTCTTGATCTCACGGCTCTGACGGATCAAGAACTGACCGAATTCAGACGCCGCCAGGTCGGGTTCGTCTTCCAGTTTTATAACCTTATCCCCAGCCTGACCGCGCGTGAAAATGTTGAAATTGTCACGGAAATCTCTCCAGATCCCATGCCGGCTCGGGACGCTTTGCATCTGGTCGGTTTACATGGGCGCAGCGATCATTTTCCGGCGCAGCTTTCAGGCGGTGAACAGCAACGGGTTGCCATCGCCCGCGCCATTGCAAAACGCCCCGCCGTGTTGCTGTGTGATGAACCGACCGGAGCCCTTGACAGCACAACAGGGGTTGTGGTGTTGGATGCGATTGCCAAAGTCGGTGAAGAGCTTGGGACAAGCATCGCCATCATCACACACAATGCCGTGATCGCAGACATGGCGGACCGCGTGATTTCTTTTGCTGACGGACATGTTGTCAATGCCAGGGAAAACGCCGAGAAAACCCCGGCTCTGGAGTTGCACTGGTGATGCGGCTGGCCCCACTTGATCGAAAACTGCTTCGTGATTTGTGGCATCTCAAAGGGCAGGCGTTGGCCATCGGTGCGGTCATTGGGTGCGGTGTGGCCACCGTCATCGTGATGTTCGGAACACTGGAATCGCTGAGTGAAACGCGCCAAGCCTATTATGAAATATATGGTTTTGCCGATGTCTTTGCGCCGCTCAAGCGCGCCCCAAATTCCCTGGCTGCTGATATCGCCAGAATACCGGGCGTCAGTGAAGTCTCCACACGCATTGCCATGGATGTCATTCTGGACATTCCGGAGATGATTGAGCCGGCGCTGGCCAGACTTATTTCAGTGCCTGAGAATGGTCAGAACAGATTGAATCGCATTGTCCTGCGGGAAGGCCGGTGGGTCAGTGCCGCGCACCCTGATGAGGTCATCGTTAGTGAAAACCTGGCTCTGGCTCATAACTTCAAGCCGGGAGATAGTTTCAGCGCCATTATCAACGGCAAAAAACGCTCGTTAAACATCGTTGGAATTGCTCTGTCACCGGAATTTATTTATGCCATAGGCCCGGGGCAGATCATGCCCGATGACCGAACATTCGGCATTATCTGGATGGGACAGCGCGCCCTTGAAGCGGCTTTCGATTTGGAAGGGGCCTTCAACGACGTCAGCGTGAGTCTGATGCACAATGCTTCAGAGGCATCTATCATCGAACGTCTGGACTCGCTGCTGGCAAGATATGGAGGCATTGGGGCTTATGGCCGGAAAGACCAGATATCAGCCAAATATATCAGCAATGAAATCAAACAATTAAAATCCATGGGTGATCTGGTGGCGCCTGTCTTTTTGGGCGTTGCCGCTTTCCTTCTTCATATCGTGATTTCGCGCATGATCGATACGCAAAGAGATATTATCGGTTTGTTGAAAGCCTTTGGGTACACAAAATGGGAGGTGGGACGCCACTATCTGGAGTTTGTCCTGGCGTTAACCTTGATTGGCATTGCGTTTGGTATGGTACTCGGCATTTGGATGGGGCGGGGACTGACGAATTTATATGGGGATTTTTTTCGCTTTCCCTTCTTGTATTACCGTTTAGACTTTTCCGTACTGGCGTGGGCGGCTTTTGTGGCTCTGGCTTCAAGCATTTTAGGCACTCTTCATGCCGTCAGCCGATCCGTTAAACTGGCGCCGGCGGTGGCCATGCGTCCGGCACTGCCCGTCATTTATCGTCAGTCCATATTAGAAAAGCTTACCTTCATCGGAAGAGTGAGCGCGCCCACGCGGATGATCTGGCGGCATTTCATACGCTGGCCAATGCGCACGAGTCTGACAATACTGGGGCTTTCTCTCTCGGTCGGGCTGATCATCATGACACTTTTCCCGCTCGATTCGATCGACTTTATTTTTGAGACATATTATTTCAAGTCTCAGCGACAGGATGCGCAAGTCACTTTTGTGGAACCACGTAACAGTCAGGCGCTGAATTCGATGCAAGCCATGCCGGGTGTTCTGGCTGCTGAACCCTTTCGCTATGTGCCAATAAAATTGCATTACGGCCATCTGACACAGCGCGTCGGGTTAACAGGGCTTTACCCTGATGCTCACATCAGTCAATTGCTGGATTCCAAACTTCATCCCATTACCGTGCCTTCGGAGGGCGTAGCGTTGTCCGCTTTTCTGGCAAAAAAACTGAATGTGACCAATGGCGATCTGGTGACAGTGGAAACCATGTCCGGCAAGCGCCCCATTGCGCGCATGCCGGTTACAGCCGTGGTCAAAGAATATATCGGCATGGGGGCTTACATGGATGCACGAACCCTTGACGGTTTAATGCGCGATGGACCTGTCATTTCGGGCGTGCGCTTGATGATCGACCAGAGCAAGGCGCCGCAACTTTATAAAGCATTGAAAAGAACCCCGGCCATTGCGGGGATCACGTTAAAATCAGCCGCCCTAAGGTCGTTTCGCAGCACCCTGGCTAAAACAATTGAAATCAGTATCGCTTTTTATCTGTTTTTCGGTGGAATGATCGCGTTTGGTGTGGTCTACAACAGCGCGCGGATTTCCCTGTCTGAGAGGGCCAGGGAACTCGCCAGTTTACGGGTGCTTGGATTCACGAAAGGCGAAGTGAGTTTTATTCTTCTTGGCGAGTTGAGTCTTGTCACATTAATCTCTCTACCCGTCGGCGCAGTGTTGGGGTACGGCCTGGCATGGCTGCTTGTCCTGGGATTCGAAACGGAGTTGTACAGGATGCCCTTGATCGTTGGCCGCTCCACTTATGCGGTTTCCATGTTGGTGGTGCTGGCGTCCGCCTTCATTTCAGGTGTCATCGTGGTGTCCCGGATCAACAAACTCGATCTGATCGCTGTTCTGAAAACAAGGGACTGACATGAACGATATTTCTCATTTCAATCCCGAGCGCCGCCGCATCTTCATTGGCGGCGCACTTCTTGTTCTTCTTGTCGTCTTGTTGATTCTGGCGTTCATGCCGGAAAAAAAGCTAGTTGATACGGCTGTCATTGAACGCGGAGATATGATGGTCACGGTCAAGGAGGAGGGCAAGACGCGCGTAAAAGATATATTTACCGTCTCGGCGCCGCTTTCAGGCCGTGTGTTGCGCATTGAATCTGAGGTGGGAGATTCGGTTTATGCCTACAAAACAATACTGGCGAGAATAGAACCCTCTGAACCGAACTTTCTGAATGTCCGTACACGGGCGGAAGCTGAATCTGCACTCAAAGCGGCGGAGGCGGCTAAAGTGCTTGCAGAGGCCGATGTCGCGCGTGTTCAGGCGGAACTGGATTATGCGAATTCTGAGATGATCCGTTCAAGAGAACTGGCAAAGAAGGGCAATATTTCACAAAGCGCCCTGGACCGGGCCGTCCTTGAACTCAAGACAAAGAAAGCGGCGCTTCAGACGGCACAGGCAGCGCTGCGCGTCAAACAGTATGAACTGGAACGCGCCAAAGCGTCTCTGATAGATCCAGGTCAGGTGAAAACCGGGGATATGCAGAAAGAAGAAAGTTGTTGTATCCCCATTTATGCGCCGGTCAATGGGCGCATTCTCAAAATCATGGACACCAGCACGCGCGTTGTGGCGGCTGGCGAGCCGCTGATTGAAGTGGGAGATCCCAGAGCGCTTGAAATCGTGGTTGAACTTCTGTCTACCGATGCCGTCAAGGTGAAAGAGGGCAGTGCGGCCTTCATTGAAAACTGGGGACAGCCCCATCGCCTGCATGGCATTGTGCGGCGGGTGGAGCCTTTCGGCTTTACCAAAATTTCGGCGCTGGGCATTGAAGAGCAAAGGGTCAATGTGGTGATCGATTTGACGGACCCGCCCGATGAATGGCGGGCGTTGGGGCACGGCTACCGGGTTGAGGCCGAGATCGTGACATGGACGGGGAGCAATGTGCTTAAAATCCCCCTCAGCGCTCTTTTCCGCAAAGGAAATCAGTGGGCGGCATTCCTGGCTGAAAAGGGCAGAGCGCATGAAGTAACAGTTAAAATTAATCATATAAACTCTAATGAAGCTGAGATAATATCAGGTTTAAAAGAAAAAGAGCTGGTGATCGTTCATCCCAGTGATCAGATCAGCGATGGCGTGCGCATTCAATTGAGACAGGAAATATAGGCGCCCCTTCTGGAAATCCATGAGAGATAACGTTAACGTTTTACCCTGTATATCTCTGACATGTGTGCGAACAAATAATCAGGATTGAGGCGCGTCAATGGTGAAGTATCTGGGTCAACTTCTTGGGATGGCCGGCAAAATTATTGTTGGTGGATTTTTGATCATTTTTATGATCGCTTTTGGCGGCGCCATTCTGTCTTTCCAGAATGGCGCTGAGGCGATTGCATCGGCAAAATATACTTACCTTTATGGAAATTCTGACAGTCAAAACCACCTTCTGAAAATCAACGTGGCGGGACCCATTCTGGGACTGCCGCCGCAGGGTGTGCCCGGGCCGTTCAACTTTTTGGCCGAAGGGGCGGGGACATATGGGTATGCGGTCAAGAAGGCTCTGCGCAATGCGGCCAACGATTCCTCAATCCATGGCGTGTTTATTCATATGTCCACGCCCGGGGGCACCATCTATGGATCGATGGCCATCTATGATGGGATTAAAGCTTATCAGGAAAAAACCGGCAATCCGGTTTTGGTCTATATCGAAGGCATGGCGGCCTCCGGCGGCGTGATGGCCATGGTGGGCGCTGATGCGATTTACGCCGATACCGGAAGCCTGATCGGCAGTATCGGTGTGATCGGCGGTGAATTTTACTATTATGACGAACCTTTGGCCATCAATGGCGGAATTCTGGGTGGTGGTATCACCACCGGCAAAGGCATTGAGCAGACAGTGATCACGGCCGGGCGAGGCAAGGATTTTGGCAATCCTTATCGGCGTCCGAGCGCTGAGGAATTGACCACATGGCAAGCCAGCGTCGATGCGCTCTACAAAAAGTTTGTCGCCCATGTGTCTTCTGACAGGGGGATCTCGGAAAACACAATTGTGGACGATATGGGCGCACAGGTTTTTGGCAATGGCCAAGCATTGGCCTATGGTTTGATTGACGGCTCACGCACATGGGAAGAGGCCATCGGCGAACTGGCAAAACTGGCTAAAGTCGAGAATGATTTTCAGCTTGTGAGAAAGCGGGGGCCTGAACTCAGTGCTTTTGAGCGTTTGTTCCTGATGATGGCGCCAAAAGGCGCCTCGGAGGTGACGGCGACAAAAATACTGCAGAACAATTTGTGCGCGGCCGCGCATTTGCAGGCGTTGGTCTATTTCGGTTCGCCGTCCAGTTTATGTCCGGCCGGATAGTGGTAATGTCTGCATGCCCGTTAGCCCTCACTGGCGTGTTCGCGGGAATATGACGTGCATAGCCCACCCGGTTCCGCTTCGCTCGAAAATGCTCAAGCACCTATGATGATGAGAGAAGTGACAGGAACTGATTGAGCATGCAACGTCTAGCAATGTCCATCCTGGTGCGCGATGAAGCGGATGTTATTGAATGGAATATCCGGTTTCATGCGAGCCAGGGTGTTGATTATTTTATTGTCATGGATAACGGATCGACAGACGGTACGCGTGAAATTTTAGAAAACCTCAGGAGTGATGTTGACTTAGAGATTCTGGATGAGCCTTCCCGGTCTTTCGATCAGGATTTGTGGGTCACGAAAATGGCTTTTCATGTGCGTGAAACGTCCCGGGCCGATTTTATGATTGCCGCTGATGCGGATGAGTTCTGGCACAGCAATACGGGAACTCTCAAATCCGATTTTCAAACCTCACACGCGGCATCAGGGCATGGAAAATGGGGAGATGGCTCAGCAGATAACAGTGTTTTTCTGTGTTCCCGTTATAATATGTTGCCGCGGTTCACAGACTTGAAAATACCTCACTACATGTTCTCCGATAACATTATGAAAGTCGCCCGCCCTTTCGGAATTCATAAGAATGCTCCCGACCCTGAGGAGAAACTAGATTTCGGGATTATGCTGCGCACCATGCCCGCCAAAGTCATGTGCTCCCTCAAAGGCCTGAAATCCGTCGGCATGGGAAACCATTCAGTTGAGCATGAGAGCGGCGCGCCTGTTCAAAGCCCGACCATACAAATTTACCATTATCCTTTGCGGACCTATGCACAATTTGAAAAAAAGGTTGTCAATCAGGGTGCCGCTCTGACATCAAACAAAAGGTTTGATGAGGGTACGGGATGGCATACCAGGCGTTGGTATGCACTCTACAGGCAGGGGAAGCTCCGGGAGGAATACGAGTTGATGGTCCTTCAGGACCAGCAAATGCGCGATCTCATCAGACGCGGGATATTGCAAGAAGACTTTACTTTGAAGAATGCTCTACAGAGTTTGGAAGGTCAGGGAAACGGTGGCTCAATGTCGTTGTCACCGGGAAAAGAGTAATTGTCATCCATGGGAATTGCCATCATCACAGGCGCCGCCGGGCTTATCGGTTCAGAGGCTGTACGATTCTTTGCCGGCAAAGGGCTTGATATTGTCGGCATCGATAACAACATGCGCCAGAATTTTTTTGGCGAAGACGCCAGCACGCTGTGGATGCGTGAAGAATTGATGGCCGAGGTGCCGCGCTATCGGCACAGTGACGCCGACATTCGCGACGAGAACGCCATGGAAGCGTTATTCCGGGAATGCGGATCGGATGTGGTGACGGTCCTTCATTGTGCTTCCCAACCCTCCCATGATTGGGCGGCACGCGATCCCATCGCCGATTTCACGGTCAATGCCAACGGCACGCTCACCCTTCTTGAAATGACCCGGCGTCATGCCCCGGACGCCAGTTTTCTTTTTACCAGCACGAACAAGGTCTATGGCGATACGCCCAATCGCCTGCCGCTGGTGGAGCAGGATTTGCGGTGGGAAATTGATCAAACGCATCCCTATTTTACTCATGGCATAGACGAGAACATGAGCATTGATCACAGCAAGCACTCTCTTTTTGGGGTTTCAAAGGCTGCCGCCGATTTGATGGTGCAGGAATATGGCCGTTATTTTGGCCTGAAGACGGCTTGTTTTCGGGGCGGATGCCTCACAGGACCCGCACATTCAGGCACGCAACTGCATGGATTTTTGTCTTATCTCATGCGCTGTGCGGTTGAAGAAAGGCCCTATAAAGTGATGGGCTACAAGGGCAAGCAGGTGCGCGACAACATTCACAGCTATGATTTTGTTAATGCACTCTGGCATTTCGTCGAAGCGCCCAAAGCAGCGGCCGTCTACAATATGGGCGGCGGGCGTCATTCCTGCTGCTCCATGCGGGAGGCCATCGCTATTTGTGAAGAATTAACCGGGCGGCCTATGGACTGGAGCTATACCGAGACTCATCGCAGCGGCGACCACATCTGGTGGATCAGCGACACAAGGAAATTTCAGAAACATTTTCCCGCCTGGCGTTATACATACGATCTGCATCAGATCATGGAAGAAATCCACGCACACTTTTTGGCACAATCCTGAAAGAGCGCATGACCATCTCCTTGAGCCTCCCAGCGCAAAATGCTAGGCACGGCGGGCGCTAACGAACTTCTCATCTGAGATGATACAGGCTGAAAATGGATGGGTGGCCGAGTGGTTGAAGGCACTGGTCTTGAAAACCAGCAGGCGTGAGAGCGTCTCGAGGGTTCGAATCCCTCCCCATCCGCCAATTCAAGCGGGGTCTATTCCGAAGACGTTAACAGTTCGTAAAAGGGCGGCGTGTTAGGATCACGCTGGAACCTTGCAACGGAAGGCTTGCGGGCAGGGGCATTGCGCCGCTACACTCTCAGGATGGCTGGGGCAAGCCTGTATGAGATATGAATTGAGCAGTATTCCCGTGTTGTGTCGCAGTGAAGACACCCTTGAGAGCAATCACCGGCTGACAACGCCTGTCGTAACCCTGGCCGGGCGCGTGCACGGGCCTGTTCTGCTGTGGGGCGTTTTCGCCCTGAGCGCCATGTTCCTGGCCGGATGCGCCACAGCGCCCGGTCCCTCATCTCATCAAGCCGGCACCTACAAATTGGGTAAGCCTTATTATGTCCACGGTGTGCGCTATATTCCGCGTGTTGACACCAATTACAACCGCACGGGCGTCGCCTCCTGGTATGGAAAACAGTTTCACGGCAAAAAAACGGCGAATGGTGAAATTTTCAACATGAACGCCATTTCAGCCGCGCATCCCACACTGCCCCTGCCCACGAATGTACGCGTCACGAATCTGGAAAACGGGCGGGCGCTGATTGTGCGCATTAATGACCGGGGCCCGTTTGCCAATGGCCGCATCATTGATCTTTCCAGACGCGCGGCCCAGGAACTCGGATTTTTAAAAAAGGGCACGGCAAAAGTCAGAGTGGAATATGTCGGCCGCGCCTCGTTGGAATCATTTGTCTCAACAAGACCCATGATGTCCCAGAAAGAACGCGAAGCGACGCATGCGGTGCCTACGGTCGTGGTCTCCCGCGAAGAGCTTCCCCCGCCACCGGGGACTTCCGCTCCGGGTGTGCCGCAACCGGTCCACCATGTGACAGGCTCCATTACGCCTCACGAAAATACGGCGCTTCCCACAGCCAAACCGCGCATCGGCACAGCGCGCGTTGATGGCAAAGTGACGACGCTTCCCGTGACCACCACAACGGCGCTTTATATTCAGGCAGGAGCCTTTGTCGATCCTCTCAACGCCAATCGTCTGCGTGAGGAACTCGGCAAGTATGGCCCTGTTAAAGTGCGCGCTGAAACGATCGGGGATAGACAATTCTTCCGGGTGTGGCTCGGGCCGTTGCATTCGGTGAGCCTGGCTGATCAGAAACTGAATGAACTGATTTATGCCGGGCATACGGATGCGCGCATTGTGGTCGACTGACTAACTGACAATATGAAGGCAAATAAATGAAACAACTTATTTCAGCTTTTTTTGGGTTCTTGGCATTGGTTACGCTATCCGGCGCGGGCCGGGCCGCCCCCATTGAGACGCGGGGGGAATACGCTGTTCTGATGGATGCAGACAGCGGCGCCATTCTGTTTGAAAAGAATGCGGATACTCTGATGGCGCCCGCATCCATGTCCAAATTGATGACCACGGCAGTGTTGTTCCATCAACTGAAGCAGGGAAATCTGGCGCTGGATGATACGTTTCATGTCAGCAAAAAGGCCTGGCGCATGGGTGGCAGCAAGATGTATGTCCTCGTTGATACCGATATCCGTATTGAGGATCTGATACAAGGGATTGTCGTGCAATCGGGAAATGATGCCTGCGTTGTGGTTGCGGAAGGCATCAGTGGGACGGAAGACGCTTTTGCAAAAGAAATGACCCGCTATGCCCGTGAAATCGGGATGAAAAAATCCATATTCGCAAACGCCACCGGCTGGCCCGATCCTGGTCAAAAAATGACCGCGCGCGAACTGGCTATTCTTGCCCGAAAAATCATCACTGATTTTCCTGAGTATTATCACTACTTTTCTGAAAAAGAATTTACCTGGAGCGATATCACGCAGCCGAACCGCAATCCGGTGCTTTATGCAGATATCGGGGCCGATGGCCTAAAAACAGGTCACACGGAAGAGTCTGGATACGGACTTGTTGCTTCAGCCGTTCAGGATGGCAGGCGGCTCATCCTGGTTGTCAATGGATTAAGTTCCGAGCATGAGCGCTCTACCGAAGCCCAGCGTCTGTTGCGCATAGGTTTTCGTGAGTTCAAGCCTTATGATCTGTACCAAGGTGGTCAGATTGTCGGCAAGGCAGACGTGTGGCAGGGCGCACGCAGCGATGTTGATCTTGAAATACGCGATCCCCTCAAGGTTATATTGCGCAAATCCGACAGAAGAAGGATGAAGGTCAGCATCAACTATGTCGGGCCCGTCGTGGCACCAATCGAAAAAGGCAAGCAGGTCGCTGAATTGCGGGTGACCACGCCGGATGGCCCACAAATCGTGCGCCCTCTTTATGCGGCCGAAGACGTGGAAAAACTAGGATTGCTTGGCCGTTTGTGGGATGCCGTCGTTCATCTGGTAAAAGTGCGCCTGGCGCCGTCCGCATGATGATTGAGCCCGTTTGATTTTTCGCCGCCAGCAGTTACAAACAGGGCATCCTTTTCGTAGAGACGGGGAATGTTGAGCCTTGGCTGGCAAATTCATCACTTTGGAAGGCGGCGAGGGGGCGGGAAAAAGCACCCAGATCCAGGCCCTTGGCGAAAGGTTGCGTGCGCGAGGCCTTCCCGTCTGTGCCACGCGTGAGCCGGGCGGCGCGCCGGGCGCTGAACAGATCAGGCGTTTGCTGGTGACGGGGGAGCCCGGCCGGTGGACGCCTCTGAGCGAAGCACTGCTGAATTATGCCGCCCGGGCCGAACATTTGCGCGCCACGATCCTACCCGCGTTAAAAAAGAACCAATGGGTGTTGTGTGACAGATTCGCTGATTCAACCTTGGCCTATCAAGGCATCGCCATGGGCCTCAGCCCGGACTTCGTGGATCAATTGTACAAACAGGTTGTCGGTGCGCATGAGCCTGATCTCACTTTCATACTGGATCTGCCTGTTAAAGTGGGCCTGGCCCGCGCCACCGCACGGCGCGATGGAGAGGATCGTTATGAAAAGATGGGACATGATTTTCATGAAATGTTGCGCCGGGCGTTTCTCGACATTGCCCGCGCAAACCCCCATAGATGCATCGTGGTTGATGCGAACGCATCGCCTTCAGAAGTGACGGAGCGCATCTGGGAAGCTCTATGTGCGCGCTGTCCTCAAATACGCACTGCGGGGAGCAAATGATGGCCAAAGAACAGGAGGAACCTGACTGTCTCAGTGGATTCACCCACCCGCGCGCAACCTTCCAGCTCATAGGGCATAGGGCGGCGGAAGAGGAATTTCTCAACAGTTTGGCAAGCGGCAAGCTGCCCCACGCCTGGTTAATCACCGGGCCGCCCGGCGTGGGCAAAGCGACGCTGGCCTATCGCATCGCCCGCTTCATGCTGGCAGAGGGGGAGGGTGGTGGCCTGCCGGGGCTTGCCCCCGCAACCACTCTCCATGTGGCCCCGACCGCGCATGTCTCCAGCCAAATTATTTCCCAAAGTCATCCAAATCTGCTGGTGCTGAAACGTCAATGGGACCAGAAATCCAAACGGCTGAAAACAGCTCTCACGGTGGGCGAGGTGCGCGCGCTGAAAGAATTTTTCGCCCTGTCTTCAGGGGCGGCAGGCTGGCGGGTTTGCGTGATTGACACGGCGGACGATATGACCATTGAGGCGGCCAATGCCCTTCTGAAGACTCTGGAAGAACCCCCTGAAAAATCACTCTTTCTTGTTCTGGCGCATGCGCCGGGGCGGTTGCTTCCCACGATCCGCTCGCGGTGCCGGCGGCTGGATTTGCGGGCCCTTGGCCGCGATGATTTTCTCGCCGCCTTGAATTTCCAGGCGCCCGATCTGGATGCGCAAACTCTGGAGGCGCTGGTGCACCTCTCCCGGGGCAGCGTCGGCCGGGGGCTCAGCCTGACCGCGGGAACAGGCGTCACCCTGTATCAGAACATGCTGAGCCTTCTTGGTCAGTTACCCGAGATGAACATGATAGACATTATTGAGTTCTCCGGCAGTCTTTCCCGTCGCGGCGCAGAGGCTGCGTACACCTTGTTTTTTGATTTGCTGGGAGACTGGATACAGCGTGCGGTCAGTCAAGCCGCCAGCCCCCCGGTGTCTTTTGACGCCATGGCCGATGAAGCGGCCTTAAACAGACGCCTCTTCACGCCCGCCTCCCTCGATGGCTGGGTGGAGGCCTGGTCCGGCCTACAGAAACTCAAAGAGAGGAGTGAAGCGGTGCATCTTGATAAATCACAAACCATTATGCAGGCTTTGAGAATTGTGCAGCGCGCCGGGGCCGGTGCGGCCAGAAACGCGGCCTGAGTGATCCTGGAGGATTTTTGCCCGATGCTTGTTGACAGTCATTGCCACCTTGACTTTGATGACTTCGCCCCAGAGCGCGACGTTGTCATTGCCCGCGCAAAAGCGCGTGGCGTTGGCGCCATGCTCACCATCGGCACAAAACTCAGTGCATTTGACGGCGTCAGGGCCATTGCTGAAAGTCATGAGAACATATTCTGCTCTGTTGGGGTTCATCCCCATGAAGCGGAAAGCGGGGGCGTGTCAGATCCGGAAGTCCTTATTGCACTGACCAAACATCCAAAGGTCGTGGCGCTCGGCGAGACCGGGCTGGATTATTATTATGAACACAGCCCCAAGGAAAGTCAGCAAACCAGCTTTCGAGCGCACATCGCGGCGGCACGCGCAACAGGATTGCCGCTGGTGATTCACACGCGCAACGCTGACAGCGATATGGCCCGCATTCTTGATGAAGAAATGAATCTGGGGGCATTTACCGGCGTGCTTCACTGCTTTTCGTCCACCGCCGAATTGGCCCGCACGGCGCTGGATCTGGGACTTTTTATTTCTTTTTCCGGTATCATCACATTTAAGAATGCTGAGGAGGTGCGGCGGGTCGCGGACGATGTGCCCATGGAGCGTCTTCTGGTGGAAACCGATGCGCCCTATCTTGCGCCGGTCCCTCATCGGGGAAAACGCAATGAACCCGGCTTCGTCATCCACACGGCAGAGAAACTGGCTGAAGTTAAAGGCGTGCCGGTTGACCAGCTCTGGCGACAGACCACGAATAATTTCTTCACCGTGTTCTCTAAAGCTGTGCGTCCGGCATCATCAAATGAGTCTTAAAAGCCAATGAAAATAACCATTCTTGGATGCGGCTCGTCAGGCGGCGTGCCGCGCATCGGCAATGTCTGGGGCGCGTGTGATCCTCAAGAGCCCAAAAACAGGCGCAGCCGCTGTTCCATTCTGGTGAGCCGCGGCAGCGGGGATAAACAGACCCATGTTCTGGTCGATACGGCGCCCGATATGCGCCAGCAGCTTCTCGATGCAGGGGTGGGCGATCTTCAGGGTGTGCTCTACACCCACGATCATGCAGACCAGACCCACGGTGTGGATGACCTGCGGGTGATTGCGATTCACAATCGGCGGCGTGTGGAAGTCTATGCCGATGAAGCGACGCGCGCCCGGCTGCAACATCGCTTTGATTATTGCTTTGTGCAACCGCCGGGCAGTCCGTATCCCCCGATCCTGACGCTTAATCACTTGCCGCAACCAGGCAAAGAGATGACCATAGACGGGCCGGGTGGACCGATCAGTTTTATACCCTTTGAACAGGATCACGGCTCCATAAAGTCCCTGGGTTTTCGTTTTGGCCCTATTGCCTACTCCAGCGATCTGGTGGGCTTGCCAGACCAGAGTTTTGATATTCTAAAGGGTGTAAAATGCTGGATTGTTGATGCTTTACGCTACAAACCTCATCCCACACATGCACATCTTGATATGACTCTCGGGTGGCTCAAGCGCGTAAATCCGACACGCGGTATCCTGACGAACATGCATATTGACCTGGATTACCAGACCCTGAAACGGGAATT
>Ga0114931_10000489_pt1 | contig 48031 bp, 91 predicted proteins | sample 2SBtaG_FD_89579 | JGI IMG/M metagenome (GOLD analysis project Ga0114931, IMG submission 89579) | Deep subsurface microbial communities from Kolumbo volcano to uncover new lineages of life (NeLLi) - 2SBTROV14_V59a metaG | ecosystem: Environmental > Aquatic > Marine > Volcanic | place: Kolumbo... | reverse complement strand
TTTGATGAATAATCTAACTACTTATTATCGAGCCAAACACCATTTGCATGACGGCTTTAAAATAAATATCCGAAAAACGTCCACTGAAAAACGATGGGCTAATGAATTTTTGACTAAAAAAGAAGCGTTAACCGATATTAATAAATATAAGGCTATCGCTGATCAAAAATATAAAAGCTTTTATCCGATTTTAGAACAGTTAACCAATGATAACGGTTTTACTATTAATTACATCATGGACGGTGACACGCACGGAATATATGAAGATTATCAATACATAGCTATAGAAGTTAATAATTATATATTTCAGTATGAAATTTAATCAATAAACTAACAAGGGGTTTATATCATGAATACTAAAACAAATATCCGAATAACTGGAGACTACCAGCGTAAAGTGTCCGACTTTGTTGATCGTGAAATATTAACAAACGTTAATGAGCTTATACAGGCTTTGCTTAGTTCTGAGGACTTTACAAACGGCGAATATTCAGAAGAATTAATCAATGTCTGTAGTGCTCAAGATTATAAGGAACCCGCGCTTTATGCTATCGGTAACGCTTCCAAGTCTGAATTAAAAGAGTATATAGAATGGTTTAATGATAACGGCCATGAGTTCAAGAATAAACATGAATTATTAAACGACTTTAAAAAGTACGACGAAATATCGGGACTTTATGACTTTTGTAGCGAATTTGACATTGAACCCTATGAGCATGAATCATTAGAATTCTGGGTTGTATCAGAATATTTAGGTCGCCAGTTAATAAATAAAGGCGAAAACGTACAAGAAATACTCGGTCTTACTGTTTGGGGTCGTACTTGTTCAGGTCAATCCATTTCTATGGATAATGTAGTTTGCGATATCTATGATTTATTTAATTAAGGGTTAGGGCTATGAATAATCAAGAAATTATTAAACGGTTATATTCTATGATGTATCATCCAGATTATAACGAAATAGACGATCCATTAAATATAGGGTTATTAATCGAAGATATTCACGAAGAAAATAATCATAATTATATAACTTATTATAATGGCTAGTTTAATGTATTTGCTAGGCTTTATATGTCTAGTTCTCGCGCCCTTTACAGGGTTTACCGTTGTAGGTGCAGCGGCTTTTTTTGTCATAGGATGGATTCTAGAAAACTGAGGTAATTATGAAAACTATACTATTTTTAAGCTTTTTTCTTTTCTCAAATCTTGCCAGTGCGTATTGTACTAAGTCGTATGTATGTAATGGTGGTAACTGTGGTTATATAGATGTTTGTGATAGTACGCTTGATCTACCGTCTACTAATATTCAACCCATTCAGCCATTGCCTAGCATTGAATTAGAGCCTTTACCATCTTTAGAGCTTCCACCTATTGGAACGACTCAATGTGAATACATGCAAGTTAACGGTAACTGGCAAAACGTTTGCTATTAGAAACAATTAACCCCCCTGATTTTTAGGAGATTTTGAACATTATTAACTGACAAGGAGTTAAAAATGTATACAATCACGAAAATTAATATGAGCAATGTTAGAACTTATCTAAATCGAGATACTTTAAATACCTTTGATACTAAGAAAAATGCCTGGTATACGAATGATTTAGAGTTAGCTATTCGACTTTTGATCAAAGTTAAAAATAATACTGACACGACTCAATGTAAAGTTAGTATTGAGCCTTTTTCAATAACTGAATAATCTTAAAAACCGGATAATTGAAACTTATCCACAAACTTATACACTTACTGACAAGGAGTAAGCACTATGGATACTTATAAGAATCTAGAAGTTATTAAAACTCGCAACCCTAATGCACGATCACGCATGGAAGCTATTTCACCTAGCGGAAACGTGACGATTGTATATAACGATTCTATTCAACAACTACTAAGAATCGCATTAGGGCTTAAAGCCGATACAATAACAATAACGACTATGCATTAAATTATAAGGGTATAGAATTTTATCTCTATACCCTATATAATTAAATATAACTCAATACAAATAGACAAGGTGTTCAAAATGTCAAAACCAGATCCATTAATTCAATTCAGGGTAACACTTGAAGAGTACAAAAAAATTCAAAAATTAGCCGAAAAAGATGATCGTAAAATATCGCCCTGGTCTAAATTAATTTTTCTTAAAGAGCTTAAAAAGCTTTGAGGTTACTATGAATAATCAAGATACAAAAGAAAAGCTTGAAATTGAAAAACTACTTGAAGAAGTTATTCACTTAAGACAAAAAAACGCTTTCTTTTTAACTGGTATTATCTTTGCCGCTGTGGGTGTAGCTGTAACTGTTACTAAATTATTTTTATAAATCGTACCAGATTAGTTTTTTAGGCTGATCTGGTACTAACTCAAATTTTGAGACAAGGCAAAATATGAGCTATTTCAATTATAGCCAAAATTTAATATTTAGTCGATCTCTGATAATCAAATTCATATAAGAAAGCGTCAGCGCCAGTACCAGAAATCGAGTAGTAAATTATATTACTCGGAACATCTATCGGGGCTATAAATGTTTTTCCTGTAATACTCTTAGAAGTCACTAAGATAGTCCCTGTGACGTTTTCATCCCGTATAATCACGGTTCCTACATTTGTTCCATCAGTATTGAGATCGAAGCCTCCAAAGAGCCTACCGGCGGCTAGGGTAATAGTTCCCGTACCCGTTAAGGTATCACTGGATAAGGGCTTAATACGTGGACCGTTACTCATTTATATTTCCAGGTTCTTAAATCACGAATCATACTATCACAGGATCGCAAAGTTTCGGGTGGCGAAAGCCCATCCCTTTTCAATTGTTTACAACGCTCTTTCACTTCGTCCTTGTTGTTCGCGTTCATATAATGCTTAATCGAATTAATCGATCTCACATAGCCTTCTAATTTGTTATTGAAGTTATTTTGAACAAATCGTTTCATTTCTTTATCATTTAGAAATAACCGTTTTTTTCTTAAGTAATTTCTAAAAGTTTCGATAATCATAGAGAGTCTTCGATAAAGAAAAACCACACATTACTAGTAATACTACTTGCCGTCCCTGCGGTGAGTGTAGCTGCTAAAATTCCGCCATAACTATGAACTGATGATTGTCTATCGGTCTGAGCTATGGTTCCATCGGGTAAAATTGGAGTCAAACCAGTTTGCATAAAATGACGCGCTGAGTTTCGCTTGGCTGCGCTATCGATAGCCATTTACGGACCTGTGGCCATTTCACCGCGATCATAAGTAGTTGCATCATCTGAATGTGTGATTTTGTGATCCACTGTAGTCGCATCATCATTATAAATGCTGATTGTTGTCGAGGTACTAGTAGATCGGTTCCGCATCATTTTATAAAGCCAATCTATTTTTTCACCGCGTTTAACAGATACACCTGGCGCACCTTGAGCGGGTTCAGTAGTAGCGGTAGCCATTTCAGTGATTAAACTATCTAAAAGCAGATCTAAACGACCGCCATTAGTCCAATCACCTTGTAATTCGTTAGTGTCAGCTAATGTTGCAACAACATTGTCATAAATATCACCACCATCCAATGTAACACTTCCGGCTGTGTTGTCAGTAACCCGCCAATCTCCAGAGAACTCAATAGTTCCGCCAGTGCTATTAGCTGCTGCTGTAAACTCGCCACCACCTTCTATGTGTGTTAAGTCACCAACCGCCATATTGTCTACAATTACACCCCCCGTTAGCGGAGTAAGGCATAATGTCTGTGCGCCTACCGCTAATTGAAAATCGAATGTTGGCACTGAACCTGTTGAACTAAAACAGGATTGAAAGAAGTAACCACCTATACCAACCAAAGTTATAGTGACATTACCGAGTCGACAATCTTGTGCCCATCCTGCATCAATTGATGTAGCACCAGAGAAATGGCAATTTACAATCTTATAACCAGTTCCCGATGATACGCCGCTTAAAGCCGTACACCCATGTATTAGAGCATTAGCAATAGACTGACCACCTAACGCCATTGTCCAGTTTTCACCAATTATTGTATAATTATCTGAATTACCAGTTAGCGCAATAGAAGACCCATTATGAATATGGAAGTTATAGGAATTTATCTTGCCTGCTAAGGTTAAAGCTGCTGCCCACGTAGTAACAGGGTTTCCTATCACTCCATCAACACCAACCACAGTGTTTGTATTTGTAACTCCATTGGTGTCAACTTCAATACCTCTCGCGTAATTGCCAGTGGTTTGATTGTAAGAGACGTACATTCTATCTAATGAGAATGTCGCTGTAGTTAAAGTGAACTCAGTTCCGTCAGTGATTTTAATATCAACCTTGCCAACATCAGTACCAGTGCCGACCATATTATTGTTTAGTGGAAAAGTTAAAGACTCGTATGTTGCCGCTACTTTACCATTTACTTCACCGATTTTTTTATAAGTTGCTGAACTCCAATCATAAGCTTCTACCCGAACATTATCATTATTGCCTTGCAAGTAACAATCCAGCGTTACATTTGAGGGTGTACCTGCCCCAACTAAATGATGATAAACAATATCTAAAGCACCTGCTGAATCGGTATGGACATGCGGCGTGCCTAGTGAATCAACATCACCCACTGTACCACTTGAAAGTACACCAGTAGTTAAGGTGTAGGTCTCTGGTGAAACTGAGGAAGCAACTGCACCTGTTGAAATACCACTTAATTGTGATTGAGTCGATGGAGCGTTATCATCTACGTAACCAGTTCCGTCATAAGTAGCTTCTAGATTATCCGCCGCTACCGAATCCCCAGATATAGCTGTCATGTCTGCCGTAACTTGGTTGGTTACAGTTGTACAAGTTGCGATAGTACCAATATTTGTTAGCCCTGCGCCTGCTATCCCAATTTCAGCCGTATCGACCAGAATTGCCGCTGAATCAGTTTTAATGGCTGCTATATCGGTAGACATATCCGCTCCTGCTGGAGTGCCAAGAGTTGCCGGTAATGTTGTACCGGTGTCCACTAAAGTAGCGGCAGTATCCACTTTCACGGCTGCTATATCCGCTGCGGTACTAGCCCCTGCTGGCGCTCCTAATCGAGCATAGTTATCACCTGTTTGAGCGGTTGATGCTGTGTCTAAATCAAAAGCGTGTTCTGCACTTGCGTTTCCGTATGTTTCAATTCCTATTGAAATATCCAGCCAGACCTTTGTAGCTGTTTGATCGATTATATAAATTCTTATCCTGGCCGCGCTCATTTCTGTCGCTGTTAGGACCAGTGAATATCCTGTGCCTTCATCGGTTGGTAGGTTAGTAGTGTTCGCTTCCGCTCCTTCGTCCTTCATAATAACGATATCACCGGCGGCGAATGTAGCGGCAACAATTAAATCAACGCCATCGGGAGCAACGAGATCGAAAGTAATCGTCTTACTTTGGTTGTATTTGCCCAATATCATGCTGATCTCATCATCATCCTGCGTCTTAGTGGTGGTACTGTGGGAGTTGAACTTGCTGCACCACTAAAACTGAGCAGTGTCCATGCTCTACGTTGATGGAGAGTTGAACTTTCTTCTTCCATCGTCTTAGCTGCTGCCGTGGTTTGAGTGAACTGACTAGTCACTGAACCACCGTTCGTATTACTAGTGACAGCCATTTGTGTTTCTGTACTTGTGAATGTGGGGGCTGCGCTGTGACTTGTTGCCCAACAATCTACAACTAAACAATTATCTACTGTTGGGGTGATTGAATCGCTAAACTTTGTTGCTGCGCTTACATTTGCTATTGAACTGTTTTGTACTATTGCATCGTAGGCTTGGTCAGGACATCCGGCGACTTCAAAAATCTGCCACATATGGTATTGTGGCGTGCTATCTAATGTCGTATCAACTACGTAAGCCCCTGCTGTCGTAGGCAGATTAGCCTCTAAACAAAAGAACACATCACAGGTCGAGCTAAAAGTAGTCTCTTGTGCTATTTGTAACGTTCCTTGATGAACAACTTTCCCATTCGCTAGAGAAGAATTAACTCCTGCCGAATCAACTACAATCGCACTAGGTACTGCTGCTGTCGTTGAGTTGTCTTTCCCAGTATAAATAATTACTAATATACGGTCATTTCCACTAGCAGATAGAGTAGGACTAACTGTTCCTGTAGTTGAACCCCCATTGTTAATTGTAACGATACTTGCTGCTGCTATTGTGGGAGCTGCCATGTTTTATTCACGCATAAAAAAACCGCTAACAAGAGCGGCTAAATGTGTATTCTTGAAAAGGAATTTAAGAGCAAAGAACTCACTCTATGGGTTTTAGACTACTTTATGGATATCCATTTTGCAAGTTTTCGCCGCGAAATTTCAACAACTTTATCGCGTAAGTTTTCCACATAACCAGGACCGGCAACGTTGTGTTAAGTTTTTATAAGTCGGCACTGCCATTCGTAAGGCTTTAGCTGCGTCTTTATTTGTAAAACCGAAAAGGTATTTCAATTTAATGCATTTTTTCATTTGTGGTGGCATTTTAGAAATTGCAGCGTCTAACCGTTCACAATCTGGGCTTTCTAGAACATGTGAGCCGGTCGCTCTGGTTACTGCACCTTCTATCATGAGTTGGTGTTCAATCGTCCTGTTCTTAAAGCCTGTGCCAGTACAGTTTGATTGTGACCACTCACGCCAGAGATCCAAAAGCTTTTCAAGTTCGCGCTCTTCCATTATTTCATTTTGAACCCTTTTATTAGACTTCTGCATGATGGAAATTTCAACCCCTTGCTGCATAAATACCTCTCTTTGGTTATGTGTTTACCTTTAATAACTGAAGCGGTATTTAACTTCAGGCCATTCCTGCAAATTGAACAATTTTTTTCTTTTATCTCTAATCCTTGAGCTTTAAATTCTGTTTCAGTTAAGCTCACTGAGTTGCCTTTAATGATTTTATTGCAATTAAATACGTATCTCGAATCAATTTTTTTAAATAATGTTCTCTTGGTGTGTCAGAATTAAACCCTTCACTACCGATATAAACCTCACTAATTTCGCGCAATGCTTTTCTCATAATGGCGTTGTCTTGAGCGAGATCTGACATTTTGGAATTGCGCCGATCATCGGCTCGATTACAATCGTCATAATCTCTCATGCGGATACCGCCATTATTGCTCTGCCTATCAATTCAGGTATTTGTGGTACAACTGCATTGCCTAATGCTTTTAATCGAGCCACATGGTCGGGAAACCCATCATCTCCGCTACGAATCGGGGGTTCAGTTGGGAACCTGATTGATTGCCAGTCTCGTGAAAAATTCGACGTGGAAGTTGATCGAGTCTCTTGCGACCCTTCTCCCTGGTCTTGCTCATTCCTGGTGAATCCTTCCAATCCCTTGCCGATGGTGTCGGCCACATTCTCGGTAATACAAACTCTCTTAGATTCGATGGTTTCGTTCGACCCTTTCGATGACCTTTGAACAGTTTCTTGTTTGCTTGCTCGGATCTTGGTGGTAAGTAGTCCATTGTATTCGGAGTAGGCCACAAAAAATATTCGCTCTCGTCGATGGATACCACCAACGCTGCAAGCTGGTAAATTAAACGGTATCGTGGTGAAGCCTTCGTTTTCCAAGTCAAGACACACATCGTCGAGTGCCATTTTGATGAAACCAGCAACGTTTTCACCAATAACCCAAGTGGGCTTTGATTCTTTGATAATTCGTAACATTTCCGGCCAGAGGTGGCGGTCATCTTTTTTGCCTTTTTGCTGTCCGGCAACACTGAATGGTTGGCAAGGGAAGCCTCCGCAGACAACTTCGATTTTATTTCTGAATTGTGTTCCATCTAATTTCCTTATGTCTCTATAAACGGGTACATTAGGCCAATGTTTGTTTAAAATTGAAACGGGATAGTCTTCTATTTCACAAAAAGCAATTGTCTCAATACCGGCACGTTCAAGCCCTAAAGAAAAACCACCGATACCTGAAAACAAGTCAAGCGCCTTCATAACAGATCCTTCAATCGTTCTTTGTACTCAACGATCATGTCGTTATAATCTGCTTCAGTGATTTTTAATTTTTCATGGACCAGGTTTTGTAAGCGTTCAACTTCATCACGACCGTAGGTATCGATCATGAATAATGTGTAAGGTGTTAAGTTCCCATCCTGGTACATATTACAGTGAACGCATTGAGGATGAATATTCTCTTCGAGGAAGTAAACAACATTGCCTTTTGCTTTCGGGATGAAGTGACCGGCCTGCATTTCGCTCCAATGCTTTGTGATTCCGCAAGAAACACAAGAACAATAGCCATTGCTATCGGCATATTTGAGTCGAATTATTTTACTGAGCAAATCCCATGCCGTTTTCTTCAAAACTTTACGACTTTTCTTTTTTTTCTTTTTCTGAGCCAAGGCTTTTCTTCCTCTGTCAAGCAGTTTAAAAATCGGTTTAATCGGTTTAAAATTGACCTTCTTAGCACTAACCTCAGCTTTTAAAAACAATAATGAATACAATCGTCAAGCCTCCCTTAACTGCTCCTAGACATTGTTAGATGCAACCTAATAAAATTTTTATAAAATCAAGCATTATTTGAGTTTTACTGAAAATATGTTACTTGACATGGAACGTGTTTCATGTGAAACATTTTCAAGCAAAACTCATAATATGATTTTCCATTTCAAAAATATCTTCCTTCACGTAAGTTGGAAGTCGCTTTAAAACAATTTCCATCACCTTTGCATAAAATTGATCAAACTCGGCTTCATCCATTTTGGCAAACGAGATGGATCTGGGTTTTAAATAAATTTGGCCGTTCATTCCCGCCACTGATTCAAAATATCCAGCGTCCATTGTTAGCGCATAGCGTAAATGTTCAACGCTGCTGAACTGTTCTTGTATTGCTTCGATGTCATAAACCGCTTTTAAAAAAACAAAAAACTTTTGCAAGAATTTATAATTACGAGGAATCTTGTAATCAAACTCAATTGCTTCACCAACAGCAATTTTTCTGATCCCTACTTCATCCAATGATCTCAAATCACCATTGGGAAGCTTCATAAGCCAGATTTTCATTTGAGCATTTGCCTCAATTCTTCACGCCGCTTCATTATTCTGCGCCGCTCCTTCATAATTTCTCGGATCAATCGAATGTCATCATCATCAAGTCGAAGCAATGATGTGACAGCCGAATAATGGATCTCAAATTTGCGAGCAATAGCCTTGCAAGTTGTTTGATCTAATTCCTTTCCCAATTTTTCGTACTCAATGTGATTCGCTTTGTCGTATGTTCCTTTTGGATTCATTTCTGCACCCCAGCTCTTTGCCGTTTTCTCTCACGTAAATTACTTTCAAGTCCGAGAACTGTTCTCTAAAGTGATCGATCACTTTCGTCACCTTTGGAAAATTTTTCCTATTCTCACTTTTGCTCATGGAAGGTAAATCCATTTTTAGCCAAAAATAGTTTGCACCGGTTAGCTAAGTTCGTTTTGGTTTCGTCCTTTCGTTTAACCATGTCGTGCTTGGCTTGGTACTCACGACTAAAACAATCACGCCAGTCTTCATTACCGGCCATCTGCTGCTCTACGCCATAACACAACCAACATTTCAGGCCGTTGTGCTCTATTCGCCCAGGACGTTTACCGCAATGGCTACATCTAGCTTCCATGACGGGTTGTCCTCACTCTGGCTTCGTAAGCTTCCATGCTTTCGCCCACTTTGGGTTTTAAGTTCATCTGTGCGCCGATACGCATGATCTGACTTCGTGATTGCATTTCGGATTCCTTGGTTGCGAGCTGAATATCATCGGCCCACCGCTCCCCTCTGAGGTACGTGGGGGGATGAGGGATAAAACCGTTCTTCCAGCCATCGTCTTTCTGAAGACGGTTTTCAATGTCAACAACTAGTTCCTGAGCTTTGTCATCAAGCTTTTTCTCTTTCCAGACTTTAATGGTTTCTTTCTTTTTGACTTTTCGCGGATACGCGGCCCAGAAAAGGTCAAAATTCTTTTTTTGACCAAGTGTTTTGATCTTTGTATTTGTATTTGTATTTGTATTTGTATTTGTATTTGTATAGCGTGACTCGGCGTGACCGAGTGTGACCGAGCGTGACTTTTCGACCTCTCGTTGCTTTTGTTTTCTTGCGCGATTTTGCGCTCTAATGGTGTCAGAATCCTTTAAATGCTTGTATTTTTCATGATTGACAATAAACCATCCCCACGGTCGATGTTGATCTATCAGCTTAATTCGCCGACCCTTTTGACCCTCCGTTCGACTGTATTTGTCGGTCTTTTCCAAGATCTCAATTCCTGCTTTAATATGCTCAATTGGGATTCCGGTACGACGACTAATTGCCTGTGGTGTCATATCAACTATACCGTCGGCATCACACAGAACAATAAATTGCTGAAAAGTAATTAATGCCCGCCAGTCTTCAGCGAGCGTTCCATCATAAATTGAATCAAATATCTTACCGTACATTCCCTTCGACCTTCTTCACCTCAATCCCCCGATAACGATATACGCCACCAATTTTGTGATTGAACATTTGAAAAATTTGAAATTGTGCTGAAGTAAGCGTGATGGAAGGCAGCTCTCGATTCATGCTCTTACAAGCGTTGATAAGAGTATCAAGCACCTTGTAAAGACCGTCTCTCACTGTGGTTTGTTTCTTCATGGGCGACCCGCTGCAAGCACTTCTTTGTCTGTTATCAAGTGACCATTACCAATGCAGAGTGCAGCTATATTGCTTGCATGTGACGTTTTGCCGCTGAAGTCAGTATCGGGAAATCCAGAGTGAACCCAGCGCCAAACTGTTGTACGTGACAAGCCCAACTCTCTTGCAACCTCTGACGGACCCCCAGCCCAAACAATGTATTTCTTTATTTTTTGCTTGTTCAAACGATTATCCTTAAGTAATTATGAATCATCACTTAATGTTAACTTTTATGAAACGCTTGTCAAGCCCTTGATCTTGTTCATGTTTGTTAAGTGACACTTAATATGTTACTCTTTGCGCAACAACAAGACAGAAACTAAGTTATAATCAACTAAAAATAGACAAGAGTGAATTATGAGAAAAAAAACAGACAAGAGTAAGCTAGAAGCTTTCAGTAAACGATTTAAAGAAGTTTTAGCAGCGCGAGGACATGGCGAAAAGTCACTTGAGGAAATTAAAGTAGTTTGCAACGTTAATGAGCGCGTTATGATTCATCGATTTTTACATGCCGATACAATACCATCATACGAGACTGGGGAGAAGTTATGCTCGGCTTTAGAATGTTCTTTTAGTTGGCTAATGATTGGTCATGGTACAATGGATGGTTTTGATTTACGCGCTCCAGATGAAATTGCATTGATTACACAATATCGAAATCAAACAAAAGTAGGTCGGCGCAAAATTATGAAAACAGCATTTACAGAATGTAGCAATCACGAGATTGCCCCTATTACTAAACATGAGCGCCAGACCGCCTTAAAAATAGTTATTAAGAACCAAAACTAAGAATTATCTCGAATCACCATCTCACATCCTGAGCATTTGTCCCTAGAGCAATGAATAAAGCCAGCCGTTAATTCTGAATCAAAAGTTTTAATGGCTTGGCAAATTGCTCGCTCAATGTCATTACACGTTTTTGTTGTTGAATTACCTTGAGAGCAATAACCTGGACAAGCAGTTTTGTTTTTTAAAGTAACTTGATCCTTTGCCGCTTCTGAAATACTGTAGTCCCCGCCTAAATCATTTAAAAATTCCGAAGCCCATTCAACAGATCGTGTTAACGGGGTTGGCTCAACCCAGTATAGATCAATCTTTTCAACTTTTGTCATCCTTTGATATTCCTTGTTTTTATTGTTATTAATATTTTTTATATAAGGTAATAGTAGTGTAAATAACGACGCAACGCCACCCTATTTTTTTTTAACGAATCAATCGATTTAATCTATCTTTTTTAAAATAAAGATGTTAACTTTTATGAAACACTTAGGAGGTTAAAATGCCACATATTGATTCAATGAAGGTTTCAAAATATTTAAAAAAGGAAGATGTAGGTCAAGGCGTTAACGTTACGATAAGAGATGTAGTCGAAGAAAACGTCGCACAGGAAGGTAAGCCCCCAGAAATGAAATGGTGTATTTATTTCCATGAGTTTCAAAAAGCAATGGTTTCTAACGTGGTTAATCGAGACATGATTGCTCACTTGTTAAATCAGCCTAACACCGACAATTGGCCTGGTGGAAGAATTAGATTATGGAACGATCCGTCAGTGACTTTCGGTCAAATTCGTGGTGGTATTCGAGTATTGCCAGCCACTATTCAGGGTCAACCACAAACACATACTCAACCTCAGCAGTCTGGAGTCAATCAGTCTGATTCTTATGGCTTTAACGACGATATTCCAGGGTTCGACTAATGAAGCTATATGAATACGTAGCTATGCACCAAAAGGCTCTAATAGAGCTTGAGGACATGGATCTACCGGCTGAGATAGTTGAAGATACATTGAATGGTTTGGTGGGTGATATTGAAGAAAAGACCAAAAGTGTTGTAGCTTATATGCGTAATATTGGTGTTGATATTATCGCCATGAAAAACGCCGAAAAGGAAATCAAGGAACGTCGGCAACGATTGGAAAGACGCGAACAATGGATTGAACAATACGTCTTGCATGGTATGGAGGTCAGCGAAATCAGCATTATTGAAACTCCTTACTTTGCCATCAAAAGACAAAAAAACCCACCAGCGGTCAATATTGTAGAAGCTGATGAAATTTCAGACAAATACAAAACTGAAGTGGTGTCTTACAAGATTGATAAAAAGAAAATTAAAGAAGATATCAAAGCTGGTAAAGCCGTGGCCGGTGCAACGCTCACTCAAGGATGGAGGTTGAATGTAAAATGATTAAAATTAACTTTAAAACATGGAATGAAAAGCGAACTTACAAATATGTATTCACTCGTATTTGGTGGGGTCGATGTTGGACTCCATTTGTTCGAGTTGTTAATCGTCTACCGCAGGCAAGTTATAAATGAAGGTTGATAATATCAATGAATCCGATCTAGTTATTAATACGCGAAGACAGCACAATACATCTGTCGTTGAAGTTAAGTTTAAGCATAATGATATTGTTATCTCAGCGTCAATGCGTTGTCGTAAAAAATTAAAAGATGAAGCTGTTACTCAAGACAAAATTTTACGTTATTTAGGGTTTAATGATCTTCAAATTCAAGGATTAAAATATGAGTGAAATTGAAAGTCTAAAAAGACAACTAGCTGAAAAAGATTTATTCATTAAGAATATTCTCAAAGAAATGAAAGAAATCTATGAACTTGTTGACGGACTAAAACGTGAAGCCGACTTGGTTGGAACCGAATTCTTAGAAATGATGAAGGCAGTGAAATGACACATAGTGAAATCACAGCTTATTTCCGGTTGTTTGTATTTTGTTTTTTAGTGGTGATTGGTGTCACTCAATGCGTTTACCAGAAAGATACTATTGCGGCCATTAGAGCGGTTGGTGTCCAATGCAATGCTGAATTCACTATCGAAATACCCGATACAGAAAACATAAAAATGGAGAGATAAATGAGCATACTTGAATTTATGAGTGACAGCCCTATGTTGACTTTCTTTATTTCTTTTATGAGTATTCATGCCGTTTGGCTCATAGTGAATAGATTTTTTAGAATGTTAAATATAATGAAAAACGGATACCCCCCAGAACATTGTGATGCTGATGGTGATTTTAGGAGTGAAGATGACAACTAAAACAATAGCCGTAGATAGCTACGAACCAGATTATAAAAGTGAATGTTGTATTTGTGGTCAGTCGCCAGTAGTTACGATGGTTGCTAAGGATGGGAAAACTTCCTATTCAACGGATATGTGTGGACCCTGTACTTGGGGTGAAGCCAGAACGATTGATCCGGATACTTGGAATGAATAATGAGCTTAAGTTGTGAATGTGATTTTAATGGTGAAGGTTGGTTTTGGACTGACGCTAAAGAAACAACATTAATCAGCAAAAGACGAAAGCGATGCTGTAGTTGTAATACTTTAATTGAACTAAATGCTATTACTGTCGAATTTAATCGAGCGCGATTCCCTGCTACTGAAGTTGAAGAAAAAATTTATGGTGATGACGGTGAAATAACTTTGGCTTCCAGATATATGTGTGAAACCTGTGGTGATTTATTCTGGTCACTAGAAGCTTTAGGGTTTTGTATTTATCTAGGAGATGACATGAGAAAACTTGTTAAAGAATATGCTGACTTATATGGTAAGAATTAATGGATCTTGATTCACTCAGAATTAAAAAGTTTTGTGAGCTGACCGGTTGGACTGAGGATGCCGTTCGTCATTTAATAAATGATGGTGTCTGGGTTAATGGCCGTGAATACACTAAAATATCAGATCGACGATTAGTCATATCCATTAAAGGTTATGAGTCATGGATAAACAAAAACAAGCCTGTCATCCCGCCTAGTTTTCGCTAATTGGTACGTCCCATTTTAGTCTAAATCATTAATTTTATTACAAAGACCGAAAGCATTAATCGATTTAACCTCTTGTCTCTCTAATTTTTATTTGCTATGTTCAATATAGGTTAACACACAAGAGGCAAGGCAATGACCAAAAGTAAATATCCTGGTATTATTCTTCGCAGCAAAAATTCTATTCAAATACGAATGCATTTTGATGGTTCTACCGTAACTGAAACCATCAACGCCGATCATTCAATAGCAACCCAGAAACGATGTTATGGACTTAAGCTTGCTGCTGAAAAAGGCTTTAAAGAAAAAAATCTTGATTACGCAAAATTATTTCCGCAGAGCAAAAAAAAGCATAAGTATGTTTCTCGTCGAGGCGACAACATTACTATTAATAATCGACTAGACGAGCGAATGGAAATGCTTAGAGAGAAATTTCGTAACGATAAAATAAGCGAATCCACTTTAGATACATACACACGTGAAATTGATCGCTTAAAAGACTACTTCAATAAATTTTATCCCAAAATTAAATTATCTGAACTTGAGACTGGCATTTTAAAAAAGTGGGCAAAACACCGAAACGTTGCCCAGAAATCCATTAATGAAGAATTGAAACACATTCGAGCCATTATTAGTGAAGCCATTAGTGATAACGAACTGGAAAAAAATATTCTTCATGGTTGGAAGCCTACCGTATCGGGTCAAGTGGTATTAGGACGTGATGATACTGGCAACAAAATTATCAAACCAAAACACAATAAAGATCCCTTCACGCCTGAAGAAACTAATCGAATTCTGGAATCAACTAAAATCCTTTACCCTGAAATTTATTCATTTAATTTATTTCGCTGCGCTATGGGAATGCGACCAAGTGAAATCAGAGGACTGGAGTGGTCGCAATACAATGAACTCGACAATAGTATATTAGTAAAGAAAGTCATCGTTAGAAACAAACCAAAACCGGTTCCTAAAACACCGGCCGGTATTCGACCACTGACATTAAATAAAGCGGCGCTATGCGCTATCGAAACCCAAAAAAAACTAACTTATGATACTGGCGGTTACATCTTCACGAATCCTGATGGTATCCATCCAGGTAAATTTTGGGGTGAAGGCGCGATAGTAAAACGATGGAAAAAAATATTGAAACACGCCGATGTTCGACACCGACGACCTTATAACACCCGACACTCATTTGCGACACAAAGCCTGGAATCTTCTGACATTTCAATTTATCAATTATCAAAAATCATGGGTCATAAAGACACAAAAACAATGGATAAGTACGTGGGCGGTCAAAAAAATCTGGAGCCATTAGACACCAGTATTGTTGATAATATTATTAAAATAGAGGAGCAATAATTGGTACGTTTTTGGTACGTTTGTATCGCGACTTATCGCGACTTATCGAGAAATCAATGACTTAAAACGTACCAAAAACGTACCAATTTTAAACAACTAAATTACTAAGTGTTTGATTTTAAAGAAATTAGTTGAAATAAAGATGGTCGGAACGGAAGGATTTGAACCTTTACTAGCCCCTTTAAAATCAACTACTTAGTTGAATTTTGTTACGTTTTTGTTACGTGGCCTTCGACAATTATACAGAATTACCAAACAAACAACTAGATCGCTCTAATTAATTACTAATTAACACACAAATTAATATTTGATTATTTGTTTTCTTGACGCTATATTTTATGTTGTTACTTAAATGTGAACACATACAAGGAAAAGTAATGACTGAATTAGGAAAACTAAATAAAAAATCAAAAACCCTTATTATTTTTTCAACAGTCTTCGCTTTATTGTCAACTCACCTTTGTTTAATAGACACGACAATTGATGTCTATCTGCCAGTTATGTTCACTATCTTGGTAATTCTATTTATGAATATTCAAGCAGAACTTCACAGTGTAAATGCTTGGGAAATCATTGATAGCCATCATCAAGAAAGCCATCAATATCATGAAATTTTTTTAGACAATATAAACAAAATAATTAAATTGAATGAAGAGATTGTTGAGCTTAAAAAAAAGCTTAAGGAAAAAACAGGATAATTCTATGACGCTAACAATATATGATCGTCCTTTTGACGGTCGATTAAAAGAAGTCTGTATTCTACGAGAACCCGATGGTACTGCTGCTTCAGTTATAGTCTGTGTTAGAAATCCAGATTACATACCTGATGATCAAAGAATGGCGGGGAGTCGATTAATGCCTCCTTCTCCTAAAAGCGGTTATCAATCATTGTCATCAACCGAGTATAATCAAATTCTGCTTGACGCTGGTGTCACAAGTTCACCACCTGATTTAGCCGGTTCGGGCTCTGCTGGGAAAAAAATAACTAAGAATAAAATTGAAAAACCCGATGACAGTAATAAAATCCATACGCTCGTGAGAACGCAAGGATCGAATCATACTTGTGATGTTGAAGGTTCTGATTGTGATATTCGGACCAAAATCTATGCACTCGAATTCTATAATATTCAAATTGAAAAATTCACCAAAGAAAAATTAATTGCGGCAGCTAAACAGCATTTAAACATCAATAAATCCACCACGATATCATTACTTGATAAAGAATTAAATTTTGCTCAATTTGCCAGAGAACGTTTTCATCGAGTTCCAAAAGATGAAGAAATATTTGATCCTCCTAATGAACAAGTATTTAAAACCAATACAAAAGCTTATGACAATTTAAAAAAATATGCTTTCACGGATTACGGCGCAATGATGATTCAAAATTTCAATAATAGTAATATAAAATTTAATGTCTTCTCAGCCCCAAATACTCAAGCAACGGCAACCCATGAACATCTAAAACTTCCCCCTGACTTCCCTAGAATATCAGCTTATCCTTTTACGGGTCAATCTATCGATCCGCAAGCTACTATTCATCATGAATTTGAACATACAACTTTTGGTTCAGCACAGTTACAAGTCGGCTCATTAGCAGAAGAAGTAAAAGCAGTCGTTGAATATGAAAATCCTGCTAGAATTATCGATGGTTTTGAACCACGTTATGTTTATTATCAACGTAGCTCAAACATCACGATTAATGTATTTAATAGTAAAACCATGACTGGCGGAAGAACCTTCGATCCTAAAGATCCGAGAATTCTAAAATGAGAAGATTATTATTTATAATATTAATCGGTTTTTCATCTATTGCATTAGGTGAAAAAATATTAACCAATAATATTAAAATCAATCTTGTTGAATCATTTTCTGCTTCAGGAATTTCTGATTTATGGGATAACACCAATGATTATATAGGAGTCAGAATTCAATTAAATATCAAGAATATTACCCAAATTGTTATAAATGATAATAAGCCAATTTGTAAGAATCCTAATAAACAATTACTTTTAATTGTTGCTGATGAACCAATGCCGAAATCTTTTAATATCATTATAAGGCCGCCTTGTATAATAAATCATAAAGGAGATATTACTTTATTGGCTAGAACATCAGAAAAAAAATATTACTATATTAACTTTAAATTTAATGCTGTTCGTAATTCACCATTATGAGGAAAGAATATGAACCTAGTTAAAAGTACTGCACTACGTTTTATTTCAAGAATTGAGCAAGGTAATTACAAAACATGGTGGGTTCGCATGTCTTATCATACTGACCATTATATTCAAAAAAGTTTCCCAGACTCAGGCTATCACGGAAAAACAAAAGCCTTAAAAGCTGCACAAAATTTTAGAGATAAAGAACAGCAACGACTTTATAGAGAGTTCGGGATTGTTTTACCTAAAAAAACAAACAAGCATTTTGGTAAAGGTGTTCATATTGCAATTGATAAAAGAAGAACGCCGCCTCAAAAATATTGGCGAGCAACCTACTGGGACAACTCAATGAAAAAACAATTGACTAAAACTTTTAGTATAAATTTATACGGATACAGAAAAGCTAAGAAGTTAGCAATGCAATGGCGTGAATTAAAATTAACTGGAAATTTAAACGATATTTAAAGAGATTATCCTATGATAAAAAAATTAGAGGTTCCAGAAATTGATGTCGATGTCATTGTTGATACACTTGTATTAAATGATCCGCTTTCTAATGAAAAAATTCAAGTGTTAAAAGATGTATGGAAGATGACTAATTTAGTTTATGTTGATTGCTTGAAAGTTCAAAGAGAATCTATTGAATTATTGATTAGCCAGTTAGATATATGTCAGCATAATTATAAAGATTTAAAGGATTTTTTTGATAAACATCCAGAAATTAGAATGATGAAAAAACAGATCGAGAGAGCTGAAAATGGAAGTTAAATTAGGCGCTACAGGGAAACACCCTAAAGGAAAATTAAACGAAGATGATGCTGGTGAATTAGTTATGTCTATTGATATTGAAAAAGATAATGTTCGCTTGAATTTTGGAACTTCAGTTAGTTGGTTCGCTATGCCTCCAGATCTGGCAATCATACTTGGTGAGGAATTAATTCAACAGGCTCAAAAAATAATCAAGGATCAGAAATGACTAATTTATCACAAAAAGAGATTAATGAAAATTACGCCAAAAGCCTGATAAAACTAATTGATCAGATTCATGAAGATATGGATGCTACGAATAAGCTAACAGGAACCAAGCACGGATTTGTGATGTTAATGATCCGCGACCCTTCACCAGGCAATGTTGATGTAGCACATAACTTTAATAAAGATGAAGATTTAATTCAAATAATGGAATTAGCAATAGAAACAATAAAAAAAGGTTTAACAAAACAAACTCTAAACCCTTAAAAGGAGAAAAGTGATGGCAACCCCAGCAACGAAAATAACAGGAATTAATTCTGAATGGTTAGCACGGGATAATAATAGATATATAGTAAGAATACCAACGGCTAATGGATCGGGAAACTTTCCTTTTAAACAATATGGTGGAAGTGCTCCAGCATTAAAGGCTGCGAAGAAGTTCCAGAGAAAAATGTTAAAGCAGTTAGAGTTTGATCGAAAGTTCCATGCTGAAACTGGCGATTACATAGCAAGAGAGCATTTATCTGTTACTAATACGTCTGGAATCAATGGTGTGCATAGAATCGTTTGTCCAAATGGTTATCAGAATGCCACTATCAAATGGTGCGCCTCATGGGGTAAAAGTGTTGATGGTAAAGGTGGTAATAAATGTTTTAGTACAGCAAGCCCAGATATAAAAAACGAGCAAGACGCAAAACAAAAAGCAATTGCTTATAGAAAAGAAAAACAATCAAGGAAGTTTAAATAATGGCAAAACAAAATGGAATAAGAAAACGCGTTTTTGATTTACTAAACGAAGATCCAAAACAGCTTTGGAGTATCCCCGAAATGCTTGAAAAGTTTCCAGAATCAACTTATAAGGCTATTGATACCCACTTTAGAGTTTTGAGAGTCGATGGAAGAATTGATCGGCATATCGATAGAGATATTAATGGTGATTTTCAATTTGCTGTTAAGGTCAAAATTGAAAAGATTGATCCTTATATCAAACAAGAACGTCCTAGTAATTCTGGTCCTAAAAAACGCAAAGGTAAACTATTAAGCAGTAAAGAAATTCGTTCGATGTTTGCAGCTCACTATAATAATATGGCTAAATTGGAAGACTCAGTTATGGCTATTGTTGAGCAATTCGAAGAGACAGAAAAAGAAATGATTAAAATAAGGAACTTTTTAAAATGACCACAGAAACACTTAATGAATACGACTTTAAGTCCGTTTATGAATACATGAGTGAGTTAACTAAACATATTGCGGAAAAATCAGACTACGACGTGAATGTTGTTGTGTTGGTGACTGGTAAATTGCCAATTAGAAGATTGGGTCAGATGGCCGTCATCACTTCTCAAGGAGAAAACCTTAAGGGGTACCTAATACAAGCCTTAATGTCGGTTTACAATGATGAAGAAAACATGAGTAAGGCCGATACCGATATTAACGATATCCTTAAAAAAATAATGAAAAGCTAATAGTTGTTAATTAAGCTATACTTGACACATGACCGAATTCATTATCATGACTAAAGCTTACTTCCTTTTGACAACGGCTATCATACAGGGTGGCTCACTACATGAGGCTACTCCTGATTATTTTGAAGCTATCTGTATTATTGAAGGGTATGAGGTGCAGGGATGCGCTTACCTTCGTCAGCAAGGTATTATTGATGGATTGTTTCCGATGGATTTATCCGGCAGCGTTACTTCCCGCGCTTTTTCTTTTTAGTGGCTCGCTTCTTAACTGATTTAAAAGCATCTGGATTCTTTTTCTTTAGTTTCGCCATAGCCCTGTCAGTGGCACTCATGTATTTAGTTCCCATGTTAACTCCTAGTGTGTTGTTTTAATAATCGATCTTAAAGTCTCATTATATTCTCGACACATAACTTTATTCTTAGCCAATTTCTTAATAGCCTCGACTGATGCTTTAAAATAAATAATCTTCCCCGCTCGGTCATGAACCGCAATTACGTCTTTAGAAATATCATTGTAATAAGTTGGCTTATTAGGTAATTCTAATTTAACTGGTATGACTCTCGTGCAACTTATTGAGCTAATCGTCAAGACTGCTAGTATCACCAGATGCAATTTCTTTATCAACACCATTGAGAACCTCCGTTAAGTTTCGGTTAGCTAGAATCTTTGAGACATCTTGATTTATTTGGGCTACTTTTTTTGTGGTTTTCAGTTCTTTGGTTTTCGCTTTTAACTTTGAATTTTGTAACAGAAAAGCCAATACGCCAGAGAGTAATGCAAACACACCAATAGCATAGATTTTAAGTTGACTTAGCATTTTTAGAACCCTCAATACCATCACGTAAAAAGATGAGTGAGAAACCTGCAACTATCATTTGACCTGCTTCAAACTCAGACATGTTTTTATAATGAAATGCTAAAGCACCACCAATAATTAACCCTAAGCCGGTCCAATTGGTTTTGCTTTTTAAGAATGTTTTTATATCTTGTTTAAATTTCATTGATCTAAACTCCTGTTTCTATGCTTGGTTTCAATTCGTAGCTCAATTAAACGAAGTCGCTTGTCGACCTCTTCTAAAATTTTAACTGTCTTTTCTTGAGTTTTTGAAATTTGTTCAATGTGAGCGGTATTAGCAATAGAACTGTTTCTAAAGTCTTCCAAGGCTATAATATCCTGTTCAGTGGATTCTATTTTTTCAATCGCTTTACCGGCTGCATAAACACCATAAATAGAACTAGATAAAACGGACATCGACACACCAATAAATATTTTTTGTCGCCACTTATTCACTTTGCGTCTATCTTCGGCGTGAGTCATTACCATCTCCCGTCATGTTCAAATGAATAATGGTTTCCATCATGTCCACTGCTACCGCCCCAACGACAAGAAGGATCTAACGATAACCAGTAGTCACCAAATTCTTGATGATCTTGAGTTCTGGTTAAGTAAATATCGTTGAGAATTAAATTAAGATCACAAGCTAGTTTCAATTTATGAAGTGAATAACGGCCACTATAACCCACCTTTTCGCCATACTCACCATGCACTCTTGGATCACGAAAGTAATCACCAGGACGTATCTTATAACCCTTGGAATAAATGTAAGGAATCAACTTAGTAAAAAGTAGCTCCGCAAAGATTTCTTGTTTCTCACCTAGTTTCATAAAATTTTATCCAATTCAATTAAATCAGCATTATTGTCAGCTAGAATAGCAATAGCTTCGGCATTAGAATCGGCAATGAGCTTCTTATCAATTTCACTAAATAACAAACGCCCCAGTTTTTTAACTTGACCATTTTTTATTGCTCTCAAGATGACTTCTTGCTCAGGGATTAAAGTGGCGTTAATAATCGCCTGGAATTCAGCCCAAGTCATAGCTTGATGATTTCGTTCACGTATTCGAGCAGCGGATATGTCGGTTAATTGTTTTTTAGTGCGAGCCATTAAGCTTCTCCTGATTTATAATTGAGGCATTTCAACTAATGACAATTTTATCGAACCACCAACTATTGGCACTTTATCAGATTCGATCGGAAATAAACTTTGCTCGCTTTCATAAATAGCATGACAACAACAAGCGACCGCATTATCAGTTTTTGCAATAATAGTGTGTGGAAGCCCTTTCTCGATATGAATAATGCAAGGAGCTTGCACGACCTCATCCAACGCAATTGAATTATCTTTATTGTACTTTATAACTCTAAATTCTCCATGAGCTAGAATTGTAGAATGATCGAAAATATGACTGTGTTCGTAAACTTCATCACCTGCTTTTTCAAATGTGATTAGTCCAAACCATTGATTGCTAACAACAACACTTTTACAGACTGCATCCATTATAATTTACTAGCTTGTAAAGCTGCGTAATCTAAAGCCATGTCAGTCTCGGTAGTTTCTTTTAAATTCTTAATTTTTTTACCTGTCTTGATTCTTGCTTTAGCTGATTTACTTTTGCTTGTCATTTCAATACTACTTATAGCTTCATTACCTCTTGCGAATGTGTCACTTTCAAACTCACAAAAACATTTACGATATGTTGTAGGTGGTGTGGGTGGTATGGTCTTTAATTCTGGAGAAGGAACTTGAGGCATTGGTATCATCACACTAGTGATAGGAGCATCACTTGTTATACATTGCTCGATTTCACCTGTAATTTCATTTATTAACATTGCACAATACATTTTCATAATTTTAAGCCTGTATATATCGATAATCCACATCATAAGTGTCTGAGACGGTATCGCCATTAAATAGAGAAAAACTTGGTGAATCTGCGCTCGCGCTATCAGTTTGATTTGGACAGAGTTGTGCCACTTTAAGTCTATATTTAGTAGCAACACTAGCAGTAACGACTCCTGCCATGTGTATCATTGGAAAGAAAGCGTATGCATTTGCAAAAACTATAGATAAATAAGTTTGAGAAGCAATCGTGCCAGACAAGCTAACTGTTGCTGTGCTTATTTTGCTTCTTGTTACTGCTGCCGCTCCAATCTTTCCAACTGTTACGGCTAACGCCCCGATCTTCGCTTCTGTTACCGCTAATGCTGCAATCTTCGCTTCTGTTACCGCTAATGCATTTAGCTTTGCTGTTTCTATTGCGTTTGTTCCGATATTTGCAGCGGGTAATGCTCCGGTTACATCAGTCGTTAAATCAACACTACCTAATGTTATTACCTGACCCGCTATAGTTATATAATTAAGACCAGCGGCAATTGTTACATCGGTTGAATTGTCCGTTCCAGCAGCGTCAACTCCTAAGCTGGTTCTTGCTGTGGCTCCGCTTTCAGCTACCCATGCACTACCATTACCAACTATAAAATTGCTATCAGTATTGGCGAGTGCTGCGATTGCAGTTAAATCAGCATCCAAAGGTTGTTTTGCATCTAATTGAGTCTGAATTGAACTAGTCACACCATCGACATAATTTAATTCAGTGGGTGTTGCTGTTAAACCAACTATATTAGGACCATAAAAAGAAGCTATCGTCCAACCAGTGCCAGCACCATCCAAAGTAAACTCAGCAACTTCATATTGAAGTAATGCAACACTAGCCGAGCCTTCAATGAGTTCTGCGCCATTGCCTGCAACCGATAAACTCGTTGCGTTAATATTTTTTACAGTCACTCTAAAGCTGTCGGTATCCGTTCCCGCAGCGTTAGCGACTGTTGGTAAAGTCATCGTGCCTGACGCAATGTCAGCTTCGATTATTTTATTTTGATCAGTAACCGCGATTGTTGCACTGGCAGTATGAATATCAACAGTCCCCGCAAGTGATTCCCAGTTTTGATCCATTTCGGCGTGAGTGAGCGCCGCAGCTTTTACACTGCGTAAAATTATATCTGTTGCCATTGGAGTTCCTTATTTTTCTTCTAGCGAATCGACGGCAGTACCAACCATCCAACCTTGAAATATTTTCCAAGCGCGACTGATTTCAGGCAGTTTTGTTGTATCAGCCATTAATACTTTGAATAATTCTGGATCTTGAATTGCAGCTTTAATAAAATCAGTTGCTTTTGCAGTATCTAGCGCATCAATTAATTGGTTAGACACTTTACTTGCCATTGATGCCGTTTTTAATGATGCCCCAGATGAGCCACCCAATTGAGCACCAATTCTTGTAGCGTGTAGTCCTGCAACCCATCGTAAAACTTTATTCCCTGGATCAACTACATTTTCTAGAGGACCAGGCATATCGGTTAATTTATCATTTTTCTTTAATGTGTTTTCAATGAGTTTGATACGATGACGTTCAGCTTTGGTAAAAATCTGATTATAAATTCCTTTATTTTGATCCCATTCGTTACTTAATTTTTTACCGGATAATAAAGGAGTGCTTACTTCAGATTCATCAAATTTACTTATTCTGGATTTCTTTAATAAATGATTCACCGCATCATTCACTAACCCGCGTTTTCCTGTAGGATTTGATTGACTCCAGAGCTTTTTCATTTCACGCTCAGGATAAGGTGATTCAAGAATAGTTTTAAAAACAATGCCTGGTTTTACCGATGCTATTCTAGCAGCGCTTGATTTAGCTAATTGTCCTTGTTTTAGTTTAGCTCGTTTTGAGATCCCAATAGCGCGTTCTTCAAGCCCAATGGCTTTTTCCATTTGACTTTTAAGATCAGGAAAAATGTCAAACACATCTTCATTTCGATCTAAGTATTTTTTTGCTTTATCAACATTAATCCGACCATTTTTAACAATTCCAGCCGATTCACTTGCAATTTTTAACTTGATTAAATCTTCCATTTTACCATAAGATTCCGGTGAAGCATCAATAACGCGCTGAATCTCAACAGCCGCTTTAGGACCAGAATTAATTGATTCAAGCGCAACTTCGGGTGCAATACGACCGCCAGTCCGTTCATTACCAAAAATGACGCTCATTACGCCACCCTTGAATTTTTCATTTAATTTTCGTGAAACAGCAATCGCTTCTTCAATACCGGTTGCTTCTGGTTTCGCCATATCATTTAACACCGCTTCCTGAAGATCATCTAAAATACGAACCTTATTCCAGTTAACAGCATCTTTAGCTTTTTCTTCTCTAATAGAATTTAATAACCGTGATCGAAAGTCCTGCATGACTTTGACTTCTTGAACGCTATCCAATTTTCCTTGAACAAACTTACCTTTCTCCATTTTTCCTAATAAAGTTTCAACGTATTTTGGGATTTCAGATGTATCAGAAGCCACCGTACGCTCATCTAATAAATCCTTATAAGCAAAAGTTGTGTCGGTAATTTTTGTTTTTGTATCAAAAGGAACTTTACTCCATGCCTCTTTTTCAACTGCTCTCGCATCAGACATGGCTTTTTGTATTTCACGATTCACTTCAACATTAATTATTTTACGCCGACTAACTGGATTTAAGTTCTCTGTGGCATTACTCGCATTTTTTAATGCAAGATCAACTCTTCGATCAATTAATCCTGAAATACGTTCAACTCGACCAGCTAAATATGCTTGTGTTTTTTCTATAGGAACTTGATTCCCTAAGCTTTTTAATTCATCTCTAGCCATAGTATTAATACGCGTTTCTTCTAATAGAAACTCGTGAGCTAGTGCAGGATCATCTTCTAATACACGATTTTGTAAATTAATTAATTGACGGTCTCCGGATAATTTAGCAGGGGGGATGTTTGAGTTAGGTAAAGTCTCAGTAGCAGCTTTATCAATATTTTTAGCAACTTCTTCAGTTTCAGCTAATGAACGAATCCGTTGTCCCGCCTTCATCTTTCCGCCTTCCGGACTATATGGAAATAATTGTCTTTTGGCTAAAGCAGATAATCTCGGTGTAGCCATTAATGATAATTGCCCTAGTGGACCACCTATCAAACCGCCTATCATTTCACCAGTATCGCCAAATTCCTTACCACCATAATAGGCTCCAATACCTGCCGCACCACTACCGGCAAGTTCTCCAGCCAAAGCTAATTTAGGCGCTTGTTGAAATGGTGCAGCAATACGTTGTGAAACACCCTCAACAACTCCAGTAATTTTATTGGCTTGTTGGCTGCCAATAGCCCCCGCACTTCTAGCATTAACTTCGCCACCCTTGAATATTCTATTAATAAATGGAATTTCAATTTCTGTCTCTGCTTTTGCAGCCGTTGTTGAAGCTCCAGCACGACCCATGCGAAGAAAAGGCGCAAGAAATTCCAGACCTAATGCAGTGTATTCACCCATTTTAGTTCCAGCGGTATCAGGCTCCTTGCCTATTTCATAATTAACACCTAAGTTCGCTCCGTAATGAGTCAGATTGCGACTGTTTAATCCAGTATTGCCCATAATACTTTCAGCACCTATGAGTCTTCCAGCCCATTCCCATAGATCGGCTGGTAATCCAATTAACTTAAGTATTTCCTGATTAATAGCGGCTGGATAATCTGACGCTTTCTGAAAAAAAGTTCGATCATCCTGTGGTGGTGGCGCTGGTTTAGGTTCTGGTAATTGGCCATGTTCTTGTAACATGGCTTCATTCATGGCGGGATCATAGCCACCTGGTATTTGAAATTCTGAAGGTAATGTTTTATTGTCCAGATTATCTTCTGGCACGGCCAAACCTGTTTTACCTTCCAGAAATGCAGACGCACGTTCCCTATCAAAATTATCTTTTGAATCAAGAAACGCTTCGGCAAGAGCTTTATTGTATTTCATCCATAAACCTCGGATATTGTTCAAACAGTTTTAATTTAGCTTCACGATCAATTAATTTTGAATCACGAATATCAGCCGCGCTAACAGGAGGAACGACCCTAAAAGGATCATGACCGTCCGCTTTAGCAATCGCCCGATTATTTTGCCTCATCTTTTCCATAACTGGTTCACTTAACGCCTTCATCTTTAATAATGTTTCTTTAATGATTTCATTCTGACGAGCAGTTCGTTTACCAAAGGCAATCCGACCTACAATATCGGTTGCGCGTTCAAATAAATTACCAAAAGACGAATCGAGTTCTTTATAGATAGCTATGGCGCGAACATTGGTATCACTTAAGTTTAATAATTTTGAAGTCAATAATTTATCTGACAGAGCATTATTACCTGCTTCCATTGATTGCAAGGCTTCATTTATTGTTGCATTACGATCAGTGATGCGCTTCATTGATTTAGTGAAAGTATCTCGCAATTTGATTAATGCTTTTTCTTTATTATGGCCTTCTTTATAGTTCAAACTTAATTCTGCCGATTTTGTTGGCGTTGTATTAGTTAGCTTTTGATAATGATTCATTTCTTCTTTCGTCAGCGTTTCTCCTGCTGCAATTCTAGCGGCATAACGTTCAGCAATAGCACTATTTGTCGAACCGCGTGTTTTAATTAGTTGCAATGATCGCTTATCAATTGCGTCCTGAACTGAAGGAAGTACAGCATTCAAATTACTCAACATGCTTATCGCTTCATCTTCAGAAATAGTCGAACTTAAAAATCGATCAACCGCTTTATCCGTTCCATCATCACCAGCCTCAATAATTTCATCATAATTTTGACGAATAACTTTTTTAGCCTCATAAATATCTTTAGTTTGCTCAAAACGATTAAAAGCTCCTTTTATATATTTAGATGTCGTATCAAGTGATCGTTGCTCTGATTGAAGCTGTTCTTCGTTTTTATACTTCTTCATTTTTTCATCAAACAATTGTTGAGCCTGCTCAGTCGTTTTAATTTGCAATTCGTCTTTGCGTTCAGCCCGTTTTCGTTTTGTTGGCAAATAATTATATTCACTCTCAGCCGTTTTTAATTGAAGATCAGCTAATCGCTTTCGCTGTGATTCCGCAGCAATAAGTTGTTGTTGACGTTCTGCCTGAAGATCAGCTCTGCGTCGAGCTTGTTTTTCACCAATGGTCGGCAACCACCCCTTTCGCATTGTTTCATAAAGTTGTGGCCCTGCTTGTGCAATTAAATCTTCAAGTGCCATTAGTAACCACCTTGTCCTGGGTAAGCAGGCATATAAGCATCTCCTTCTATTGGATTACCATAAACCATACCTTCATTAGTAGGGTAGTTATCATAAGCTTGACCAATTGAACCAAGTGCTCCCGCATAAGCTCCCGCCGCACCTAATTGACCTGCTGCACCATAACTACCAATTTGACCAAGCCTGCCTCCAACATCTCGGCCTTGTTGCATTGTTTGTCCCGCCATTCCTGATGCGGTACTTCTGCCTGCTTCCGATAATCGCATTTCACGCTCCATAGGATCGAGATAAGTTCGGCCATAACGATTAATATCGCGACCGTATTGTTGTTGTTCTCTTGCTACATCACGGGTATAGTCGCCGAGACCACGACGATACAACTCTTGCTCACGCGCAGCTTCATCAACTCTGGTTTGACGACCGCGACCATATAATTCTGATTCTCTAGCAATATCACGACCATAACCCGCAACACTACGACCATATTGTTGTTGTTCACGGTTTACCCGAGTTTCATAATCTTTCAGGGCGCGACTACGAGCGGCCCCGTATTCTTGTGATGCCAGATTTTGACCTAATTCCATTAACGAACGTGTATTATAGCCGCCGGTTCGTTGACCACCAGCCGCATTTGCTCGTTCTAAAGCACGAAGCCCTTCTTCTTTACGAAAGTCATAACCTGGATCTTTATATTGCTCAAATTCTTGACGACCAAATTGAAAGCCTGGTTGAACATTGTTTTGAATTTGACCTCCATAATCTCCAGCTCGACTACTAAATGCACCAGGAATATTAGTCGGCGCATGATAAGCCCCTGGTATGTTTGACCTAATTTGACTCTCGGCAGTACCACGCTGACCCAGCATTTGTTCATAACGACCTAATGCGCTCTCCCCCGCTTGTCGCCAAGGTTTTTGTTGCTTTTGAGCGATATCAAATTGTCGTCGCTGCTCTGCTATGGCTTCTCGTTGACCTGCCTGCGCTGTTTTAGCGGCATCCTTTGATGCTTGTCCGGCTAAAATACCACCGGCCAAAGCTCCAGCTATTGCACCCCACGGCATTAGAATGATCCTCTATTCATGATTTATAAATCCTTGATATTCGATAATAATATTTTGATAACCCACATCACCCACACACGTATCGGTGACTGGATCACGAAGTAATTCAAGAAATACCGTATCCCCCAACGTCAACGCGGAGGCCGGAATTGTTAAGTCACCAGAGACATGAAAAGTATTGGCTGCAACGCCACTTGATAACGACACGGTATCGGTTATATTTGTGCCTGCACCACTAGCGACTTCTTCTGCTGCAACAGCTAAATAATTAATGTCTGTAACAACGGTTTTAACACCCGTTTGAGCACTGACATTGATAAAGTGAGCATTGATTGTTAAATCAGAACCACTCACCCAATTAAGCGGTAACACGAATGCAAAATTACGACTTTCACCCGTGGTATCATCGGCTAATGCCACCGGACCAATACCAACAACACCGTCAGTCATGGGGTTTGTTGCTGGGCTATAGGAATTAATTGCTTGTAATTCAACAGTGAAAGTACGTTTATAGATTTTCTGAAAAACTAAATTTAACCAATTTCGCCAGACATGATTAAACTCGGTTATGACCGAAGGTGGGGGGCCAAACTCTCGACCGGCCATTAAACCGTACCGACTTGGATATCAGCTTCTAATGACTCAATAAATAATTGCTCTGTTCCTGTGTATTGCAATTCAATATTTCGACGATTGAATAATCCACATCGACGTAAATCATCGTATTGGTATACAGCATCAAAAGTGCCGCCGGTAACAAAGGTTTGATTATTATTGTCCGACCAGGTGACTGTGACTGTTTGTGAATTCTCAGTCTGATTCATACGGGGTCGTAATTTGTGCATGGTTTTATTCTTATTGGTATCGCCATCAAATTGACCAAAGCGAATTTTCATTGTGAACTCAGTTCCCGATCCAGAAATATCAGTGATGTAACCTGTTTCAACATACGTTGTTGGCGTGACATACACTGAAGCGCCGATACTGTCTTGTGGTGTAAAACCATTGTTAATGATTAGATAATCCCCATTAGACAACATGCCAACACCGGTTCTAATTGTTTGACCTGCGCGAAGCGACCAATCAATAACAGGAAAATTTGTTACAGTTCCAACACTAGTTTCCCATTCATACCAAACGTTAACCGCCATGTCATAAACATAAGTCGCTTCAGGAGTAATATCGCTAGGCGTTGTATGCAAGGTAAGAACGTAAAATTTATGACCGTTTGCTGAGAAGCCTGAAGCAAAAGCACCATATTCATCACGAATAATTGCTTGTGTTAGTAAGGCATCTAAACCACTGCTGGATATTTTTCTAATCTGAAAATTTTCTAAAACAAAAACACCCATGCCCGTACTGGGTTGAGTGCCTAAAAATACAGTAGTATCCCCTTCTTCCCAAACGGTATTCCCTTCTGCACAACCAGTGGTATAGGAAATATCTTGACGACGATTTAAGGGAGAATTTGTTGGATTAGCGTTGTCATAAAAGAATTCAATTGTTCGCTCACCGAAAGCAACCAGGTGGTCATGATGCTTGCCAAGATAAATGCCACCGTCTTCTTCACGTTCTGCATTAATAGAGCCGCCAGCGCTAAAAGTTTGTGGCGCATTGAGATCAGAATTCCAAATAACCCCGTCAGTATCCATGATAAAAAAGTAACCATCGAGAATAGCGCCCCCATGAGCAATCGCCGCCGGAAAACTACCACCAATTTGAGCGACAACATCACCGGTTGTAATGGTGTAAGCTTTGGAATCTTCTGGATCAACTAAAATTAATCGTGTTCCCAATTGAAGGAACCGACACTTTTTAGTCCCTGATGTAATGGTGGTTGCCATTGCTCCAGAGTATGTATTTTTATAAATCGTATCGTCATTTAAAAGATACAAAACATTATTCGCGTCCCAATAATAAACCGCTCGACCTCGTGCTGTTGAAGCTTGTTCTTCTAAATTAATTGAAGGTCGTTGGGTGACAGTGGGCTTGCCTTTACTCGAATCAATAACGCCGTTGATAATGCCTGATTCTCTATCTGTAATGGTTGCGCCAGAAAAGTTTTTGATTTCTAAATCAACTGCTGCGTCGAGATTCATCGGCTGTAAATGTTATGTTGGTATGTTCATGATCAAATGTTAACGCGAGATCTAAATACTGCCGCGCTTCTACTTTTAATAATTGCCTATCTTGAATTGGATAACCGATCATCGGCGCAATGCGTTCAGCAAGACCATAAACAATAGCCTCATACCACTCTTGAGGAAATTCAAAATCATCCGTAGCTGAATCCAGATCATCAAATGGTTTCTTGATCAAAAGCTCAAGAGTATAGTTATTAGCAAAGTTTGAATCGGCTGTCGGCCAAACGTACAAAACACTATCAGTTAATTGAGGATCGTAATAGAAGTTAACGATTGTTCCCTCAGTATCCTTATCTGATAAAGTATAATAATCCGTTCGTGACAATCGAATAACCGGCACGTCGATAACGTCGTCATATTGTCTACGATAGACTTCTAACAATTCATGAGGTCGGTCAATTTTAGTGGTGTACCAATAAATGTGTTGATCAACCGCCGCAGCACTGGTTAATCCAGTCGTAATAACAACGGTGTCTGAGTCTGTTACCGAACTAATGGTGGTCCATTGTGTCGTGCCGTCATCAAGCACGATTCCAATATTATCCGCTGCTGTCATTCCAGAGGTTGAGTCAACTTCAAGCGTGGTATCGGAAGCAACACCGGCAACTCGCATTTCAGTTTTGCTCATTGATAAAGAAACATGATCACCAGTTCCCCCTAAAGAATAAGATTGCGTTCCTTTAGACGGAATTAATGTTGCCCGTTTCACTACCCATAATTGAAGGCCATAAGATTGCCATGCCTTAAGCATCATATTCAAGGTAACAGTTGCATCCGACAACTCATTGGCAGTAGCCGTGCCACCAGTCCGAATAGCACCTAAAATACGATAGGCTTGTGTGATTAAACTATCCCTGTCACTGGAATAGTCAGTTGATGCACTTAACGCCATTACGCCCAACTATGAGCGCCAAAAGCGTCCGAGTCAGTCACCCCGTCTTGTTTTACACGAAGTTGTTTAAATTTACCCGTTAAGACTCCAAGCTTACCAGTGGGAATGGTTATTACCTGAATACCGCCACCCGTCGTTACATCATCAATTAATTTCACTGATGCGACATGCCACGTTGTTCCATCCAAGGTTACTTCAACATCAGACGAATTCGTGCCGGTCACTGCAATGGTATGATGATTAAACTTGCTAATATCCCCCGATGTATAGATTACTGCATTGTCGGCAGCTCCGGCCGTGCCAGCCCATTCAAGATAGCTATCACCCGCATTTGAATAACTCTCGCTCATGGTCCCTCCTGCGTATAAATAACCGTAACCGTTGGAGAGGTTCCTGCCGTCAAGACCTTTAAGTTTGCACGAACACGCCGAGTCGGTTTGTCAACAACATGGAATAAGGCTTGCGCTGCTGTTATTTCTGCCGCGCTCATAACGTGCGAAGCCAAAGACACCCAAGTAGATCCATCTAATGATCCTTCCAGATCAACGGTAACTGCTGTTGGTGCGCCAGTAATGGTTATTTGTACAGAGTGATTTCGCGGCGTTTTATTAACCGTCCACGTCGAACTTGTACCCGTAGCGGTCGCTGCGGCCAGTAATTTTACAGACATAAGATTTTCCTAAATTGAATTATCAAACGTACCGGATGGCACGGTCGTCGGAGTAGCCCATGAGGAATTATCTGTTTCAGAATCGGCTGCTTCAGGACGCGTCCAAGCAACACTGGAATCATCTTTAACACCACGTAAAAAATCTTGTGGATGACGAATTTCCCAGCAAGTATCAGGACAGACATAAAGCCCATCCCAAGTCTCTTTTAAGTCACCTGATTTACGTTTTTCACCACAACGATCACAGATACCATTCCATTGACCCTTTTTAAAAAAAGTGCCTTTCATAAGATTACGTAATCGTGATACCAGTGACGATAGTGCATTGACCATAAGCGAACCAATTTGTGCCATTAGTTTCAACTGTAACCCAGTCACCCACCGCTGCCGCCGAAGCCACAAAGTTAACAAAGGTTCCACCTGACGTTTCAAAATCTGCCGCCGATGTTTGACCGGTACTAGTGTTAATGCTACCTAAGACAATGTTGGTATCATAAGTCGCGTTTTCAGTAATGATATATGCTGTGGTTGGTGCAGTTTCAACACGGAAACGAACCTTCCATCCCGCAGTCACATCAGCAACCCGTGGTAAAGTCACTGTAAACCCACCGGCAAGATTTAAACCAAATGTTTTGCCATTATCGTCTTTATCTAAGGCTTTGGTAGTAATTAATGATTCATAGGAACCCGCGCCAACGGCGATAGGACCCGAAAAATGTGAAATAGACATATTATTTATTCCTTCCCTTGCAAGGGAGTCAACTCGCGTCTTTCAGCGATCTATAAGAGTTTGTGGAGCGTAAAATGCAATCTACACTCCACAAAGTTTCTACTAGATACCAGGTGATCCATACATGGAACGAGGATCAGTCCAACCAAAGGAATAACGTTCTGTATACTTAAACTTAGCGTTTGAAGTATCAAAATCGTTATCAATAGCAAACTTCGCATCTTTACGTTGGTAGTTTGTCATCCCATTAGGGCAATCAGTTTGAATGAACCAAGCATCGAGATCAGTTAGATAATGATTAACAACGATTTCTGGAATCGAACCCATTGTTTTCATTGCATTCAAATCATTATCAGCAGTATTTACTCGAAGTTGTGATTTTAAAATACGCTCTGCATTAAACTGATTGTCATTTTTAACAATCAATTTTCTAGGCATAACGCGCATTTGTTTACCACGATCATCGAGGAAATTACCGATATCGATAACACCTTGCTCTAATGCATCTTCTGATAAATCAGCGGCGGTAGCTGGACCATTACTCCATGTTCCTCCAGATACATTAGGGTGAGTTGTGCTACCACCACCACCGGCTGACGCAATTAAAGTCGCAGCATCACCACCAACATAAGAAGTGTTGAACGCACGATTTAACACGTTTGCAGCAACAATCTCTTTGGTGACACGTCCTGAATAGGCAAGACCTTTAGTACGCCGTTGACCGACAGTATCGTATTGATCATCATCGATCATTTCTTCAGTAATGATGAATCCCAATGCGTATACCACATGGTTGTAGCGAGTTAAGAAACCTTGTTGTTCGGTATCATAACCAATTGCATTACCTTCAGTTTTTACCGCAGCTAACCCAAAACCGGTTACGCCCACATCTTCTTCAAATGCTTTACGCGAAGTTTTAGTTTCAAAAATTTGAGCACATTCTAACGGGTACTCGTTGTAACTAATGCCATAGATCGTATTAAGACCAGGCCATAATAATTTGGCAAAATTGCCAGTAGTAATAGGCATAAATTATTACTCCTTATTGAAAGACCATTTCGGCTTTAGTTATAGTTACCCAATAACGTGTATTCGCTAATGTTGAATCGTTATCGGAATAAGCTGGTATCTCAACGATGTGCATGTCGGTATTCGTATTCGCTCCGACTTCTTGTTGAGAACGACCAGTTGTTGTAGAACCTGCTGTTGCCACTAAATCGACGGGATCGCCGATAGCTGCATCTAAATCAGCATTTGATTGAACTTCAAAAATCATGTCGTCAACCGGCACATAAAAAACACGCCAGTCAGTATGAGTTGAAGCACTATCATCGTAATACAACGTTTCAAGACTAGACGGGTTGTAAGCACTTGCGAACTGACCACTCGCGGCATCTTTTTTACCAAAACCAACCGCAACGCCTAAGAAAGTAGCATCATTAGTTGCTGCTACCGCGCCAAGGTTAGAAGTTAATGAAATAAGATCACCAATAAACATATCTGCACCATCAGTGACCCCTACAGAACGTACATTGCCAGCCCAAGGTGCGCCCGATAACATTTTGATCGGAGTAAAGCCTCTTGGACGATCTGGATTAGCCATTTTTAATATTCCTTATGGTTTGGAATTAGGGCGACCGATAGAAACACTACCGTAGTAGCCGTCATTCCGATTATCATTTGGATTCCGGCGAATGGAGTCTTCAGACTCATCAACTATTTTCTGCTTTTCGGCTTGATCTTCTTCAAAATACTCACGCCGCTGTCGCATTAAATATGCTGTTACACCTTGACCCATATCACGCGAAACCACCCCATCTTCAGAGTGTGTTCCGTCAACACTGGAATCCCCTACGCTTGCGGCTTGCACATGCTCGTACCCCGCTTGCTTGATTCTCGTAATTCGACCTGCTATATCATTCACCCATCGGTCAACATAACCTTCAGGTGTATCATTCACAGACGTTAAGTTTCTCCTACTACCCATTGGAATACGCATGGCTTTTTTAACCTCACTCGACTTCTGTTGTGAATGACGTTCTTTCATGCGATCACTTGCGGCTTGTTTCTGTTCTTTGGTCCATTCTCGTGCCATTTATCTAACCTCAATGACTTGGCGCAAATATTTTTGCTCGTCGTCTTTATTCTTGAAAATATTCATGTGTTTAAAATTACGAAAAACTTCCCGTTCATTTGGTTCGAGATCTTTTTCAGTAATTTTGCCTTTTGGTGTGCCTGTCGGAAGGTTTGAACCACCTTCAACTGACGGGGCTTTATTGCGTTTAGCATTGGTAAATTTATCTTGATGAGCTTCTTTAACGTGATTGCCAACCGCGTCATACAACTCACGACCGCGAAACCCTTTGCTATAATACAAATCACCGTACTTATCGGCTTCAATTTGTAAGAAAGGATCGTCATTATACCAAGAGTTATCTTTAACCCAGGTTTCAAACGATTCATTTGCAATGGGTTCATCTTGCGGCTTTGCGGTGGTACGAATTTCTTCATCAATATCAACAACACGTTTGTTATCACCTTCATCTAAAGCTTCAACTTTGGCTGCTTTTAATTCATTAATTCGACGTTCGTATTCAACCTCAGCTTTCTTGCGTTCTGACGCGACAACTTTCTCATAATGACCACTAAGCTGATTCATTGAATCTTTAAGCTGTTTATTTTCTACTTTTAATTCGTCAATCTTTTTAAAAAACGAACCATCGTGCAAAAACTCTTTTGCCGTTTTAGGGTTCTCTCCATCATAATCGGCTTGCCAACCTTCTGCTTCGGCTGCGGCAATATCTTCTGGGGTATCTGTCATGCTGCTTCTCCTACGACTTCTGGTGTTTTGATAACACGAGCTTGAATAGCATCGTCATTGATTACGACAAACTCTTCTTCGCTGTCTGGATCAATAACGAACTTCCCCGCGTAGCGCGAGTAAACAATACGATCACCTATATCAACCCAAGGTTCTCCACCCATAATTGGATCAAGCCAGGCTGCCGGACCATAACCTATAACGATACCGGTTGTTGTTGCTGCCTTTTCATCTCGTATATAATTTGCTGTTTGAGCAATAACAATTCCACCGGCTGTCACCTCTTCAATGTCATCCGGTTTAATGATTACTCGATTACCTAACGCTTCTATCATTTATTTTCTCCATAAAAACCGGCATAAGCCGGTTCGGTTCTAAATCTCAATTACTTTAACTTTTATAAAAGTCTTCTATCTCTTCATAATCGACTTCAATAATTCGTCGAAACAATTGATTCATAATAACAATACGATACTGATCTACTTCAGGAACGATATTGCCGGTTATAATTGTCTCTTTTAAAATTTCAGCTTCTTCGTCTGCCGAATCACTTAAATATTTTCTAAACTCTTTCGTGACAGGATCATTGACCCAATCTTCAAATTCATCCTTGGTCATTCATTTTGCCTTGTTGTGCTTGTTGAGTCTGTTGTTGCATTTGTTGTTGCATTTGCTGTTTCTTCATTTGCATTTCTTCACGTTTCATTTCTCGTTCTTCAGCTTCAACAGCCGCATCGATTTGTCTCATGTAACCATCTAATTGCTTCCCTTCTTCAGCCGCTTCAGCTTTAGCAAGGTTCAAGATACCGATTGTTTTATCTTTAATTTTTGATGTTTCTAAACGTTCTTTTTCTAAGTCGAAACGATCACGATCCAATTCTAAACGTGCAATTTCAATTTGTTTCTTGTGTTCAAATTCAATTTGGTTTTGTTGTTGTTCTGGATTAGGTTCAGGTTGTGGAGGTGTTAATAATTCATCTAAATTAGGAATATCCATTGCTTCTAGAACAATTTTAGCCGCCGCCGCTTGATTTGGAATTAACCCTTGCGCCATCATTTCTGAAATTTGTTGCGCTTTAATCATGCGCTGCACTTCAGACACGATGGACGGATCAGAATAAGGAATTACCGCCGTAACATCATCGTGGTAATCTTGTTGTAAAACAAAAGATGGTGTTTGACCTTCAGCTAACTTTGGATCAAGAATTTGAAAATAGGTTTGTGCTGGTAAGTAAAGTCTGTTTAATCTTTTTAATTTCTTTAATTCTTTTTTCAATGAGCGGTGTAAACGTTTTAATATTGAAGAGTAAACTTTCAACCCTTGATCAATAACCGCCATTGAAGTCGTTGCCGGTTGATTTTGTCCAGGGTTTTGCCCTAATAACATCGGAACAGTGTTAGACAACTCCTTACCAGACTCAATCATTAAACCAAGTAATTGAAATAAAACATTCGACGGTTCACGAACGGGTAATGGCACGATTGATTTTCGTAAGTCATCACCTGTTGATAAAACTTGTTTCCACTCAAACGGATTAAAAGAATGTTCACCACCTTTAAGTCGTGCGCCACGACCCAAGAAGCCAGCCGAACGATTGCTCATTGTCCCCGCATCGAGCAATTGATTTAACGTAGTGTTAATCGTTTCATTAATAGGTCCCAGTAATAAGCCGAAACCAATATCATAAAAAGACCCGTCAGGATTAGGAACAAAGCCATACTTAGTAAAATAATCAATACGCTTAATGTGAACAACTTTATCCCCTCTGACACTGACACCTTCGAGATCAAACGCCGCCACAATGCGAGCCACCTTCCCCCCGCCATAAGTAACAATGTAAGGCTCCTTGTATCCGTCGTCATCCAGATCTAACCAAAGATGCTGCTCTAAAAATAAATTCGGAGTCGTTTCATCTTCGGCTGGTTGATGTGTGCCGTGAATTTCATTAGAAACAATATCTTCTTCTAGTGTTTCTTGAGAATAGGCTTGATCAATAAACAAACCTGAATTAATTCGCTCAACAATATCATTGTCTTGAAGTTGTATCTCATGGGTGATTCTTGGTGCATCAACAAGGTTTTTAGTCCAGTAATTTATTACTAAATGTTTTGGATAAATTAATTCACTAACGTTTCGATTCTTACCTGGTGAGAAGTAAGATTTTTTAAACATGCAGCCAACAATAGGAATGGAGATGCAAAGCTTATCCATGTCATCTTCCCACTCTTCCATTTCCTCAAGAAGTTGATAGGACATGTGTAGCCCGATTCTTTGGGCGCTTTTTGCTTTCTCGCCAGTCTCATCAAAGCCGGTTACTTTACCTTTAGCAACATTCGCACTTCCAACTAAGCCAGGATAAGATCGTGCGCCAAATTGCATTGTAGCTGTTGTCAATAAGGGATATTTTACATTCGCAGCATTGGGCCAAGGCGTATTTTTAACTTCTACTACTTGAAGTGCAAGACGCATATAATCTTCTTGCTGCTTTTCCCAACCGACGCGAGATTCCTTATCGTCAGTGTAACCATCGTACACTTTGCTTGCTATGTCTGTTAATTTTTGCTCAGTCAGCTCAGGCGCAATATTATCCAGATCAACAACTTTTTCTAACCACTTAAATCCCATTAGTATCCCGTTATAGCACTAGCGCCATAGTTAAAGTCATCATGTTCACGTTCCCATTCTTCTTCATCCCATTCCTCCCTGGTGGGCGCTTCAATCATTTCGTTAACCAACAAAGCTAACCAAGCCAAGGCATCAACTTGATCACAAGTTGTCCATTTTGGGAAATGTAAAAGTTCCTCTTCGAGATCGGGATACCATTCTGCTTCCTTATCAAATAAAACTTGACCTGAACGCATCATGGCGCGAAGTGTTTGTGCGCGTGATTCTTTGTCTTTCGTTGGAGGTTTGGCATCGATATTAAGATACGTGCCAGTACGGTTCATTCGGTCATATAAAAAAGGACCAATGGATTTTTGAATATTTTCAGACTCCATTCTAAAGATAGCAATATCCCACCTTGCATGAATGGAAAAAATTTCTTCCGCTATCTCAAGGGAGTCCAAGCGACCGCGCCGCATATCTGTAATGTATAACCTACGATCACAATCCATGCCCCCCACAGGCATAGCAGAATAAGCAGATCGTTTTGTTTGTGTAATTGCCAAATCAGCCGCAGCATAATACGTTTTGCGAATCTCATGATCACCTTGCTCCATTGGAAGGAAGTCACTTTTTCTAAAATACGCTTTCGCTGGATCAATTGGATTGTTTAAATATTCCTGAGAATAAATATCCAACATGCCTTGTTCGGCAAAATCCTGACGTATCATTCTCAAACGTGCTTCGGCGTACATCTCAGGCCAAAGCAAATTCCTAAAATCAACATCGTGCGCTCTAAATAAAACGCTATGCCATGAACGGTGAGGTGTGTCACCATCGTAATTTGGTTTTAATTCTTTTTGTTTTTTAACATCTTGTTCGGTATACCGCATTAATGGTGTTTCAACAGTAAAACCAGACTTCGGTGGTGGCATGAAACGATTCAATAATGAATCCATGTGCATGATGGTTCCAACCATGCGAATTTTTCCACCGTCCCTTAAAATAGGTTTAACCGCACCATAAAACCAACGCCTAAACTTTTCACGGCGCATTTCTGAAGCAACCAATTCTTCGTCTTCCAAATCATCAGGTACTACTAATGAAGGTCTTTTTCGTTCCCATTTAAGACCCCGCATTCGTTGTTCAGCACCCTTGACAATAATTCGAAAGCGATAACCTTCATCAAGCTCGACAATAATTTCAGTTTCACGTTCTTTAATGAAACGTTTAAAACCAAAGAGTTCACCAATGAGTTCATTTTCTTGAAGCTCAATTTTTATGTCGTTAAGGAAGCCCGAAGCAAGTTCTTCATTAGCTGATATGATGAGTACATGCTGATGTTCCTTAAATAAGACTGACGCAAGAATGTAAGCAAAAGTGATAGCTGTCGATTTTGCGCTACCCCGTGGACTTGCAATGGCTACTTGAGGGTGGTCACTGACGCATAATCGCCACATCTCTCTATGATGTTCTGGAATTGGCTTTGGGTCATCGTATCTTGCCCCTAGAACGGATTTAGTAAAACCTTCAATAGCTGCTGCGGTTAAAGGCATTTATGTGTTACCCTTTAAAGAACATGGCAAAAAAATCAAAATCAAAAACTTATTCATTAGACAATATTTCTATGTCTACTAAAGAGGCCGCTAAATATTTAGGTTTTAGCATTCAATACCTTAAGCAATTGCGCTGTTCTCATCAGTTAATCGACAACAAGCTTTGCGCTGGACCGGCTTACTATAAAGTTGGACGAAAAGTAATTTATCGAAAAAATGATCTTGATATATGGTTCGAGCAATTCCGTGTTGAGAGAAAAGACATAACGCTTTAACGCTACAGTCTTTTCCTGCAATATGTGTTACTCTATAATGAACATGGAAATAATAATCGACAGCGACCATCCAGATAAAAACACTTTCAGTGCGTACAGTGAAATATCCAAAAATGGCAAATTAAATTTTATCATTAATCTTGATAAAGGTTTTGTCTGGTTAAATCGCAGCTTTTCACGAAATCCAGTCGTTGGCGCAATATTCGCGCAGTTTGCTTTTTATGATGAAAATTTAAAAGAAAATCTCACTACGTTTCAATTCATCCCAGAAAGCAAAGCTGAAATATCATGCGCTAAAGACACCTATTTATATTATGATTTAGAAAAAGGACAGTTTACTTTTATCTTTTTAAAAGAAGACGACTTAACGCCATAATCTTTGCCTACAATCCGCTTGAGACCAAAAAATTCGCTCAAAAGGAATATTGATGCCGGTTAATTTACAATATTCAGTTTCTATTCTTGCTCGAATTAAAGCCGCGCTTAACAAAAAAATAAATCCCATAAACAAATACACAAAGACGACTCGCTTTTGAATCATCTCAGTGTTAACCTTTGGGGAACATGGCGATCATAAAAAACAAACTAAAAATTGATTCAAGTTGGTCCCTTGATAGCTTCACCCACGACGAAGATAAAACAGTTTATCTTTCCGATGGACGATTCAATATCGAACTATCACCTGAGATTGCTGTTGATATAATCACATTCCTGGTTCAAGAGTTTGAGATGAAAACCAATGATAAAAATTAAACTTAACGAACAATCGATAGCGACCATCACTGAAATTATGCGAGTTAACGAAGATGCTGACCCAAGCTTTATTGTTAATCGTTCTTTAGAAATGACAGCCACTATTGCGAATATGCCAATTAAAGATCAGGTAGATATTACTGAAAAACTGCTTAGGTATTCTAATGAACCTACTGAACATTAACGAAGTCATGGATCAGACTGGATTTAACGAAGATGAACTTCGTGATCTAATCTCAAAAGATATATTCCCGCCGCACTGGGGTGTCGTTGAAAATCAAAAACGCTGGACTCAAGACTCTGTTCGCCAGTGGATAAAATTAAAAGAAATGTTTAATGCAAGTTGATCAAAAAAACAAAGTTCGGCTTTTAAACTGCGGTTCTTGTGTTGTGTGTTGTCAAAAAGATTTAATTTACCTTCACCCTGAATGCGGCGACAACCCAAATAACTATCTAACGGATTTCCATGACGGACGATTTACATTAAAACACAAGGATAACGGCGACTGTATCTACTTAGATAAAGGCTGCACTATTCACGGCTCGCAACCTACGATCTGTAAAGAAATGGACTGTCGCAAAGTTTATAAAAAAATAAAATACAAGCCAGAGGTTTTAAAACACTTTCCTCCTGACTTCGTTAAAGCTGCAAAAGCAGCAATCAAAAGGAATAAATGAAAATAAAACTACCTACCTATTTAGAGCAAGATCTAATAGAGGCTGCAATAAAACGCAAAATACCAACACAAGATTTTATAATTCAAATCTTATCCACAGGCATGTTAGTCGAAAAGCATATTTCATTAGAAGACAATGAAAAAATTATGGCTATCTATAAAAAATATTTACAATGAAATGCGATTAATTGAGCGATTTAGAGGATTCCCTAAGCCTTTCGATCAGCTCATCTAAAAATTCAGCTTCTTTATCATTTATAATTTTTAACATCTCGGACAAACCTTTAACCATTACCAACATTAAACTAGCAGACCGTCTATGGTTCATTGCCCCAGTAATAAACATTTGCGCGTCGTTGAAACCGACACAACCAGCGATAAGAATTTGTTCTTTAGAATCATCGTAAATAGCTAAAGCTTGCTCATCGAAGTGAGCTACAAGTTTTTTTAATATTTCTTCTTTATCAGTTTTTTTAGTCATCAATCCGTTTCTTGTCTAATAGGGGAGATTCATTTCTTAACCCAAACAGTAAAAAGACCACAAACTTTACATCTGGTCTGTTTATGGGTTTTTGTCAGTTTTTTATAATGATCGGTTTCATCAAAAAACCAGTAGGTTTTCATGTTGTGCTTGTCACAGCCTTTTCCTTGACACTTATCCATGAGGTTTCTCAGGAAGGAGATCGCCATCTTCCCGTGGCATCCAGTGGGTTACGTCACCACAAAGGAAGCCAGAATCACCACCAAAACAAGGTAATCCTCTCAGGTCTTCATTATCACTAAGACCGTAGTACATACCAGCAAAGGTCCCACCAACATAATGATAGAACACCTTTTGGCCTTCGTTGGGTAAAACTTTGACAGGAATCCATTTCATACCTCAAGTGTTACACGGTAGTGAACATTAAGTCAAAGGCCACAACCAAATGGACTCCCGCAGCCCTCATCTTCAAGTAATTCCTCATCGAGCAGATTTTTATTATTCTTCCCGTATTTCGCCCAAGCCATGACACCGTAAATTCCAACAGCGCCAAAGCGTTTCGGTCTAAACATCGGTTTTCCTAATTCCACTTCCAAAGCAGAAACCCGTTCAATTTGAGATTTCGTCAATAGCAGAAAATCTGACCGGTTAGCATTCACACAAGGCGAACACTCCTGACTCCGATGAGGAAGAATATCGAAGCACGCCTTCGTCACTAAAGCATTCCTATCTTTATCCGAGTGCTTATATAATGGATGCCAGACAGTCCGATCACCGTGATACTCAGACTGCATAAATTCAGGTGTTTCAGCCCTTGCTTTACTTTCAGCCCGTCTTTTCCCAATCAACACAACCGCTTTTCGCTCAGGATCAAAATCATCAAGCCAGTTGAGAAATGGAATCCCTTTAAGATGAGCAGTGCAAAACTGATACTGATTCGCAGGGAAGCCTTTTTTCATCCTAACGAGTTCTTCAAAACCCATCGATTTCACAGTCTTAACCTTAAAACCACATTCGCGTGCAAAAATCTCCCCCAGCTTAACTCGTTCCTCCCAATCAGGAGCAGCCCAACCAGTATCACAGTAAACAACGGTCACATCATCAAGATTTTGCTCATGCGCCCACTGAATCAAGGCAATCGAATCATTACCATAGCTTGAGGAAATAATATTCATTCTGTTAGCGTATCAGAGAAGTTTCCGGCGGTGTGGGTAGTCACGTCGTCGCATAAATTTCACAACTCTCAGAACATCCCCCGTCAAGGTCCTGATCGACCGTTCCAGTGGTTTCTGATAATTTAAACAAGTCATCAGTGGAACGATTCCCCCTAAAAAACACTCTTTTGCGAACGCCGTCATTGTGACCAGCATAACCATATTTCTGTTCCATCTTCCGAGGAAAGTTGTAAATCTCAGGAGACTCATGAATTAAAACTGAATGTTTCTTTAAAGACTTTTTCCAACACCACTTGCAATTCCCTTTATGTTCAGCAAGCTTTAAATTGAATTTCTGATCTTCCCAAAAATCATTAACGTCATCTTTATCAGCCGGAAACCAGTCAACCAATGGATAGACAATATTTTGATAATCTTTCGTTTTCCGTACACGCCGAGTCTCATCAGTGCGGATACCGATAGCTGTCTGATAATTCCCTCGCGCCCAGCCAATCGCTTTAACATAAGAATGGAGCGGTCGTTCCTTTAGCTCACGAGTGCAATGGGGATAGGACACGTTCGGAATACCGTATTTCTGTATAACTGTCTCAAAAATAGCCCCGTCACGATTCGCCGACTCAAAATCCACCACTTTAAACGAAGTCGCGGTGTTGCGTTCCTGCACCTCAGCTTCGAGCCAAACAGTCTCAAACCCAAAGTACCGATCACAGTCACGAACAAATTCCAAGGTCTCATCATTCTCTTGACCCGTGTTAGCAAACACCACACGCAAGTCGCCAGTGAAGCTTTCCTTGATTTTCTTTGTCATATAGGCAGAGGTTTTACCGCCACTAAAGCAAACTAGAAGATTATTTATTAAAGTGTTTTCCCCGTAAAATTGATGCCTTTTCATACAAAAAGTCTATATCTAGGTATAAAAAGACCTTTTATTTTTGTAAAAAATTATAAAAATAGACGCTTCGCTTTAAAAATTAGGCGACCCTGCTCAATTTATGCTCAAAAGGCACTCGCTTTATCAGTGCGGACCAATAATTGAGCTTAAACAGGGTCATAAAGGTGTATATCTAGGCATAAACCTAAAATAAAAAAGTGTTTTTTGAGAAACAAAATATGTTTTCCCGTGTATTTCGAGACCTTCAACCAAGAATCAAGGACTTAGGTATATAACCACAGTTAAAGTAAGGATGAATATTGCTTTAAGATTGTGGGAGTGTTGGGTGGGGGTTGTTGTCGTTACCATTACTTGAATAATTTGCCCTATCCCCCCATCGAAATTGTGGTTATTATAATGCTTTTATTATCAACCACTTACACGCTATCATCGATAGCATGCTGACTATAAGCTACAATTATAGTGTAAGCTATTGATTCATAGTGCGTGACCGTCCTGTTATACAGTATCGCTTTACAATAACATGACAATACTAACGTAAGCTATTGATATCATTAGATAGACTTAAGGTTGTCAACCTTCCGCTATCACTGTAGCTTCTATCTGTTTTGTCTTTTCTTGTGCTAATTCTTCGAATTTCTCTAACAAATTCAATAACTTATCGTCATTGCCAGCTGAGCTAATAGAAGTGGGTAACATTCTTAATATCCTTTGTTTGTCGAAAGATATACCTAAAATTGTCGCGCTGTCACGAGCTGAGACGGCCTTATAGAGCGTTTCGCCTTTGCTAGTTATTACTTCGTCGCCTTTATCCAAGCGCGTTACAACGCTTTCTATCGACCTGTCAATAATTTTCTGGATGCCTGCGTCTATCTCATCCTGTTTTTCAATACGAACTTGTTCGATCGCAGATAACCACCACTCACTTTTAGACCAATCGTGTATTGTTGTTACTGGAATACCCAGCAAATCTTTACACTTAGTCAAATTCCCGTGTACTGCATAACAAGCCATAGCTGCGTATCTATCCTGATCGCTGTATTTGCTCCCTTTATTCGCTAGTGCTGTTTTAGCCATGATTTAACCTTATTTTTCAAGAACTTAGAAACTGGCAATAATTTATAACTACATGATTTTGTTAGCATTATTTATTTATTTGAAATTATTTGTAATATTTATTAATATTTACTTGTATTTATTTATATTTAAAGCTATTCTTTGCACAGACAAGGTAAATACAGGATTAAATATTATGAAAACTACAGCAACTATAAGCATTATCCTTGATGATGATATTGATAATACCTACGGCTACGAAACTCGGTTACTTCCTCATGTTATCTGGACCGATACCGGATATATTGAAGGCGTTAAAACCTTCGGCTTGCTTCGTATCCCTTCATTAAGTGACGAGGATAACGAATTTTTACTTGAAACTGTTGATTATCAAATCAATGAGATTCAAACAGTTATTGGTCAATTTGAACTTTATGATGGTACTAATATTAAATGGGCAATTACGCTTGATAATGAACAGCGTGAAGCAATGTTTAATAGGGGTTAATTATGAAATTATCACTTGATACAAAATTAAAAGACTTACCTGTCAATGTTTATAATGACTTAGATCCTCATATTCTATCGTGTTTAGATCCTATCTTATACCCTGATATTACTGAGCCTACTATTTATGATTACTATGAAGCTTATTCAGTTGAGACGGGCGAGATTGAAGAAACATCGAGCTTGTGGGTTTATTTAAACCCTAAAATACCATTAGATTCAGATTCAATTGAAGTATTGAAAAATATAACTTCATGCGATTATTTTACAGTTAATCCGCGTTCAGTTTGGATATGTTTAATCAAAAATAACGATATTCTACTTGATCATGAAAAAAAAATCTTAACCTATCATTTAGCTGAATATCCAGAATATAGAAACAAGCTCGATTCTTGGGTTATGACACAATATTAATCTAAATTAAAAAAGGGGTTTTAAAATGAGATACAACATAGTTAAGCAATTAAGCTGTAAACAAGGTCAAGCATTAAGCAATCGTTACAAAGTCAGGGCCTTTAAATATGCTGAACAAATGCATACTTTTTTAAATAAAGGTGATAATGCACTTCACTGGAAAGAAATTCACGAAAATCTAAAGTCTGGGACATATTTTACTCAAACTGATAGAGACGGAACACGTTATATAAATGTGAAGGCTTTACAGTTATAAATTAATTTCCAGGTGGTTAAAAACCTCGCCAGAACTTAGTTTTTTTGCCAGTAAAAACTTTTAAATAATTTAATCCGACAAGGGGATCAAAATGTACAATTTATATATATTTTCAAACAATAAAACGGTCTTAATTACTGGGCTTACTTATAAACAATGTATAACTAATTTAGTTAACGCTAATGTTAAGCATAACTACAGAGTAGTGAAATTATGATAAAAGAATCCGATATTATCTATGAATTGCATAATTTCTGGGTATTACGCGTTAAGAATGGCTTTGAAGTCCTGCAAAATGGCATTACTCATAGTACCCGTGTCGCTCAAATTGGCATTAAAGGGAACCAGGGCGCTAAAAAAGCGATTTTAGAATGCCAAAAAAGACAAGCAAAATTTGATAAATAAATTAATTACTATATTTAATTGTATTTAACTTAAATATAAACTAGACTAAACAATATACCGACAAGGGGTAGAAAATGAATATTACACAATACAGTGACCAAGAATTAAGCCTATATTTTTCTAATGATGAATATCTATATACTCAAGCTTGTAAAGCAACTGAATTTAGTCAATTAAAAGACTTAGCTAATGAATGTTTTACTTTTACACCGGAACAGTTAGAAGAGCTTGAACAAGACTTTAAAAATGGTGTATTTGATGAATAATCTAACTACTTATTATCGAGCCAAACACCATTTGCATGACGGCTTTAAAATAAATATCCGAAAAACGTCCACTGAAAAACGATGGGCTAATGAATTTTTGACTAAAAAAGA
>Ga0114931_10000488_pt1 | contig 48136 bp, 40 predicted proteins | sample 2SBtaG_FD_89579 | JGI IMG/M metagenome (GOLD analysis project Ga0114931, IMG submission 89579) | Deep subsurface microbial communities from Kolumbo volcano to uncover new lineages of life (NeLLi) - 2SBTROV14_V59a metaG | ecosystem: Environmental > Aquatic > Marine > Volcanic | place: Kolumbo... | reverse complement strand
TCGCCGTTGCTGGACTGGTGACGGGTTGTCAGGGTGGCGAGGATTCATCGGGGCCGGTTTCTTCGGTTGGTGTATCGGGGCGGTTTGACCGTTTTTTGTCGCATGCGTCTTCGGGGGATCGCGTTGTTTTTGTTGGAGCTCGGGGGGCTGTGGTTTCGAGTTCGGATGGGGGCATGACGTGGTCGCGTCGGGATTTGCGGGTATCCGGGACGGTGATCACGCCGAGCCTGATTTCGGTAGCCGCCTGTCCTGACGGGTCGTTTGCGGCGCTGGATGCGGAGCGCCATGTTTGGACGTCGCAGGATGGTTTGGGGGGCTGGACGGCGCAGGTTTTGCCGACCACGGAGAACCCGATGGCGATCACCTGCGACGAGAGCGGGGCCTATTGGGTGGTGGGGAGTTTTTCGACCCTGTGGAGCAGTTCGGACCAGGGGGCGAACTGGTCCGAGCAGTCGTTTGACGAGGATCTGATTTTCACCACGGTTGAGTTTCCCAGCCCCGGCGAGGGGATCATCACCGGCGAGTTTGGCGCCTTTATGGTCAGCCATGACGGCGGCAAGACGTAGCAGCGCGAGCATGACATCCCCAACGAGTTTTACCCTGAGGCGGCCTATTTCCGCGATCCGCGTGAGGGCTGGGTGTCGGGCCTGAACGGGATCATCCTGCACACGGTTGATGGCGGTACGAGCTGGTCTCGCGAGGCGAGCGGGGTGGCGGCGCCGATTTACGGTTTTGCGGTTGGCAAAGATGTCCTTTACGCGCTGGGCGACCAGGGGGTGGTGCTGCGCCGGAGCGGCGATCGCTGGGTGATGGCGGCGCGGCGGACCACCTTTGCCTATCTGTCGGCCGGTCTGGTGCGTGATGACGGCGGGCTGTGGGTGGCTGGCGGCGGCGGCACCTTCGGGCTTGCGGCGCTGGAAGAAGGGGCTGCGGGCCAGACGATGAACGGCGCCGGGGCGCCAAAAGGGGACGAGTAGTAGAGCCATGTCGAGAGTTAGCCACGCCCTTCACAAGATAGATCTTTTTCTGTTTGATCATCCGCGTTTGGTGCTGGGGATCCTGCTGGCGGTGACGGTGTTTTTCGCCGCCCAGATCCCGGGGGTGCGGATGTATTCGGACTTTGCCGACCTGTTGCCGCAAAAACATCCCTATATCCAGCTTCACAACCAGATCCGGGACACCTTTGGCGGCGCCAATGTGGTGGTTGTCGGGGTTGAGGTGGAAAAGGGGACGGTGTTCACCGACCAGGTGCTGTCGCTGGTTCACCGTCTGACCCAGGGGGTGGACATGCTGCCCGGGGTGAACCACAACCTGGTGTCCTCGCTGACCCACCGGACGGCGCGCAAGACCTGGCTTTCGGAGACCGGGGCGATCATCTCCAAGCCCTATTACGACCCGCGCCACCAGGATCTGTCGGCGGCCGAGCTTGAGCAGCTGAAGCTTGATGTGCTGGCCAACCCGCGGGTTTACGGCCTTCTGGTGTCGCCGGACCTGAAGGCGCTTTTGATCAAGGCGCAATTGAACGAGGGGGCGCTGGACTATCAGGCGACCTTCGCCCAGCTTCAGAAGATGCGGGCGCGCGAGCAGGCGGCGGGAGCGGCGGCGGGGGTGAAGATCTACGCCACCGGGCAGCCGGTACTGATTGGCTGGGTTTACACCTACTTGAACGAGATTTTGCAGATTTTCCTGTACACCATTGTGGTGATGTTCGCGATCCTGATTTTTTACTTCCGGCGGCTTTACGGGGTTCTGGTGCCGCTGGTCGGGATTACGGTTTCGGCGAGCTGGGGGCTGGGGATCATTGCGCTTCTGGGCTATAATCTGGACCCGCTGACGCTGGTGATCCCGTTCTTGATTTCGGCGCGGGCGCTGTCGCACGGCATTCAACTGGTTGAGCGCTATTACAGTGAGCTGGAGACCGCCAATGATTCCAAGATTGCGGCGCGGCGCACCTTTGACAGCCTGTTCCGGCCCGGCTCGCTGGGGGTGGTGTCGGATGCGATCGGTCTGCTTTTGATCTCGCTGGGCTCGATCCCGATCAACACCAAGCTGTCCTATTACGCCTCGCTATGGGCGATCTCGGTGATCATCACGGTGCTGTTGATGGTGCCGTTGTTGCTGACGGTGCTGCCGCAGCCCAAAAAGACGGCGGTGCGTCACAATGCGATGCGGGCGTTTTTGCCGGTGCTGGCGCGTCTGGTGGTGAACCGTCGCGGCGCGGTGCTGATCCTGGCGATTGCGGTGGTGGGCTACGGGGTTGGCGGCTGGCTGGGCAGCTGGGTAACGATCGGCGACAGCAAGCCGGGCTCGCCGCTGCTTTATCCGAGCCACGACTACAATGTGTCCTCGAAGGTGATCAACCAGCATTTTCCCGGTTCCGAAGAGCTTTACATCATTGCGCGCACGGCCAAGAAGGGGGGGTTGAAGCGGCCCGAGGTTCTGCACGAGCTTGAGGACTTCCAGGCCTTCATGCTCAAGGATCCCGAGGTTGGCGGGGCCAAGGGTCTGCCTGATCTGATCAAGCAGGTCAACCGGCTGTTGCACAACAATGATCCGCGCTGGATGGTGATCCCGGACAGCGCGAGCTATGTCGGGGGCCTGATGTTCGCCTATATGGCGTCGAGCCCGATCCCGGGGGCTCTCAAGGAGTTTCTCGATCCCGACGAGATCAACGCCAACATGGTTTTCTACTACAAGGACCACAAGGGGGTGACGATTAGCCGGGCGATCAACCGGGTCAAGGCGTGGTCGGCGGGGGTTGGCGACCGGGTCGAGGGGCTGAGCATTCACCTGGCCGGCGGCATCATCGGGGTGATGGCGGCGATCAACGATGCGGTGTCGCGGACCAACATGCTGGTGATCCCGATTGTTCTGGTGCTGATTTTCGGGTTTGTGACGGTGTTTTACTGGTCGCTGCACGCCGGCTGGCTGATGTTTCTGTCGATGTCGTTCTCGACCATCCTGAGCTATGCCTATCTGGGTTATAACGGGATCGGGCTGAACATCAACACGGTGCCGATCATCGCGGTGGGGATCGGGGTGGGGATCGACTATTCGATTTACATCATGGACCGGGTGCGCGAGGAGATGGCGATCACCCGCGACCTTGACGAGGCGGTGCGCCGGGCGATCGGGACCACCGGTCTGGCGGTGTGCCTGACGGCGCTGACGCTGATCGCCGGGGTGATCATGTGGGTATTTTTCTCGACCCTGCGGTTTCAGGCGGATGCGGCGCTTTTGCTGACGGTGATGCTGCTTTTGAACATGGTGGCGGCGCTGTTTCTGGTGCCGGCGTGGATTGTGCTGTTTCGCCCGAAGTTCATTACCCGGGCGCATTATCAGGAGGACGGTGTTCTGGTGGCCTGAGAGACCCTCGGGGTCCGAGACCCTCGGGGTCTGAGACCCTGGGGTCCGAGACCCTGGTTTGAGTACCAAGAGCTTTCGCCGCAAGGCGGAAAAACCCGCGCCTGAAGGGACAGGCGCACCCATGACGACAAGATTGGCAGATTGGAGGATATGATGAGGGGACGCTTGACACGAAAAAGGGCTCTTGTGGTCAGCGCGCTGGGCGCGCTGGGCGCGCTGGGTCTGGCGGCGGCGGCGCCGGAGGCGCAGGCCTATGTTTCGCGCGACGGCTCGCTGGAGATCCACGGGTTCATGGAGAACGTGACCTATGCGCGGCGCAATATCGGGCTGTCGAAGTTCCGCAATACGATGCAGATCGAGGTTGACAATAATTTTGGCGAGAAGGGCCCGTTCAGCTCGCTGTCGTTTCACACCATTCTGCGCGGCACCTACGACGGGGTTTACGACCTCAACAAGAGCGACTATGGCAAGAACGCGGGCGGCCCGATTTTGCTGGAGAGCACGGGTCAGAACACCTTTGTTCCCCACGGCGGCGGCATTCCGCTGCCCAGCCCGGTGGGCTTCAACATCGCCAACAATCCCAACGACGGGCTTGAGGTTCTGGGCAGCCGGTTTCATCCGGCGGGTGGCGGGGTGACCTTCGGGGTGCCGGTGCGGCCGTGTGATGTCGACCCGCGGGGCTGCATAGCGGGCTATATGGACGCCACCCGGGCGGACCTGCGCTTCCCCGAGTTCAACTCGCGCGCCGACTTCATCCGCGAGGCCTATTTTGACCTTGTTGTGCCTTTGGATAATGGCCACGAGCTCAATTTCCGGGTGGGCAAACAGCAGGTGGTGTGGGGGCGGACCGATCTGTTCCGGGTGCTTGACGTCATCAACCCGGTGGATTTTTCACGCAACAACATCTACGACGAGCTGGAGGACATCCGCATCCCGATGTGGATTCTAACGGCGGAATATCGCCTCGGGGGCACCGGGGTCTTTGATGATTTGAACTTCCAGCTGGTGTGGAACTGGGACAAGTTCCGGCCCGACAACCTGGGCCAGGGCGGCACGCCCAATGCGATCCTCGACGCCGGGTCGTTTTTCCGCGGCATGAAGAACTGCTGGGACAACGGCTGCACGGTGTCGAACTTCGCCAATGGCACGATCGCGACCAATTTCCCGGCCGGGGTTCTGGGCATTCGCCAGGCGCAGATGCGCAGCTGGTCTTTAAAGAACACCCAGATCGGCGGGCGTATCGAGGGCGTGTTCAAGAGCGTGGGCTTTTCGCTCAACTACATGAACTACATCTCGCAACTGCCGTCGCTGCATGGCGGCTCGGCGGGTCCGGCGGCGATCAATCCGTTTGCGCTGCTCACCGGGCCGGACTGCATCACCGCGCCGGACTGCCCGTTCCCGGCCGACTTCGGGGCGGCGCCGCGGCCCTATCTGATCGCCTTTGACATCACTTTCCCGCGGATCAACCTGTTTGGCGGTTCGATGGATTTTTATGTTGATCCGATCAAGACGGTGTTCCGCCTCGAGGCGGCCTATACCACCGGCGAGGAGTTCGCCAATTCGCTGCGTCCCGAGCTGTTCTCGAAGTCGGATGTGATCCGCTATGTGATCGGGATCGACCGCAACACCTTCATCCCGTTCCTCAACCGGCGCCGCGCGTTCCTGCTGTCGGCGCAGCTGTTCGGCCAGCATATTCTCCAGCATGAACGGGCGCCGTCGGCGGGCAGCGCGCTGGGCATTCCCGGCTTTACCGAGCTGGGGATACCGGACTTCAAGGCGAACTGGATCGCCACCTTCCTGATCAAGGGCTGGTGGCTTTCGGACCGGCTGAGCCCGCAGCTTCTTTATGCGCGTGATTTCCGGGCGCGGGCCAATGTGATTTCGCCGTCGGTTGACTGGCTGATCAGCGACAGCTGGCGTCTGGTTGTGGCGGGGATCATGAAATGGGGCCGGGGTGCGAACCAGAAATGGGACGACTGCCGGTCGTGCAACCCGTTCCCGCCGTTCACGGCGACGCCGCTGCACGGCAATCCGATGCAGCCGGGCTCGGTTGGTCTGGCCGGTTTTGAGCCGCTGGGGCGGTTCCGCGCCGGTCCGATCGGGATGGCCGACAAGCAGGACGAGATCCAGGTCACCATTCGCTACCGCTTTTAATTCATCGAGAGGCTTGAGACATGAAAAAGCTGACACTAGGCATCATGACGGCCGCCGCGCTCCTTGCGGGCGCGGCCACCGCCCCGGCGGCGACCTTGCAGGACGTCGAGAACTCCTTTTACCCCTACAAGAACTGGACCCCCCAGCACCCCTTCGTCAAACCAGGGGTCACCATCAACCAGGCCAACGTCGAGAAAGCCAAGGACGTGCTCAACCCGGCGATCTATCAGCATATCAAGGATGGCTGGGTTGAAATCAAGGTGGGCAAGACAACCGATTTCCCCTTGCACGATAATTATATCGAGGCGACCCGCAAGAGCATTGGCAAGGTCAAACTGGGACCGAAAGTTGGCGAGCTGGTGGGCTATACCGCCGGCCGGCCGTTCGTCGAGGAGCCCAGCCTGGATGATCCGCGCGCCGGCGAAAAGCTGGCGTGGAATTTCAAATATGGCTATATCCAGGGCGACAATGCCACCTTGCAGCCGTTCTGGTGGACCTTTCGCGACATGAAGTCGGGCAAGGTGGAACGGACGATCAAGTTCAGTTTTCACTTCCTCAATTTCATGCACCGGGTCGATTATGACCCCAAGCCCGAATATCCCAACAACCCCTCGAAGGTTTACCGGGCGATCTATATGAAGGTGCTGGCGCCGTTCGACGTCAAGAACACCCAGCTGTTGATTTTGCGTTATGAAAACGACCTCAAGCGCGACAACGCCTGGCTCTATCTGGGGTTCCAGCGCCGGGTGCGCCGGCTGGCCACCGGCCAGGTTACAGACTCCTTTCTGGGCACCGATCTGATGATCGAGGATTTCGAGGGCTATAACGGCCGGATTTCAGACATGAAGTGGGTCTACAAGGGCACCGCAACCATGCTGGCGCCGTTCTATAACCACAACGACATGCCGCTCGATAACACCCTGCATGAGCCCGATGGCTTCCAGTTTTTGAAATATAGCGGCAAGGGCAACTGTTTCCCGGAGTTTACCTATCAGTTGCGCAAGACCTATGTTTACGAAGGTATTCCCCTCGACAAGAACCACCCGATCAGCAAACGCATCCTTTATATGGACAGCCAGACCGCCAAGCTGTGGCAGACGGTGATTTATGACCGCAAGGGCGAGCTGTGGAAGTCATTCATCGATGGCGCGGCGAATTCCGACCATCACCTGCCGATCAACAAGGGGCGCGGTGTGCCGCTCGATGATTCGGTGACCATGATGGACATCCAGGCGCAACACTGCACCACCTTGCAGTTCAAGGTTTCGGTGACGCCGGAAGGCAATAAGCCGAGCCTGTTTACGGTGCAGAACATGCGGGCGACGGGACGCTAACCGGCGCGCCCGACTTTGCGATCGCGGGGGGCTGCAGCGCCCCCCGCCTCCGCCTGCGCTCTTGCCTGACCGGGATGATTAAGTGAATCTAACTAGCCGGTTAGGGAGAGCCTCCAATTTACGATCTTGCGCCGCGGGCATAGTTTTGGTCGTGGGGCAGTGAAGATTTTTCACTGAGAAAGGACACCGGAAAATGCCGGTGAGGAGGTTGCTGCGATGAAAACCCGTTCGATTACGCTTCATGTCAATGGCGAGGCGCGCGCCGTCACCGTGCCGGTGCATCATACGCTGCTGGAGGTGTTGCGGGACGATCTGGGGCAGACCGAAACCAAATATGGCTGTGGCACCGGCGAATGCGGTGCCTGTACGGTGTTGATCGATGGCAAGACCGTGTTGTCGTGCCTGACGCTGGCGGCCACGGTTGACGGCGCGCAAATCACCACCGCCAGTGGCTTGGAGAGCAATGGCGAGCTTCATCCCATTCAGCAGGCTTTTGTCGACGAAGCGGCGGTGCAATGCGGCTATTGCACGCCGGGGCTGGTGATCAAGACCGCCGGCCTGCTGGCTAAAAACCCATCGCCCAGCGAAGAGGAAATCCGCAAGGGGCTCGAAGGCAATATCTGCCGCTGCACGGGCTATGTCAAAGTGGTCAAGGCGGTGCAGCGCGCGGCCGAAACACTGCGTGCGGCGGGCTGACGCGCCAGATATTGGGGAGAAGAAGATGAGCGAGCACAAGACCATTGGCAAGAATGTTCCCAAGGTGGACATTCGCAAGAAGGTCACCGGCCAGGCGCAATATGCCGCCGACCTTTATTTCCCCGGCATGTATTATGGCAAAATCGTGCGCTGCATGGACCATGCCCACGCCCGGGTCAAGCGGCTGGATTTCAGCGCGGCGCAGAAAATGCCCGGGGTGGTCCGCATCATCGGCCCCGATGACGTGACCGACAAGCCCTATAACACCGGGGTGCTTGATCTGATGGTGCCCAAGGACATGGGCGAAATACTCGGCGATATCGAGGATCAGCATATTTTTACCCGTCACGTCAAACATCAGGGCGATGCAATTTGCGCGGTTATTGCGCGCACCGAGGCGGCCGCGGAACAGGCGGCGGCGGCGATTGTCGTCGACTATGAGCCCCTGCCGGCCTATATGACCGCGGCGGCGAGCGCGGCGCCGGATGCCGAGCAGTTCACCCCGCAAAAACCCGGCAACCGGGCATTTCAACTGCCGGCGGCGATGTTCCCGGGTAATGAAATGGCCTGGGGTGATGTGGATGCCGCCTTTGCCGAGGCCGACTTTGTGGTCGAGGACAGCTTTTATGTCCCCAAGCAAAAACAGGCCCAGATGGAGCCGCACGCCTATATCGCGCGCTATGAGGACGATGGCCGGCTGGTATGCTGGACCTCGACCCAGATGCCCAAGCTGGTGCAGAACAAGCTGGCGCGGCTGTTCGGTTTGCCGATGTCGCGGGTCAAGCTCAATCAGACCGTGATCGGCGGCGGTTTTGGCACCAAGCTGGGCATGGTCGGCGAACCGGAGACCTGCGCCATGGCCATGGCGGTGCCGGGCCATTACGTCAAGGTGCTTTACACCCGCGAGGAAGACTGGCTGACCTCGGAAAGCCGCCATCCGGGTGACTACTGGATGAAGATCGGGTTCAAGAACGACGGTACGCCGCTGGCCATCGACGCCCGCTTCGTGAACTACAAGGGCGGCTATTACACCCATGGCTCGGGCACGGCGTTCACCACTGGCGGCTGGCTGGCCGGCATGTATAAGGTCGGCGCCCTGCGCTATCGCGGCGAGAGCTATTACACCAACCAGGTGCCCTCGGGCGCATTTCGCGGCTATGGCAATCCGCAGACCAATTTTGTGCTCGAGCAATTGATCGACCGGGCCTGCGCGAAACTGGGGATCGACCCGGTGGAGTGGCGCATCAAATGGCATAAGGATGTCGGCGATGACGGCTGGTGCGCCGGCGTACCCTATCTGACCTGCGCCCTGACCGAATGTCTGGAGCGCGGCGCCGAGGCGATCGGCTGGAAGGAAAAACGCGCAAAATACGCCAAGCAGACCGGCCCCATCCGTCGCGGCCTCGGGGTGTCGGTGATGAACCACACCAGCGGCGCGATGCCGATGCTGCTGGAGCATACGGTGTGCACGGTCAAGCTCAACGAGGACGCCAGCGTCGAGGTGCTGGTCGCCTGTTCCGACATGGGTCAGGGCTCGCATACCGCCCTGCAGCAGATCGCCGCGGAAACCCTCGGCCTGCCCTTCGAGTGCATCCATATGAAGACCAATGATTCCGACGACACCGGGTTTGATATCGGCGCCCACGCCAGCCGGACGGTCTATGTCGGCGGGCGCGCGGTCATGGCGGCCTGCGAGGATGTCAACAACCAGCTTCGCGAGCGCGCCTGCGTGCATTTTGAAAGAATGCAGATCAAGGTGTCACCCGAAGACCTCGAGGTCGCCGATGGCCAGGTGCGGATCAAGGACAACCCGGAAAAAGCCATTGATGTCGCCGAGATCGCCAGCGTTGGCATCTATAATTTCGTCAATCCCCAGACCGGGGAGGCCAATGGCGTTCCGGGCCAGATCCAGGGCTATGCGAGCTATCTGCCGTCTCATAATTCGCCGCCCTTCGGCGCCTGTTTTATCGAGGTCGAGGTCGACACCGAAACCGGCGAGGTCAGGGTTATCGAAAGCGTCAACACCCATGATATTGGCTGCGCTATTCACCCGGATTCGGTCGAGGGACAGATGGACGGCGGGTTGCAGCAGGGGCTGGGCAATGTGCTGACCGAGGAGATCTATTACGACGAAAACGGTCTGTGCCTGAATTCGAGCTTTACCGATTACAAGATGTTCGGCCCCAGTGATATGCCCAAATCACAAAACATCCTGATCGAGGAGCCCGACCCTGAAGGCCCGTTCGGGGCCAAAAGCGTCGGTGAGGCCGGCGCGGTGACGCCGATCGGGGCCACCGCCAATGCGATCTTTGACGCTATCGGGATACAATTCACCCATGGCCCGATCACGCCGGAAAAAATTCTCAAGAAGATCAAGGAAGAGGGTCTGACTTTTTAGCGTACCCGTCATGTCCCAAGCATGATGTCTTCTCCCAAGCATGATGTCTTCAACGAGTTGAAACCCGAGGTAAAACTCGAACTGGGCCATTTTCAACGCCAGCGTTACGGCCGCGAAAATGGCCCTTTTTTTCGCACACGGGAATCAAGAGGTGTTGGAGAGCACCATCTTGATCAGTTCGGCGACCGATTTAACCGCGAATTTCTCGCGGATGCTGGCGCGGTGAACATCGACCGTCTTGCTGGAAATACCCAACTCGTGAGCGATCTGCTTGCTTGATTTGCCCTCGACCACCTTGTCGAGCACCGAGCGCTCACGCGGCGACAGTTGCGCCAGTTTGGCCTCGACAGCAGCCTGTTCGCGCCGGCGCTCAAATCGCGTTGCGCCCTCGCGCAGCGCCGCCTGGATGCAGTCCAGCATGGTCTGGGAGTTGAACGGCTTCTGGATGAAGTCGAAAGCGCCTTTTTTCATTGCCCGCACCGACATCGGGACATCGCCATGGCCGCTGACGAAAATGATCGGCAGCGCCGCCCGGGCGCTCTCCAGGGCCTCTTGAAGCTCAAAGCCACCCATGCCCGGCATGCGCACATCGAGCACCAGACAGCCGGGGCGGGTGGTGTCATGGGCATCCAGAAAATCGCTGGCGTTGGAAAAGGCCTGGACCGTCAGTCCCACCGATTCCACCAGCCACAAGAGGGACGAGCGCATGGCCTCGTCATCCTCGACGATATAGACGACACCATCGTCCGGGCCCGGGTTACTGCCAGTCATGACGCCTCCGCTGCGGGCAGGGTGAAATGAAAGGCGGCGCCGCCGCCCGCGGCCTCGTCGCACCATAGCCGGCCGTCATGGGAATCAATAATCGAGCGACACAGCGACAGCCCGATGCCGAGACCATCCTTTTTGGTGGTGTAAAAGGCGTTGAACAAAACCTCGGGGTCCGTGCTGGGCAGGCCCGGGCCCTGGTCGGTGATCGTCAGCCGCGCCGCGCCGCGCCCGCTGCGGCCGCTGGCAATCGTCAGGCGGCGGCGCTCGGGCGGGTTTTCAGCCATGGCCTCGATGCCGTTGAGGGCCAGGTTCAAGATCACCTGCTCGACCAGCACATGATCGCAGATCACCCGGGGTGAGGGGCTGGCCAGCTCGTAGGCTACCGTGGCCCGGGTGTCGTCGGCGCGGATCTTGATAAAGGCGGACACCCCCTCGACCAGCTGGTTGAGGTCGGCGGGGGCGCGCTGATAGGTCGAGCGGCGCAGGAAGCCGCGCAGGCTGTGGATGATCTTGCCGGCGTATTCGGCCTGGGTCTGGGCTGCTTCCATAACCTTGAGAAGCTGGGCCGGGTCGGCATTGTCCGATTTCAGCCGCTGGATCGAGCCGCCCAGATAATTGACCACAGCGGCGAACGGCTGGTTGAGTTCGTGGGCAATCGCCGAGGCCATTTCGCCCATGGTGCTCAGTCGGGTCAGGTGATGCAATTCGCGTTCGCGCTGCTTGGCGCGCTCTTCGGCGGCGAGCCGTTCGGTAATGTCGCGGAAATTGAGCAGAATACCGTTGATACTGGGGTCGTGTTGCAGGTTCTTGCAGGAACATTCATGGGTGCGCCACGAGCCATCCTTGTGGCGCAGGCGAAACTGCAGGGTGTGCACGGTTTCATCGTCGCGCTCCAGGGTTTTGAAGCGGGGCTTCACCCGCCGGATGTCCGCCGGGTCCATCCAGTCGAAAAAATTGGCCCCGGCGCCATCCTGTTCGCGGTAACCCAGGACCTTGCCGGTCGAGGCGCCAAGATAACGGATCGCGCCATCGGGAGCGAGAATGGCGATGCCGTCGGCGGAATTTTCGATCAGCTTGCGGTAATAGGCCTCGCGCTTGATCAACTCGTTTTCGGCGGCCTTTCTCTTGGTGATGTCGCGCACCAGCGCCAGAATGCGCGGCCGGCCGTTGATCTCGATATGTTTGAGATTGACCTCGACCGGAAATTCCTTGCCTTCCGGATCGCAGAACACCCATTCGAAGATTTGCGGCCCCTGGGCGACCGCGGCGTGAATTTTGCGCACCGCTTGGGCGGCACTGTAGGCCGGTGAGCGGCCGCTGATGTCGCCCACCGTCAGCCGGCATAATTCGGCCTTGGTGTAGCCGGTCATCTCGACAACTTTTTCATTGACCATCAAGATGGCGCCGCTCTCGCAGTCATGCACGAAAATACCTTCGTTGGCATTTTCGAAAACCAGCTGGTAATCGGCCTGAAAGCGGTCGGCGTCCTGATGTTTGACCATGGACGGCAGGATAAAGGGCCAAAGGTTTTTTGGCAAATAGCATAGGGAAATATCGTGACCTAAGGAAACTTACCTAGTGGCTTACGCAGTCACTCCAATTTACCCTCTGGGCGCGGCTCGCCTAAGCTGATGATCTGGCTTCTGGCCGTCCGGGAAGAAAAACTCAGGGGAAACGCATGTCATGAGCAGCCGTATTCTGCCACCGTTCGATCTGGTTATGCCGTCCAGCCTTGACGAAGCGCTGGCCGCGCTTGATGAATTTGGAAAGACCGCGACCGTCATGGCCGGCGGCACCGATGTTCTGGTGGCGCTCAAGGGGCGGTTCCGCACCGAACATATCATCAGCCTGGCCGCGGTGGATGGCCTTGATACCATCAGCTTCGATCCGCAAAGCGGGCTGCGCCTGGGCGCCATGGTGCCGCTGTCGCGGGTGCTTGACGAGCCGGTGATCAAGGCGAAATATCCCTCGCTGTGGCAATCGGCGGCGATTCACGGCACCCCGCAAACCCGCGAACGAGCCACCGTGGTGGGTAATATCCTGCGCGGCTCGCCGGCGGGCGATTGCAGTTGCGCGGTGCTTGCCTGGGGCGGCTCGGTGGTGTTCCGCAGTGTGGACGGCGAACGCGAGGTGAGCATCGACGATATGTGGCCGGCCTATGGCCAGACCGCGCGCCAGCCCAACGAGCTGGCGGTGGCGTTGCGCCTGCCGCCGCCCCTGCCGGGCACCGGCTCGGCCTTCGCCCGCCTGACCCGCACCAATGAGGACCTGGCCAAGCTGAACGCCTCGGTGCGCCTCGACATGGAAGGCAAGACCTGCCAGAGCGCGCGCATCGCCATGGGCTGCGTCGGGCCGACCCTGGTGCGTCTGCCCAAATCCGAAGCCCTGCTGACCGGGGCGGTGATCACCGAAGAACTGCTGGCCGAACTGGTCGAGACCGTGCCCGGCGAGATCACGCCGATTGATGATGTGCGCTCGAGCGCGGAATACCGCCTTGCGGTTGCCGGGCCCTATGTGCGCCGGCTGATCCGCCGGATATTGGCGGACTGAAAGCCCGTTTTAAGCCCGCTTTTTCAATTTTCTTCAAGGGCGGCGGTTACGCATCAGCGCGGCCGCCGCCTTTTTCGTCAAGGGCTATACGTGCGTGCGGCCTTGCGCCTTGGCCAGGCTGTGGGCGATCCACTGGGCGGTGAGCTTTTCCTGAACTGCATTTTGCCGTAGCCGCTGGTTGAGCGCTGCAAAGTCGACCTTTTCCATCGGCTGGTCCTGATCGAAGCATGAAAAGACCACGCTTTCCTCGCCGCTGTCCGGATCCTTGTGCGGTTGCAGACACTGGGCGCAGACTTCTTTCATCATGCATTGCATCGGCGAGTTGATGCTGGCGACGCCGACAAGATCCGGCTTGAGGAACGGGGCGAGCACGCCCCGGCGCGCCTGCACCACCGCGTTCATCATGCGGTCCGAGCCGATCACGATCATGCGGTCGACCTCACCGAGCGGAATATCGGTCTCGCCCAGCTCGCCCTTGCCATAGGCGAGCATCGCCTCGACGATATTACCGTGGAACGATTTGTCCTGCGGCCGGTTGGGGGTGATTTGCGGCGCGGTGTCGGAACACCATACCAGAACATCGGCGCCGGCCTCGATATCCTCGACATGGAACACATCGCTGGCCTGTTTGTAGGCGGCGAAATAGAGCACCCGCGAGCCGGCGGCGCGCAGCGCGATATTGATCGCCATTAGCACCGCATTGCCCAGGCCGCCGCCGGCGAGCAGCACGGTCTCATTGGCGGGAATGGTGGTGGGGGTGCCGGTGGGGCCCATCAGCAGCACCGGCTCGCCCGGCTGCAACCAACTCACCAGGCTTGACGAGCCGCCCATCTCCAGCACGATCAGCGAAATCAGGCCGTTTTCCTTGTCGGTCCACGCCCCGGTCAGCGCCACCCCCTCCATCGCCAGGCTGGTATCCTCGGTGGTGATGGCGTGGGCGGTGTAGTTTTGCAGCCGGTAGAACTGGCCGGGCTCGAAGGCGTGCGCGGCGATGGGGGCGCGAATGATCACCTCGACGGTATTGCCATTGAGCCGCTCGACCCGCTCGACCCGGGCGCGCAGGCCGTCGTTCATCTCGGCGATCAGCGCCTGCGGGTTTTTGGCGCTCGGGGTCTTGCGCGCCAGCACCCGGCCGACCACCGGTGCGCCTTGGCGGGCGCTGGCCATGGCCTTGACCACATTGACGGCATAGGCGGGGTGAAGGTCGCCGAAAAAGCTCATCGCCCGGCCCGCTTCATCGAGGTTCATCAGCACCTGCGGGGTCTCCGGCTTGACCGATTTTTCAGGGGTCACCGGTTCGCCGTTTTCGTCGCAGGCCTGGAAATAGCGGCCGTCCAGTTCAACCGCCTCGGGCAACTCGCGGGCCAGCACGGTGTTGGGCTTGGTGCCGGCGGCGACCAGCACGGCGCGCGCCGGCAGGGTGAGCTGTTCGCCGGTGGGGGTGGGCCGTCCGTCCTCGCCGATGGTCTGGCGGGCAAGCTGAATGCCGTTGACATGGCCGTACTCATCAACATCGATGGCCAGCGGCGCGAGCAGCTCGGAAAAGTGGATGCCCTCCTGCATGGCCTTTTCAATTTCCTCGTGGTTGAGGGTGTAGCTCGGCGCATCGAGCATGCGGCGGCGATAGGCGATGGTCGCCCCGCCCCACTGGTGCAACAGCGGGGTGAAGAACGGTGTGCGGCCTTCCCGGGCCGCCTGCTCGCGCTCGGCGACCACAGCGCGGCCATGGGCGATGAACTCCTCGGCGATCTGGGTGTCTTCGGGCGACCAGGTGGCGCGCACCGCCGGTTCACCTTTTTCGGCTACCAGAATGTCATAACGGGTGACGAATTTTTCCACCTGGCGGACGTAATAGGCCAGCGCCTCGGTCGCGGTGTCGATGGCGGTCAGGCCGCCGCCGATCACCACCACCGGCAGGCGAAGCTGAAGATTGGTGACCGAATCGGCCTTGGCGGCGCCGGTCAGTTGCAGCCCCATCAGGAAGTCAGAAGCCATGCGCACACCGCGCGCCAGCCCGTTGGGCACCGGCAGCAGGGTCGGCTTGCCCGCGCCCAGGCACAGGGCGATATGGTCAAAGCCCATCTCGAAGGCGGTTTGCGGGGTCAGGGTGCCGCCCAGGCGGACGCCGCCGAACATGGCGAAACGCTGGCGGCGCTCGAGCAGCAGGCGTAGCACCTTGAGCAGGTTCTTGTTCCAGCGCACGGTGATGCCATATTCGGCGACGCCGCCAAAGCCGGCCGGGGTGCGCTTGTCGAGATTGTCGAAAATCTCGTTCACGTCCTCGATCGGCTTGAACGCCACTCGTTCACCCCTCGGGCCGACGCCGCAAATCTCGGGCGCCAGGGGCTCGAGCTTGAGCCCGTCGATCGCCACCACGGTGTGGCCCTGGTTCATCAGATGATGGGCCAGGGTGTAGCCGGCGGGGCCAAGCCCGGCGACCAGTACCTTGTAGCCGCTGTCCGGTTTGGCGAGGGGAGCGGTCAGGCTGAACGGGTTCCAGCGGGTCAGCAGGCTGTAGATTTCAAATCCCCAGGGTAGGTTCAGTGTGTCCTTGAGCACCCGGGTTTCGACCTGGGGGATGTTGACCGGCTCCTGCTTTTGATAGATGCAGGACTTCATGCAATCGTTGCAGATGCGGTGGCCGGTGCCGGCGGCCATCGGGTTGGCGTCGGCGATATAGCCAAGGGCGGCCAGGGTGAAGCCGGCGGCCTTGGCCATCTGCATTTCAGAGATTTTTTCCTCCAGCGGGCAGCCGGCCAGGGTGATGCCCAGGGGGTTGACCTGAAAGGCGCCGGTTTTTTTGTCGCGCAGGCCCTTGGAGCAGGAATCACGCCCCTGATTGTGGCAGAACACGCAATAATTGGCCTCGCCCAGCACATCGACCAGATCTGCGCCCTCATCGGTTAGCGCAAAGCCGTCGCGCTTCTTTTGCTTCTCCAGCGGCAACTGGCGCATCACCACGCCATTTTCAACCGTGTCCTGGGTGGGCACCAGATTGTTGAAATCGATCCGGCCGGGAACGAAAAACAGATCGTCATCGCCATGGCGCTCATGCCCGGCGGGGGTATGCACCGCCCAGGCGGCGTAATGCAGCGCCAGCTCGAGTGCCCGGGCATTGGCCTCTTCATCGGCCATCCAGCCGACCACCGAGGTGGCGAAGGAAAGCTGGTCGAGATCGGTCAGCGCCGACAGCTCGCGCTACCGCGGCGATGTCGATCTCGCGCGCCGCCTCGGGCTTGATCTTCTTGGCGGCGCGGCGCTGGACGAACAGGCGCTTGCATTCATAGATCGGGGCCAGGGTGTCATGCCTGGCTTTAAGCCCGGCGAGGGCCTCCTGAATGCCGAATAATGTGGCGATGAAGCTCTCGAAATGAGGCTCGATGGCGCGCAGGACGGCGGCCTCCTCCTTGGCGCCCAGCCCGGCGGGGTCCTGGCGCGCGGCGGTCAGCGCCTGCGCCGCTTCGGCATCGGCGGCGGCGAGATGATCCAGAAAGGCGCGATCTACCGCCGGCAGCCGGCTTTCATCGTAAAGGTCCTCGAATGAAAGCTCAAAACCCAGGGTAAGCGTCGCCATGTCAATCCTCCGATGCGTTTAATCGTGTCATTTTATAAAGGGATAAGCCGGTTGCGTCACGGCCAAATTACGTCGCCAATATGTAAGGTATGCCTACAATATTGTCAAGCAACGGTTGCATTCGGGATGAGGGGGGATGTGCGTTGGTCCGGTCTTAAGGGTTCAGTTCCATGCCGCCGTCGACTACCAGTTGCGCGCCGGTAACGTGTTTGGCTTCGTCGCTGGCCAGATAGAGCACGGCGTTGGCGATGTCTTCGGGCTGGCCAAATTCGCCGAGCGGGATTTTCTTGAGAAATTCGGCCTTGACCGCCTTGAGCGGTGCGCCGAGGCCGGCGGCGACGTCGCGAATACCGGTTTCATACATCGGGGTGACGATCTGGCCGGGATGGACCGAGTTGCAGCGCACCTTGTAGCCTGCCTGGGCGCAATGCAGCGCCACCGACATGGTAAGCTGGCGCACCCCGGCCTTGCTGACGCCATAGGCGGTCAGAAAGGGGGTGGCGACCAGGGCGGCGATCGACGACAGATTGACGATCGAGCCGCCGCCCGAACGGGCCATGACGGGAATGGCGTGTTTGCAGCCAAGGAACACCCCGTCGAGGTTGACCGCCATCACCCGGCGCCACAGCTCGAGGGTCGTTGTCTCCGGAGTGGTGGTGCCCATGCCGTCGCCGATGCCGGCGTTGTTGACCAGAATATCGAGCCCGCCATAGCGCTCGGAGACCTGGGCGATTAATGCGGCCCAGCGGGTCTCGTCGGTGACGTCCTGGGGCGTGAAGGCGGCGCCGATCTCGTCGCCGGCGCGGGCGCCGGCGTCATGATTGACATCGGTGATGGTCACCAGCGCGCCTTCCTCGACCAGCCGGGCGGCGGTGGCGCGGCCAAGGCCCGAGGCGCCGCCAGTGACAATTGCGATTCTTCCTTTTACTCGCGCCATGGTTTTTTCCTGTCGGCTGTTGTGAGACTTTGGTTCTGACCCGAGTATCTCCCGAGCGGGTCGCCGGGGCCTATAGGTCAATTTACTCATTTCGCGGGGCCTGCTTGCGCCAGCGCGTGCGGCCGGCTAAAAAGGCCGCACACGAGCAAAGGAACGCAACGATGGGTGAGGAAACCCCGCGCTATATTCTGACCGCCATTTGTCCCGATACCATGGGGATTGTCGCCGCCATGGGGGCGTTCATGGCGGAAAATGGTGCCTTCATCACTGAATCATCGCATTTCGGCGATCCCGACACCCGGCAGTTTTTCATGCGCACGGTGTTTCAGGCTGGCCGGCCCGATATGACCCCGATCGAGCCGCTGCGCGCCCAGTTCGCCGCCCTGGCCGAGCGCTTTGCCATGGAATGGAACATTCGAGACGCGGCGCAAAAAATGCCGGTGGTCATCGCGGTTTCGAAATCGGGCCATTGCCTGAATGATCTGTTGCACCGCTGGCGCATCGGCGTGCTGCCGATCGAGGTGCGCGCGGTGGTCTCCAACCATGAGGATTTACGCAGCTTTGTCGAATGGCATGGCATTCCCTATCATTATCTGCCGGTCAGCCCCGAGACCAAGGCGGAACAGGAAGCCGCCTTTCTCGATATTGTCGAGGCGGCGGACGCCGGCCTGGTGGTGCTGGCGCGCTATATGCAGATTTTGTCCGATGACATGTGCCGGCGGCTGGCGCGCCGGGCGATCAATATCCACCATTCTTTCCTGCCCGGCTTCAAGGGCGCCCGGCCCTATCACCGCGCCCACGCCCGCGGGGTCAAGATCATCGGCGCCACCGCCCATTATGTCACCGCCGACCTTGATGAAGGCCCGATTATCGAGCAGGCGGTCGAACGGGTGGACCACACCAGCACCCCGCAGGATCTGATCGATATCGGCCGCGACATCGAAACGGTGGTGCTGGGCCGCGCCGTGCGCTGGCACGCCGAACACCGGATTTTGCTCAATGGGCGCAAGACCGTTGTGTTCAAATAGGCCGCCGGCGCACTGATGGGGGGCCGTCTGATTGCGGTGGTCGGGCCGAGCGGGGCCGGCAAGGACCGGCTGATCGCCGCCGCCCGCAAACGTCTTGCCGGGGGTGGCGGTATCATCTTTCCCCGCCGGGTGATCACCCGGCCGGTTACCCCCGGCGATGAAAACCACATCGCCATGACCCCCGAGGATTTCGCGGCCGCCGAGGCGGCGGGCCGTTTCGCCCTGAGCTGGCGGGCCCACGGCGCCGCCTATGGCATCGAGGCCGATATCGCCGGGCTGCTGCGGGCCGGGCATAGCGTGGTGGTCAATCTGTCGCGCGATCTGATCGCCGTGGCGCACCGCCGTTTCGCGCCGCTGCGGGTAGTTTATGTCCATGCTCCGCCGGCGATCCTCGCCGCCCGGCTGACCGCCCGCGGCCGCGAGACCCCCGAGCAGATCGCCCGCCGCCTGGCCCGCGCCAGCCTTGCCCTACCGGCGGGCGGGGACGTGGTGAGGGTCGAGAACAGCGGTCCCTTCGAGCCGGCGCTCGAGATTTTCATGAAGGCGCTGCGATAATACCCTACCGGCCCTCGCCCTGTTTCATATAGACGACATGTTTGCGCACCTGGGCGAGGCCACCTTCGCCCTTGTCCCAGCTTATGACCCCGTCGCCGTTAACGTCATGGCCGGTGAGAATCCATTCCACCTGCTGGAGCACCGCATAGGCTTTTTTCACCGCCGGCGCGGCTTCCTTTTGCGCCAGAATCTGCTTCCCCAGGGTGATCACCTTCTGGCAGCGTTCGACCACCGTGTCGATGCTGGCGATGACATGTTTGGCGTGCAGCTTGACATTGTCCGAGGCGTCCGGCGACCGGGCGGCCAGGGTGGCGTGGGCGGAAATCGCCGCGGCGGCGCGGATCAGGCCATAGCCGGTGCCCGGGCCGTCTTTCTCGACCACCGGGTCGATGGCGTTGAGGACGTGGCGGATATGGGTCTGGATCACCGCCAGTTTATCGGGGGATGAGATCGCCAGGGCGGCGTGACGACGCGCGACATCGGCATCGCGCTCGGCGGTGGGCAACAGGCCCCAGCGGCCCGGGGTGTCGACCCAGGCATCGAGGATATGGCCGATATGGGCCAATGCTTGATTCGGGGCCTGGTTCTGTTCTGCCGCTTGAACAGCCGCGCTTTGGCCGACCAGCAGAACAGCAAGAACGAGAGAACGAATAATCATGAAGCGGGTCTCCTTGTCAGAGCCGCCGAGTGTAGCCGATTATTCGCCCGTTACAAAACCCTCGATCAGCCGATTGACCGCGCCGGCCGCTTCCATATGGGCCATATGGCCAACCCCGTCGAGCCGGTGGACCGTTATTGCCGGATCGACGCCGGCAAGCTGGCTGATCGGCGCCACCTGGTCGTCCGTCCCCCAGATAATCTGGGTCATTGCCGGCAGGGCGGGAGGCGGGGTGCCGGCCTCGTCACGCAGGGCGGCGGCGAGTTTTTCCAGCGCGGCGCTGACCCCGTCGAGCCGTTTGAATTTGAGCACCTCGTTAATCATGTCGCGGCTGACCAGGCCGGAATCGGCGAACAGGCGGGCCAGCACCGGCTTCATCTCCTTGCGCCGGTTGGCGGCCAGGAAGCTGTCGATATAGCAAAGATCGACCCGGGTGCCCAGGCCGCGCGAGCCGATCAGGGTGAGGCTGGCCACCCGGTCGGGCGCGGTGTGGGCCAGGGCATGGCCGATCATGCCGCCCAGCGAATGGCCGACCACATGAACGCGCGCCAGATCGAGCGCATCCAGCAGGGCGAGCAGGTCGCCGGCCAGAGCGTCCGGCGTGCCGGCGCCGACATCCTTGACGCTTTCGCCATGGCCGGGCAGATCGAGCGCCACGGTTTGCCGGCCTTCGGCCAGCGCCGGCTGGTTGAACAGCCAGTTTTTCAAGTCGCCGCCAAAGCCGTGGACGAGAACCACCGGCTCGCCGCCATCGCCCATGCGCAGCACGCGCAGCCGTTTGCCGCCGGCCTCGACAAACTCGGGTTCGGCCTCGCTGACGTCCTGCTCGGCCTCTTCTTCGATGGTGAACTGGTCGACGAAACGGTCGATTTCCTCGTCCGGGGTCTGGGGGTCGCAGATCACCGCCAGCAGGGCGCCGATCGGCCGGACATCGCCGTCATCGGCCAGCCGGCGGCGCAAAACGCCGCTGGCCGGAGCTTCGAGCACATTGGTGATCTTTTCGGTCTCAACCTCGAGGATCTCGTCCCCGGCCTCAATTTGCGCGCCGTCCTCGGCCAGCCAGTCGACAATCTTGCCTTCGGTCATTGCCATGCCCCATTTGGGCATTTTCAAAGCGGTGATGGTGGTCATCATCCGGCCTCCATGACCGCGCGCACCGCCGCGGCCACCTTGGCGGCGTTGGGGATATAAAGATCTTCCAGCGCGCCGGTGAACGGCACCGGGCAATGGGGCGCATTGACCCGCTTGATCGGCGCGGTCAGCGCCGTGAAGGCTTCGTCGGCGACGGTGGCGGCGATATCGGCGGCGAGTGAACAGCGCGGGGTGTCCTCATCGACGATCACCAGCCGGCCGGTGGCCTCCACGCTTTCGATGATCGTGTCGGCGTCGAGCGGCGACAGGCTGCGCGGGTCGATCACCTCGCATTCCACCCCTTCGCCGGCCAGCGCTTCGGCAGCCTCCAGGGCGACATGAACCATGCGCGAGATGGCCACGATGGTGACATGCTCGCCATCACGCATGATATTGGCCTCGCCAAAGGGGATCAGATAGCGCTCGTCGGGCACCTCCTCGGTCATGTCGTACATTAATTTATGTTCGAAAAAGATCACCGGGTCGTCGTCGGCGATGGCTTGGGCCAACAGGCCCTTGGCCTCATAGGGTGAGGAGGGGGCGACGCATTTCAGGCCCGGCACATGGGTGAACAGCGAATAAAGCGATTGCGAATGCTGGGCCGCGGTGCGCATGCCGGCGCCGATGGTGGTGCGGATCACCAGCGGACAGGACACCCCGCCGCCGAACATATAGCGAAACTTGGCCGCCTGGTTATAGATGGCGTCGAAACACACGCCGAAAAAATCGACGAACATCAGCTCGGCGATTGGCCGCATGCCGGAGATTGCCGCCCCGGCGGCGGCGCCGATGAAGCCGGCCTCGCTAAGCGGGGTGTCGAGCACCCGGCCGCGGCCAAACTCGCCGACCAGGCCGGCGGTGACCCCCAGCGGGCCGCCCCAGGCGTCATCCTCACCGGCGCAGCCGGCGCCGCCGGCGATATCCTCACCCATGATGACGACCCGTTCGTCGCGGCGCATTTCCTCAAACAGCGTTTCGTTGATCGCCTGACGGTATGACTTGATGGACATGAAAGATTATTCCTTTTCAATAACTCGTATAGACGTCGGCCAGCAGCGCCTCGGGCGCCGGCTCGGGCGCGGCATGGGCGGCGGCGGCGCAATCGTCGATCAGGCTGGCGGCCTCGGCGTTGATGGCTTCAAGCTGGCTTTCCTCCAGCAGCCCGGCGCCGGTTACTTTTTCGGTGAATATTTTCAGACAGTCGGCCTCGGCCCACAGCCGCTCGATTTCGCCGCCGCCGCGATAGGTCTGCGCGTCGCCCTCGAAATGACCTCGAAAGCGGTCGAGCTTGATTTCGATCAGCGCCGGCTTGCCGCTGTCGCGCACCTGGGCGATCACCTCGCCGGCGGCGGCATGGACGGCGAAGTAATCATGGCCGTCGATCATCGTGCCGGTCATGCCAAAACCCTCGGCGCGCTTGACCAGATCGCGGCAGGCGACGGCGTAATCAGCGCCGGTCGATTCGGCGTAATGGTTGTTTTCGTAAACAAAGACCACCGGCACCTGCCATACTGCGGCCAGGTTCATGGCCTCGAAAACATGGCCCTGATTGGAGGCGCCATCGCCGATGAACACCAGTGCCACGCCCTTCTCGCCGCGTGACTTGATCGCCAGCGCCGCGCCGACGCACAAGGGCGCGCCGCCGCCAACGATGCCGTTGGCGCCCAGCATGCCGCGCCTGACGTCGGCAATGTGAATCGAGCCGCCCTTGCCCTTGCACAACCCGCCGTCGCGGCCGAAAATCTCCAGCATCATCGCCCTGGGGTCGCTGCCAAAGGCGATGCAATGGCCGTGGCCGCGATGGGTGGTGGCGACGTAATCGCCATCGCCCAGATGGGCGAGCACACCGACGGCGCTGGCCTCCTGGCCAACCGACAGATGGACAAAACCGGGCACATTATTGGCGGCAAATTCTTCGGCGACCTTTTCCTCGAAAGTGCGGATCACCCGCATGGTGCGATAGGCGCTGAGCAAATCGTCTCGACTGAGTTGCATGAAAATCCTCTATAGATGGCGAATGGGGTCGGCACCGTCCCAATCGGCGGCGGCGTCCTCGGTCAGGGCGAGCAGTTCGCGCATGCCCGGGGTGTCTTCGAAAAATTCGGTGAAATGGCCGATCGCGGCAACGGTGTCCATATAGGCCACCCGCGCGCCCACTTCGAGCCCGCCTTCAAAGGCCACCGCATGGCCGCGGGCCTCGAAATCCGTGATTGCGGCCTCGTAGTCGGAGGGCATCGTGGCGATGTGGTGAACCCCGACGCGCCCGGCGTCGAGAAACTCGCGGTAAACCGACGGCGTTTCGTCATTGGGGCAGATCAGCTCGATGCTGACGCCGCCGGAATGGCTGGCGGCGATGGTGATGTTGGGCGTCGGACACGGCTGGCCGCGGTATTTCGGCTCGATCAGTGCGAAATTTTCAAAGATGAAAAATGGCCCGACGCCCATGGTTTGGGTCCAGGTGCGCACCGCCGCCTCGATGTCGGTGACCACATAGGCGACCTGGAGGAGGGCGCTGGAAGGTTGTCTCATGATGGGCTCCTTTCATCCGGAATGATGGGCGGGAAGACCGGCGGTGGTGCCGCCGTCGACGATGAAATTCACCCCGGTGATCATGGCGGCGTCCTGGCTGGCGAGAAACAGCGCCGCATTGGCGATGTCCTGGGGAATCGCCAGCCGGCCGATTGGCACATCCTTGGCCATTTCGGCGCGCATCTGGTCGCGGCTTTCGAACATCTCGGCCACCGGGTCGAGCATTTCGGAATCGACATAGGTGGGCAATATGGCGTTGCAGCGGATCGGATAGCCAAGCTGGGCGCAATTGAGCGCGGCGGCCTTGGTGAACAGACTGACCCCGCCCTTGCTGGCGCAATAGGCGGCCAGATCGGCGGTCCCGACCAGGCCGGCGATCGACGACATATTGATGATCGCGCCGGCTTTGCCCGAGGTCTTGATGGTGCGGATACCATGTTTGGTGCCCAGCATGACCCCGGTCAGATTGACCGCCAGAATCTGGTTCCAGGCCGCCAGTTCGATGTCCTCGACGTTCGACGAAAAACCGATGCCGGCGCAATTGACCACAATGTCCAACCCGCCGAAATGTTCTTCGGCGACGTGGGTGGTCTCGATCCAGCCGGCTTCATCGGTGACGTCGAGCCGGTGGAACAGGGCGGCCTCGCCGATGCCGGCGGCGGTCTGGCGGCCGCCGTCCTGATTAAGATCGGCGACCACGACCCGCGCTCCGGCGGCGGCGAAGGTATGGCAGATCGCCCGGCCGATCCCCGATGCCCCGCCGGTGACCAGGGCAATATTGCCGTTTAAGGTGCTCATGTTGACAGGCTCCCTGCATAGTGCTTGAGAAGAATGGGTTTGATGATTGATGTCCACAAGGCATAACCGCCTTGATTCAGATGCAGACCGTCAAAGCGGAACAACTTCTTGCGCGGGCGGCCATCGGCGCCGAGCATCGCCGGGCTGATATCGATGAAATGCAAGGATGTGCGGGTGGCGGCGTACTCTGTAATCAAATGGTTTGCCGTGTTCATTTGTGGCCAGGCCTTCCAGCGCAGGAGGGATGGTTTGATCGCGATGTAATAAACCGGCGTCTCCGGCAGGGCCTGGGTGATCAAATCGGTCAGATCGCGAAAAGCGGTGAAAACCTCTTTAGCAGTTTTTGGACGGGGTCCGCCAAAATCATTGTCTCCCGCATAAATAACGATTGCCTGAGGGTGATAGGGAAAGACGATGCGATCAGCGTAATGGGTGAGATGGGACAGATTGGCGCCGCCAAATCCCCGGTTGAGAACGCGCATCGGCGCCATGTCGGCGGCCAGGCTCTTCCAGAACACAATGGTTGAACTGCCGATAAAAAGTATGGCGCCAAGAGCGGGCGGGTTTTGGCGGTCTTCCTGCTCGAAGGCGGTTATGGCTGACTGCCAGAATTCGGCCCTGGGCTGATTGTAGTAAAAATAAACCGCATAACCCCCTCCGCCAAGCAGAACCACCCCCAAAAGGGCCGCAAATCCGATAAAAAGACGCTTGATCATCATGTCGCCTGTTTGCGGCCGAAAAGGGAGTGGTTCGTGCTTGTCTCGATAGAAGGTTGCGGATGCTTCTCTTTAGAAGCGCTTTTTGACGCTGACGCCCCATTCACGCGGCCGGCCATAGACCGCCTCGGCGGTGCCAAAGCTGGCGAGCGCCTGCAGGCCATTGATGATATAGCGCTTGTCGGCCAGATTGGTGCCAAACACCGCCACTTCCCAGTCGCCATCGAGGTTCTCATAAGTCAGCCGGGCGTTGAACAGGCTGAAGCCGGGCTGGGCGATGGATTCGGCGTTGGTCGGCTCCTGATAGACCTTGGCGGTATAGCTCCAGTCGCCGCGAATGCTCAGCACGCTGGAATTGCCCAGCGGCATGCTGTACTGCACGCTGGCGTTGGCGGTCCATTTCGGGGTTTTGACGAATTTGGACGCCAGGGTGATATCGGTGGCGTTGCCGACGTCTTTATATTTGGCGTCGAGATAGCCCAGCCCGCCGGTGATATCGAGCCCCACCGCCGGGCGTCCCTGGAATTCGACCTCGAAGCCCTGAACCCGGCCCTTGGCGGCGTTGTCGATGATCAGGATCAGATTACCGGTTGAATCGGCGGAGACGCTGCCGATCTGGATATCGGTGTAATCATTGTAAAAGGCGGAGACATTGAGCAGCATCCGGCGGTCGAACCATTCCGATTTAAAGCCGGCCTCATAGGTGGTGACAAACTCGGGGTTGAAGGATTCGACTTCCGATGCCGTGGTCGGCCGGCCGTTGAAGCCGCCGCTCTTGAAGCCGCGCGACACCGAGGCGTAGGTCATCAACGCCTCGGTCCACTTGTAATCGATCTCTCCCTTGGGCGAAAAGGCGTCCCAGTTCTTGCGCACCGTGGTCAGCGGTACGATCGGCACCCCGGAATTTACCCGCAGATGCTCCAGGGTATAGGCCTTTTTCTCGTAGGAATAGCGGATGCCGGCGGTGGCGCTGAGTTTTTCGGTGATCGCGAAAGTGCCCTGGGCATAGCCGGCGTAGCTGTTGATCTTGATCTTGTTATTGATATTGAAATCGAGATCGAACAAGGCGTTGATCGGGTTACCGGCACCGCCGGCGCAGGGCGGGGAGCCGTCCGGGCCGAGGCAGATGACCGCCGCCGGCAGCGCTTCCAGCGCATCGAACAGGCCGGAATCAAGCCGCACATCATTATGATCGGTGCCGCTTTCGTGGAAGAAGAACACCCCGGCCACCCAGTTGAAGCGGTCGTTGAAACTGACGCCGTTGAACTGGAATTCCTGACTGAACTGGCTTTGGGTCTGGGTATCGTTGGTGTGGACGATCGGCAGCGGCGAGCCGTCACCGTCGCGGCCGAACACGGCGTCCATTTCGCGATAGGCGGTGATCGACTTCAGCGATACCGCGCCCAGATTCCAGTCAACCGTATTGGCCACGCCCCAGGCGTCGAGGTCATTCTTGTTCGGCCCGGTGCCAAAGGTGGTCAGCGGGTCGCTGGTGATGAAGGCAGTGCTCATCGGCAGACCGGAGGGGATGCCGACCAAAGCGTTCCACAAGGGGGCAAGGCCGTTGTTGGGCTCGAACTGGGCCAAGGTGGTGGGCGCCGATTGTTCGCGCTCACGGGTATAGTCGGCGGTGAAATTGATCTCGACGCTCTCCGAGGCGATCCAGCGCAGCGCGCCGCGCGCCGAGGCGGAATTCTCGTTGCCCTGCCGGTCACGCAATTTGCCGGTGAAAAAGTCGATCCGCTTGGCATAGCCATCGCGGTTCTTCGAGGAGAAGGAGAATTTTGAATAGAGCTTGTCGGCGATCAGCGGTACATCGACGCTGGCCCGCAGATCCATGCGGTGATAGCGCCCGCCGGTGGCCTCGACATAGCCGCCGGCTTCATCGGACGGCTTGGCCGAGATCAGGCTGATCGCGCCGCCGATGGTGTTCTTGCCGAACAGGGTGCCCTGGGGCCCGCGCAGAATTTCGACGCGCTCCAGATCCAACAGGTCAAGCACGCCGCCCAGGGTGCGCGGAAAAAACACTCCGTCGACATAAATTCCCACCCCGGGGTCAGTAGTGAACAGAAAATCCACTTGGCCGATGCCGCGGATGTAGATTTGCGCGTTATTGCCGCCGCCGCTGCCGCCCGAGGCGGTCGAGGTGATGACATTGGGGGCGAAATTGCCGACTTCCATCAGGTTGGTCAGATTACGCTCTTCCAGCGAGGCCGCGGTAAAGGCGGTGATCGAAATCGGCGTGTCCTGCAGGCTTTCAGCGCGTTTTCGCGCCGTCACGGTAATCTCGTCGATGCCCAGATCATCGGTTTTGGCGGTTTTGGCGCCCTCTTCGGCGGCGCGGGCAATCTGCACCGGGCTGATCAAAGCGGTGGTCAGGCTTAAAAACGCCGGCAATAAAAGGGCTGTATAGGGTCGCGAAAGCATTTTCCTCTCCTTATCCTGTCAATTTAGGGTATATTGTTACCGCGATGATGGCCGGACGGGGTGGTTTTCCAATAGCGAAAATTACCTATTCCGAATTATTGCGGCTGGCTGCCTGATGAGACAGGAAAGGGTGGAGAGCGGCCAATGCGACTTGATACCAATGATCTGGAAAGCGTGATCGCCGTTGGCCAGCGGGCGCTGGAATGCGAGACGCTGGATGAATTGCATTTTGAAACACTCAGAAACGCTGAACGCGCCCTGGGGCGACCAGCAGCGTGTTTTTTCATATCGAGAACGCACCGGCGGGCTGGAAATTCACCCCGGGCGCAGCCCATGGTGCGCCCGAGGCGGGCATGCACGCCTGGTTCGATCACTACAAGCCCTTCGATCCCTTCGTCAGCCGCTTTGTGGAAAATCTGGGCGGCGGCGATGACAGCGACAATGTCGTGGTGTCCAACGAAGTGGTGAGCCATCGCCAGTTTGTCTCGACCGAGTTCTACAATGATTTCCTGCGGCCACAGAAAATCTATCATGTCATGGTTCTCGGCCTGGTCGAAAAAGGCCGGCCGGTGGCGCTTTTGGGGCTGCACCGGCCAGATACCGCCGAGCCGTTTTCCCGCCGCGACATCGCTCTGGCGCGGTTGCTGGTGCGTCCCCTGGCCGGTGCGACCCGGCGCGCCCGGGCGCTCGAACAGCTTGATGAAAGCCGGGCCATCCTCAAGGCCCTGGCCGATGATCTGCCGCACCAGGGGGTGGTGGTGCTGGGCGCCGATATGACGCCGGTTTTCCAGAGCGCCGATGCGCTGGCGCTGCTGGGCAGGCTTGATGATGCCGCGGCGGTCCCCGAGGCGATTGCACAACAGTGCCAGGCTCTGTGCGCCGCCGGAGCGGGGCGCGGCGCGGCCGAGCGGCGCTTTGTTCTGCCTTTGCCCGGCGGCGTGCAACGCCTCGGCGTGCGTTTGCGCCTGCTCGACCATGCGGCCACCGCGCCGCGCTATCTGGTCAGCTTTGATGAGGATATCGCCGCTGAAGGCGCGCCGCCGGTCCAGTCCCGGCAGATGCTCCGCTTTGGGTTGACTCGGCGCGAAACCGATATCGCCCATTTAGTCGGCGTTGGCCAGGCCAACAAGGAAATAGCCCTTACCCTGGGCATTAGTGTGCGCACCGTGCAAAATCATCTGCGGGCAATTTTCGAGAAGGTCGGTGTTCACAATCGCGCCAGTCTGATTTACCGGCTGTCGACCCGAAACTGACGTGATTCTATCGAAAAGGGTGGGGCGTGAATGGTGGAATCGCAATTTTTCCCCAAGGGCTTCAATTAGATGTTGTTTTGGATGAATCCAGGTGATAATCAGGATTCAAGGGATTATTTTTTAACCATATTAATGGCTAATTTTTTCTATATCGACTAGGATTAATGCGTTCTTGAGAGTGATCTACGATTTGTTTGTCCATTTGTTGTAAGCCGCAAGGCGAGAGGGGACCGTTTTATGGGTGCTGGGCACAGGTGTGGTCACCTGCATTTTGGCGAACACTATGATGTTGCGCATTTTGCGCCCGGTCTTTTTCGGTCTGCCTTGCCGCCTGTCCCGAACGCTTCCCCCGTTAATTTGAGTTACAATATTGCCGAGTTGCGATGCCGATAATGCATCGTCCCGAATGAACGATCCGAGTGATCATCCAGGTGAGAGGAAAACCCATGACCAATATCGCGGAAAAAGCCAATCAATCCCAGGCCAGTCAAACCAAGGCTCCGAAAAAAATTCGCCAGATCAGCTTGCTGACCACGGCTCTTGTGGCGCTGCCCACGGCGTTTTTCATGACCACACCGGCCTATGCCGGCTGTCTGGAAACTCTTGACGGCCTGTTTGAATGCGCCACCGACGAGAACGGCAATTTCACGGCCGGCGATGATTCCGCGGTGCATGTCGACCCCGGGGTGACGGTCAGCGGCAACGCCACCCTGGGTAACTCCAGCCGGGTGGCCAATGAGGGCACGATCACCGGTAATGTCACCCTGGGCGATAACAGCGATGTGGCGAACGCCCAGACCGGCGGCGATGCGGCGCTCAGCAACATCACCATCGGCGATGGTGTGAACAGTGTGACCAATCAGGATATCATCACCGGCAATATCACCACCGGCGATGGCGCGGCCGAGACCAACCAGGGCACGACCATCACCAACGCCGACAGCAATGATGCCGATGGCGCGTCGATCACCGGCAATATCACCACCGGCGGCGGCAACGACAGCCTGACCAATGAAGAAACCATCACCGGGGCGGTCAACCTGGGCGCCGGCGACAACACCATCAACAACTCCGGCACCCTGATCGGCAATCTCACCACCGGCAGCGGCAACGACAGCCTGACCAATGAAGAAGACATCACCGGCGCGGTCAACCTGGGCGACGGCGACAACACCATCAACAACTCCGGCAGCATCACCGGCAATGTCACCACCGGCAGCGGCGTCGACACGCTGGCCAATTCCGGCACCATCACCGGCAATGTCGATACCGGCGCCGGCGACGATACGGTGAACAACATCAGCGATACGACCCTCGATGGCGACCTTGCCATGGGCGACGGCAATGACACCCTGACCAACCCGGGCGTCATCACCGGTTCGGTCGACATGGGCGAGGGCGACAACTCTGCCAATATCTCCGGCTCGGTGGGCGATGGTCTGAGCGCCGGAGCCGGCATCGACAGCCTGGATGTCAGCGGCACCATTACCGGCAATGTCGACCTGGGCGACGGCGACAACACCGCCACGGTCAGCGGCACCATTGACGGCGATTTTGCCACCGGCTCGAGCGCCGATAGCCTGACCAATACCTCGAACACCATCACCGGCAATGTCAGCCTTGGCGGCGGTAACGACACGCTGACCAATTCGGGCGCCATCAACGGCTCGGTTGACCTGGGCGACGGCGACAATTCCGCCAATATCTCCGGCACGGTCGGCGATGGCCTGACCGCCGGCAGCGGCATGGATACCCTGGATGTCAGCGGCACCATCGACGGCGATGTCAATCTGGGCGACGGCGACAACACCGCCACGGTCAGCGGCACCATCGACGGCGATTTCACCACCGGCGCGGGCACCGACAGCCTGAGCAATCTGGGCGAAGACACCATCACCGGCGCGGTTTCCATGGGCGCGGGTGACGACACCGTGACCAACGCCGGCGTTATTGGCGGCGGGACCAACGATGGCAGCATCGACGGCGGCGCCGGCAATGACACGATCACCAATTCCGGCATCGTCAGCGGCAGCGTGCTTGGCGGCGTCATCGACGGCGGCGCCGGCGATGACGTGATCACCAATTCCGGCACCGTCACCGGCGGCTTCGGCGGCGGCGACATCTACGCCGGCGACGGCGCTGACACGGTGACCAATTCCGGCACGGTGGGTGGGAATCTCACCGCCTCGGGCGGCGACAATATCGTGACCAATACCGGCACCATTGGCGGCAATGTTTCCTTTGGCGAGGGTAACGACACGGCGACCAACTCCGGCGCGGTGGCCGGGAATCTCACCGCCTCGGGCGGCGACAATATCGTGACCAATACCGGCACCGGCACCATTGGCGGCAATGTTTCCTTTGGCGAGGGTGCCGATCTGTTCACCAACGATGGCTCGGTGAGCGGCTCGGTGTTCATGGGCGGGGGCGATGACACGCTGGTCAATACCTCGCCGACCACCATCACCGGCAATGCCGACCTGGGCTCGGGCAACGACAGCCTGACCAATTCGGGCACCATCGCCGGCAATGTCACGGCCGGCGCGGGCGACGACACGGTTGACAACACCGGCACGGTGAGCGGCAATGTCGATCTTGGCGATGGCACCAACAGCCTGACCAATTCGGGCACCATCAGCGGCAATGTCACTGGCGGCGCGGGCAATGACACCATTACCACCACCGGCACCATCGCCGGCAATATCGCGGTCGGCGGCGGCGTCAACCGGGTCGCCTTCGGGGCGGACAGCGCCCTGCCGGGCGGCACTATTTCGGCTGATGCCGGCAGCACCAGCACGGTTGAGTTGTTCGGCTCTGGCAGCAATATTTTTGGCCGCACGGCGACCAATTTCACCAATCTGGAGAAAAACGGCACCGGCACCTGGGAGTTGACCACCGCCAACGCCTATAGCAACGGCATTGCGGTCAACGAGGGCACGCTGTCAACCGATGACGCCAGCAATCTTGGCGCCAATACCATCGTCAATAACGCCGCGGTGGTGATCAATGATTCGGACAATGAAGGCACATATTCGGGCAATATGAGCGGTACCGGTTTGCTGGCCATTAATAACGATGCTGGTCAGACCACTACCCTTAGCGGTACCAACAGCTACACCGGCGGCACCACCATCACTGGTGGCGGCATCGTGGAGGGCGATTCCGACAGCCTGCAGGGGGCGATCACCAATACCGGCTCGACGGTCGACTTCAACCAGGCCGCCGATGGCACCTTTAACGGCAGCATTGGCGGCACCGGTGATGTGGTTAAAAGCGGCGCCGGCAATCTGACCATGAATGGCGCTAACAGCTATAGCGGCGGCACCACGGTGAACGCCGGCACGCTGACCGGCGATTCCGCCAGCCTGCAAGGCGCGATCGTCAATAATGCGGCGGTGGTGTTCAACCAGGCGGGTAACGGCACCTATGCCGGCGCGCTTTCCGGCACCGGCGATCTGACCAAGAGCGGCGGTGGCACGCTGACCACCACCGGGGCGCTCACCCACACCGGGGCGACCACGGTCAGTGGCGGCGTTCTGGCGGTCAATGGCACCCTGAACGGCACTTCCGGGGTCTCCCTTGCGGGCGGCACCCTGGGCGGCACCGGCACGGTCACCGCGCCGGTCACCAGCACCGGCGGGACCACTGCGCCGGGCAATTCGATCGGCACCCTCAATATCGTGGGTGATTTCACCATGGACGCCGACAGTTCGATGGATGTCGAGTTTAATGGCATGAATGGCGGTAACCAGAACGACCTGCTGGTGGTTACCGGCAACGCCACGCTCAATGGCGCGCTTAATCTGATGCCGGCGGTCGATTTCTATCAAGACGGGACCACCTACGACTTCGTCACGGTTCAGGGTGAGGGCAACAGCCTGTCCGGCGCCTTCGCCTCCACCACTGGCGCTACTGTGGGCCGTTTCGTCAGCTTCAGCGTAAGCCAGACCGGCGATCTCGTGGCGGGTGCGGCAGATGGTGGGCCGACCGCCAATACGGCGACCGTTACCGTCAACCGGGTGGCCTATGCTACGGCGGCCTCGACGGCGAACCAGACGGCGGTGGCCGGCGCGCTTGACGCGGCGGTGGCCGGCGGGGTTACCGCTGGGTCCGATTTTGTCGATGCCCTGATTTCGCTCGATTATCTGCCCGATGACGCGGCCGCCCAGGCCGCCTTCGACAGCCTGAGCCCGATCGGCTATGCCGCCTATACCGATGTCACCCGGTCGCTGGGCACGGGGCTGCAAACCCAGATTGATAACCGGCTTTATCGCAGCCGCGACTTCCCGCGCGAGAGCGGCTGGAGCCTGTGGGATCGGGGCCACGCCAATTTCCAGGACACCGACGATACGCCCGAGGTTGAGGGCATCAGCAATGATGTCTATGGCTTTGCGGTGGGTATCGACAACAAGTTCTCGCAGAACTTCCTGTTTGGTGCGGTCTTCGGTTATGCCGATGCCAGCTTCAAAACCGACCTGACCCAGCGCAAGGGCAGCCTGAACGGCATTCAGTTTGGCGCTTACGCCAGCGGCGAGTTCGACCTGTTGTTCCTTGATGTGTCGGCCACCTATGGCAATTACGACGGTCGGTTCGGCCGGACGGTCAGCTTTGGCTCGATCAACCGGACAACCTTCGCCGATATCAATTCCGACGAGTTCCACTTCAGCTCGATGCTGGGGTTGAACTGGGGCGCGAACAACCTTAAGATCCGCCCCTATATTGGCCTTGGCTATACCGATGTGTCGATTGACGGCTTTACCGAGACCGGGGCCAATTCGCTCAATCTGACTGTCGATAAAATCAGCGATAACTATCTCTACGGGTCCATCGGGGTCCAGATCGCCGGCTCCTTCGGCGATGGCGAAACCCGCTGGGTGCCTGACCTGCGGCTCGGCTACTCGCTGGGCTTCAACAAGGACCCGATTGCGGTTACCGCTGCCTTTGCCGGCAACGCCAATACCGGCTATACGGTGCGCACCGGCAATCCGTCCGACGGCACTTTCAATGCCGGGGTCGGCATTGCCGGGCAGTTCGGCAATATCATCGTGTCGCTCGATTATGATGGCAGCTTTAACAGCGATGTCACCGAACATCGGATCGGCGGCGGTCTGCGGATCAACTTCTAGGGCCCGCACCGGTTACAAAGCGAGGGGCGGCTCAGGCGGGCCGCCCCTTTTTCGTTGATTTTTCAAGGGACAGGATGAGGCATCTATGAAATTCTCGATTTTTTCGGTGGCCGATCATTATCCCGGGCTGTCCCGCCCGGTCGGCCAGCTTTACGATGAGGTTATCGCGCAATGCGCCCAGGCTGACGCGCTGGGCTTTGAAGCCTATTTTGTCGCAGAACATCATTTCCACGAATATGGCGCGATCCCCAACCCGGCGGTGGCGCTGGCGGCGATGGCGCGCGCCAGCCAGCGCATCAGGCTGGGGCCGGCAGTCAGCGTGCTGCCGTTTCGCGATCCGCGTCAGGTCGCCGAGGATTACGCCCTGCTCGACCAGCTCTCGAAGGGGCGGCTGATCATGGGGGTCGGCTCGGGCTATCTGAAACATGAGTATGACGGCTTTGGCATCGATGGCGCCGACAAGCGCCTGCGCTTCGATGAGGGGTTGGAGATTGTCCGCCGGCTGTGGTCGGGCGAGCGGGTGAGCTTTGCTGGTGATCATTACCGCCTCGACGAGGTGGCGCTGAATGTCCTGCCCTGGGGCGGGCGGATGCCGGAGATCTACATCGCCTCATTGCGCCCCGAGGTCGCCTATTGGATCGGCAAGGCGGGCAACCACATCATGACCGTGCCCTATGCCTCGCTCGACCGCTTCGAGGAAATCGGCGGCCTGATCGGCGAATATCAGCGCGGCCTGGCCGAGGGTGGTGGCGAGACGGGCGGCGCATTGGTCGCCCTGCATACCCATGTCGCCGAAAGTGACGAGGCGGTGCGCGAGCAGGCGGCGGCGGCATTTGATCTTTATGTCGAGACCCGGCTTTACGCCAAGAGCCAGACCTATGACGATGTTATGGCCAGCGGTCTGGCGCTGTTCGGCTCGGTGGAAACAGTGGTGCAAAAAGTCGTCGCCCTGCATCGCATGGGAGTGCGCCACATCATGTTGCTGAACAATTTCGGCGCTCTTGACGCCGGGCTGGTCTCCGCTTCGATGACCCTGTTCGCCCGCGAGGTGATCCCGCGCGCCCGGACGCTGATCGAGCCTGCAGATGGCTGACGACAGCATGGTTTTCCATTCTGGCGAGCAGCGGCTCCAGGCCTCCCTGGGGATGCGTGAGCGTGTCGAAAAGATGAGCCGGCGCATGATCGGACGGGCGCTGAGCGTGGAGCATCAGCATTTCTTCGCCCGCCTGCCGCTGGTCTTTCTCGGGTTTGTCGATGAGGCCGGCCAGCCGTGGCCCGGCGCCCTGTGCGGCGCGCCGGGCTTTGTTGACACCACCGATCCGGCGAAAATGGTTTTTCACGGCCGGCTGGCGGATGATGATCCTGCCGCGGCTGGGCTGCGGCCGGGGGCGGCCTGCGGTGTGCTCGGGCTCGATTTTGTCAGCCGGCGGCGCAATCGGGTAAACGGGGTGGTTGAGCAGGTGACGGCCGACGGCTTTGTTCTCAGCGTGCATCAGGCCTATGGCAATTATCCGAAATATATCCACGCCCGCGCCTGCCGCCGGCTGCGCGACCCGGCCGAGCCCCTGACTGGTGCGGTCCGCCGTAGCCGGGGGCCCTTGAGCGCGGAGGATGCGGCGCTGGTGCGCGCCGCCGACACCTTCTTTATCGCCAGTCATTTCGCCGGGCCCGGGCCGGGCGCCGGGGCCGATATCTCCCATCGTGGCGGTGCGCCCGGCTTTGTCCATATCACGGAAGACGGCGCGTTGCTGTTTCCCGACTATGTGGGCAATTTCCTGTTCAATACCCTGGGAAATCTGGTGCAAGATCCGCGCGCCGGCCTGCTGTTCATCGATTTCGACAAGGGCGATACGCTGCAAATCAGCGGCTAGGCGCAGATTATCGAGGAGGGCGAGGACCTCGCCCGTTTTCCCGGCGCGCAACGGCTGGTAAAGCTGCGGCCGGGCGGCTGGCTGCGCCGCACGCCGGCCTTACCCTATCGCTGGGAGCTGCGCGAACGCTCGCCCCATCTGCCCTAACGCGCGCTTGACGGGCAGGCAAAGCCATATTACCTAGCTGGTGTAATAGAAACTTTTTAACCGGATATGCCGCCATGGCAATTCTGCCCATCATCACTGCGCCCGACAAGCGCCTCAAGGTCGTCTCCGAGCCGGTCTCCGCCGTCGATGACGCCTTGCGCGGCCTGATGGATGACATGCTGGAGACCATGTATGACGCCCCGGGCATCGGCCTGGCGGCGGTGCAGGTGGGGGTGGCCAAACGGGTGATCGTGCTCGACATCGCCCGCGAAGGCGAGGCTCCGGCGCCGCTTTTTCTGGTCAATCCCGAAATTACCTGGACATCGCCGGAGATGGCGGTCTACCAAGAGGGCTGCCTGTCGCTGCCGGAGCAATATTTCGAGGTCACCCGCCCGGCCGAGGTGGCGCTGCGCTTTCTCGATTATGATGGCATGGCGCAGGAAATCCATGCTGGCGGGCTGCTGGCCACCTGTTTGCAGCATGAAATCGATCATCTCGAGGGCACGCTGTTCGTCGATCATCTGTCGGCGATCAAGCGCAACATCATCTTGCGCCGGCTGGACAAGGCCCGGCGGCAGACCGCGCTGGCGCTGTGATGGCCGGGCTGCGCCTGGCTTTCATGGGCACGCCCGATTTCGCGATTCCCGCCTTGCGCGCGCTGCTGGCCGCCGGTCACGAGCTGGCCGCGGTCTATACCCAGCCGCCGCGCCGCGCCGGGCGAGGGCGCAAGGAGCGCCGCTCGCCGGTCCATGAACTGGCGCTGGCCCATGGTCTTGAGGTGCGCACGCCGGCCAGCCTGAAGGCCGCCGAAGTTCAGGCGGATTTCGCCGCCCTCGGGCTCGATGCTGCCGTGGTGGTCGCCTATGGCCAGATTTTGCCGCCGGCCATTCTCAAAGCGCCGCGTCTGGGCTGTGTCAATGTGCATGCCTCGCTGTTGCCGCGCTGGCGCGGCGCGGCGCCGATCCAGCGCGCGATCATGGCTGGCGACGTCCAAACCGGGGTGACCATCATGCTGATGGACGAGGGGCTGGACACCGGCCCGCTGCTGCTGGACGAGGCGGTGCCGATTGCGCCCGGCGCCACGGCGGGCGATCTGCACGACTGCCTTGCCGCGCGCGGCGCGCCCTTGTTGCTGCGTGCCCTGGCCGGGCTGGCCGACGGCACGCTTGCCCCCCGCCCGCAGCCGGCAACCGGGGCGACCTATGCGCCCAAGATCGACAAGGCGGAAGCGCGCATCGACTGGCGGCGGTCGGCCGATGAGATCGACCGATTGATCCGCGGCCTCAGCCCGGCGCCCGGGGCCTGGTTTGCCGCCGGCGGCGCACGCATCAAGGTGCTGCGCGCCGAGCTGGCGGCCGGTTCGGGCGCGCCGGGGGCGGTGATCGGCGCGCCCTTGACCGTGGCCTGCGGCGACGGGGCGCTGGCCTTGAGCCTGGTCCAGCGCGCCGGCAAGGGCCCGATGGCGGCGCGTGATTTTGTGCGTGGCTTCGCCCTGCCTGAAAGCCTGGCGGCGGACAATGCGCTTTAAGCTGACCCTCGAATATGATGGCGGGCCCTTTGTCGGCTGGCAGCGCCAGACCAACGGGCTTGGCGTACAGCAGGTGGTAGAACAGGCGCTTGCCGCCTTTTGCGGCGAGGCGGTGACGGTTCACGCTGCCGGGCGTACCGATGCCGGGGTTCATGCCCTGGGCCAGGTTATCCATTTCGATCTGGCGGGGGACCGGGAGGCCGAGCGGGTGATGGGGGCGCTCAATTTTCACCTCAAGCCCCACCCCGTGGCGGTGATCGCGGCCGATGCTGTTCACGAGGATTTTCATGCCCGCTTTGACGCCACCGCGCGCCACTATCGCTATCGCATCATCAACCGCCGGCCGCCCCTGGTGCTGGAGCGCGGCCGCGCCTGGTGGGTGCCAATGCCGCTCGATCATCAGGCCATGGCCGAGGCCGCCCGCCATCTGGTTGGCCGCCATGATTTTACCACCTTTCGCGCCGCCCAGTGTCAGGCGCGCTCGCCGCTCAAGACCCTCGATCGGCTCGATGTCATGCGCCATGGCGACGAGGTGGTGGTGATCGCCCAGGCGCGCTCGTTCCTGCATCATCAGGTGCGCTCGATGGTCGGCACGCTGGTGCTGGTCGGCAAGGGACAGTGGCGGGCCGGCGATGTTGCCCGGGCATTGCGCGCGCGCGACCGCGCCGCCCTGGGGCTCAACGCGCCGCCCCAAGGGCTTTATCTGGAGCGGGTGCTTTACGACAGCCGGGCGTAGGCGAGAAACACCCCGGCCTCGACCGCCACGTCCAGGACATTTTGCAAAATAACAATGGCAATGGCGGTGCCGGTCGGCACACCGAGCGCTGTCTTGGCGATGAACCATTGATAATAAAGCACGCCCGCCCAGGCGGTCAGCCAGGCGATGGCGCCCAGGGTGACTCCCAGCATGGGGATGACCAGAATGGCGTAAACAACAACGAACAGTCCGATGATCAGCACCCGCGCCCAGTTGATGGCGATAATATAGCTGGCATAGCGCATGCCCAGGCCGAGAAACTTGCACACCGCGAGCATGACCAGGGGAAAGACGATCCATCCCAGAACATAGTCCGCGACATTTAAAAAGGCGGGCGGCAGTTCCCGTCCGGCGCTGACCAGCAGGTGGTTTTCCAGCGCGGTGATAAAAATAAACGCCGGCGCGGCGACCAGGATGGCGCCGAAGGAGCGCCAGAAGCCGGCCACCGTCAGATCGAAAAGCCCCATGGCGGTGGCATCAAGCCGGGCCAGCCGCCAGGCGGCAAGCAGCGCCGCGCTGACATAGTTCAGGGCGGCGTTCATTCAGTACGGCCGGCGGCGAAAAAGCCGGCGAGCACGGCGGTGTAAATATCGGTCAGCGCCCCCAGGTCGGCCAGCAGGACATGTTCATCGACCTTGTGCATGGTCTGACCGACCAGGCCGAATTCACACACCGGGCAGTAATCCTTGATAAAGCGGGCATCCGAGGTGCCGCCGGTGGTGCTCAGTTCGGGCCTGGTGCCAAGGACGCTCTCGACGGCCCCGGCAACCAGCTCGCTCAGCGGCCCCGGCGGAGTCAAAAAGGCATCGCCGGTGGCGGTTAGCGCCAGTTCATAGGCGCCGCCCACGGCGTCGAAGTTCTCGCGCAGCCAGCGCTCGATGGAAAGCGGCGTGTGGCCGGGGTTATAGCGAATGGAAAAACGCGCGCTGGCGCTAGCGGGGATGACATTGCTCGCCGGATTGCCGACATCGATCGAGGTGATTTCCAGATTGGAGGGCTGGAAATGGTCGCAGCCCCCATCCATTTCGCCGCGCACCCGCTCGAGCATGGTCATCAGGCGGGGGATCGGGTTGTCGGCCAGGTGAGGATAGGCGACATGGCCCTGGGCGCCGCGCACCGTGAGCCGGGCGTAAAGACTGCCGCGCCGGCCGATCTTGATCATCTCGCCCAGGCGGCGGGGGTTGGTCGGCTCACCGACCAGACAGGCGTCGGGGATCTCATCGTTTTGGGCCATCCAGTCGAGCACCTTGGCGGTGCCATTGACCGCCTCGCCTTCCTCATCGCCGGTGATCAACAGGCTGATCGTGCCGGGCAATCCCTGGGCATGGTTTTGCGTAAAACGGGCAGTGGCGGCGACAAAACAGGCGATCGCCCCCTTCATGTCGGCGGCCCCGCGGCCAAACAGCCGCGCGCCATCAACCTCGGCGGCGAAGGGATCGAGGCTCCATTGTGCCGGCTCGCCCACCGGCACCACGTCGGTGTGGCCGGCAAAACAGAATAGTGGCCGGCCGTCGCCCAGCCGGGCGTAAAGATTGTCCACCCGCTCACCCTCTTTTTCCCCGAACACCAGACGGGTACAGGTAAAGCCGAGGTCGTCCAGCGCTCCTTCCAGCACATCGAGCGCGCCGGCGTCCTCGGGGGTGACCGAGGGACAGCGGATCAGCGCGCGGGCCAGCTCAAGCGGGTCGTCGGGGGTGGCCATCAGTCGCGCAGCAAATCGTTGATCGAGGTTTTCGAGCGGGTCCGGGCGTCTACCTGCTTGACGATGACGGCAGCGTAAAGGCTGGGCCTGGGCTGGCCATCGGACAATGGCTTGCCGGGCAGGGCGCCGGGCACCACTACTGAGTAGGCCGGCACCCGGCCATAGTGAATCTGGCCGCTTTCCCGGTCGATGATCTTGGTCGAGGCGCCGATATAGACCCCCATCGAGAGCACTGCGCCTTCCTCGACGATCACCCCCTCGGCAACCTCGGAACGGGCGCCGATAAAGCAGTTGTCCTCGATGATCACCGGTTCGGCCTGAAGCGGCTCGAGCACGCCGCCAATGCCGGCGCCGCCCGACAGATGCACATTTTTGCCGATTTGGGCGCAGGAGCCGACAGTGGCCCAAGTGTCGATCATCGCGCCTTCGCCGATATGGGCGCCCAGATTGACGAAAGAGGGCATCAGCACCGCGCCCGGCGCGATATAGGCCGAGCGGCGCACCACGCAATTGGGCACGGCACGAAAGCCGGCGGCGCGAAAATCGGCCTCGCTCCAGCCGGAAAATTTCGAGGGCACCTTGTCGAACCAGGGGGTATTGTCGCCCGGCCCGCCGGCAATGCTTGCCATGTCGTTGAGCCGGAACGAGAGCAGCACCGCCTTTTTCAGCCATTGATGGACCACCCACTGGCCATCCTTCTTGCTCGCCACCCGCACTGCGCCGCAATCGAGGGCGGCCAGCGCCCCGTCCACCGCCTCGCGCCAGGGCCCGGTGGTTTGCGGGGTGATGGCCTCGCGGTTGTCCCAGGCCTCGTTGATGACCGGCTCCAGCGACGTCACAGTCATGATCGGCAGCTCCCTTACAGCGATTGTTCGGGCCGGACAATAGCGTTCGCATGCCGGCTGTCAACCGAGCCGACCAGCGCGCCCAGCCATGTCGCAAGATCAGGGGCGACATGATCGATGCGTACCTCGCCGTGGCCCTCGTTCGACCAGTGCGAGCCATTGGGCACCCAGACGGTAGTCATGCCGCGCTCGGCGGCGGCGGCGAGATTGCGGGCGATATCCTCGACCATCACACAGCGCGCCGGAGTCAGGCCATAACGGGTGACCAGCTTGTCAAAGGCGTCGCGATCGGGCTTGGGCCGGAATTCGGCCTTCACGATGTCGAACACCGCTTCAAAGCGGCCCGCAAGCCCCAGCCGGTCAAGCACCCGCCAGGCATAGTCGATCGCGGCATTGGTGTAGATGATCTTGCGCCCGGGCAGGGCGTCGATCGCGGCGATCATCGCCGGGTCGGGTCCGATCAGGGTGAAATCAATGTCGTGAACATGGGCCAGAAAGGCGTGAGGGTCGATATCATGGACCCGTATCAGCCCGGCCAGCGAGGTGCCATAGAGCTGGAAATAGCGCCTTTGCACCAGGCGCGCCTCATCGAAATCAAGCGCCAGCAAATCGGCGATATAGCGGGTGATGCGCCGGTTGACCTGAATGAAAAGGTCGGACGGAGCGGGATAGAGGGTGTTGTCCAGGTCGAACACCCAGCACTCCACGTCATGTGCTTGCAAGGCCGATTGTGTCATGGCCACACTGTGTCTGCCCGCCCGGTTTCTGGCAAGGATTTCTTGTTTACATCCTCTTAAAGTCGCGGGCCTATGCTTGAGGCCGGTTTTGGCATCGGGTGACGATATGGCGTTTTCTCTCAAGCAGGCCGCAGGCCGCGCCGCACCAGGCGCTTATCGGCTGGCGCCCGAGGCGCTGGTTGAGGCCCATGAAGACCCGGCGCTGCTGGTGGGCGGCGACGGGCGGGTGATTCACGCCAATGGCATGGCCATTCTGCTGGTCGGCGTGCTTGAAGGCGCGCCGGGCTCGCCAATGCATGACGCGCTAGCCCGCTGTCTGGTGCAGGGCTGTCCCGCAGTGGCCACCCAGTCGGTGGACACCAGCCAGGGCAAGCGGATTTTCGAGGTCACCTTCATCCCGCTACTGTCCAATGATGCCGATGGTGGCCATGCCTGCGCCCTGGCCCTGGGGCGGGAGAAAACCTTCGAGACCAATCTGACCCAGACCCTGATCGAATCGCGCGAACGCTATCGTGATCTGGTGAACGGCTCGTCCGATTTCGTATGGGAGACCAATCGCGATGGCATCTTGATTTTCGTGTCGCGGGGCGGGGCGCTGGGGTTTAGCGCCGATCAGTTGAACCAGCGCCGGGCCAATGATTTGCTCGATCCCGATTTCCGCCTTGCCGCGCCGGCTGCCTTCGAAGCCCGCGATCCGGTCTATGATCAGGAGCTGTGGTTGCGTGATGCCGCCGGTGAGCCGGTTTGCATGCTGGTCTCGGCGGTGCCGCTGTTTGACGGCAGCGGGGTGTGGAAGGGCGCGCGCGGGGTGTGCCGCGACGTTACCGAGGCGCGCCGGCGTGAGGCCGCCCTCGAACAGGCGCGTAACCGGGAAAAAATGCTGGGTGCAATCATTGCCGCTATTCGGGATGTGATCGACCCCGGCGAAATGCTGGGCAATGCCGCCCGGGCCACGGCGCGGGGTCTGGGAGCGGCGATGTGCTGGGTGATGCGCGCCGATCAGGATGGCCTGACGGTGGAGGCGGCTCACGGGGTGGGCGATCATTCGGCCGATGATCTGCTTGAGGCGCTGGCCCGGCGCATGACCAGCCGGGACGACGAGGTGGTGGCGCTGGCCCGGGGCGGGGTCGAGGTTCTGGCCGCTTTTTCCCATCACCAGGGCCAGCTTAACGGCGCTATCGGCGTGGCGCGGCCGGTGCAACAAGGCGGCTGGAGCGATGATGAACGGGCCCTGCTGCGCGGGGTGGCGGACCATCTGTCAATCGCGATGGCGCAAATCGCCAACCACCAGAAGCTGACCGAGCTGTCGCGCACCGACGAGCTGACCGGCCTGGCCAACCGGCGCGCTTTTGACGAACGCGCCCAGCGTCACATCAACCACCAGCGCCGCACCGGCGCGCCCGGAGCGCTGCTTTATATCGATCTGGACAATTTCAAGCAGGTCAACGACCGCTATGGCCATGAACGCGGTGACAAATTGTTGTGCGCCCTGGCTGATATTCTCAAGCGCACCAGCCGCGCCGATTCCGATATTCCCGCCCGGCTGGGCGGTGATGAGTTCGCCCTGTGGCTGGAAAACGCCGACCGGGCGGGGGCGGCCAAAAAGGCGCGGGCGCTGCTTGACTACGCCCCGGCGCTGCGCCAAATGGCCGGCGAGACCGAGCGGCCCTGTTCACTGTCGATCGGCATTGCCCTGAGCCGGCCCGACGAGGCCCCGCGCCTGGCCGAGTTGCTGGCCCGCGCCGATGCGGCAATGTATCGGGTCAAGAAAAAGGGCAAGGCGGCGTTCGCCATCTGGGACGACGACGAGGAGGGAGGCCAGAGGTCATGATCGGAAAACTCTTTGCCAGATTGACATCTGGCAAGCCGTTGCCCCGCGAGTTGAGCTATGAACGCGCCCGCGATCTTCTCGAGACCGAAGCGCCCAGGGCCCGGCTCAAAATGGCCGGGCGCGAGGATGTCAGCCCGGAAATTCTCTATTATCTGGCCAATGACAATCAAAGCCAAGTGCGCCGCGCCATTGCTGCTAATCCGGTGACCCCGGTGCAGGCCGACCAGGTGCTGGCCGATGACGCCGACGACGAGGTGCGCATGGAACTGGCGCGCAAGATCGGCCGGCTGGTGCCCGGCCTGGCCGATGACGAGCGGGCTGGTCTGCGCGAGCGCATGATCGCGGTGCTGGAAAAGCTCGCCAACGACCAGTTGCCCCGGGTGCGCCGCATTGTCGCCGAGGAAATCAAATGCTCGCCCGATGTGCCGCGCCATCTGGTGCTCAAGCTGGCTCATGATGTCGAACTGGTGGTCTGCGCGCCGGTGCTGGAATATTCGCCGCTGCTCGATGACCATGACCTCAAGGAGATTATCGCCACCTCGCAGGTCAGCGGCGTGCTGACCGCGATCGCCCGCCGGGCCGAGGTCAGCGAGGAGGTGTCCGACGCCATTTCCGCCACCCTCGACGTGCCCGCAGTGGCCGCCCTGCTGGCCAATAGCAGCGCGCAAATCCGCGAGGAAACCCTTGACAGCATCCTCGACAATGCGGCGGAAATCGAGGCCTGGCACAAACCGGTCAGCCTGCGCCCGGGCCTGTCGGAGCGGGCGATGCGTCGGATCGCCGGCTTTGTCGCCGCCTCGCTGGTGGATATCATGGTGGCGCGCAACAAGCTGCCCGAGGAGGTCGCCCGCAGTATTCTGCAAAGCGCCCGCGCGCGCATTCGTGATGACGGCCTGCCTGATGACGATACGGAAAAACAATTCGCCGAGGCCGAGGCGCTTTTTGCCGCCGGCAAGCTGGACGACGAGGCGATTCTCGACGCGCTCAAGGCCGGCCGGCGGGATTTTATCAGGCTGGCGCTGGCGTTGATGGCGGGGCTGCCGCGCGCGGCGGTGGACAAGATCATCGGCGCGCGCAGCGGCAAGGCGGTCACCGCCCTGGCCTGGAAGGCGGGGCTGGCGATGCGCACCGCCTACCGGCTGCAAACCGACTTTGCGCGGGTGCCGCACCCCGATCTGGTCAATGCCCGGGGCGGCTTCGACTATCCCTTGAGCGAGGCCGACATGGACTGGCAGCTTTCATTTTTCGCCGAGGTGTAAGCCGGCTTCTCAATGAAGCGTGCCGCCCGATGTCCGGTTGAGCATTTCGCGGCGGATCCGGCGCCACATGGCCACCCCCTCTTGATGGCCGAGGGCCTGCATTTTTTCAATCGCCGCGCCGGCCACGCCCAGCGCCTGCGCGCCGAAATGCGTCAGCAGGTTTTCGGCGGCGGTCTCAAACAGCGGCTGGGTGGACGGGTCGGTCTCGAACATCATCGGGTGAGGTCCTGTTTGCAGAAGAGATAAATGCTGACTTGCAAGGAGCGCGCCATATGAGGTGCCCGATAACCCCTTGAAAACAAAGGATGGCCCGGATCACAAAAAATGATATGCGGCATTATTTGCCGCTGGCCGGCAGGCTGTGCTATGCGAAAGGGAAAATAGGCTCCCCTGATGTGGTTTCCATGTGTGAGGTTTTTTCATGCCCCTGCCCGCCGCCGCGCCGCGCGACAAATTGCACCGCCGGGTCATTCATTGCGAGGGTTTCGCCCGCGAGGATGGCCTGTGGGATATCGAAGGTCATATCACCGACACCAAGTCCTACGAGTTTCACAACGAGTGGCGCGGCGGGATCGCCCCCGGGGTTGCGGTGCATGACATGTGGCTGCGGCTGACGCTCGATGATGATTTTGTGGTGCGCATGGTGGACGTGGCGTTTGATGCGACGCCCTTTCCGCTGTGTGGCGACATTGCCGGCGCCTACCAGCAACTGGTCGGCCTCACCCTGGGCCCGGGGTGGTCCCGCGCGGTGCGCTCGGCCCTGGGGGGGCGGCGAGGCTGCACCCATGTCACCGAGTTGCTCGGGCCGATGGCCACGGTGGCGTTCCAGACCATAATCGCCGAGAAACGCCGGCGCGCGCGGGCCGCGGCGCGCAATGAAAGCGAGCAGAAATGGCGCGAGAAGCCCCCGTTCATCGATGGCTGCCACGCCTGGGTGGCCGATGGTGAAGTGGTGCGGCGCTTTTTGCCCGAGTTTTACAAGGGTGGCGGGGAATGAGCGATATGTCCCCGGTTGGCGCGCTGCGTCACGACTGGAGCCAGGATGAGATCGAGGCGCTCATCGCCCGGCCGTTCAATGATCTGCTGTTCGAGGCCCAGACCATCCACCGCCAGAACTTTGACGCCAACCGGGTGCAGCTTTCCAGCCTGATGAGCATCAAGACCGGCGGTTGTTCGGAAGATTGCAGCTATTGCCCGCAATCGGCCCATCACCAGGCCGGGGTGACGGCGCAAAAGATGAGCGGGCTTGACGAGGTGCTGGCCGGGGCGCGCGCCGCCCGGGCGGCCGGGGCGAGCCGCTATTGCATGGGCGCGGCCTGGCGCCAGCCGCATGAGCGCGACATGGCGGCGGTTGAAGCCATGGTGCGCGAGGTCAAGGCGCTGGGGATGGAAACCTGCATGACCCTGGGCATGTTGAGCCAGGATCAGGCCTGCCGGCTCAGGGACGCCGGGCTCGATTATTACAATCACAATATCGACACCTCGCAGGAGTTTTACGGTCAGATCATCACCACCCGCACCTATCAGGATCGGCTGGAGACGCTGGAGCACGTCCGCCAGGCCGGGCTGAAGGTGTGTTGCGGCGGCATTGTCGGCCTGGGCGAGAGCCGGGCCGACCGGGCCGGCATGTTGCTTACCTTGGCCAATCTGCCCCGCCATCCCGAAAGCGTGCCGATCAACATGCTGGTGCGCGTCGAGGGGACGCCGCTGGCGCAAGAGGAAGATTTTGACGGGCTGGAGTTCGTGCGCACCATCGCGGCGGCGCGCATTCTTATGCCGCGCTCATACATCCGGCTGTCGGCCGGGCGCGAGGCGATGAGCGAGGAGGCTCAGGCGCTGTGTTTTCTGGCCGGGGCCAATTCATGTTTTTACGGCGAAAAGCTGCTTACCACCGGCAACCCGCAGGCCGAGGCCGACCGGCGGCTGTTCGAGCGCCTCGGCCTGACCCCGGCGTAAAGCGAGACACTAAGCTCCCGGGCCCCAGTTGTGGCTGACCGCGAAATCGTGAAAGCGGTCGACCAGGTCGTTCTTTTGCCCCTCGGGGCGCGCCGGCTCGCGCATCAGGGCAATGGTGCGGGTAAAGTCGAAGCCCTCCATGTCGAGCTGGGCGATGCCGGGGGCGCGATAGCTTTCCGGCATGGTGGTGTGGCCCAACCCGGCGGCGACCATGGCCAGCGCGCGTTCGTCCTGTTCGGTGCGGTAGACCAGCCGCGGGCGCACATTGGCGTCGGTGAAAAACCGGCTGGTCTCGCTTAAAATCTCGCAGCGGCTGCGTACGATAATCGGCTCGCGCGCCAGCTCGCTTACCCGGATGCGGGGCTTTTCGGCCAGCCGGTGGGCGGCCGGCACCGCCATCACATAGCGCTCCTCGAACAGCCGGGTCGCCGGACGGCTCCGGTCGCCGCGTAGCACCGTGATCGCGACATCGATGCGGCCCTCGTCGAGCCGGTTGGTCAGTGCCTGTTCGGTGCCCTCGAACAGCTCGATCACCACCTGGTGGTGGCGAGCGCAAAACTCGCGCACCAGCCGGCCGGTCATCGCCGCCGGTACGGTTTGCAGCACCCCCAGGCGCAGCACGTCGGGTTCCTGGGCCTGGTGCAGATCGTTTTCCGCCAGACTGCATTGCGCCAATATCACCCGCGCGCGCTCTAGGAAGCGCACTCCCGGCGCGGTCAGGAACACCCGCCGGTTGGAGCGGTCGAACAGGCGCACCGCCAGCCCGGCCTCCAGCTTGGCGATGCCCGCCGACAGGGTGGGCTGGGTGACATGGACCCGCTCGGCCGCCCGGGTGAAGCTGCCGGTCTCGACCACGGCGAGGAAATAGCGGAGCTGGTATAATTCAAACATAGAAATCTTCTATGCAGATGATAAAAACTAACGATTTTGTCTATTCTTGCTTCTGGCGTAGGCTTTGTCAAACTGCCAAGAGCGGATTACAGGCATGGCGGTACTCAAGAGCGCGCTCAGCACCCGGGGTGAGGCTTATCGCGATAACGCGGCCCATATGCGCGGGCTGATCGCTGACTTGCGCGACACGGTGGCGCAGATCAAGCTGGGCGGCGGCGAGCGGGCGCGCAAAAAACATCTGGACCGCGGCAAGCTCTTGCCGCGCGAGCGGATGCGCCAGTTGCTCGATCCCGGCTCGCCGTTTCTCGAGCTGTCGCAACTGGCCGCTTACGGCATGTATGGGGATACTATCGCCTCAGCCGGGGTGATCACCGGCATCGGCCGGGTGGCCGGGCGCGAATGCATGGTGGTGTGCAATGACGCCACGGTCAAAGGGGGCAGCTATTACCCGCTGACCGTCAAGAAGCATTTGCGGGCTCAGGAAATCGCCCAGGAAAATCATCTGCCCTGCATCTATCTGGTCGACAGCGGCGGCGCCAATCTGCCCAATCAGGACGAGGTGTTTCCCGACAAGAACCATTTCGGGCGGATTTTTTATAATCAGGCGGTGATGT
>Ga0114931_10000487_pt1 | contig 48226 bp, 51 predicted proteins | sample 2SBtaG_FD_89579 | JGI IMG/M metagenome (GOLD analysis project Ga0114931, IMG submission 89579) | Deep subsurface microbial communities from Kolumbo volcano to uncover new lineages of life (NeLLi) - 2SBTROV14_V59a metaG | ecosystem: Environmental > Aquatic > Marine > Volcanic | place: Kolumbo... | reverse complement strand
GTTCGCCATTCCCTTTTGGGGGGCGCTTGCCGGCACGGCGCTGATCACCCTGGGGGCATCGCGCATTGCGTGCGGCTATCTTGAAACATCGTGGCGGCTTTTTCGGACGTGGCGGGCGGAAAGAGGCTTGGCAAGGGACAAAAGAAGTGTTACACAATAAGAACAAAACATGAACATTTTAGATGGGAAACAGAGCCATGGCATTATCCATCGCGGTCTGGACACTATCGGCCCTGATCTGGGCAACGGTGATTGCCGGCTTTTACCGGACGTTTTTTGGCGACAGAGGCCGGGGCTTGCCCGGCTGACCCGGATTGGGGGGTAATTCAGTCTTCCGACATCAAGGTCTGGTCGAGGCGCGCGGTGCTCAAGTCGACCCCGGTGAGCATGGTGTGGCGCAAATCGGCACCGGCCAAATTGCTGTTTTTGAAAATGGCGTTGGCCAGATTGCTGCCGATCAGCCGGGCGCCCTGGAGCAGGGCGTCGGTCAGGTCGGCGCCGGCCAGATTGGCCGGCCATTTGCGCCCGGTCGGCTTGCCGCCGGGGCCCAGCAGACTGACCGGCAGAATGGTGGCGTCGCGCAGATCGGCCTCGATCAGCGTGGCGCCGCGCAGATTGATGCCGGACAGATCGGTTTTCGACAAATTGGCGCCGCTCAGATTGGCGCCGGACAGATCGACCATGGAAAGCCGCCCGCCGGTCAGATTGGCGCCGCTCAGATTGGCGCCTTTCAGATTGGCGCCGTCGAGGTTGCGCTCCACCAGATCGATATAGGACAGATCTTCGCCGGCGAGCTCGCAGCGCGCGCCCTGGGCGCCATCGCTGTCGATCCATAATTGATGCAGGGCCAGCGCCTGCTGGATCTTGTCGGAGAAATTGTCGGCCGTCTTGGCCATGGTGACGCCTTGCAGCACCGCGTCTTCGAGATCGACCCCGGCCAGATTGGCGTCGGACAAATCGGCGCCGCTCAGATCGGCGCCATCGAGCGTCGCGCCGGTCAGATTGGCGCCGCTCAGATTGGCGCCGGTCAGATTGGCGTCGTCGAGCACCGCTCCCTTGAGCGACGCGCCGCGTAAATTGGCGCCCTTGAAGGTCGCCCCGGTCAGGTTGCAGCCGGTCAGTTGGGCGGACTGGCAGTCGGTATTTTCAAGGATGGCGCCAGCCAGATTGGCGCCGGCGACATTTGCCCGGCCCAGTTTTGCACCGGCCAGATTGGTCTGTTTTTCGGTTTTGGGGGCCTGTGAATTGAGCAGGGCGCCGCCGCGCAAATCGGCCTGGCGCAGATTGGTGTCGCGCAGCACCGCGCCGCGCATGTCGGCGCCGCGCATATCGGAGCGATAGAAATTGCATTTTGTCAGATTGGCGTGAGGGAAGCGGGCGGCGAACAGATCGGCTTCCGACAGATCGGCCTGGGTCAGATCAGCGTGGGAGAAATCGACCCCGGACAGTTTGGCGCCCTTCAGGCGGGCGCGCGGCAGACTGTAACCGCTCAGGTCCTTGAGGCTTAAATCGGCGCGCTGGCCGCCGTTGCGCTGGCGCAGCCAAAGCTCGTGTTTGTGCAAAACGTCAACCAGTTGATCGGGCGTCATGGCGCTGTTTCTCTCTTAGCGATGGCTCCCGGCCATCTTCCCTCCTGAAGGCGGCCCCGCCCTGCCGGAGCGCCACCCTGCAAAGATTGTTCTGGAAAGATTAAATTTGATTAAATCTAGCCATTGGTTTTAAACGATTTTTTTATTTCCCATCGGCTAGGCTGCGGTCATGGCTATTCCTGACTATGTCAAAAACCGCCGATTTTCCTTTGAAGTGAGCTATCAGACCGAGGCGCGCTGGCTGATCCATGGCGTCTGCGATGACGAGGAGACGGCCCAGGCCGACGCCCAGCAGCTGTTGCGCCGTGATGATGTGGACGAGGTTAAAATTGTACGCCAGCGCGTGCGCCGCGGCGGAGCAGCAGTGCACAGCGTCGTGTTCCATGAAAAGAATGCCCATGAAAAAAAGCCCGTCACCCTGTCGGCGGAACTAACCACGGCGCCGCTTTGCGACAGCCTGGGCGCCTTTTGCGCCCTGCCGGCGCGGCGTATCATGGGGCGCTTGCTGCACCAGTATTGTATCGAGCGGGCGATTTTGCCCACCGAGTTGCTTTATTCCTGGAGCCATTTCAGCAAATTCGCCAATGCCGGCGCGCTGATGGGGGCGGCGGTTCACGCCGTGGCCCGCGCCCAGGCGCGCACCAGCGGCAAACCGGCCAAAGAGCATATCGCGGTGCTGGAGGACCTGGCGCAACAGGCGGTTCAGCAAATGCGTGATATGGCCGGCGAGGCGCGCCGGCTTCCAGCATTCGATGCCACGGACCCGGGCGGGCTGAGCGACCGTATCATGACCGCCCACGGGAAGGGGCATCATGATGCGATTTTTCTGTTTTTGCTGAGCACCCGCTATTTGTTCGCCTTGCGCTCGTTGCCGGCCCGCCTGTCGGCGATGCTCGATCTGGCGGAAAAAACCCCGCCTGGGCAGCGGGTAACCGGCCTGGTGGACGGGGTGATCGCCGATTGCCTGGGGTTTGTCGAGGTGATTGAATATCTGTTCGGCGAGCAACGCACGCTGGGCGGATTTTTGATGCGGCTGGCCGATGTCATTAGCGGTGTTGCGCCCGATGAGGGGCAAACGGATGATGATCTTGTGCGCCTGACCCGGCTGCTGTCTGGCGGTGATTCTGGCGGTGATTATGAGCAGTCGCGCCAGATTTTGACGGCTCGTCTGGCCAGCGAGTTGGCCGGCAATCGCCCGCTGGACAAGCGTGACAGCAAGGCCGATGAGGCTCTGTTCGCCACGTTGCGCAAACATCTGGAAAAAAATGGCGACATCGTGGGCGGCGAGGCGGTGCGTCAGGCGCTTAAAATACGCAAACGCCGGCTGCGCCGCGCGGCGCTACAGGCCATGGGTATGCCCGATGCTGCCGATGCGGTTGAAATTCCGGCCCTCGAGATGCCATAAGCCGGCGCGTTAGCGCGGCCCCAGCAGGATGATGGCCGCCCCGACAAGACAGACCGTGGCGCCCGACAGGTCCCAGCGGTCGGGCCTGATCCCTTCGATGATCCACAGCCAGAGCAGCGACGAGGCGATATAAACCCCGCCATAGGCGGCGTAAACCCGTCCCGCCGCGGGGCTGTCGACCAGGGTCAAAAGAAAGGCGAACAGCGCCAGCGCCAGCATGCCGGGGACAATCCACCACACCGACTTGCCCAGGCGAAGCCAGGCCCAAAAAGAGAAACAGCCGGCGATTTCAGCCAGCGCCGCGCCGATATAGGGGACGATTAGAGACAAGCAAACCTCCTGAACCACAGTTCTTAAAGCAGTTTTCGGTCTTGTGGAATCAATTTGATGGGAGGACAGGGCCATGATCTTGCGATAGGATCGCGCAAACGGCAGTGTGGAGAACAGGTCATGGATAACAGAATTGCGTCGTTTCACGAGGATATGACGGCGTGGCGCCGCGACATTCATAAATATCCCGAACTGGGGTTTGAAGAGCGCCGCACGGCGGACTTCGTAGCCCGCAAGCTGGCCGAGTTCGGGCTCGAGGTCCATACCGGGATAGCGGAAACCGGGGTTGTCGGGGTGCTGCGCGCCGGCGTATCGGAGCGCAAGATCGCCTTGCGGGCCGATATGGACGCCTTGCCGATTGTGGAGACCAACAGCTTTGACCACCGCTCGCAGCACGATGGCGTGATGCATGCCTGCGGCCATGACGGCCATACCACCATGTTGCTCGGCGCGGCGCGCTATATGGCCGAGAGCAAAAATTTCGACGGCACGGTCTATTTCATCTTTCAGCCCGCCGAAGAAGGCCAGGGCGGCGCCCGCCGAATGATCGAGGAAGGGTTGTTCGAGCGCTTTCCCGCCGAGGAAGTCTATGGCATGCATAATTTCCCCGGCCTGCCGGTGGGCCAGTTCGCCCTGCGCGCCGGGCCGATGATGGCGGCGGTCGATACCTTCGATATCACGATCACCGGCCGGGGCGGCCATGCCGCGCTGCCCAATTTGTCGGTCGATCCGCTGCCGGTGGCGGCGCAGATTGTCAGCGGGCTGCAATCCATTGTCGCGCGCCGCCTCAACCCGGTGCACGCCGGGGTGGTCTCGGTGACCAAGATCCATGGCGGCGAGGCCTATAACGTCATTCCCGATCAGGTCAGCCTGGGCGGCTGCACCCGCAGCTTCCTGCCCGAGGTGCGCGACGCGATCGAAGACGGTATCCGGCGCATCACCGCCGGGCTGTGCGCCGCTCATGGCGCGCAAGGCGAGGTCGCCTATCAGCTTAGCTATCCGGCGGTGGTCAACAGCCCGCGCGAAACCGGGCTGGCGGCGGCCGCCGCCCGGGCGGTGGTTGGAGAGGCCAATGTCGATGTCGAAATTGCGCCGGTGATGGGCTCGGAAGACTTCGCCTTCATGCTGGAGCAAAAGCCGGGCGCCTATATCATCATCGGCAACGGGCCGGGCGAGGGCGGCTGTCTGCTGCACAACCCGGGTTATGATTTCAATGATGAAATTTTAACCCTGGGCGCGCGTTACTGGGCAACACTGGCGGAAAGCCGCCTATCAAAATAACATATGCCCAGATAACGCACGCCCAGGGTCTGCCCCAAAACTACGAGATCAGTTGTTGCCGTTCACCTTGTTCCAGGTTTCGTTCAACTCGCGTTCCGCATCGAGCGCGCCCTTGGGCAATTGATGGGCGATGCCCTTGTGGCAATCAATGCAGGTCATGCCCTTTTCAGTGGCCTCCAGATGGCGGTTGCGCGCCCGGCGTTCCTGCAGGGTGACGTCCATGGCCTCGAACTTGTGACAGTTGCGATACTCGCGCGAATCGGTTTTTTTCATGGTCGTCCACACGTGTTTGGCCAGCTCAAGGCGTTTGGCCTCGAATTTTTCACGGGTATTTATCGTACCCAGGAAATGATGCCACAATTCGTTGCTCGCCCGGATCTTGCGCGCTACTTTGTGTATCCAGCTGCGCGGTACATGGCAGTCCGGGCAGCTCGCGCGTACGCCCGAGGCGTTGGTGTCATGGACCGAGCCGCGATATTCGCGGTAAACATTCTGCTCCATTTCGTGACAGCCAACGCAGAATGTCTGGGTGTTGGTCATCTCCAGGGACCAGTTGAAACCGCCCCAGAAGAGGATGCCCACCACGAAGCCGATGATCAGCAGCGCCCCCAGGGAATAGCGCGTGGTGGGCCGCCACAGGGCGTGCCAGATCCGCTTGATAAGGCCTTGTTTGTCATTGACGTCGGCGGAGGGATGGGCTCCGCCCGCCTCGTCATTCTTCGAGTCCACAGTCATGATACGCCTTTCCCGAATTTGCGTTATTGGCCTATTTTGACCGGCTTAAAGGTGTTTTTGACCAAGGGCTTGGCGTCCGTCTGGGGCACATGGCACTGGGTGCAGAACCACCGCGAGCGCGCTACCCGGTCGAGCGTCTTGCCGGTCCGGCGATCCACATAGTGGGTTTCGCTGATTTTGGGAGCGTTTTCTTCCACATTGCGCGGCCAGTCATGACAGCGCATGCACTGGTTGATCTTCAGGTCGATCTCATATTTATCGACCTTGTGCGGGACCAGCGGCGGTTGCTGGCGATAGTTCTTGGTGAATTTTCCCGAGGCGTCCCGGGGAAAGATTTTCTCCGCCCCGGCGCTCTCGGGGATATCGGGAGCGCCGCGCAGGGATTTCACCTCCGCCGAATAGCTGGCAGGCGATGCCAGAATAAAGGCCAGGCCAAACAGGGCCAATGAGCTTACAAGAGCGATCAGTATTTTTGTCATAGCGGCATCTTCCTAACGCGGTTGATTCCCAGTCTTCAAGCGACCCGCTTTTCCTCCGCCACGCCAGGGGCCGAGCCGGCGGGCTCGACCACCATGTCGAAGCGGTGGGAAAAGCGATAAACGGATTTTGAACAAACATCGATACACCGGCCGCAATTGCTGCAATCGATCGATGCGATAATCGGGCTTTCGTCGCCCTGTCCCCGCAGGGCGGGGGTGATCACATGGGGCTCGGGGCAGACCACGAAGCAATCCATGCAATCGTCGCAATCGGCGCGGCGCCACGCGCTGACGCGCAACAGGCCGAAGCGGCCGACGAGGCCATAAAAGGCGCCCACCGGGCAGACATGTCCGCACCAACCCCGCCGGCTGATGAAAACATCAAACAAGAACACCGCGACCACCAGCAGCCAGGACAGGCCGCCGACAAACATCGTGCCAAACACCAGGCCACGATGCAGCATGGTGATCGGGTTGATCGCCTCCCAGGCGACCACCCCGGTGATCAGGGAGGCGAGCAGGCTGCCCCCCATCAGCCAGTAGCGCAAGTGGCGGTCGGGTTGCCAGCCCTTGCCCACGGCAAGCTTTTCACGCAGCCAGTAGGCGGCATCGGTCACCAGGTTGATCGGGCAGACCCAGGCGCAATAGACGCGTCCGCCAATCAGCGCATAGGCGGCCAGGACGATGGCCGCGCCGATCAGCCCGGTGGTGGCGATGATGTGGCCGGCGAACAGGCTTTGCAGGGCGATGAACGGATCGGTCAGCGGCAGGACACTCAGCGTCTTGCTTGCCGCCAGGGTGCCCTTGGTGATCCACAGGCCGAACAGCGGCCCGGTGAGAAACACGGCAAGGAACATGAACTGCGCCATGCGCCGCGCAATCAGCCAGCGATGGGCCTTGAACCAGCCAAAGGCCTCCGCCGCTTCGGCACCGGGATGTCGCCTGCCGCCGGTCATGGCCGGAACTCCTTGAAGCCGCCGCTCTGGTTGCGCTTGGGCAGGCTGGCGGGCCCGCTATAGCCGCGGTCGGGCAGATCGAGAATATTCTTGATCAGCGCTTCGCCGTGTTTGCGTTTTTCCTCCCAGCCCAGCCGGTAATGCTCGCCCAGCTTGCCCAGGGCGAGCCGGGGCGGCAGCACCTTGATCGCGGCCTCGGGCAGCACACAGGACTTCTCGCATTTGCCGCAGCCGGTGCATTTGTCGGAATGCACAGTGGGAATGAACATGGCGTGCTTGCCGGTGCGCTCGTTGTTGTGGAGCTCCAGGGTGATCGCCTCGCCCATCAGCGGGCAGACGCGGTAACACACGTCACAGCGCAGGCCGAGATAGTTGAGGCAGGTCTCCTGGCCAACCAGCGAGGCGACACCCATGCGGGCGTCGTTGATATCGGTTAGCTCCTTGTTGAGCGCGCCGGTCGGGCAGGCGGCGACGCAAGGGATGTCCTCGCACATCTCGCAGGGCACCTCGCGGGCGATGAAATAGGGCATGCCGGGCGCCATTTCCTGGCCAAAACCGGCCAGGCGCAAGGTGTCATAGGGACAATCACGCACACATTCGCCGCAGCGCACGCAGGCTGCCGGAAAGTCGTCATTGTTCAGCGCCCCGGGCGGGCGCAGGGCGGTGGCGGGAGGCGTCGCCGCATTGCTGCGCGCGACCAGGCCGACGACCAGTGTCATCAGCCCGGCGCCGCACGCGGTTTGCGCGGTGTTCCTCAAAAACCGGCGGCGGCTTACGCCTTGTTTGTCCGGTTTGCTCACAGCCACAGTCCTCCTGACACGCCCTTTACGCGATTACGCCTTGACGATTTTCACCGCACACTTCTTGTAGTCGGTCTCTTTCGAGATCGGACAGGTCGCATCCAGCGTCAGTTTGTTGACCAGAACACTGGCGTCGAACCAGGGGATGAACACCACCCCTTCGGGCGGCCGGTTACGCCCCCGGGTCTCGACCCGGGTCTGCAATTCGCCGCGCCGGGTGACCAGCTTGACCTCCATGCCGCGGCGCAGGCCGCGCCGTTTAGCGTCATTGGGGTGCATGAACACCACCGCATTGGGGAAGGCGCGGTAAAGTTCGGGCACCCGCCGGGTCATCGAGCCGGAATGCCAGTGTTCGAGCACCCGGCCGGTGGACAGCCACAGGTCATATTCGTCATCGGGTTGCTCGGCGGGCGGCTCGTAGGGCAGGGCGAAAATGATCGCCTTGCCGTCAGGCTTGCCATAAAAGCGCACCCCCTGGCCCTTCTTGACATAGGGGTCGTAGCCCTCGCGGAAGCGCCACAAGGTTTCCTTGTTGTCGACCACCGGCCAGCGCAGCCCGCGGGCCTGGTGATATTGCTCGAACTTGGCCAGGTCATGGCCATGGCCGCGGCCGAAGCTGGCGTATTCCTCGAACAGGCCCTTCTGGACGTAATAGCCGAAGGCCTCGGCTTCGTGATTGCCATAGCCCTTTTGCCGCTCGGACAGGGGGAATTTATTGACCTGACCATTGGCGTAAAGTACGTCGTAGAGGGTCTTGCCGCGATATTCCGGCTTTTTGGCGATCAGTTCCTCGGGCCAGACATCCTCGACCTTGAAGCGTTTGGAGAACTCGATCAATTGCCACAGGTCCGATTTGGCCTCGGCTGGCGGCGATACCTGCTCGCGCCAGAACTGGGTGCGCCGCTCGGCGTTGCCATAAGCGCCTTCCTTTTCGACCCACATCGCGGTGGGCAGGATCAGATCGGCGGCCAGCGCGGTGACCGTGGGGTAGGGATCGGAGACCACGATGAAATTATCCGGATTGCGATAACCGGGATAGGTCTCGGTGAGCATATTGGCACCGGCCTGCATGTTGTTGTTGCACATCACCCAATAGGCGTTGATCTTGCCGTCCTTGAGCTTGCGGTTTTGCAGCACCGCGTGATAGCCGACCTTGGCCGGAATGGTGCCTTCGGGCAGTTTCCAGATCCGTTCGGCAATGTCGCGGTGGGCTTTTTTCTTGACCACCAGATCGGCCGGCAGGCGATGGGCGAAGGTGCCGACCTCGCGCGCGGTGCCGCAGGCCGACGGCTGGCCGGTAAGCGAGAACGGGCCGTTGCCCGGGGCGGAGATCTTGCCGGTCAGCAGGTGGATATTATAGAGCAGGTTGTTGACCCAGGTGCCGCGCGAATGCTGGTTGACGCCCATGGTCCAATAGGACACCACCTTGGTTTTCGGGTCGGCGTAAACCTTGGCCAGCTTAAGCAGTTTTTCCTGTGGCACGCCGGACATCTGGGCGGCTTTTTCCAGCGTATAGTCGGCGACGAATTTCTTGAACTCGTCGAAGGTCATCGGCTTGGAACCGGCGGCCTTTTTGGCGTTCTTGGCGTTTTTCTGGCGCGGATCGCTGGGCCGCAGACCATAGCCGATGTCGGTATTGCCGCGCCGGAAATTGACATGTTTGTTGATGAAGTCCTTGTTCACCGCCTTGTTCTGAATGATGTAATTGGCGATGAAATTGAGGATCGCCAGATCGGTCTGCGGGGTGAAGACCATGGCGTTGTCGGCCAGATCGAAATTGCGGTTTTCGAAGGTCGAGAGCACATGCACCCGGACATGGTCGGCGGTCAGTCGCCGGTCGGTCAGGCGTGACCACAAGATGGGGTGCATCTCGGACATATTGGCGCCCCACAGCACAAAGGCGTCAGCCATCTCCAGGTCGTCGTAACAGCCCATCGGCTCGTCGATCCCGAAGGTGCGCATAAAGCCGCCCACCGCCGAGGCCATGCAGTGGCGCGCGTTGGGGTCGAGGTTGTTGGAGCGGAAGCCGGCCTTGAGCAGCTTGGAGGCGGCATAGCCTTCCCACACCGTCCATTGGCCGGAGCCGAACATGCCGACGTAGGTGGGGCCCTTTTCCTTGAGCACTTTTTTCCACTTTTCGGCCATGATGTCAAAGGCTTCATCCCACGAGATCGGCGTAAACTCGCCGTTCTTGTCGTATTGGCCGTTTTTCTTGCGCAACAACGGGGTGGTCAGCCGGTCCTTGCCGTACATGATCTTGGACAGGAAATAGCCCTTGATGCAGTTCAGTCCGCGATTGACCGGGGCGTCCGGGTCACCCTGGGTGGCGACCACGCGGTCGCCCTTGACGCCGACCAGCACCGAACAGCCGGTGCCGCAAAAGCGGCAAGGCGCCTTGTCCCAGCGAATATCGGCGCCGATGGCCGCCTTGGCCGTGGTGGCGGGCAGGGACAAGCCGGCAGCGGCGGCGGTCGCAACCGCGGCATTGGTCTTGATGAAATCGCGTCTGTTCAACGTCATGAGTAAACCTCCTGGGCGGGCTCGGCCGCATCGCACTGATGGTAAACCAGGGATGCCGCCAGCACCCCGTCGATCGTGTAAATTTTGGCGAGAGTATCCCCCGCCCATGTGTCGCTGGTGTCTTCAATGGTCACCACCAGTCGTCCATTTTGGGCCTCGCCGTGGATTTCCACGCCGGGCAGCGTATCAAGCGTCTTGCACACCTCTTTGAGCCGGTCCTGCCGGGAGTGCACCAGGACGCCGCAGATATTCATCTCGTTGGGGTCGGGCGTTTTGTTCATGGGGATGCTCTGTTCATGGGGGGATGCTTTGTTCATGGGTTTATAATCTCGATTGCCTGTGAAGGGCACGGCGCCACGCAACCACCGCATCCGGTGCAAGTCTGGGCGTCGATTTCCACCCTCGCACGGCCGCCGACCGCCAGGGTGAAATGAATGGCGCGCGGATCGCATTGTTCCTCGCAAACCCGACAGACAACGCCCTTTGCGGCCAGACAGCCGGCGGTAATTTGCGCCGTCAGCGCCCATGGCCGCCCTTCATGCTGGGTCAGCGCCGGAGTGGGACAGGCATCGGCGCAGTCACCGCAAAAGCTGCATTCTGCGTGGCGAAACGACACCTCGGGGAAGCCGGCGCGGCCGCGCCGGATAATTTTTTCCGGGCAGGCTTCCATACAGGCGTCACAACGGGTGCACAGCTCGACAAAGGCCGGCTCGGCCACCGCCCAGGGCGGACGGGGCGCAGCATCATCGCCGCTGATCCGGCCCCGCAGGAAGGCGGCTCTGCTGATGGCAAGGTTCATATCATTCACCCCACGCCTTTTGGGGGAGAGTACCCCCAAGACAATTGCCAGTATTGACCGTGCTGGCGCAAAATCCTTGATTTCAGTCAAGGTGTGGCGTTTTTACACATCGGTGCTGCAGAATGAATTTTCTCGAAACCAGCATTTATTGCGTAGAATTTGTATGATTTTACAGATAAATTGCAGGCCAAAGATGGTGACAGGAGCGCGGTTTGGGCAAGACGACACAACGACAGGCTAATGGGCATTCCGGCGCGCGGCTCTGGGATATCAGTCCGCCGCTGTGGCCCGGCATGGCGGTGTGGCCGGGCGATACCGCCTTTGCCCAGGCTGAAACCTGGACCAGGAGCGAGCAAAGCCCGGTCACGGTTGGGCGGGTCACCCTGTCGGTTCACGCCGGCGCCCATGCCGATGCGCCGTTTCACTATGATCCCGATGGCGCGCGCGCCGGGGCGCTGGCGCTGGCGGACTATCTCGGACCGGCGCGGGTGATCGATGTGCGCGCCGCCCGGGGGGCGACAATCGTCCCGACGGATCTGGGCGCGGCGCTGGCGCCGGGGGTTGAGCGGGTGTTGCTGCGCATGTGCGCGCGCGCGCCGGTCGGACGCTGGGATGCCGGTTTTCGCGCCATCGCGCCACAAACGGTAGCGGCGCTGGCGGCCGCCGGGGTGCGTCTGATCGGCGTTGACACCCCGTCGCTCGACCCGGCCACCTCTAAAACCATGGCCGCCCATAAAATGCTGCATCACCATGGCATGGCGGTGCTCGAGGGCTTGGTGCTCGATGATGTGCCGGCGGGCGATTACGAGTTGATCGCCCTGCCGCTCAAACTGATGGAGATGGACGCCGCCCCGGTGCGGGCGGTTTTAAGGGAGCTGTGCCGATGAACCGGTCTGACGCCGCCGCGCTTGACGCCGCCGACCCGCTGGCGCCATTGCGCGATGAGTTCGCCCTGCCCGCGGGGGTGATCTATCTGGATGGCAATTCGCTGGGCGCTTTGCCCAAAAAAACCGCCGCCCGGGTGGCCGAGGTGATCACCCGCGAATGGGGCGAGGGGCTGATCACGAGTTGGAACAACGCCGGCTGGATCGCCAGCCCGGAGCGAGTCGGGGCCAAGATCGCGCCGCTGATCGGCGCCCAGGCGGGCGAGGTGGTGGCCGGCGACACCACCTCGGTCAATCTTTACAAGATGCTCGGCGCGGCCCTCGGGCTGCGGCCGGGGCGCTCGGTGATCATCTCGGAGCGGGGCAATTTTCCGACCGATCTTTATATTATCGAGGGGTTGATCGCCCAGCGCGGCGACCAGCATGTGTTGCGCACGCTTGCTCCTGACGAGTTGGCCGGCGCGCTTGACGAGCGGGTGGCGGTGGTGGTGCTGACCCATGTCAATTACCGCACCGGCGCGCTTTATGACATGGCCGCCGTCACCCGCCAGGTGCATGACGCCGGCGCCTTGATGGTCTGGGATCTGTGCCACAGCGCCGGGGCGGTGCCGGTCGACCTTGAGGGCGCGCAGGCCGATTTCGCCGTCGGCTGCGGCTATAAATATCTTAACGGTGGCCCCGGCGCGCCGGCCTTTCTTTATGTCGCCAAGCGCTGACAGGACCGGGTGAAGCCTCCCCTGTCGGGCTGGATGGGCCATGCCGAGCCGTTTGCCTTTGACGACCATTACCGGCCGGCGCCGGGCATCCGGCGCAATCTGTGCGGCACTCCGCCGGTGGTGGCGCTGGCCGCCCTGGAGGTCGGGCTCGACATCTGGGCCAAGGCCGACATGGCGGCGGTGCGCGACAAGTCGCGCCGGCTGGGCGATCTGTTTATCGAGCGCATCGAGGCGCGCTGCGCTGGCCACGGGCTGACCCTGGCCTGCCCGCGCGAGTCGCACCGGCGCGCCAGCCAGGTTTCATTCAGCCATGCCGGGGGCTATGCGATCATTCAGGCGCTGATCGCCCGTGGCGTCATTGCCGATTTTCGCAGCCCCAACGTGATGCGCTTCGGCTTTACACCGCTTTACACCCGTTATGTCGATGTCTGGGACGCCGCCGAGGCGCTCGCCGCGGTGCTCGACAGCGGCGAGTGGGGCGCGCCGCGGTTCCATGCCCGCGGCGCGGTAACCTGACTATTCGGGAATAACCGCAGTGGCCTCGATTTCGACCTTGGCCCCGGCCTCGACCAGGCCGGCGACCTGAACCAGCGCCATGACCGGGAAATTGCGCCCCACCACATCGCGGTAGGCGGCGCCGATTTCCTTTTGCTTGTCGAGATATTCCTGCTTGTGGGTGACATACCAGGTCATGCGCACGATGTGCTCGGGCCCGGCGCCGATCTCATGCAGCACCGCCATGATGTTCTCGAGCGTCTGGCGCACCTGGTCTTCGAGGGCGTCCGACTCGAATTCCTCTTTTTCGTTCCAGCCCACCTGGCCGGCGACGAACACCATTTTGCCCTGGGCGACAATGCCGTTGGAATAGCCCTTGGGGCGCGGCCAGCCGGGGGGTTGCAGAATCTGCATGGTCATTTCTCCTTGAGTGCGTGTTGGTTGGTTAATGGCGAAGTTTGAAACGTTGAATCTTGCCGGTCTCGGTCTTGGGCAGCGCGGCGCAAAAACTGATGGCGCGGGGATATTTATAGGGCGCGATGGTCTGTTTGACGAAATCCTGCAAGGTTTTGGTCATGGCGTCATTGCCCGTATAGCCGTCCGCCAGCACCACGAAGGCCTTGACGATCTGGCCGCGCCGGGGGTCGGGCTCGCCGACCACGGCGCATTCGGCCACCGCGTCATGGGCGAGCAGGGCGGCCTCGACCTCGGGGCCGGCGATGTTGTAGCCGGCGGAAATGATCATGTCGTCGGCGCGGGCCTGAAACCAGAAATAGCCGTCCTCGTCCATCCGGTAGGTATCGCCGGTCAGGTTCCAGCCCTGTTTGACATAGTCGGTCTGGCGCGCATCAGCGAGATAGCGGCAGCCGGTGGGCCCGCGCACCGCCAGCAGGCCGTCCTCGCCGGCGGGCAGCGGGGTCATCTGCTCGTCGACCACCCTGGCTTGATAGCCGGGCACCGGCTTGCCGGTGGCGCCGGGGCGAATGTCCTCGCCGGCCGCGGTGATGAAAATATGAAACATTTCGGTAGCGCCGAGGCCATCGATGATCTTGTAACCGGTAGCCTCAAACCAGGCCTGCCAGGTCGGCAGCGGCAGGGTTTCGCCGGCCGAGATGCAATATTTAAGGCCGCTCAGGTCGTGGCCACCCAAGAGCGGCAGCAGGGCGCGATAGGCGGTCGGCGCAGTGGACAGGACGGTTACCCCGGCGCGCTCGATGGTGGCCAGCAGCGCCTCGGGGGCGGGCTGTTCAAGATAGGCCACCGCGCCGCCGCAATGCAGCGGAAAGATAAGCTGCATACCCAGCCCGAAGGTAAAGGCCAGCGGCGGGCTGCCGCAGAAAACATCGTCCTGGTCGCAGGGCAGGCAATGGGCGAAGAAAGTGTCGGCCGAAGCCAGAAGGTCGCGGTGAAAATGCAGCGTGCCCTTGGGCTTGCCGGTGGTGCCCGAAGTAAAGGCGATCAGGCACACATCATCGGGGGCGGTGGGTACGGTCTCGAACTGGCCGCTCTGGCGCGCCATCAGGGTTTCCAGCTCGCCGGCGCCGTCGAGAGTGGGGCCGTCGAAACAGACCATCCGGCGCAACTCGGGACAGGCCGCCATGGCGGCCTTCATTTCGGCGTCCAGCCGGCTGTCGCACAGCGCCAGGGCGATGCGCGCCTTGCCTGCGATGGTCGCCAGCTCGGGGGCGCGCAGCAGCGGCATGGTCGCCACCACGATGCCCCCGGCCTTGACGATGCCCAGCCAGCAGGCGGCCATCATCGGGTTGTTGGGGCCGCGCAGCAGCACCCGGTTGCCGGGTACCAGACCAAGCTCGCCAGTCAATACCTCGGCGATGCGGTTGGCCCGCTCCAACACCTCGCCATAGCTCCAGTCGCGTCCCGGCATGCGCAGCAGCGGCCGGCCGCCATGGCCGGCGGCCACCGGCTTGTCGAGCAGCTCGCCGACCACATTGAGCGGCGTACCATAGCGCAGCTCGGGCCGGTCATAGAGCATCACCGGCCACTGGTCTCGCGGCGGCAGATGGTCGCGCGCGAAAGTATCAATATGGGCGCTCGGCCCGGTGGGCGGTTCAGCCATGGCCGGCCTCTTTCGGGGTAAAGTCGGGCATTGGAACATCGAGGGTGACGGCATTCGAGGGCGCGCTGGCCTGGCCGGCGGCGGTAAAGGCGCGCACATAATAGGTATAGCTCAGGCCGCCGAGCACGCCGCGATCGGTGTATTTGGTGCTTTTGACCGCCTCGATGCAGGCGGTCTGGCCATTTGCGTCGGCGCGGTAGATGTCATAGCCGATCACCGTGCCGCTTTGCGGCGCCCGCCAGCGCAGCCGCACCGCGCCGTCGTCATGCTCGGCTTCCAGTCCGCCGCCGTCCGCCGGCCATTGGGGGGCCTCTTCTTGCGGATTGTCGGGCGGCGCCTGGCGGGCGGTCTTGGGCCACAGGAAACAGGTGACTTCACGGAAATTCTCATCAAGCTGCTTGCACACATTGCAATAGATGCAGCGCAGGATCTCATCCTGGCGGCCGGCGGCGAGTTTTTTCACCCAGTCGGGATCGGCGAGCAACTGGCGGGCCATGGCGATGATGTCGGCCTTGCCCTCGGCGAGCAGGGCTTCGGCCCCGGCCGGCTCGTTGATCTTGCCGGCGGTGAGCACCGGGACGCCATAGCCGCGCTGGTTGAGAAAGGCCTTGATGTCGGCGGCGTAATGGACATGGGGCATCGGCGGATACCAGTTGCCCGGCATGCAGCGGTCGCCGGAATAGCCGGTATAGGGGTAGAGCGGCTTGCCCTCCTGATGCACCGCGTCCTCGAATTTGCCCCCGATCGACAGCGAAATATAATCGACCCCCAGTTGCGCCATGCGCAGGGCGATCAGCCGGGCGTCGGCCAGGGTGTAGCCGTCCTTGATCACCTCGTCGGCGAGAAAGCGCACGCCGACCGGGAAATCATCGCCCACTGCGGCGCGCACCCGGGTCATGACCTCGCCGAACAGCCGCAGCCGGCCCTCCAGGCTGCGCCCGTCATAGGCGTCGCGCCGCCGGTTGTGGCGCGACAGGAAGGAGGACAGGGTATAGGCATGGGCCGAATGCAGCTCCACCCCGTCATAGCCGGCCTCGCGGGCACGGGCGGCGGCAGCGGCGAACTGGTCGATGATCGCCGCGATCTCGCTGGCTGACAGCATATCGATGGTCTGACGCCAGCCCGAGCGCGCCACCTTCATGAAATGGATGATCTGGGGAACGATCTTCGAGGGACCGGCGTCATGCACCCGCTTGACCATGTCGCGGTGGCCGGCGATGAAACGATCGTCCGACAGCCGCAACAGCGGCCCGGACTTGGCGCCATGCACCGCCATGGCCTCGACCACGATCAGCCCGACATGGCCGCGGGCGTAGCGCACATAGCGCTCGGTGATGTCCTGGTTGACCAGGCCGTCCTCGCCCGACAGCCGGGTGACCATGGCCGGCACGGCGACCCGGTTGGGCAGCATCATGCCGTTGATGTCGAGCGGGGTGAGAAGATGTTGGCTCATGGTGGTTTTTTTTCAGGTTCAGTCCTTGGCGGCGTGGGCGCCCAGCACCTGGCGGGCGATCACCAGTTTTTGCACTTCCGAGGCGCCTTCGTAAATACGCAGAGCGCGAATATCGCGGTAAAGCCGTTCCACCGGCACCCCGGTGACCACCCCCAGACCGCCGAAAATCTGCACCGCCTGGTCGATCACCTGCTGCGCCGCCTCGGTGGCGTGAAGCTTGGCCATTGCCGCCTCGCGGGTCACCCGGGTCTGTTTGATGTCATAGGTCCAGTCCGAGCGATAGATCAGCAGCGCGCTGGCGTCGACATCAAGCGCCATGTCGGCCAGCTTGGCCTGGATCATTTGCAGATTGGCTAGCGACGCGCCGAACAACTGGCGGGTGCTGGCCCGCTCCAGCGCCTCGTCCAGCGCCCGGCGGGCAAAGCCGAGGGCGGCGGCGCCGACGGTCGAGCGGAAAATATCGAGGGTCGCCATCGCCTGCTGGAAACCGCGCCCGGCCTTGCCGAGCATGGCGCTGGCCGGCACCCGGCAGTTGTCGAAGCGCAGCCGGGCCAGCGGATGGGGGGCAATCAAATTGATCCGCTCGGCAATGCTCAGGCCGGGGGTGCCGGCATCGACAATGAAGGCGCTCAGGCCCCGGGCGCCGGGGGCTTTGCCGGTGCGGGCGAACACCGTGTAATAATCGGCGATGCCGCCGTTGGAAATCCAGGTTTTCTCGCCATCAAGGATGAACTCATCGCCGTCGCGGCGCGCCGTGGTGGCCAGCGCCGAGACGTCCGAGCCGGCTTCCGGTTCGGACAGCGCGAAGGCGGCGATTTTTTCACCGCGGCGCACCGCTGGCAGATAGGCGGCCTTGAGCGCCGGCGCGCCGAACAGCGACAGGGTGCCGCTACCCAGCCCCTGCATGGCGAAGGCGAAATCGGCCAGGCCGCAATGGCGGGCCAGGGTTTCGCGGATCAGGCACAGCGAGCGCACATCAAGGCGCTCGAAACGCCCGCCATGACTGGCCGGCACCACATAATCGAGCCAGCCGCCGGCAGCCAGCCGGCGCACCAGCTCGGCGCAGGTGGCATCGACATCGGCCTCGTCATCATGGGCCAGCGGCGCGACATGTTCGCCCGCCCAGTCATCGAGCCGGGCGGCGAGGTCGCGGTGCGCCTGATCAAAGAAAGGCCAGTCGAGAAAGCTGCGGTCAGCCATGTCAATCGCCCTCGAAAACCGGCTTTTGCTTGGCCACGAAGGCGTGGTAGGCGCGGTGAAAATCCTCGGTCTGCATGCAGATCGCTTGGGCCTGGGCCTCGGCCTCGATCGCCTGGTCGACGCTCATGCTCCATTCGTGATGCAACTGGGTCTTGGTGATGCCATGGGCGAAGGTCGGGCCGGCGGCCAGCCGGTCGGCCATTTTGCGGGCAGTGGCGGCCAGCTCTTCGGCGGCGACGATCTGGTTGAAAAAGCCCCAGCGCTCGCCTTCTTCGGCGCTCATCGCGCGGCCCGAGAACAACAGCTCGGAAGCGCGGCCATGGCCGATCAGCCGGGGTAGAATGGCGCAGGCGCCCATGTCGCAGCCGGCCAGCCCGACCCGGGTGAACAAAAAGGCGGTCTTGCACTCAGGGGTGCCATAACGCAAATCGCTGGCCATGGCGATGATCGCCCCGGCGCCGACGCAAATGCCGTCGATGGCGGCGATGATCGGCTGCGGGCAGGCGCGCATCGCCTTGACCAGATCGCCGGTCATGCGGGTAAAATCGAGCAGGCCTTTCATATCGCGTTTGGTCAGCGGGCCGATAATATCGTGGACATCGCCGCCCGAGCAGAAATTGCCGCCCGCGCCGGTGACCACCACCACCTTGATGGCGTCGTCATAGACCAGATTACGGAACAGATCGCGCATTTCGGCATATGATTCGAAAGTCAGCGGGTTTTTGCGTTCCGGCCGGTTGAGGGTGATGGTGGCCACCTTGCCGTCAACGGTCCACAAAAAATGCTCAGCCTCATAGTCCGTCAAATTCATTCTTCGATGCTCCTTAGCGTACGGTTTTCAACCGATTGTTTCAGGTGGCCCAGCAGGTCCATGAACTGGCCTTCGTCCTCGTCGGACAGGCCGGACATCATGTCGGCGATCCAGCTTTCATGCTCGCGCGCCATGGTGTCAAAGGCGCGCTGGCCTTGCGGCGTCAGCCGGACATATTGCACCCGCCGGTCGCTCGGCTTGGCCCAGCGTTCGACCAGCCCGTCGCGCGACAGCCGGTCGACCACGCCGGTGACATTGCCGTTGGAGACCATCAGGCGCTGGCTCAACTCCGACATGGTCAGCGCCTCTCCCGTCTTGTCGAGGGCGGCCAACAGATCGAACTGGGGCAGGGTGACGCCAAAACGCTGGCGCAGGCGGGCGCGCACCTGTTGCTCGATCATGGTCGAGGCGGTCAGCAGCCGCAACCACAGGCGCAGCGCCTGCTTGCGGTTCCCAGGGGCTTGAGCGGGGGTGGACGCCCGGGGGCGGCACGCGCTCACAGCACTTCTCCGCCGGCAATCGCAATCGCCTGGCCGGTGATTGCGTCCGAGCCGGGCAGGCACAGCCAGGCGGCGGCGGCGGCCACTTCGCCGGGCTGCACCAGACGGCCCTGGGGATTGGTCTTGGCCAGTTCTTGATAGGCCTCTTCGGGGGTGCGCCCGGTCTTGGCGACGATATTGTCGATCGTCTCGGCGACCAGATCGGTCTGGGTATAGCCCGGGCACAGGCAATTGGCGGTGATGCCGTCGCGCGCGGTCTCCAGCGCCAGGGCGCGGGTCATGCCGACCACCCCGTGCTTAGCGGCGCAATAGGCCGCGACATAGGCATAGCCAGTGATCCCGGCGGTGCTGGCCACGGTGATGATCCGTCCCCAGCCGGCCTTGCGCATTGCCGGCAGGGCGGCGCGGGCGCAGTAGAACGGCCCGTCGAGATTGACCGCCATCATGGTCCGCCACAGATCGTCGCCAGTTTTGTGAAATGGCGCCGATTGCGCCGCGCCGGCGTTGTTGACCAGAATGTCGACCGGGCCGAGGCTGGCGAACAGGGCGCTCACCGCCGCCTCATCGGTAATGTCGCAGACATGGGCACGGGCCGGCGCGCCCAGTTCGGCGGCCATGGCGGTGATCTTTTCGGCCGAGCGGCCGACCAGCGTAACCCGCGCCCCCAGGGCGGCCAGCCGGGCGGCGATGGCGGCGCCGATGCCGCTGCCGCCGCCAGTGACCAGGGCGTGTTTTGCGTTGAGCGGTTTTGTCATCCTATACGTCGATCGCCATTTCCAGCTCCCGCGCCAGCACGCGCTCATATTGCTCCTTGCCGGCGAGATATTGCACCGGCCAGCTTACGCCGTCATAGCCCTGGCGCGAAGCGGCGTGCAATGTCCAATACGGATCGGCGAGATGGGGCCGGGCCAGACAGCACAGATCGGCGCGCCCGGCGGCGACGATGCTGTTGACGTGGTCGATCTCGTAAATATTGCCGACCGCCAGGGTGGGAATGCGCGCCTCCTGACGGATACGGTCGGAAAAGGGGGTCTGGAACATGCGGCCATATGTCGGCTGGGCTTTGGGGCTGGTCTGGCCGGCCGAGACGTTGATGATATCCACCCCGGCTTGCTTGAACGCCTTGGCGATCTCGACCGCCTCGTGCGGCTCGACGCCATCGTCAAGCCAGTCGGTGGCCGAAATACGCACCGACATCGGCTTGTGCTCGGGCCAGACGGCGCGCACCGCCTTGAACACTTCGAGCGGATAGCGCAGGCGGTTTTCCAGCGCGCCGCCGAACTCATCGGTGCGGTTGTTGAGCAGCGGGGTGATGAAACTGGACAGCAGATAACCATGGGCGCAATGCAGCTCGATCATGTCGAAACCGCAGGCCTCGGCGCGCTCGGCGGCGCGCACGAAGTCGGCGCTCACCCGCGCCATGTCCTCGGCGTCCATCGCTTTGGGGGTCTGGTTTTTGGGCGAATAGGGGATGGTGCCGGCCGACAAAATCGGCCAGTTGCCTTCGTCGAGTGGCTCATCAATGCCTTCCCAGGCGATTTTGGTCGAGCCCTTGGGGCCGGCGTGGCCAAGCTGGATTGCCATTTTGGCGCCGGTGTTGGCATGGACGAAATCGACAATCCGCTTCCAGGCGGCGACATGCTGGTCGTTGTAAAGGCCGGCGCAGGCCGGGCTGATGCGCGCATCGGCCGAAATATCGGTCATTTCGGTGAAAATCAGGCTGGCGCCGCCCTGGGCGCGGGCGCCGTAGTGGACCATGTGAAAATCGTTTACCAGGCCGTCGGTGGCGCTGTAGGTGCACATCGGCGAGACCACCACCCGGTTGGACAATTCCATGTCGCGCAGCTTAAAGGGGGTGAACATTGGCGGGATGGGTTTGTCGACCTCATGGCCAAAGGCCCGCGAGGCGAACCAGCGCTCCATCTCCTCGAGCCACGCCTTGTCGCGCAGGCGCAGGTTTTCGTGGCTGACCCGCTGACTGCGGGTGAGCAGCGAATAGGCGAACTGCATCGGCTCCATGTGCACATAGCGCGGCACTTGCTCGAACCAGGTCATGGAGTTGCGCGCCGCGCTTTGCAGGCGCAGGCATTCCAGCCGCCGGGCCTCCTGGTAATCCTCGAAGGCGGCCTCCAGGGTGCCGAATTTGTGGATGCCCTCGGCCAGGTGAATGGCGTCTTCCAGCGCCAGCTTGGTGCCCGAGCCGATGGAGAAATGCGCGGTATGCACGGTGTCGCCCATCAGCACCAGATTCTTGTGATGCCATTTGCCGCAATTGACCCGGGGAAAATTGATCCACACCGCCGAGCCGCGCAAATGGTCGGCATTGCTGATCAGCTTGTGGCCATCGAGATATTTGGCGAACACCTTTTCGCAAAAGGCGATGCCCTCTTCTTTTGACATATGCTCGATGCCGGCCTTTTCCCAAGCCTCGGGCTGGCATTCGACAATAAAGGTGCTGGTGTCTTTTTCAAAGCGGTAGGCGTGCACCCAGAACCAGCCGAATTCGGTTTCCTCGAACAGGAAGGTAAAGGCGTTGAACAGTTTCTTGGTGCCCAGCCAGACGAATTTATTGGGCCGCACATCAACATCGGGCTTGAAATAGTCGGCGTAATAGCTGCGCACCTGGCTGTTCAGCCCGTCGCAGGCGACCACCAGGTCGGCCTAGACCATCCAGCGTTCGATATCGTCGATGGTAAACTCGGTCTCGAACACCAAGTTAACGCCCAGCTCGCGGCAACGGTCCTGCAAGATGTTGAGCAGGCGCAGCCGGCCAATGCCACAAAACCCATGGCCGCCCGAGGTGATCACCTCGCCCTTGAAATGAACGTCGATGTCATCCCAATGGGCGAATTCCTTGCGGATTTGCGCCGCCGTCACCGGGTCGTTCTCGGCCAGCCCGTCAACCGTCTCATCGGAGAGCACCACCCCCCAGCCGAAGGTGTCGGTCGGGCGATTGCGCTCGACCACCGTAATGTCGTGATTGGGATCGCGCATCTTCATCGAAATCGCGAAATACAGCCCGGCCGGGCCACCACCTGCGCAGACGATCTTCATGGACCGTGTTCTCCTTGGTTGAATGTTCTTGATGAAATTATTTTAGGCTTAAAAGAAATGCAAGGCAAGAAAATTTTAAGCTTAAAATAAAATCCCGCAAAGACTCTTATGCTGATGGGTCGAAAATGGTGTTCAGCTTACCGCCGGGTTGAGGCTGTAAACCCCGGTCCAGCGCGCTTCGGCCAGCACATGGCCGGCCATGGCGGCGCGCGCCTCGGGGCCGCCGAAGCGCCCGCTCAGCCCCAGGCTAGGGACGTCCAGGGCGTAGAGGGTGAAATGGTAATGGTGGATGATCTTGTCGTTCCACGGCGGGAAGGGGCCGTCATAGCCGCCATAATCGCCGCCCATTTCGGGGTCGCCCTGAAACCAGTCGGTATAATTATTGAGGCCGCGCAACCCGTGGGCCACCGCGCCGGCCGGCTTGCCATGGGCGACCGGGCCTTGCGACTCGGCGCCTTCGGGCAGTTCCGACAGGCCGGCGGGAATATCCACCAGCACCCAGTGGAAAAAATCTATCCGGGGCAGGCTGGCGGGAATCGTCATGCCTTCCTTGTTGACCGCATCGCCTTGCGAGGGGACGTCCGGGTCGTGACAGATCAGCGCAAAACTGCGGGTGCCTTGCGGTGCGCCGGACCAGCGCAAGGGGGGGCTGATATTGTCGCTGATGCGCACCGGGCCGTCGTCACCCCCCGGTGCGCCAAAGGCGAAGCGCTCGGGAATACGGCCGCCATCCGGCCAGGCATCACTGATCAGGCTGAAAACATCGCTCATAATTTTTCTCCCGTTAACCGCCGCTATTTTAGCAAGGCGCGCCTAAAAGGCATAGCTTACCGTAACGCCAAGCTGGCGACCGCGCGGCAGGGTGACCAGGAAGGCGCGCGGCAGAAACGGCGAGTTGCCATCGAAAAAGCGCGTGACGTCGGCCGGCGTGCGGTTGTCGAACAGATTATTGGCAAATACGGTGAGGCGCAGGTTGTGCCAGTCGACGCCGGCGCGCAGGTTAACCTTGGTGAAGGCGCCGATTTTCGCCAGATTGTGAATCTGAACAAACCGGCTGGAGCGATAGCTCATATCGCCGCGCACGAACAGCTCGAGCGCATCGGCCAGCGGCCAGGTCAGGGTGGACGATAGATTGACGGTATGTTTGGGCGCACGCGGTGTGCGGTTGCCGGCCACCGAGGCGTTGCCGGTCAGCCGTTCGTTGGTCTGGTCGAGAAAGCGCTTGAACTCGCCGCGGGCGAAACCATAGCTGGCCGCAACCGTCCAGTGCTCGGTCGGCCGGGCGTAGAGTTCGGCCTCAAAGCCCCAGACCTGGGTTTTGCCGGCATTGTGGATCAGCGGTCGCGGCCGCCGCTGACCGACGATGGGAAAAGAGGTGGTCAGTTGCTGCTTGGTCCAGTCGATGAAAAAGCCGGCCAGATTCAGGGTAACCCGCCGGTTGGCCCAGTTGGTCTTGGTGCCAATCTCGTAATTCCACGCCTGTTCCTCGTTGAAGGTGAGGAAATCGGCGAACTTCACGCGCTCGGAATCAGGCACCCCGGAATTGAACAGATCGGTGTTGAACCCGCCCGGCTTGGTTCCCTTGGCGACGGTGACATAGGCGATGGCGCGATCGCTGAGGGCATAGTTCAGCGCCAGGCGCGGGGTAATGCTCTTGAAGGTCTGGGTCTGTCGGCCCAGCGTCGGCGCGATGGCGATGCGGTCCCAGGCGGCGCGCAGCTCGAGGGTGCTGGTCAGGCGGTCCGTCAGGTCGTAATCAACCGAGCCGAACAGCGCATAGTTGTTGACCGTCTCGTCGGGAGTCAGCGTGGTGCGCGGCCCGGAAAAGAGCAGCGCGGTCAGTTCGTCGCTGGTCGACTGATGGTAAAAATAGCCGCCAACCAGCCAGCGCACGGGGCCACCGCTCATCGAATTGAGGCGCAGCTCCTGCGAATAGCTTTTCACCCGGGTGTCGGAGGTGACGTGGAAGGCGCCGCCGAAAGTGGCGACCGGCAGGAAATCATTGTCCCGCTGGTCCTTCAGATCATCGTTGGAATAGGACGAAATGGAGGTCAGGCGCAAACCGTCGGTCATCCAGTCCATGTGCAGGGCGGCGCGGAAGGTGTCGCGATTGATCCCCGGGTCGTCGAACACATCCAGGTTGAGCGCCACCGTGTCGGGCGATTTGATTTTGCCGCAAAAATAGCCGGTGGTGTCGAGAAAGCAGTTGTTGGCCGAATTGGGTTGCAGGGCGGCGGCGACATGGTCGTCATTGTCGTGCTGGTAATAAAGCCGCAGATAGGCGCCAAAGCGGTCACTGGGCGAAAACCGTAGCGCGCCGGTGACGCTGCGGCTTTCCTCGCCGCCCACCTTGCCGCCGCCGGGGCCGGTATTGCGGTATTCGCCGCCATAGCCATAGCCGCGTGCGGCCAGCGAAAAGGCCAGTTTGTCGCGCACCAGCGGCCCCGAAAGCCGGGCATTGATGTCATAGCTCTGATGCTCGGCCCCGGTCACCGAGACCCGGCCGGTAAAATCATTGCCCGGCCGCTTGGTGACATAATTTATCGCGCCCGACAGGGTGCCGCGGCCATAAAGCGCGGTGTTCGGCCCCTTGAGCACCTCGACCCGCGCCAGATCGAACAGCGGGGTCGAGGCGATCGCGCCTGAGACAAACACCCCGTCGATGAAAAAGGCGGCATTGGCCGCGCCCAGCACATTGGACATGCCGCGAATGACCGGGCGCTCCAGATTGTTGCGACCAAAAGCCTCGTGATAGGAGAAATTGGCGGTAAAGGCGGCGATGTCCTTGATGCCGGAAAGCCCGGCCTGGGCAATCTCGGAGGCCGGGAACACCGCTACCGAAACCGGCACGCTCTGGATAACCTCGCGGCGCTTGCGCGCGGTAACCACAATTTCATCCATCGCCGGCCCGGCGCCCAGCTCGCCGCTCGCTCCGGCCTGCGTTCCTTCAGCCTGCGCCGCCCCAAATGCCGGCCCGGCCAGCGTGCCGACCAGCGCGGCCGCCAGAAACACCCGATAAACATACATGACGAGGGCCCCTTTTATCCCTTTTTTGAATCCACACATATGGTTCCGGGTTTTACGGGCCCGGGCCCGGGAAGGCAAGCGACAGGATGACGCAGATTGCACTATGGAAGCATGTAAAATGGCATCCAAGATGAGTCATAATCACTGACATATTAATGAATTTAGACCGGTTTTAAGCAAGGCTTAAGGTTTTTTTAAAGGGAGTTTCATAGAAAGATGCCGCCCACTCTAAAAAACATGTTTTGAGGGGCGTCTTAATGCGGAGTGCAGTTCTTGGGGAAGGGCTTGAATTTTGACTGGAGCAAAAGCAACGTTGACCGGGGTGGAGCGCCACCTCGACGAGGATGAGTTTATCGTCAGCAAGACGGATCTCAAGGGGCGGATCACCTATGTGAACCGTGTTTTCATGCGGATCTCCGATTATATGGAATCGGAGCTTCTTGGCAAACAGCATAACATCATCCGGCATCCCGACATGCCGCGAGGGGTTTTCCATTTTTTATGGGAGAGAATTCAGGCGCAAAAGGAAATCTTCGCCTATGTTCTCAACCTGGCCAAAAATGGCGACCATTACTGGGTGCTGGCGCATGTGACCCCCAGCTATGATCCGGCACAGAACCATGTCGGCTATCATTCCAACCGGCGCAAGCCCCCGCCCGATCATATCGCCGCGATAACGCCTCTCTACGAGGCGATGCTGGGCATTGAAAGGCGGGCGCCGGATCCCAGACAGGGACTGGCCGACAGCCGCGCCTATCTGAGTGATTTTCTTGAACAAAAGGGCATGAGCTATGATGAACTTGTTTTCGCGCTCTGAGCGGGCGGCGGCATATCGGGACGGACTGGTCCGTCTGACCCGGCTTTGCGATCAGGCGGCCGGTGGCGAAAACGGGGTGCAGGCGGCCGAAGACAGCGGGGTGCGCGAAGTTGACGATCTGGCCCGGGCGGTCAATGCGCTGATCGCCTTGGCGCAAGGCGGCCCGGCGGCGGAGTTGCGCCGCGCGCGCGAGGTTTGCGTGCAGGTCACCAGGGGCGATCTGGAGGCCCGGATTCTCAATATCACCGATGATGGTCCGCTGGGCGAGCTGATGTTCGCCATCAATGACGTGATCGACATATCGGATGCCTTTGCGCGCGAGGTCGGGGCCTGTGTTGAAGCGGTGAAAAACGGAATTTATTACCGCCGCATCCGGCGCTATGGCCTGCTCGGGGAATATCGCCGCTTTTCCGGCGAAGTCAATGCGGCGGTCGCCGAGATGGGGGCGCGCAACGCCGAGTTCAGGGAGGTCACCGCAAAATTCACCGAAAATGTCGGCCATGTCATCACTGAGGCCGAGGCGATGAAAGACCCGGTGGGTTCGGTTGAGGAAACCGCGCGCGAGACCGCGCAGCGCTGCACTCACGCGGCGCAACAGGCCGCCGGCGCGCTGGAGGCGGTGCAATCGGTTGCGGTGGCGGCCGAAGAGCTGACATCCTCGATCAGTGAAATCAATGAACAGGTCGGGCGGTCCGCGGCCATCAGCCACGAGGCCGCCGAAGAAGCCCGGCACACCAATGAGACCGTGCAGTCGCTGGTGCTCGCGGCGGGGCGGATCGACCAGGTGGTCACCCTTATCAACGAGATTGCCGACCGCACCAACCTCTTGGCGCTCAACGCCACCATCGAGGCGGCGCGCGCCGGCGAGGCCGGCAAGGGCTTTACGGTGGTGGCCTCGGAGGTCAAAAGCCTGTCGCGCCAGACCGCGGAGGCGACCAGCGAGATCGCGCAGCAGGTTCTGGAGATGAAGGGGGCGCTGGACAAGACCCTCGAGGTCGCCAATGCGGTCTCGAAAACCATTGGCGAGGTCAATGAGGTGTCTGGTGCGATCGCCGCGGCGATCGAGGAGCAAAGCGCAGTAACCCAGGAAATCAGCCGTTCCGCACAAATTGCTACCCGGGGCACCGAAGAGGTTACCGGTAATATCTCGCATCTCGAGGCCGGGGCCGAGGAGGCCGGTGCGGCGGTGGAACGCCTGGCGGTGTCGTCAAGCGGCCTGTCGCAAAATGCCGGTGCGGTGCAGGAGGAACTGGGGGATTTTCTCGCCCGGGTCAGTTGACCATGAGGGGGTTAAGCCTCCCGGGCGGGAAGGAATAGCCTGGATGATCGCCCGGGAGGCTTCGGAAAAATCCTAATGGCGGCCCATCGGCCGTTTCGGCGGGCGGGGAAGTTCCTCGCTGCTCAGAGCGCCATCCTTGTCGCCGTCCATCCACAGGAACATGCGCTCGCCAGCGGCCTCGAACTCGCTCTGGCTCACCCGGCCGTCCTTGTCGGTATCGAGCAGAGCGAGCCGGCGGGCCATCCGTTGCTGCATTTTTTCCTGCTTGCGTTTACGGATCTGTTCGAACAGGGCGGTGGCGCTTTCGGCGGCGGTCAGATAGCCATCGCCGTTGAGATCGGCGGTTTTGAACCGCTCGGCGCGGGTGGCGCGAAATTCATCGTGGCTGATCTGGCCGTCCCGGTTGGCGTCCATCTTGCCCATCATATAGCGGGCGAGGGTGCCATGGTCCATGCCAGGCCCGCCGGGGCGGGGGCCTTCCTGGGCCACGGCGGCGGGGATGACGAGGCCGAGTGCGGCAAGGGCGGTGAGCAGACTGCGCAATTTCATATTCAGGCTCCGTTCATGTTTCAAATGATGCTATGTTACTTCATGACACGCCGCCGGGCGGAAAACCCTGCGCGTCGAGATGAAAAGATCTTTTTTTTGCCACAAACCCGTGAATAATCGCCTTCCTGCAAAAGTTCGTGGAGTACGAAGCATGGCCAGACTGGTTTTCGCCGTTTTTTTCAGCCTGTTGACGATCACGGCCGGCATTGCGCCGGCGCATGCGGTCAAGCTGGAAACCGGCCAGGATATCGTGTGGGACGCCGCGCGAACGGTGGAAAAAATGCGCACCCACAGTGCCAAAAACCACATCAATTTCCTGCTCGAGCGGGCCAAGGCGGTGATTATTTTTCCCCATCTGCTCAAGGCCGGGCTGTTTTTCGGTGGTGAGGGGGGCTCGGGGGTAATGTTGAGCCGTGATGCCGAGGGCCGCTGGAGCTACCCGGCCTTCTACAAGGCGGTCTCGGGCAGTTTCGGTCTGCAGGCCGGGGTTCAGCAATCGCGCGCCATGCTGATCATCATGAGCGACAAGGCGCTCAAAGGGGCGCTGCAATCCGGCTTCGAGCTGGGGGCCGACGCCAGCGTGGCGGCCGGCTCGACCGGCGCCGACGGGGAATGGTCGACCACCACGATTTTCCAGGACATCTATTTCTTCTCGGAAACCGACAGCGGGGTTTTTCTCGGCATCAGCCTGGAGGGCACGGTGCTCTCGGTGCGCAAGAAGCTGAACAAGCTTTACTATGGCAAACCGGTGACCACCCGCGAGATTCTGATTGACCGGACAGTATCCAACAGCCAGGCCATGCCCCTGATCGAGGCCCTGTCACGCAGCGATCTGGGTAAATAAGCCCCGGCCCGGTCAGCTTTTCTCGAACACCAGCGAAAAATTATTCGCCGGCATGGCCACCCAGTCGGTGCGCCGCAGGCCATGGCGGGCGGCCTCGGCGCTGACCGCGTCCCGCTCGCGCACCCCCCAGGCGGGGTTGCGCGCCCGCAAGGAGCGGTCGAACTCGGCGTTGCTGGGTGCGGTATGGGCGCCATCCAGCCGGTAGGGGCCATAAAGATAAAGCACGCCGCCGGGGCCGAGCAGCCGGCCGGCGCCGGCCATCAGCCCCTGACAGGTTCGCCACGGCGAAATATGCACCAGATTGATCGCCGTGATCGCGCTGATCGGCGGGCCATCCCAGGCGGCGCTTTCGACCGGCCAGACGGGCGCGCCGGCGTCAAGAACGATCGCCGGGCGCAAATTGGACGCTCCGGCGTGGCGCCGCCAGGCTTCGATGCCGGGCAGGGCATCGGCGCCCGCTTCGCTGGGCTGCCACTGACGGGGGGCCAGCCGGGGGGCAAAAAAGGCGGCGTGCTCACCGGTGCCGCTGGCGATCTCCAGCACACAGCCTTGCGGCGGCAGCACGCGGCGCAGCACCTCCAGGATGGGGGCGCGATTGCGCGCTACCGCCGGGGCGTATCGGCGCAAATCGGGGGGCTGGTCATCAGGACGGTCGGTCATCAGGGGGCCTCGCGGGGCTGGCGCCGGGTCATTTGCGCCGGGTCAGGCGATGAAAACGAAAGCTGAGCAGGATAATGGCGATAATTGCGCCGACGATCAGCCCGCCGATCAAGCCGCGCGCGCCGCCGCCAAGGGGGAAGGCCAGCAGCCAGGACGCTGGCAGCATGATCACCATATAGGAGAGGGTGACGATCATGAACGGCGCCCAGGTCTCGCCCAGCCCCCGCAGCGCGTTGGCCAGCACGGTCTGGCCGCCGTCGAACAGCAGCATCAGGGGGGCCAGCGCGATCAGCGCGGCGGCCAGCGCGATTACCGCCGGATCGGTGGTGAACAGCGCGGCGAAATCGTGGCGCGTCGCCCAGAACAGCAGGCCGGTGGCAAGCATGGCGGCGCAATTGACGCCCAGACCGGTCCAGCCGGCGAGCGCGACATCGCGCCGGTCGTGGCGGCTGGCGGCGATGCTGACCTGGATCGCGGTGGCCGATCCCAGACCGACGGCGATCATGAACGGCAGGCCGATCAGATTGATCACGATGGAATAGCCGGCCAGATCAAGCGGTCCCAGCCAGCCGGCGAACTGGGTAAGAATGCTGAACGCCAGCAGCTCACTGGCCAGGCTGGCGCCGGCGGCATAGCCGATCGCGCGCTGGCGCGCCCCGGCCCGCCAGCCGCCGGTTGGCTGGTGGCGCACGCCGAATTTTTCACCATCGGCCATATGCCAGGCATAAAGCGCCAGCCCCAGCCCCAGCAACAGGCGCACCGTGGTGGTCGCCCAGGCCGAGCCCTCGGCGCCCAGTTCGGGAAAACCGGCCTTGCCATAGACCAGCAGTCCGTTGAGCGGCACATTGGCGAGATTGGCGATGATGATGGGGATCATGCCGGGCTTGGGCTTTTTGATCGCCTCGAGAAAAAAGGTGGTGGTGATCCACAGCAGATAGGCCGGCAGGCCGAGGCCGAAAATGGCGATCACCCGCCCGCCGTGTTTGGCGATGTCGGCGCTCTGGCCGGTCAGATGCAGCAGCGGCTCGCCCAACAGGCACAAGGCCGTCCCGATCGCCCCCAGCCCCAGTGCATAGGGCAACGACCGCCGCCAGATGGCGCCGCACTCGCGCCATGCTCCGGACCCGAAGGCGCTGGCGGCCAGCACCTGGGTGCCGAGAATCAGGCCCAGGCCGGAGACCACCAGCAGGCTGACGGTGCCGGCCCCGATACCCAGATAGCCCAGTTCGATGGCGCTGTAGCGGCCGACCATGATGGTGTCGACCACCACCATGAGCATGATGCCGGCGCGCGAGACGATCACCGGCCAAGCCAGCGGAAACAACTCGGCAAGATGCCGGACTACCGGCTGGGTCAGGACGGACTGGTTCAAGAAAAACTCAGGGTTGGTAAAGGACGCCGCCTTTCATCACCGCCAGCGCGCCGCTCAGGACGGTGATGTCTTCAAGCGGGTCGCCGTCGGTGGCGATAGGATCGGCATATTTGCCAGGCTCCAGGGTGCCAATATCCTGGGCGCGGTTCAATAACTGGCTGGCATTGACCGTCGCCGCCTTGAGCACCGCCGCCGGCGGCATGCCGGCGGCCACCATCAGCGCCAACTCGCGGGCGTTCTGGCCGTGTTTGCTGACCCCCGAATCGGTGCCGAAGGCGATCTTGACACCGGCCTGGTAGGCGCGCCGGACGGTATCGCGCATCTGCGGGCCGACCCGGCGCGCCTTGTCGCGGATGGCGGGCGGGAAATAACCCTTGATTTCGGCCATTTTGGCGACCGTGGCGCCGGCCAGCATGGTGGGCACCAGCCACGCCCCGGTGTCGTGGAACAGGGCGATCGCCTCGTCGTCGAGGAAGGTGCCATGCTCGATCGAATCGACGCCGGCGCGCAGCGCCGCCTTGATGCCGTTTGTGCCATGGGCGTGGGCGGAGACCCGTTTGCCCATCAGATGGCCGGTCTCGACCAGGGCGCGCAGCTCGTCGGGGAAGAATTCCTGTTCCGTGCCGGTGGCGATCGGGCTGAGCACCCCGCCGGTGGCGGACAGTTTGATCACATCGGCGCCGCGCTTGATTTCATAGCGCACCGCGCGCCGGCAGTCGGCGACCCCCGAGCAGGTGTTAGGAAGCGGGCCGGGGAACACGCCCTCGCGATAGCCGGTCATGTCGCCATGGCCGCCCAGCGGGGAGATCATGTCGCCGGCCACCAGCAGGCGGGGGCCGGGCAGCTTGCCGGCCTTGATCGCGTTGCGCAGGGCGAAGGCGGCATAGCCCCTCGAGCCGAGGTCGCGAACCGTGGTAAAGCCGGCCGCCAGGGTGCGCCGGGCGTAGACCGCGGCGTCGAAGGCCCGGTCGGCATCATAGAGGGTGACTTCATCGAGTCGGATGTGGGGAGAGATTTCGACGGTGATATGGACATGGCTATCGATCAGCCCGGGCAGGACAAATTTGTCCGACCAGTCGATAATTTGCGGATTTTTGGCGCTGGCGTCTTTGGCGCTGGCATCCGGAGCGCCGGTAATGAAACCCTTGCGCAGGGCGAGGATGCGCTCGTTCTTGATAATGATGCTGGTTTTGCCGCGTGGTCTGCCTCCCGGAACATCAAGCACCCGGCCGGCGTGAATGATCGTCCAGCGGTCGCCCGCCTGCCCCGGGGCAGCAACAGCCAGCAAAATAAATGCTATAGTCGTTAGGGCGGTTGCAAATCTCGCCATGGTTGTTTCTCCGGAGTGTTCCACGTTAAGGTCGAATTAAGGTCCGCCGCACATGATCGCAGCTATAGCATCCATGCGTCATATTGTCGCGGCGCATTTCCCGCCAGTGGTCTTATCCGGGGGAAACCCGCGGTTTCTTTGGTTTCCAATGAAACCTTTCGCCGCGCTGCGATGTGTTTTTGACGCAATCAAATGTCCGTGACTTTTACAGATGTTTCATGTTTTATTTTCGCCTGTCGATTTGATGGCACAATGTCGGTTTGACGGAACAAAAAGGGGGGTACTCCAGAAATGGTGACCCAAACAGATGGTGATGCGCCCGTCTACAACATGCGGGTGGTCCAATATGGTACGGTAGCGACTGTATTCTGGGGCGTCGTCGGATTTACGGTAGGGTTGATAATCGCCCTGCAACTCGCCTTTCCGGCGCTCAATTTCGATCTGCCCTGGACCAATTTTGGCCGCTTGCGGCCGGTGCACACCTCGGCGGTGATCTTCGCTTTTGGTGGCAACGCCCTGATCGCCACCTCGTTTTTTGTGGTCCAGCGCACCTGCCGCGCCGCCCTGTGGGGCGGGCCGGCGGCCTGGTTCGTGTTCTGGGGCTATCAGCTTTTCATCGTGCTGGCAGCGAGCGGCTATGTAATGGGCATTACCCAATCGCGCGAATACGCCGAGCCGGAATGGTATACCGATCTATGGCTGACCCTGGTCTGGGTGGTTTATCTTCTGGTGTTCCTGGGCACCATCATCAGGCGCCGCGAGCCCCATATCTATGTCGCCAACTGGTTTTATCTGGCGTTCATCGTCACCATCGCCATGTTGCATATCATCAACAATCTGGCGGTGCCGGTGTCCTTTACCGGGGCCAAGAGCTACAGCCTGTTTTCCGGGGTTCAGGACGCCCTGATCCAGTGGTGGTACGGCCATAACGCGGTGGGCTTTTTCCTCACCGCCGGTTTTCTGGGGATGATGTATTATTTCATTCCAAAGCGAGCCGGCCAGCCGGTTTATTCCTACCGGCTGTCGATTGTGCATTTCTGGGCGCTCATCTTCCTTTATATCTGGGCCGGGCCGCATCATCTGCATTACACTGCGCTGCCCGACTGGGCGCAGACCCTGGGCATGACCTTTTCGATCATGCTGTGGATGCCGTCATGGGGCGGCATGATCAACGGGCTGATGACCCTGTCGGGGGCCTGGGACAAAATCCGCACCGATCCGGTCATGCGCTTCTTGATCACCTCGGTCGGCTTTTACGGCATGAGCACCTTTGAAGGGCCGATGATGTCGATCAAGGCGGTCAATTCGCTCAGCCATTACACCGACTGGACCATTGGCCATGTGCATTCCGGCGCGCTGGGCTGGGTCGGCATGGTCTCGTTCGGCGCGGTCTATCATCTGACGCCGGTGCTGTGGCGGCGCGAGCGGCTTTATTCGATGAAACTGGTCAACGCCCATTTCTGGACCGCGACCATCGGCATCGTGCTCTATATCACCTCGATGTGGATTTCCGGCATCATGCAGGGCCTGATGTGGCGGGCCTATGACAGCCTGGGCTTTCTGGAATATTCCTTTGTCGAATCTGTTGCCGCGATGCATCCCTATTATGTCATTCGCGCTCTTGGTGGCGGCCTGTTCGTATTTGGCTCGCTGATCATGGCCTATAACATCTGGCGCACCATCAGGGGTGATCTGCGCGCCGAACCATCCATCGACGCCGCCCCGGCGACGGCCTAGGCGAAAGGGAGGAACCGATGTCTCTGCAACAGACACTGGAGCGTAATTCGATCTTCCTGACGATCGCTATTCTGATCGTGGTCGCGATTGGCGGCCTGGTGGAAATCGTGCCGCTGTTCTATCTGGAAAGCACGATCGAAAAGGTGAACGGCATGCGGCCCTATACGCCGCTGGAGCTGGCCGGGCGCAATATTTATATCCGCGAGGGCTGTTATTTGTGTCACAGCCAGATGATCCGCCCGTTCCGCGACGAGGCCGAGCGCTATGGCCACTACAGCCTGGCCGCCGAAAGCATGTATGACCACCCGTTCCAGTGGGGCTCCAAGCGCACCGGGCCGGATTTGGCCCGGGTCGGCAAACGCTATTCGGACGCCTGGCATATCGCTCATTTGAAGGACCCGCGCAGCATCGTGCCGGAATCGGTGATGCCGGGCTATCCGTTCCTGGCCAAAACGCCGCTCGATTACGCGAATATCGCCGAGCACCTGAAGACCAACCGCATCGTCGGCGTGCCCTATAGCGATGAGATGATCGCCAACGCCAAGGCCGATGTCGAGACCCAGGTCAATCCGGACGCCGACGGGGTGGATGCTTTTATGGCTCGCTATCCCAAGGCGCAGGTGCGCGACTTTGACGGCAATCCGGAGATGATTTCCGAGCTTGACGCGCTGATTGCCTATTTGCAGATGCTGGGCACCCTGGTCGATTTCACCACCTATCGCGATGACGCGGATTATCGCTAGGAGCGGGCCATGGAGTATGTCGAAATCCAGAGACTTGCCGGCATAATCGGGCTGCTGTTGTTCTTTGGGATATTTATCGGGGTCCTCATCTATGTTTTGTGGCCGGCCAACCGGCGCAAATTCGAGGATGGGGCGCAAATCCCTTTGAGAGAGGATTGAGCCGTGTCGAACAAAGTTCACAATGATGCGAAACCCGACCAGACCACCACCGGGCACGAGTGGGATGGCATCAAGGAATATAATACGCCACTGCCGCGCTGGTGGGTGTGGACCTTTCTGGCCTGTATCATCTGGGCGTTTGGCTATTATTTCTTCATGCCGTCCTGGCCGGGGATCAATGGCTATTTGCGGGGTAGCCTGAACTGGTCGGCGCGCAAGCAACTGAACGAGGAAATGGCCGCCGCACGCGCCGCCAATGCCGGAATCATCGCCAAAATCACCGCCAGCGATCTGGAGACTATCCGCAAGGATCCGGCGCTGCTTGAATTTGCCATGGCCGGCGGCAAATCGGCTTTTGGCCTTTATTGCGCCCAGTGTCATGGCTCTGGCGCGCAAGGGGCGCCAGGCTTTCCCAATCTCAATGATGATGACTGGCTGTGGGGCGGCACCCTGGAGGATATTGCGACTACCATCAGGTATGGCATCCGCTCGGGCCATGACGAGGCCCGCGACAACGAGATGCCGGCTTTTATCGCCGATGAAATCCTGACCCCGGAACAGGCCGCCACGGTGGCCGATTATGTGGTCGCCATTGCTTCCGGTCGCAAGGGGAGCGCCGAGGGAGCCGCGATCTTCGAGGAAAACTGCACCGCCTGCCATGGCGAGGGCGGGGTGGGCGACCGGTCGCTGGGCGGGCCGCGGCTTAATGACGCGATCTGGCTTTATGGCGGCACCCGCAAGGATGTTCTGGCCCAGCTCACCAGGCCCCGACATGGCGTCATGCCGGCCTGGGTGAACAAGCTCGATCCGGCGACCATCAAGGAGCTGGCCGTATATGTGCATTCGCTGGGCGGGGGGCAGTAACGCGGTTATCCTGGGGGGGGGGGTTTTATAACCATGGAAAATCAATGGACAAGTCAACTCGGTTACCGGATGACCATAACCTGGCATCGCGTGATCTGGCGTCGCATGTTTTGGCGGGAGAGCGGGTCGAGGCGGTAAACTGGTCGCAGAACCGCTCGCTTTTCGCCGAACGAGTCAAAATATTCCCCAAACGGGTCAAGGGCACCTATCGGACCATTAAATGGTGGTTCATGGCGGTGTTGCTGGGGATTTATTATTTCGCGCCGTGGATCCGCTGGGATCGCGGCCCCAACGCCCCGGATCAGGCGATTTTGATCGATCTGCCGGCGCGCCGGTTCTATTTCTTCAACATCGAGATCTGGCCGCAGGAGGTCTATTACCTGACCGGCCTTTTGATTCTGGCGGCGGTTGGCCTGTTTGCGGCGACCAGTTTGTTCGGCCGGGTATGGTGCGCCTGGGGCTGTCCGCAAACCGTCTGGACCGATCTTTACATGCTGGTCGAGCGCTGGATCGAAGGCGATCGCAACGCCCGCATTCGCCTCGACAAGGGGCCCTGGACGCTGGGCAAGATTTTCAAGCGTGTGGCCAAGCATGCGATCTGGATTGTGATCGCCATGCTGACCGGCGGCGCATGGATTTTTTATTTTGCCGATGCGCCGACCCTGGGCCATCAATTGCTGGCGCTAAATGCTCCGCCAGCGGCCTGGATCACCATCGCCTTTCTGACCGGCACCACCTATCTGATGGCCGGTTTCGCGCGCGAGCAGGTGTGCACCTATATGTGTCCCTATGCCCGTTTCCAGTCGGTGATGCTCGATGAGGAATCCTATATCGTCACCTATCGGGGCGATCGCGGCGAGCCGCGCGGCCCGCACAAGCGGGGCACAAGCTGGGAGGGCCGCGGTCATTGCGTCGACTGCAACGCCTGTGTCGCGGTCTGTCCGACCGGGATCGACATCCGCAATGGCCAGCAGATCGAATGTATCAACTGCGGCCTGTGCATTGATGCGTGCAATATCATCATGGACCGCCTCGATCTGCCGCGCGGGCTGATCGCTCATGATACGCTGGCCAATATCAGCCGGCGCGCCAAACGCCGCCCGATGGCGCTGCATCTGGTGCGGCCGCGCACTTTTGTCTATATCGGGATTCTGGCGCTGGTCGCCGGCATCATGGCCTATGCGCTGGCCACCCGCTCGGTGCTGGACATCAATGTGCTGAGCGACCGCAACCCGCTCTATGTGGTATTGTCGAACGGGGATATTCGCAATGGCTATACCTTCAAGATCATCAACAAGCTGCACGAACAGCGTGAATTCAAGCTGTCGGTTAATGGGATCAAGGGTGCCAAGCTGTCGGTCGTCGGCCTTGATCTGGCGCCGGGCGATACCCCGCGGTTCCGTGTCGGGCCGGACAAGCTCGCCAGTTTCCGGGTGTTTGTCGAGGCGCCGCGCGCCAGTCTGACCGGTGTCTCCACCGCCTTCACCTTTGTTCTTACCGATACCGCCAGCGGCGCCCAGGCGCGCTATTCCGCAATCTATCGCGGGCCGGGACTAAACAGGTAGCCCCATGAAACTGACAGGAAAATCGGTATTCTGGGGTTTTGTGGCGGCCTTCGCGGTGGTGTTTGCGGCCAATGGCGCGCTGACCTATTTCGCGCTGGAAAGCTGGACCGGTCTGGATAGCCCGGACTATTACGAAAAGGGGCGGACCTATAACGCCACCCTGGCTGCCGAGCAGCGTCAGGAGGCTCTGGGCTGGCAGGTCGGCGTGGCGATGGAGCGCCGCTCGGCGCAAGAAGTCCGGCTGGTGGTCGCCTTCCATGATGCGCAGGGCGCGCCGCTCGACGGCTTGCAGGTCTCCGCCCGTCTGGTGCGTCCCACCATTGAGGGCCATGATGTTTCCGTGCTGCTCGTCCCGGCGGGGGCGGGGCGCTATGAGGGGGTGGCGAAAACCCCGCTCGATGGCCAGTGGGATGTGCGGGTGCTGGGCAAAGGCGATGCCGGTTCCTACCGGATTACCCGGCGGGTTGTCCTGTGACCGCCAATGTCATCCCGGGCTGTTGCGCCCCCGGCGCGCTGGTTGACCCATCAGCGCCCGATCTGGGGGCGGCGCGCAACTGGGATGACAGCGCCATCGCCGCCGACCCGGCGGCCTATGTCCGGCGCGGCGAGGATGATGTGGCCCGGCTGCACATGATGGTCGAGGGCATTCACTGCCCGGCCTGCGCCCATACCATCGAATCGGCGCTAAAAAGCGAGGCCGGGGTGCTCGACGCCCGGGTCAATATGACCACCCGCCGACTGGTCATGAGTTGGCGCGAGGGGCGCGCCGATCCGGTGGCGCTGATGCGCAAGCTGGGCGGGCTGGGCTATCGTCTGGTGCCCTATGATCCGGCGCGGCTGGCGGCCGGAGATGCGCGCGAGGACAATGAATTGCTGCGCGCCATGGCGGTGGCCGGTTTTGCCGCCGCCAATATCATGTTGCTGTCGGTGGCGGTGTGGGCGGGGGCCTTTGAAGGCATGGGGCCGGCGACCCGCGGCCTGTTTTACTGGATTTCGGCGCTGATCGCCCTGCCCGCCGTGGCCTATGCCGGGCGGCCGTTCTTTCGTTCGGCGCTGGGCGCGCTTACCGCCGGCCGGCTGGACATGGATGTGCCGATCTCGCTGGCGGTGCTGCTGGCGGTCGCCATGAGCCTGGTCGAGACCGCGCGCGGCGGCGAACATGCCTATTTCGACGCTGCGGTGGCGCTGCTGTTTTTCCTGTTGGTCGGGCGCTATCTCGATCGTCGGGCGCGGGCCCGGGCGCGCTCGGCGGCGGAACATCTGCTGGGGCTGATGGCCCTAGCCGCCACGGTGATCGATGAGGATGGCCGGCGCCGCTCAGTGCCCACCGATCAGGTGACTGGCGGCATGGTGCTGGCGGTGGCGGCCGGCGAACGGCTGGCGGCCGATGGCGAGATTATCGCCGGGCGCTCCGATCTCGATTGCAGCCTGGTCACCGGCGAGGCGACACCGGAGGCGGCGCAGCCGGGCCAAAAGGTGTTTGCCGGCACGCTCAATCTGACCGGGCCGTTGCAGGTGCGGGTAACGGCGGCCGGCGAGGGCACGCTGCTGGCCGAGATCGTGCGCCTCATGGAAGCGGCCGAGCAGGGCCGGGCGCGCTATGTCCGGCTGGCCGACCGGCTGGCGCGGATTTACGCCCCGGCGGTGCACGCGCTGGCCGCACTGACCTTTGTCGGCTGGTGGCTGGTGGGCGGGCTGGATTGGCAGGCGGCTTTGCTGATCGCGGTCGCGGTGCTGATCATCACCTGCCCCTGCGCGCTCGGGCTGGCGGTGCCGGCGGTTCAGGTGGTGGCCGGCGGGCGCTTGTTGCGCCGCGGCGTGCTGCTCAAGTCGCCCGACGGGCTCGAACGTCTGGCCGCGGTCGAGCGAGTGGTGTTCGACAAAACCGGCACCCTCACCCTGGGCTGTCCCCGGCTGGTCGAGGAGGGGTATAGCCGCGGGGATTTGCGCCTTGCCGCCTCGCTGGCGGTGGTCAGCCGCCATCCGCTGGCCCGCGCGCTGTGCCGGCTGGCGCCCGATGTCCCGGCCGCCGACGGGGTGCGCGAATTTCCCGGCCAGGGACTGATGGTGGGCGAGATGCGGCTGGGCAGTGCGCGCTGGTGCGGCGTTGAAGATGCGCCGGCGCCTGACGGGCCCGAGCTGTGGCTGACCCGCCCGGGCCATGCGCCGGTGCGCTTTTGCTTTGTCGATCAGGCGCGCGATGACGCCGGCGCGGTAATCGCCGGATTGCGCCGGCGCGGGCTGACGGTCGAGTTGATGTCGGGCGACCGCGCGCCGACGGTGGTGCGGCTGGCCGGCGAGTTGGAAATTGAGCGCTGGCGCGCCGAATGCAGCCCGCTGGACAAGGCCGCTCATCTGACCGCCCTGCAGGACGCCGGCGTTCGGGTGCTGATGGTGGGCGATGGCCTGAATGACGCGCCGGCGCTGGCGGCGGCCAGCGCTTCGGCCTCGCCGGCGACGGCGGCTGATATCAGTCAGACGGCGGCCGATGTGGTGTTTCAGGGCGCGCGGCTGGCTCCCCTGCTCGAGGCGCTGGACGTGGCGCGCAAGGCCGACCGACTGGTCAAGCAGAATTTCACGCTAGCGCTGGCCTATAATGCCCTGGCGGTGCCGCTGGCCATGGCCGGGCTGGTCACCCCGCTGTTCGCCGCGCTGGCGATGTCGGCCTCGTCGCTGGTGGTGATCGCCAATTCTTTGCGTTTGCGCGGTGGGCGTTTGCGAGGGGGCGCATGACTGTCTTGCTGTTGCTCATTCCGGTGGCGCTGGGCCTGGGTTTTCTCGGGCTGTGCGCTTTTTTGTGGTCGGTTCGCTCGGGCCAATATGATGATCTCGACGGCGCCGCGGCGCGCATCCTGTTCGATGATGATGATGCCGCAAGCGCCGATAGCAAAGACCATAAAAATATTCAGCCATAAGTAGACTGCGACATTCCGTCGCATTACAATGCCGACAAGAGCAAATTAGTTTCACTTGTAATTTATCGTACCTAAATCCTTAATTTTGCTGCGGACAAAAGGAGTGACACTGGTTATGAAAAACGCACTGACAAAAATGACGCGCGGCGGTCTTCTTGCGGCGGTTGTGGCGGGCATGGCGCTGCTTCCGGGGGCAGCTCTGGCCAAGCAGGCTGGTGACTGGCTGATCCGGGCGCGCGGTATTGCAGTGGTTCCCGATGAAAGCTCCAAGATCACCCCGATTGGCGGCAAGGCGCAGGTTGACACTGCGATCATGCCGGAGCTGGATTTCAGTTATTTCTTTACCGACAATATCGCCGCCGAGCTGATTCTGGCGACCACCAACCATGATGTGAAAGCCGTCGGCACCTCGATCGGCGATGTGCCGCTGGGCGATGTGTGGCTGCTGCCGCCAACCCTGACCCTGCAATATCACTTCATGCCCAAGCAGATGGTCAGCCCCTATATCGGTGCTGGGGTCAATCTGACCCTGTTTTACAGCGCCAACAAGGGCCCGGTGGTCGCCGACATCAGCTATGACACCGCTGTCGGCGTGGCGTTGCAGGCCGGGGTTGACATCAAGGTCGGCGAGCGCACATCGCTCAATCTCGATCTCAAAAAGATCTTCCTCAATACCGATGTCACCATTGATGCCGGGGCGCTGGGCATGGTTGACGCCAAGGTTGATATTGATCCGTGGATTTTTGGCATCGGCGTCGGCATGACCTTTTAGCTCCCTGGTGGCCTGAGCAGGGCCAGCACCTGGTCGCTGGCATCATCCCGGGCGGCGATGCGGCGCCAGGCCAGCGGGCCGGTCCCGGTCTTTAGCTGGCGGGCCAGCACCGCCAGGTCGGCATCCGAGACATCGCCGCGCCGGGCGCGGATGCGCTCGGCCAGCACTTCTGGCGGCGCCTTGAGCCAGAGGCCGCTAAAGGTGACGGCGCAGGTCTGCGCCACTGTCTCGAGGCGGGCGCGGGCGGCCGGCTGGGTAAAGGTGGCGTCCGCAATCACGGTTTGGCCGGCGGCCAGTGCGCGTCGCGCGTCATGCTCCAGCCGGCGATAGACCCGCTCGGAGACTTCGGGCGCATAGGCCGCCGGCTCGAGCCGGGCCTCCGGGGCCACGCCATAAAGCCGCTTGCGGATCACATCCGAGGACAGCACCACCGCGCCGGCGCCCGGCGCAACCCGGGTGGCGATCGTCCGCGCGACAGTTGATTTGCCGCTGCCCGACAGGCCGCCGATGGCGATCAGTCGCGCCGGCGCGTGGGCCAGCAGGCGGCCGGCCAGGGCGAGATAGGCGCGGGCCTTGGGCTTATCGTCCTCCAGCGCGCCGACCATGGCGCGCACCAGCGCCCGGCCCGACAGGCACAAGGGCATCAGTGCTAGCCCACTGTAATCGCGGGTCAGGCTCATATAGCGGTTCATCACCCGGTTGGCGAGATCGGCCAGATCGCGGCGCAACAGGTCCATCACCAGAAAGGCCAGATCATATATCAGATCGATACAGGCCAGATCGTCGCTGAACTCGATACAGTCGAACGGCACCGGCGCATCGTCGATCAGGCAGATATTGGCAAGATGCAGATCGCCATGGCAGTGGCGCACGAAACCATGGCGCCGCCGGGCGTCCAGCCGCGGGGCGAGGGCCTCCAGCCGGGCCAGGAAATCGCTTTGCAGGGACGCCATTGTGTCTTTGAACAGCGTGCCGGAGGTGCGCTCGAGGCTGCCAAACACGGCTTTGAAGGTCTGGCGCATGGCCGGCGCGCCGCCTTTGTCACGCCGGATTTGCGCGGCCTGGTGAAAGCGGGCGACGGCATCGCCCAGGTGGTCGATGATCGCCGGGCTCAGCCGTCCGGCACGGGCGATGTCATCGAGCAGGGCATTATCGGCAAAGCGGCGCATCACCACCAGCCAGTCCACCGCCGGCCCGGCGCCATCGATGGCCAGCCCCGCACGGCTGCGGGTGACCGGCACGCAGCCCAGATAGAGTTGCGGCGCGGTGCGGCGGTTAAGGACCACCTCGGCCTTGCAGGCGGCCCGGCGCGCCGCCAGGGAAGAAAAATCGACAAAATCGTAAGTAACGGCGCGCTTGAGCTTGTAGGCGCGCTCTCCGACCAGGAAAATATGGGAAATATGGGTATCGATGCGCTTGACCGGCAGGCCGCCATGGCTGGCCGGGTCGTTCAAAAAGCGAATGACGGCCTGTTGCCCATCAGGGGGTATCATCGGCGGCGGTGGTGGTGGTGGTGAACAGATTGAGGGTCAGCGCGCCGACCCCGAACAAGGTGGCCAGCATCAAGGCGGCATGGCCCAGCGGCGAGGTTTGGGCCAGCGCCGTAAACAGCAGCAAAAAGCCGGTGAACACCGCCAGCAGGCGGGCCAGATCATGGCGGTTTTCCGGCCACAGGCGGTCGGCCACCATCTGGCTCAGGGCCAGGCAGGTCACCGCCAGTCCCCAGGGCAGCAGCGCGCCAAAAGCGAGAAAACCGAAAATGGTGATCGGCAGGCCGATAATCGTGATGGCAAGAAAAATCAGCAGGCTGGGAATGACAATTACCGCCGCCACCCCGGCGAACAGACTGGCCGCGGCGCGGCTGGTAAGCTGCCGGTTGACCCGGGCGACAAAGCCCGGCGCCAGCCAGGCCGGCAGGGCGCCAAACAGAAATTGCGCGACAAAGGCGGCCAGAGCGAACGGCAGGGCGGCCAGTCGCCACAGGGCGAATATGCCCAGCGGCCAGAACGGCATGAGGGAAAAGAAACTGTCATCCACCCCCATTTCCATCTCCCGGTCTCCTTCTGGCTGGCTGTCCTTGAAATCGAAAACCTGGCTCCAGCCGCCATCGATTTCCGCCTGTGGCGAGACCTCGGGCCGGCCGGAGCCACGATAGCGCAGGGCGCCGCCGATCCGCGCCCCGGGGTCCACCCGCAACCAGCTGGCGTTGACCTCGACATCGCCGGCGATTACCCCGCGCAGCACCACATGGCTGGCGTCGATAACAACATTGCCGTGGATCGCCCCGGCGACCTCGGCCAGGCCCCCCGACAGGGCGAGGTTGCCGATGATCTCGCCAAGCACGATGGCATCGCCGGCCTTGATCCGGGCATTGCCCTCGATGCGGCCCTTCTCGCCCAGCCGCACCCGGCCGCCGATCAACTCGGCGTCGCCGCGCACCCGGGTGTCGAGCGCAATCAGGCCGCCCAATGCGCGCAGTCCGCCGCTTATCGGCCGGGTGAAATCCAGCGAGCCGCCGGCCTCGACATCACCCTTGCCGGGAAACAGCCAGCCGAGCAGGCCGTGGTTTTGACCTTCCTGACTTTGGCCTTCCTGACTTTGGCCTTCCTGACTTTGGCCTTCCTGGGCGCTGGCCGCGCCCGTGATCAGGAGCAGCGCCGCGCACAAGCCGGAAAACAGCGTCTGGCGGATGAGCGCCCGGCGGATCACTCTAATGGCTCATCAGGACCGGAATATCGCCCTTTTCAAGCATGAACCGGGTCACCCCGCCGAGGATCATTTCGCGCCAGCGGCTGTGAGTATAGGCGCCCATGATCACCAGTCCCGCGTCCAGCTCATGGGATTTGTCGAGCAAAAGCTGGCCGGTAGGATCGCCGATTTTCTCTAGCGTCAGCCCTTCGGAATCGATCTGGTGCCAGGCGAGATAGCGGCGCAACTGCTTGACCGAGGGGGTGCCAACCGGGGTCTTGCCGGCCGACAGCACCACCACCCGCTTGGCCTGGGCGAGAAAGGGCAGGGCGAAGGCCACCGCCCGGGAAGATTCCATGCTGCCGTTCCAGGTGATCACCGCGGTGCCGCCGGTGATCGCCGGCGGATTGGCGGCGGGGGCGACCAGAATCGGCCGGCCCGAGACAAACAGCAGGCTTTCCAGAATACTGAACACCGCGTCCTCGTCGTCGTCCTCGGCGCGATCGACCACGGTCAGGTCGGCCAGCCGCCCGTAGCAGGCGATAACATCGGTCTCGGCGCCCATTTCCTCGGTCCAGCGCGCGCTTGCGCCCGCCGACCCGGCAGGGGTCTCGCACAGCGGAACCTCGGCTGCCTGGCGGATCGCCTCGAAGCTCTCGCGGGCTTTACTGGCGCTCTCCAGCACATCACGTTCGGCTGCTTCGCATAATTGCTGGATCACGTCGGCGGTCATGCCTTCGCCGATATAGGGGATCGCGGCGCGCGGATCGGGGCGGACATGAAGCCCTGTGACATGAGCGCCAAACAGCTTGGCGAGGGACAAGGCGCATTGTGTGGCGACCGCACTGCGAGTGCCGCCAGCCATGGGCACGAGAATGGTCTTGATGCTCATCGGGGTTGCCTCCTGATTCTCAATTGCCGACACGGGACATTTCATCCTACCATGAGACCTTTGGCAAGGGGCGATTTGTCTCACAGATTCAGGTGGGTATGAATTGGCGGAACACAAGGTGCGCACGGATAATTGTGCAAAAGATGCGTCTGTTCATTTGTGGTTTAGGTTGATGCGCTTATGATGGACGCATGCGTATTCTCGGCATAGCTCTTGTTCTGGCGGCGTTGGTCTTCTCACCGGCGCAGGCCTATAATGAACAGGACCAGGCGCGCAAGGCGGTGCGCGCCGGCGAGATCAAATCCCTGTCGGAAATCCGCCGCCAGGTGCGGCGCAATTTTGACGGCCGAATTGTCGATGTCGAGCTTAAGGGCAAGAAGAAGGGCCGGCCGCGGTTTTACGATGTCAAGCTGCTGTCGCCCCGGGGCCATGTGCTGACCATTCGCATGGACGCCAAGAGCGCGCGCATCCTGCGGGTCAGGGGGAAGCGCTGATGCGGCTGCTGGTGGTCGAGGACGAGCCCGATCTGGCGCGCCAACTGGCCGCGACCCTGCGCGGCGAAGGCTATGCGGTCGATGTCGCGGGCGATGGCGAGGAAGGCGAGTTCCTCGGCATGGAGGAGACCTATGACGCGGTGGTGCTCGACCTTGGCCTGCCGGTCAAGGACGGGCTGAGCGTGCTGGCGAGCTGGCGCGCCGCCGGGCGGCTGATGCCGGTTCTGATCCTGACCGCGCGCGGCCAGTGGAGCGAAAAGGTCGCCGGATTTGACGCCGGCGCTGACGATTATGTCGCCAAGCCGTTCCAGATGGAGGAAATCCTCGCCCGGCTGCGCGCCCTGATCCGGCGCGCCGCCGGCCACGCCACGCCGCGCCTGCGCTGCGGCGCGGTCGAGCTCGACACCCGCACCGCCCAGGTGCATGTTTCAGGCGCCCCGGTCAAGCTGACCGGCCATGAATATAAATTGCTCGCCTATCTGATGCATCACCCCGGCAAGGTGGTCTCGCGCACCGAGCTGACCGAACACCTCTATGATCAGGACTTCGATCGCGATTCCAATATCATCGAGGTGTTCATCGGACGGTTGCGCCGCAAGCTCGGCGTGGACATCATCAAAACGGTGCGCGGCCTCGGCTACCGTCTGGAGCCGCCGGATGAAACCGGTTAGATCGCTTACCCTCCGCCTGGTGCTGAGCGCCGGGGTGTGGATCGCGGTGGCGGTGGTGGCCGGCGGCGCATTGCTCTCGGTGCTGTTTCGCAATTCGGTGGAGCGCGGCTTCGACGCCCGCCTGTCGGTGTTGCTCGAAAGCCTGATCGCGGCCACCGAAGTAAACAAAGGCGGCAATCTGACAGTTATCCGTCCGCTGGTCGAGCCGCGTTTTCGCCAGCCCTATTCAGGATGGTACTGGCAGATTACGCCGCCCGCCGGTGACCCCTTGCGCTCGCGTTCGCTGTGGGACGAGGAGTTGCCGGTCGATCTGTCGATCTCGGCGCAGGATGAGCGGCGCTATGCCGCGCGTGGCCCCGAGCGCCAGAAGCTGCGGGTGGTCGAACGCGACATCACCCTGCCCGGCGTGCCGGGGCGCTATCGTTTCAGTCTCGCCGGAGAATCGCGTGAAATCGCGCGTGAGGTCGCCGCCTTCAACCGCGCGCTGGTCTGGTCGCTGGGGGCGCTGGGCGCCGGCCTGCTGGCGGCGCTGGTCATTCAGGTGCAATATGGCCTGCGGCCGCTGCGCCGGATCCGCATCGCGCTGTCGCGGGTGCGCTCGGGCGAGGCGCGCCGGCTCGATGGCTCATTTCCTTCTGAAATCGAGCCCCTGGTCGACGAGTTAAATGCCCTGCTCACCCACAATGAACAAGTGGTCGAGCGCGCGCGCACCCATGTCGGCAATCTCGCCCATGCGCTCAAGACGCCGCTGGCGGTGCTCGCCAATGAGGCCCGGTCGGTTAATGAGGGTCAGGCCGCCAATGAAGGTCGAGCCGACGAGACCGGGCTGGCCCAGGTGGTCGCCCGTCAGGTCGCCGCCATGCGCCGCCATGTCGATCATTATCTTACCCGGGCGCGCACCGCGGCGGCCGGCGGGGTGATTGGCGCGCGCACCTCGGTCGCCGGAGCGGCCGGCGATCTCAAGCGCACTCTCGAGCGCATTCATGCCGAGCGCGATTTGGATATCCGGCTTCAGGCGGCGCCGGCGTTGTTTTTTCGCGGCGAGCATCAGGATTTTGACGAGATGCTGGGCAATCTGATGGATAATGCCTGCAAATGGGCGGCCCGCAAGGTGCAGGTTTCCTGTACCCGCAGGGACGGCCGGCTGGTCATTCATGTCGATGACGACGGCCCGGGCATCTCGCAGGAGGAAATAGACGAGGTGTTCGGCCGCGGCCGGCGTATTGACGAGGCGGTGCCGGGCTCGGGGCTGGGGCTGTCGATCGTTCGCGATATCGCCGAGCTTTACGGCGGCTCTGTCCACCTGTCGCGCGCGCCTCTGGGCGGGTTGCGCGCGACGCTGATCTTGCCGGCTGCCGAATCCTGACCCATGTTCAGGCTAGGTTCAGTTTACCGACGATAAACTGGGCCAGAATCAAGGCCCCGAGTGTAGCAAAGCCCCAAGTGTTTCGAGTGGAGCGTGATAATGAAGAAAATACTGGTTGTTTTACTTGCCGCGGGTCTGCTGGCCGGCTGTCAGAATGACAAGCAGACCATGGGCACCCTGCTGGGCGGCGCTGCCGGCGCCTGGGCCGGGTCGACCATCGGCCATGGCGGCGGGCGGGTAGTCGCCACCGCGATCGGCACCCTGATTGGCGCCGGTATCGGCTCGTCGATCGGCAAGTCGCTCGACCGCACCGACCGCCTTGCCTTGGCCCAGGCCAACCAGGAAGCGTTCGAGAACGGCCGTTCGGGCACGGCCTCAACCTGGAACAATCCGGACAGCGGCAATTACGGCTCGGTCACCCCGCAGCCGGCATACAAGAACACCCAGGGTCAATATTGCCGCGAGTTCACCCAGACCATCGTGGTCGGCGGCGAGGAGCATGAAGGCTATGGCACCGCCTGCCGCCAGCCGGACGGATCCTGGAAAATCGTGAGTAACTGATCGGCTTTCACAGCCCCCGGCGGTCATGGCGCGCTTCCCAGCCACCCCACTATGGGAAGCCCGAGACGCCATGACCGCCAACCCCGTAAATTCCCTTAATGTCTCAGGCGCGTCGCCAGGCGGCGCGGGCCAGGCTGGCCCAGCCGAGCAGGAAGGCGGCGCCGCCAAGCGGGGCGAGCGGTGCAACGGCGTGCCAGCCGGTCAGGGCGATGGCATAAAGCGCACCGCAAAACAGCACCATCCCGGTGGCAAAGGCCCAGGCTGCAACCACCAGTGCGGGCTGATGGACGGTGGTCTTGTTCATGGCCAGTGCAACCCCCATCAGGGCAAGGGAATGCCACATCTGATAGCGCACCGCGGTCTCGAAAAGCGCCATCTCATGCGCCGGCAGGGCGGCCTGCAACAGGTGAGCGCCAAAAGCGCCCAGCCCCACCGCGCTGAACCCGCCGAGCGCGGCGACAATCAGCCAGCGCCTCATGGTTCACCGCCCCGGTTTTCGCCGTTCTGGCAGGCGGCTTGCGTCTTGTCGGTGACAAAGCGGCCGTCCCGGGCCCGGTAATAGATGACCTGGGCCACCCGGTGGTGGCGGGAGAAGGCGGTATATTGGGCGCAGCCGTTGCGGTCGCGGCCGATCGGCGTCATATAATAGTCCTCGTCGATCTTGATCGACCCGGCGGGTGGGGCGACGCAGGCTGTCACCATGAGAGCGACAAGACAGACGGCGATGACGGCCCAAGGGTGCACAGCAGGGGGTCCAGAAAAAATGGTGCCGGCGCACGGACTTGAACCGCGGACCTGAGGTTTACAAAACCCCTGCTCTACCAACTGAGCTACACC
>Ga0114931_10000486_pt1 | contig 48254 bp, 44 predicted proteins | sample 2SBtaG_FD_89579 | JGI IMG/M metagenome (GOLD analysis project Ga0114931, IMG submission 89579) | Deep subsurface microbial communities from Kolumbo volcano to uncover new lineages of life (NeLLi) - 2SBTROV14_V59a metaG | ecosystem: Environmental > Aquatic > Marine > Volcanic | place: Kolumbo... | reverse complement strand
ATCCAACCACGCTAAGCTTATTCATGGGTGCCGTCCTCTCTGTTTTAGTTGAAAGTCACATCTCAACTATGGCACTTTGATGCCGGTTAAGGGAGGGCGGTGTCCATACCATCTGATTAATTCTGGGCCGGAGCATTTCAGCCGCTAGACGCCGGTTCATGAATTAATCAGAGCTTCTTTAATATACCTGCTCAGCGGGAAAAAGGCCTGATCGTTGTTTTGATGATATTCTGAATCCTATGCATGTCACCATTCGTCAACTCAAGGTTTTTCAATCTGTTGCCCGTTATCTGAGTTATTCCCGGGCAGCCGAGGCACTTTTTTTGAGTCAACCGGCCGTCTCGATGCAGATCAAGCAACTCGAAGAGAATTGTGGTCTGCCATTATTTGAACAAATCGGTAAAAAGATCTTTCTGACCGATGCCGGCAAAGAATTCGCGCACTATTGCCGGATCATCAATGATCAGCTGGATGAAATGGACTCCGTCTTCGAAGAACTTCGGGGCGTTGAACGCGGCCACCTGAGCTTGACAGTAGCCAGTACGGCCAATCCTTTCTGTACCCGGCTGCTGGCTATTTTCGGACAGCGGGTCCCGCACCTGACGGTCAGTCTTGATGTGACCAATCGTCAGGGGCTGTTACGACAACTCGACCTCAATGAAACTGATCTCGTCATCATGGGGCAACCCCCGCAGGGGATGGATGTTGAGGCCGAGGCCTTTATGGATAATCCCCTGGTTGTGATTGCCCCCCCGGAGCATCACCTGAGTGGTCAGGCCGCTATTCCACTGCAGGCACTGGAAGCAGCGCCCTTCGTGGTTCGGGAGAAGAGCTCAGGAACGCGTATTGCCATGGAACGCTTCTTCGAAAAGGCGGGCATCCGCTTGAATGCCGGTATTGAGATGCGTAGTAATGAGGCCTTACAACAGGCCGTCCAGGCCGGGCTCGGACTCGGCATCGTTTCCCACCATACCCTGGAACTCGAGCTGGAAACCCATCGCCTGGTCGTTCTTGATGTGGATCAGTTCCCGATCATGCGGCAGTGGTATCTCGTGCATCGTCGGGGAAAACGACTCTCACCCATCGCGCGTGGCTTCCGTGAATTTATCCTCAACGAGGCCACCAGCCTGTGGAAGTTGCCGGTTTGATGACATGAATGCGGCTTGTGAGAGGGGGCGGAACTATTGCGGTTTTTTGAGCTGGACTGGACAGCTAAGTGCCACCTAGGTTGCAGATATCTCCATGGTCGCTTGCTAGTCTGCTGCTATTGATGCTATGCGGTGGAAGCGGAATATGTAGTGAGATATTCCCCAGGGAGTTTGCCATGGATAAATACGACGAGCCAGCTTACTGCAGTTCCAGGTTTGCTGTTTCCTGTGTCACGCTGTTATCGTCAGCATGGCCGTTTTTTGTATTAGTGCTAATTCTCTTTGCAAATAACGTGCAGGCTGGCTCTCATGTGATTGATGATGCGCAGTATAAGTACCAGAGCAATGAGGAATGCGGGCTATGTCATCAAGAGTATCTGGAGGACTACGAGCGCTCAATGATGGGCAGGACGCCTTTCGACAAGGTGTTTCAGCAATTCTATTTTGCCCGTAATGCCCATGATAAACCCGACGGGATCGGCTATAAGGCCGTTGAAGCCGACAAACCTGGCGATTGTGCTAATTGTCACACCCCTGATGTTGTATTGAATGAAGGGAAGGAGGTAGATTTACAAACGGCGATCGAGAAAGGCAGCAAGGGGATTTCCTGCGATTTTTGTCATACTGTCGCCGATGTGCAGGTTCTCTACGACAGGAAAACGGGGCGTTATGACACCGACATTAACCGTTTGCTTAGCCGCGCGCGTGGCAAGGTGAAACGCGGCGGACTCAGGTATAGCCTCTCTCCAGTCCATAAAACCGTCTATTCGCCTATACATACGCGTTCAGAATTCTGTGCGATGTGTCATCTTAACCAGGAACACCTGTTGTCCTTGACGACTTATGATGACTGGAAGCGAGCCTATGACAAAGGCCTGATCAAAAAACAGTGCCAGGATTGCCACATGCCGGTATTAGGGGGGGACAGACCGATTGCAATCGGCGGTCCGGTCCGGTCTGCCGCCAAGATTCACCGTCATTTTTTCCATGGTGGGCGTAATGCCGAGCAGGTAAAACGGGCAGCCAAATTACGGCTTGTCGCACAACGCCGCGATGGTCAACTGGTGGTCAAGGCACGGGTGACCAATAGTGGTTCCGGTCACAAGTTTCCCGGTGGTGCCACATTACGTAATGTCATTTTACTGGTTGAAGCCACCGATGCTCATGGAAAACCGCTTTCCTTTCAGGGTGATCCGCAGGAATTGTTGCCATCACTGGCAGGCGAGGGAAAAGGGGTTACAGATTATGCCGGGCGACCGGGACTAATGTTTGCGCGTCCCTTTGTGAGTCGTGATGGCAAGCTCCCTGTCGGTGGTTTTAACGCGGATCATGTGCTGTTTGATACCCGCATCGGCCCACGTGATAGTGTCGAGCATATTTTTCATTTTTCCGGCTTGCGCGGGGAGGCTCGTGTCAGGGCACGTTTGATCTATCGGTGGGTCTATAAACCGCTGGCAGATATAAAGGGATGGAAACTGCAGGATATTGTGATTGCCGAGCGGCAACTGAGACTGAAAGCGCGTGTCCGGCATGAATGAGCAGATAGCATTCTCTCCCCGTCTTGCTGCCATCCTTGATACAGCATCGGTTGCTGATGTAGCGGAGATGGCTTGAGTCCCAATCACAACACAGGAGATGAACCATGAGCATTGCAGATGAACTTCAGGCTACCATCGAGCAGATGGTACAAGGAGGCAAGGGCATACTCGCTGCTGATGAGAGTGAGCCTACGATCGCCAAGCGCTTTGCAGCAATCAATGTTGAGTCTACTGAAGAGCAGCGCCGCGCCTACCGTGCCCTGTTGTTTGCTACGCCCGGTATTGAAGAGTACATCAGCGGAGTGATTGAGTTCGAGGAGACCCTTGGTCAGCGCAGCGATGACGGGGTGCCATTGCCTGAGGTGCTGGCACGGCGCGGTATCGTTCCCGGTATCAAGGTGGACAAAGGCAAGGGACCGCTGGCACTGTCGCCCGGCGATCTGATTACCTACGGCCTGGATGGCCTGGCAGAGCGCCTGCAGCACTACAAACAACAGGGTGCACGTTTTGCCAAATGGCGGGAAGTCTATGAGATAGGAGAACATCATCCCTCGGCCCTGGGTATTAGCGCGAATGCCGAGATGCTGGCTCGCTACGCAGCGGTCTGTCAGGCACAGGGTATTGTACCCATCGTCGAGCCTGAAGTGCTGATCGACGGCGATCACAGCATGGCGCGCTGTGCCGAGGTGACTGAAGCCGTGCAGAAGGAGATTTTTCATGCCCTTTACCGTCATCATGTCGCGCTGGAGTATATGATACTCAAACCCAATATGGTGGGGCCGGGCAAGGATCATGTGAACAGGGCCAGTGCTGAAGAGATCGCCGCTGCAACCATTTGGGTTTTCCTGCGCACCGTACTGGCGGCAGTGCCGAGCATCAATTTTCTTTCCGGTGGCATGAGTCCGGAGGAATCGACCGCTAACCTCAATGCCATGAATGCCGGTTTTCCTGATGTGCCGTGGCTGCTCTCATTCTCCTACGGACGCGCCCTGCAACAACCGGTGTTACAGGCCTGGCAGGGCAGGGCAGAGAATGTTGTCGTGGCACAGAAGGCCTTGCTGAAACGGGCGAGGTTGAATGGTGCGGCACAACGAGGCAAGTATCTACCTACCATGGAGGCGGCGGATTGACATTCCTCGCCATGAAGGATAAGCCGCAGCCTATTGGGGTGCTTTCACTTAACCCGGCAGTGGATATGAGCTATGAGATTCCCCGCTTGCTGGCGGATCAGAAAGTCCATGCCGTTGCTACCCGCTTCGATCCCGGAGGTAATGGAATTAATGTTGGCCGGGCTCTGCAGCGTCTGGATATAACGGCGAAAAATTACTGTATTACCGCGGGAGAAATCGGCCGACTGTTAAAACACCTGTTGTCTGATCAGCTGGGTGAGGTGGATTTCGAAGAGGTCACTGGTGAAACCCGTATCAACGGCACGCTTATCGAGAGTACTCCACGGTTGCAATATGAGGTTAGCGGTCTCGGTCCTGAAATAGCACCTGCGCAGCTCAATAGGCTGCTGGCACGATTTGTAGAACACAGCGCCGGGGGGGTTGGTGTGTTGACCGGATCACTACAGCAGACCTTGTCGCCGATGCTTTATGCCGGTCTGGCCCGAGACATCGGTGGAAGAGGCGGCAGAGCAGTGGTCGATTCCCACGATGAGGCATTACGCTACGCCATCGACGCCAGTCCCTTTCTTATCAAGCCGAACCGCTACGAGTTGGAAATGCTGCTGGGGCGTTCGCTCAAAGACATCGTCGCAGTAGCCAGAGAGGCCCGCACACTGCAACTTCGCGGTGTGGAATATGTCTGTGTCTCTTTGGATGGGGAGGGGGCATTGCTGGTCGGTCCGGAGAACAGTTATCATGCCGGCGCCCCCAAGGTGAATGTGCTTTCCAGTGTCGGCGCATGCGATTCTATGGTTGCTGCCCTGGTGGCTGCCTTCGCCGTGGATGCCGACCCGCAGACAGCTTTAAGATTGTCTATTGCCTGTGCCGCCGGTACCGTCTGCCAGCCTGGCACCGAACTCTTCTCCGTCGATGATATTGACCTGTATTTTGATGATATTGTTGTTCAGAACCTGGATATCTAGCTTTAAAAAGCAGCTAACTGCAACCTGGGTTGCAGCATTCCAGCCTGCTCTGATCTACAGTGAAAACCATTCTTCAATTAGAGGCCAGGAGTGCACTCATGTCCAGGATATACTCGCCACCATTGCTCCTGCAGCTGATGGATTTCACTTGCAACAGGTTTGGCATGCTGGATGGGAGGCCTGGGATGTCAGGCGCTGATCCCGATGCAGTTCAGTGCCAATGATCTTTCCTGGCGGCGACCAATGAAACCAGGGCCCAATCACAAAGGAGAGTTGTTATGACGGAGTCACATGCCTATATCCGCTGGTTCAGAGAAATCGGTATCGAAGATGTACCGATGGTTGGGGGCAAGAATGCCTCGCTGGGGGAGATGTATCAGAATTTGACTGCTGAAGGTGTGCGAGTACCCAACGGCTTTGCCATTACTTCGGAGGCCTACCGTTATGTGCTCGATCATAATGAGGCCTGGCCGTCACTGCATGAGGCACTGGATGATCTGGACCCCGACGATATCAAGGATTTACAGGCGCGCGGCGCAAAGGCCCGGGCGATCATATATGCCTGTGAACTGCCGGATGATCTGCAGGCAGGTGTTTTACAGGGCTATGCCCGGCTCAGACAGGAATATGGTGAGGATATCTCCCTGGCAGTACGGTCCTCGGCTACGGCCGAAGATTCACCGGAGGCCTCATTTGCCGGGCAGAATGACACCTACCTCAATATCAGTAGTGAGGATGCGCTGCTTGATGCCTATAAACGTTGTCTGGCATCCAACTTTACCGATCGTTCTATCCATTACAAATATGACAACAAGTTTGACTATTACAAGGTCTATCTATCGGTTGTCGTCATGAAAATGGTGCGTAGCGATATTGGTGCCAGCGGGGTGATGTTTTCACTGGACACCGAAACGGGTTTCAAGGATGTTGTTTTCATCAATGCCGCTCTGGGGCTGGGTGAGAACGTTGTGCAGGGTACCATTGACCCTGATAGTTTTTATGTGCACAAGCCCAGTTTTATTAAAGGTTATCGTGCTGTTCTGAAGCGCCGTTTGGGGCACAAGGAAAAAAAGATGATCTTTATCGACACCCTCAATACCGGCAATATCGCCGTGGAATATACGGACAATATTGAGACCAGCGGTGAAGAAAGAAGTCACTTTTGTATCAGCGATGCGGATGTCATGGTGCTGGCTGATTATGCCATCAAGGTAGAAAATCATTATTCCAATAAGGCCGGTTTTCTCAAACCCATGGATATGGAGTGGGCAAAAGATGGCGTGGATGGTGAGCTCTATATGGTTCAGGCACGGCCGGAGACGGTGGCCTCACAAAAAAAAGGCGCCATACTTGAAATCTACCATCTCAAGAAAAAATCGTCTGTTCTTCTGCAGGGGCGCGCGGTGGGCACCAGGATCGGGGCCGGCAAGACACGGGTCATCAAAGATGTCGAACACTTAAGCAGTTTTCAGCCGGGAGAAGTCCTGGTAGCCGATACCACTACGCCGGATTGGGAACCCATTATGAAAACCGCCGCCGCGATTGTCACCAACCGGGGTGGTCGGACCTGTCATGCCGCTATTGTTTCTCGCGAACTCGGTATTCCCGCAATCGTCGGGACCGGGAGTGCAGTGGAGACACTCAGCACAGGCCAGGAAATTACGGTGAGTTGTGCCGAAGGAGAAACCGGCAATGTCTATGAGGGTCTCCTGGATTTTGATATTCAGCAAACGGACCTCAGCCGGTTGGCGCATCCCCGAACCGCAATCATGATGAACCTGGGTAACCCGGATCAGGCATTCAGTCTCGCCTCACTACCGGTGGATGGCATCGGACTGGCACGTATGGAATTCATCATCAATGAATACATCAAGGTTCACCCGATGGCGCTCAAGCACCCGGAAAAAGTGGATGATGCCACTCGCAAGACAATGGCTGCGATGAGTACAGCCTTCGAAAGCCCGGTGGATTTTTTTGTCAGGACCCTTGCCGAAGGTGTTGCCACCATTGCTGCAGCGGTTTACCCAAAAGCCTGTGTGGTTCGTATGAGTGACTTCAAGAGTAATGAATATGCCACCTTGCTGGGGGGCACCTTTTTTGAGCCGGAAGAGGACAATCCAATGATTGGCTTCCGTGGTGCATCCCGTTATTCCCATCCTGCCTATGCCGAAGGTTTTGCCCTGGAATGTGCGGCGATGAAGCGGGTGCGTGATTAGATGGGGCTGGTGAATGTAAAACTGATGATTCCCTTTTGTCGTCGTGTACAGGAAGGTGAAAAGGTATTGGCGGCCATGGCCGCCAACGGTCTTAAGCGGGGAGACAATGGACTGGAGATCTATGTCATGTGCGAGATCCCCAATAATGTGATTCAGATCGATGCCTTCGCTGAATTGTTCGATGGATTCTCCATCGGCTCCAACGATCTGACCCAACTCACGCTGGGGGTGGATCGTGACTCTGAAATTGTTGCCTTCGATTTCGATGAGCGGGACCCCGGGGTGAAAGAAATGCTGCGCCTTGCTGTGACCGGTGCAAAACGGAATGGCCGGCACTCCGGGATTTGTGGTCAGGCACCGTCAGACTATCCCGAGATGGCCGAATATCTGGTGGAAATTGGCATCGATTCCATGAGCCTTAATCCAGACACCGTCCTCGCTACCACCCGTCATGTGCTTGAGGTGGAAAGCAAGCTCAATGGCCAGCATGGAGAGCAATCATGAGCGTGCTGCGAAGCGATAAAAAAGGATATGAAACATTCGCTTTTCGCTCTCTTGTTTTTGGCAGTCTGCTGGTGCCCGCCGGTAGGGTGGGTATGACGATCGTCGGGATGAAGGGTGGCGGGCCCGGCACCCGTTTTCCGGATGGCCGGTTTGTGTGCGGAGGTGGTCAGCATGGATGATTTATTTGAGATCACACAGATACACGCCAGGCAGATTCTTGATTCACGTGGCAACCCGACTGTTGAGGTCGAATGTCATCTTGGTGGCGGTATATGTAGCCGGGCTGCTGTCCCCTCCGGGGCTTCTACCGGCAGTCGCGAAGCGGTCGAGTTACGGGATGGAGACAAGCAACGATTCGCCGGTAAGGGGGTGAATAAGGCTGTTGCCAATGTCAACGAGCGGATTGCACCGGGTCTGCTTGCCTGGGACGCCCGGCAGCAGGCCGCTATCGACCAGTTCATGATCGACCTGGACGGGACACCCAATAAGGCGCAACTGGGGGCTAATGCGATCCTCGGGGTGTCTCTGGCCGTGGCCCGTGGGGTTGCCGAGGCCAGTGAGTTGCCTCTGTATCAGTACCTGGGTGGGCCGGGTGCTACCCGCCTGCCGGTGCCTCACATGAATATCCTTAATGGTGGTGTCCATGCCCACTGGCAGGGTGCCGATTTTCAGGAATTCATGATTGCGCCTTATGGGGCCGGCAGTTTTCGGCAGGCCCTTGAATGGGGCGCTGAAATCTATCATGCGTTGCAGGTACTGCTGGCGCAACGCGGGCTCTCGGTTGGCGTGGGTGACGAAGGCGGATTTGCACCCCAGGTCCACTCTAATGAGGAACCTTTTGAACTGATCGTCGAGGCCATCTCCCAGGTTGGATTGCATCCAGGGAAGGATGTGGGCATCGCCTGCGATCCTGCCTCCAGTGAATTCTATAAGGATGGACTTTACCACCTGCGCACTGAAAATCATGAATACAATTCGCATGAGATGGTTGCCTACTATCAGCAATTGCTTGATCGCTACCCACTGGTACTTCTGGAAGATGGTATGGCGCAGGACGACTGGGATGGCTGGAAACATCTGAACCGGCAGCTGGGCCGGTAGATCGAATTGGTGGGCGATGACCTGTTTTGTACCAATCCGGCTATTATCACCCGCGGTATCAAGGAGGATGTGGCCAACGCGGTGCTGATTAAACTCAATCAGATCGGTACCCTGAGCGAGACCATTGCCGCTGCCCGCCTGGCGATGCGCCATGGCTGGGGCGCCTTTGTCTCGAATCGTTCAGGAGAAACCATCGATAGTTTCATCGCCGATATGACCGTTGCCCTGGATACGGGGCACCTGAAAACCGGCGCGCCGGCGCGGGGTGAGCGGGTGGAAAAATATAATCAATTGCTGCGTATCGAAGAGCAGCTAGGGAGTGCGGCGCATTATGCCGGTGTTGGCGCCTATTGCCGCTGGACAGATAAAAATCAGGCTTGACCCATGGGCACGCTGACCTTGATCCGCCACGGTCAGTCGATCTGGAATCTGCAAAATCGCTTTACCGGCTGGGTGGATGTCTCTCTCAGCAGACAAGGGGTGATTGAAGCCCAGCAGGCAGCCGCATTGCTGCTTGACGAACATTTTGATGTGGCTTTCACCTCCTCTTTGTTACGGGCGCAGGACAGTTTGTATGAGATTCTCAGGCAGAACCGCCATTGTGCCCAGCATGTGCGTGTACATGAACTAAGCAGCGCCTGGTACGAACATTTCACCCCGGAAGAGGGAGACAGTAATGAGCTGAAAATCTATGTTTCTGAGAAACTCAATGAGCGTTATTACGGTGATCTTCAAGGACTGAACAAAGACTGGGCCAGTCAGAATTATGGAGCGGAACAGGTGCATCTATGGCGCCGTAGCTATGATATTCCGCCACCCAATGGTGAGAGTCTGCAAATGACTGAGCAAAGAACCCTCCCTTACTATCAGGAGCATGTTATTCCGCATCTTCGGGCGGGTGAACATGTGTTGATTTCCGCGCACGGGAATTCCCTGCGATCTATTATCATGTGCATTGAGGAAATGACACCACAGCAAATCATCGACTATGAGCTAGCAACCGGTGTGCCACACCAGTATAGCTTTGATCACGAGATGCATCTGATAAAAAAGCAGGTTCTCAGCGGCCCGTTGTAATATACAGGCCTGATGCTTTTGCCCTGTTCAGTGTGGCAGGAGCAATCTGGGCGGGAAGATTCTTTTTCCATCACGGCAGGCAGGCGCAGATCTGCAGGTATCGAAATTGATGCATTGTCATGGGCCATCCCTCGTTTGGGTTGCGTTAAAAGTGAAGTTAAACCCTGCAGTTAAAAATGCTTGATTTTTTCGGCGAGTCGTTTATATTGAATTCGATGTATTTTCTGAAGAAGAATTTCACGCCGTTTTTTCCTGCATCCCGGCAGGTCTCTGGTGTCTTCACTGCTGCGCTGCTGCTGCCGTAAGGCAGTCTACTCTACACAAAAAATTTCACTTACCCCCTGATAGCGCTCTGGCTTATGCCAGCTGGCCGGCTGGTCCTTTTGTATTTCCAGAGCGCTCGGTTACACTGACAGGCTGTGAGGAGTTGCACCATGAAGACAAAAGAAAAACTCATTATTTTTGATACCACCTTGCGGGATGGGGAACAGAGTCCCGGGGCCTCGATGACGCGGGATGAGAAGGTGCGCATTGCCAGGGCGCTGGAGCGGATGCGTGTCGATGTGATCGAGGCCGGCTTTCCGGTGGCCAGTCCCGGTGATTTCGAGGCGGTTCAGGCGGTGGCCCGGGCGGTGAGTGACAGCACGGTCTGTGGTCTGGCGCGGGCCCTGGAGGCGGATATTGACCGTGCCGGCGAGGCATTGAAGGCGGCTGCCTCCTCCCGCATTCACACCTTTATCGCCACTTCACCGATTCATATGAAAATGAAGTTGCGGATGACACCGGAGCAGGTGCTGGAACAGGCAGTCAGGGCGGTCAGGCATGCGCGCCGCTACACGGATAATGTGGAATTCTCTCCGGAGGACGCCGGCAGGTCGGATCCCGACTTTCTCTGCCGGATCATCGAGGCGGTGATCGATGCCGGTGCCGGGACGGTCAATATTCCTGATACCGTGGGCTACAACATTCCGGTGCAGTTTGGGCAGCTCATTCGCCAGTTGTGCGAGCGGGTGCCCAATGCCGACCAGGCGGTGTTTTCGGTGCATTGTCACAATGATCTGGGGCTGGCGGTGGCCAATTCCTTGGCCGCGGTGATGAACGGCGCCCGCCAGGTGGAATGTACCATCAATGGCCTGGGTGAGCGGGCGGGCAACGCGGCTCTGGAGGAAATTGTCATGGCGGTGCGCACCCGTCAGGATCTCTTCCCTTGTGAAACCGGCATCGATGCTACGCAGATCGTGCCCACCAGTCGCCTGGTGGCCGGCATCACCGGTTTTGCCGTTCAGCCCAACAAGGCCATCGTCGGCGTGAATGCCTTTGCCCATGAATCCGGCATCCATCAGGACGGGGTGCTGAAAAGCCGGGAGACCTATGAAATCATGCGCGCCCAGGATGTGGGCTGGAGTGCCAACCGCATGGTGCTCGGCAAGCATTCCGGTCGCAATGCCTTTCGCACCCGGCTGCAGGAACTGGACATTGTTCTGGCGACGGAAGAGGAGCTCAACGAGGCCTTTGCCCGTTTCAAGGAACTGGCGGACAAGAAGCATGAAATCTACGATGAAGATCTGCAGGCCCTGGTGACCGATGCCAGTCTGGCTGCCTAGAATGAACGGATCAAGTTGGTTGCCCTCCGTGTCTGTTCCGAGACCGGCGAGCGGCCGGTGGCCGATGTGAGCTTGTGCTACGACGGTGTAGAGACCAAGGTGACCGAGGCAGGTAGTGGTCCGGTGGATGCGACCTTCCGGGCCATCGATGCCACTGTCGGCAGCGGTGCGGCACTGCAGTTGTATTCGGTCAATGCCATCACTAGTGGCACCGATTCCCAGGGTGAGGTGACAGTGCGTCTGGAAAAAGACGGCCGTATTGTCAATGGCCAGGGCGCGGATACCGATATTGTTATCGCCTCGGCCAAGGCCTATATCAATGGCCTTAACAAGATCATCGAGCCGGCGGCCCGCTCACATCCCCAGGTGTAGTGGCAGATGCCCAGGAGAATAGAGCCATCGTGAGTATCTCAGCACGGCAACGGCAGTATCTGGATGCCATGGGGGTGGTGATGTGGGAGTCGCGCGGTCAGTCTGAGGTGGCGCGCATACCGGAACACGATGACGGGGATGAGATCGCGGCACTCGATTGGGAGGCCTTGCAGCAACGCGTTGCCAGCTGCACCCGCTGCGCGCTGCACCAGACCCGCAGCCAGACGGTGTTCGGAGTGGGAGACCACCAGGCACGCTGGATGATCGTCGGCGAAGCGCCGGGAGCCGATGAGGATCGTCAGGGTGAGCCCTTCGTCGGTCGCGCGGGACAACTGCTCAATGAAATGCTGCGGGCCATCGGTCTGCGTCGCGATGCGGTGTACATCGCCAATATTCTTAAATGCCGGCCACCGCGCAACCGGGATCCCCTGCCGGAGGAGGTGGCCTGCTGCCAACCCTATCTACGCCGCCAGGTGGCGCTGGTACAGCCGGAGATCATCATCGCCGTGGGCAGGATCGCCGCCCAGAATCTGCTGGGTAAGACGCTGACCATCGGGGCGATGCGCGGCAAGGAGTTTAGCTTTGAGGACAGCGGTATTCCGGTAGTGGTGACCTACCATCCGGCCTATTTATTGAGATCCCCGCGGGAAAAACGCAAGGTCTGGGAGGATCTCAAGCGGGCCCGGGCGGTGCTTGCAGCGCATCAGGCCCGTTCATGAGTGCGGCAAGGGGCGATGATGATCGGTTGGTTACCGCAGTAGCGGGTAGCGCAGGCCATGGTTTTCGCGTGATGCAGGAGGCGGACCTGCCGCAGGTATTGGCTATCGAGCGCCAGGCCTATGAATTTCCCTGGACGGAGGGGATCTTCCGGGATTGTATCCGCATTGGCTATTACTGCTGCCTTATCGAGACAGGCAGCGGCATTCAGGCTTATGGCATTCTTTCCAGTGGCGGGGGTGAATCCCATGTGCTCAATCTTTGCGTTCATTCAGAAGCCCGTCGGTGCGGGGTGGGTTATGCCCTGCTGAACAAACTCATAGATCAGGCGCGCCAACGCGGCGCGGACTGTCTGCTGCTGGAGGTGCGCCCATCCAACCGGGAGGCCCTGGCGCTTTACCAGAAGGCAGGTTTTAATGAAATCGGCCTGCGCAAGGCCTACTATCCTGCTCGCACAGGACGCGAGGACGCGCTGATCTACGCCCTTGAATTCTGATCAAGCCAACTTGCGGTATTTGATCCGGTGGGGCTGGTCGGCATCCGTGCCGAGGCGGCGGTGCCTGTCCGCCTCATAGTCGGCATAGTTGCCATTGAACCATTCCACATGACTGTCGCCCTCGAAGGCGAGGATATAAGTGGCAATACGGTCCAGGAACCAGCGATCATGGGAGATGACCACCGCGCAGCCGGGAAAGGCCAGCAGCGCCTCTTCCAGCGCCCGCAGGGTTTCCACATCCAGGTCATTGGTGGGCTCATCCAGAAGTAGTACATTGGCGCCGCTTTTCAGCAGTTTCGCCAGGTGGACACGGTTGCGTTCCCCGCCGGACAGTTGGCCGATGCGTTTTTGCTGATCACTGCCCTTGAAATTGAAGCGGCCGCAATAGCTCCGCGAGGCCGTCTGGTAGTTGCCGACGGTGATGATATCCTGGCCATCCGAGATTTCCTCCCACACCGTTTTACTGCTATCCAGGGCATCGCGACTCTGGTCCACACAGGCGATCTGGACGGTGTCGCCGATACAGATATTTCCCTGATCGGCCTGTTCGGTGCCGCTGAGCATGCGGAACAGGGTGGTTTTGCCGGCGCCGTTAGGTCCGATGATGCCAACGATGCCGCCGGGTGGCAGACTGAAACTGAGATCTTCAATGAGCAGACGCTCACCGAAACCCTTGTACAGGCTGCTGACTTCGATGACCACATCACCCAGGCGCGGCCCAGGGGGGATGAAGATTTCCCGGGTCTCGTTACGCTGCTGACAGGCCGGGTCCGACAGTTCGGCAAAGCGGGCGAGCCGCGCCTTGCTTTTGGCATGCCGTCCCTTGGGGTTGCTGCGGACCCATTCCAGCTCCGCTTTCATGGCCCGTTGGCGGGCGCTTTCCTGACGTTCCTCGATAGCCAGTCGTTGTTCCTTCTGTTCCAGCCAGGAGGAGTAGTTACCTTCCCAGGGAATGCCGTGGCCGCGGTCCAGTTCCAGGATCCAGCCGGCGACATTGTCGAGAAAATAGCGATCATGGGTGATGGCCACTACCGTCCCGGAAAAATCGTGGAGGAAGCGCTCCAGCCAGGCAATGGATTCGGCATCCAGGTGGTTGGTGGGCTCATCCAGCAGCAGCATGTCCGGGCTGGATAGCAGTAATTGGCAGAGTGCCACCCGGCGGCGCTCTCCTCCGGAGAGTTTAGCCACATCGGCCTCCCAGGGAGGCAGGCGCAGGGCGTCGGCGGCCACTTCCAACTTACGCTCCAGGTTGTGGGCGTCAGCGGCCTGAATGATGTTTTCCAGTTGTCCCTGTTCCGTGGCCAGGGCATCGAAATCCGCATCAGGCTCGGCATAGGCCGCGTAAACTTCCTCCAGGCGCTGCTGGGCCGCCTTGATCTCCGCCAGCCCTTCTTCCACATTGCCACGCACGTCTTTGGCAGGGTCCAGTTGCGGCTCCTGGGACAGGTAACCGATGCGGATGCCGCTCTGGGCATGGGCCTCGCCTTCATGTTCCTCATCGACGCCGGCCATGATACGCAGCAGGGTGGATTTGCCCGCGCCGTTGAGTCCCAGTACGCCGATCTTGGCGCCATGGAAAAAGGACAGGGAAATATCCTTGAGGATTTCACGCTTGGGGGACGATCTTGCCCACCCGGTTCATGGTGTAGATGTATTGAGCCATCACTTGCTGCCGGATTGCTAAAGACGGAAGGATAGCATATAAAATCCATCGAAGGCCTAAAGGAGAATGCGATGCATGGCAGGGGTGTGGCAATGACAGAGGAGGATCGGGTGACCGTGACGGATTGCATCCATTGGGCTACAGAACAGCTCGATCAGGCAGAGGTATTTTTCGGTCATGGCACCGACAATGCCCTGGATGAGGCCGCCTATCTGGTGCTGTATGCCTTGCATCTACCGCCTGAAGTGCCACCGGAGGTCATGTCGACCGTTTTGAGTACAGCGGAAAAACGGGCAATTGGAAAACTGGTCTCACAGCGTATCGAGGCCTGCCGGCCGGCGGCCTATCTGACCGGCGAGGCCTGGTTTTGTGGGCTGAAATTTTATGTGGACGAGCGGGTGTTGATTCCTCGCTCGCCCATTGCGGAACTCATCGAGGCGGGCTTTGTGCCCTGGCTACCCGCCGGACGGCCGGTGCAGCGTCTACTGGATATCGGTACTGGCAGCGGCTGTATCGCCATTGCCTGCGCCTATGCCTTTCCCGGGGCCCGCATTGACGCTGTGGACCTCTCCCCGGAGGCCTTGAAGGTCGCCGCCATGAATGTCGAGGGCCATGGTATGCAGTCGCGGGTTTTTCTGCGACAGTCGGACCTGTTCAGCGCCCTGGCGGGGCAGCGCTATGATCTCATTGTCAGCAATCCGCCTTATGTGAGCCACGCGGAAATGGCGCGCCTGCCGGCGGAGTATCGCCACGAACCGGCGACAGGGCTGGCAGCGGAAGACCAGGGGTTGCAGCTGGTGCTCGGTATCCTGCAACAGGCGGCTGAGCATCTGCACGAGAAAGGAGTCCTGGTGGTGGAAGTGGGCAACAGCCGGGCGGCACTGGAGGCGCGCCTGCCGGAAGTGCCTTTTGTGTGGTTGAGTTTTACACACGGGGGGGAGGGGGTCTTCCTGTTGACCGCCCGTGAGTTGCAGCGTCATCAGGCGGATTTTTTTCGCTGATTTTCCCGCCGGGTATATCGTCGCCCGCGCAAATCGCCGTATAATCGGGGAATAATGATATCCATGGATACGCAAGATGGACCAATCCCTGATTTTTGACCTTGATCTGATTCGCCGCTATGACAAGAGCGGACCGCGTTATACCTCTTATCCCACAGCGGTTCAGTTTCATCAGGACTTTGGCGAGGTCGATTACCGGGACTGTGTAGCACAGACCAATCAGGAGGCGCAGTTGCGCCCCCTGTCCCTGTATTTACACATCCCCTTTTGCGACACCCTCTGTTTTTACTGTGCCTGCAACAAGATTGCTACCAGGAACCGCGCCCATGCCGTGCCCTATCTGGCCAATCTCCATGAAGAGATTGCCCGTCAGGGGACGCTGTTTGATTCACAGCGGGTGGTGGATCAGTTGCACTGGGGCGGTGGTACGCCCACCTTCATCGATCATCTTCAGATGAGTGAACTGATGGCCGTGACGCGCCGCCATTTCAGGCTCCACGAGGATGACAGCGGGGAATATTCCATTGAGATCGATCCCCGCGAAGTGCAGCACGATACCATCCACCTGCTGCGTGAGCTGGGTTTCAATCGCATGAGCATGGGGGTGCAGGATTTCGATGAACGGGTCCAGCAGGCCGTTAATCGCATCCAGTCGGAGAAGCAGACTTTCAGTGTGCTGGATCAGGCGCGGGCGGAGGGCTTCAAATCCGTCAGTGTCGATCTGATCTACGGTCTGCCCTTTCAGAGTGCCGCCAGCTTTCGGCGCACTGTGGACAAGATCATTGCTGCGGCCCCCGATCGTCTGTCGGTATTCAACTACGCTCATTTGCCGGAGCTGTTCAAGCCGCAGCGCCGGATCAATGACGCGGACCTGCCTTCCCCGGCCGAGAAGCTGGAGATTCTGCAAATGACCATTGAACAGCTGGCTCAGGCCGGCTATATCTATATCGGTATGGACCACTTCGCCAGGCCGAAGGATGAACTGACGGTGGCCCAGCGCGAGGGCACCTTATATCGTAATTTTCAGGGCTATTCCACCCATGTTGACTGTGATCTCATCGGTCTGGGGGTGACTTCCATCAGCATGGTAGGCGATTGTTATAGCCAGAACGTCAAGCAGCTGGAAGATTATCAGCGTCGCCTGGACGACGGCGGCCTGCCTGTCTACCGCGGTATCCGCCTGGATGCAGATGACCGCCTGCGCCGGGAGGTGATCACCCGGCTGATTTGCCATTTTGAACTGCCCTTTGCGGCGCTGGAGCAGTCCTATGGTATCCGCTTTGCGGACTACTTTGCCACCGAGCTCGAGGCGCTGGTGCCCTTGCAGGCCGATGGCCTGTTGCAACTGGATCGCGATGCGATCCGGGTCAAGCCCGCCGGTCGCCTGTTGATCCGCAATATCTGTATGGTGTTCGATAAATATCTGCGCGAAAAGACGGGGCAACGCTTTTCTAAAGTAATTTAAAGGCAGAGTAAAGAGAAAAGATACAAGAGAAAAGATACAAGAGGAAATGGAAGGTAGTCGTTCAGAAGTGGCGCACCCTGTACCGGGAAATAGAGGAACATGAATGAGCGATAAAGCCGAAACCCTAAACATGGCGCTATTTTGCGACTTCGAGAATGTTGCCCTCGGTGTGCGCGACGCGAACTATGATGCCTTTGACATCCAGAAGGTACTGGAGCGCTTGCTACTCAAGGGCAATATTGTTGTCAAGAAAGCTTACTGCGACTGGGATCGTTACAAGGGGTTCAAGAGCGCCATGCACGAGGGGGCCTTTGAATTGATAGAGATTCCCCATGTGCGTCTGTCCGGCAAGAATTCAGCTGATATTCGCATGGTTGTTGACGCCCTGGATCTCTTCTACACCAAGCCGCATGTCAATACCTTTGTCATCATCAGCGGTGATTCGGATTTCTCGCCACTGGTAAGCAAGTTGCGAGAAAACAACAGGATGGTCATCGGGGTCGGTGTGAAGAACTCCACCTCCGATCTGCTCATTGCCAACTGCGATGAGTTCATCTTCTATGATGACCTGGTGCGTGAGTCAGGCAAGCCACGCCGTACACGGCGCAAGTCTGTTGCGAAGAAGGTGGGCAAGAAGGGTACCGCTAAAACCGAGGACGACAAGCAGCAGGAAGCGCTGGATCTGGTCATGGAGACCATCGAGGCCCTGTTCAAGGAACGCGGCGAAGAGGAAAAGGTGTGGGGCTCAATGGTCAAGCAAACCCTGAAGCGCCGCAAACCGGGCTTCAACGAGACCTATCATGGCTTTCGTACCTTCGGCCAGTTGCTGGAAGAGGCCCAGGCGCGCAAGCTGATTACCCTGTTACTAGACGAGAAATCGGGCGGATATATCATCAAGAACCTGGCCAAGGAAGATTAGCTTCCGGGCTTTGTATGCCAGATCAAGTCCGTAACTTATCCTATTAAATTACGTGCGCCATCGGCGCACACATCCCCTTTTCTCTTGTATCTTTTCTCTTGTATCTTTGTTTAAAATACCTCCATGTCAGGCAACAGCATCGGCAAGCTCTTTACCGTCACCACCTTCGGCGAAAGCCATGGGCCTGCCCTGGGCTGTATTGTCGATGGCTGTCCGCCTGGGCTGGAGCTGGCGGTTGCGGATCTGCAGCGTGATCTCGATCGGCGCAAGCCTGGCCAGTCGCGTCACACCACTCAGCGCCGTGAGGCGGATGAAGTGCAGATTCTCTCCGGCGTATTCGAGGGGCAGACTACCGGCACGCCTATTGGTCTGCTTATTCACAATACGGACCAGCGTTCCCGTGATTACGGCGATATTATGGACCGCTTTCGTCCCGGTCATGCCGATTATACCTACCAGCAGAAATATGGTCGCCGTGATTATCGCGGCGGCGGGCGCTCATCGGCACGGGAGACCGCCATGCGGGTCGCCGCCGGCGCCATTGCCAAAAAATACCTGCAGACCCGCTGCGGAATGATAATCCGCGGCTATCTGGCACAGCTGGGTCCCATCAGGGCAGCGGCACTGGATTGGGCTGAGGTGAGGCGCAACCCTTTTTTCTGCCCGGATGCCTCAAAAGTGGAGGAAATGGCCACCTATATGGATGCCCTGCGCAAGTCAGGCAATTCCGTGGGGGCACGAATCAATGTGGTGGCCAGTGGGCTGCCGCCGGGGCTGGGCGAGCCGGTATTCGATCGCCTGGATGCCGATATCGCCCACGCCTTGATGAGCATCAATGCGGTCAAGGGGGTGGAGATCGGTGCCGGTTTTGCCTGTGTCGAACAGCAGGGGACCGAGCATCGTGACGAGATCACCCCCACGGGCTTTCTCAGCAACCATGCCGGGGGGGTGCTGGGTGGTATCTCCAGTGGCCAGGACATCCTGGCCAGTATCGCGCTGAAGCCCACTTCTAGCCTCAGGTTACCGGCCCGCAGCGTTAATCAGCAAGGTGAGGCGGTGGAGGTGGTGACCAAAGGCCGTCATGATCCCTGTGTGGGCATTCGTGCCACGCCGATCTCCGAGGCCATGCTGGCCATTGTCCTTATGGATCACCTGCTGCGGCACCGGGCCCAGAATGGAGAAGTGGCCGGGGAGACGCCGGTGATTCCCGCTTCATCGCCATCAGATAGCAAGTAAGTATCAGCTTGCAGGTCTCACCACTTACCTGACATGGGCAGCTGATGTATTACCGCCTGTCGGGATTCTATCTGTTTTATTTTGCCGCTTTGGGTGCCCTGGTGCCCTATTGGGGTTTGTATCTTAAAAGTCTGGGATACCGTCCCGAGCAGATCGGCGAATTGTTCGCTATTCTCATGGCGACCAAGATGCTGGCGCCCTATCTATGGGCCTGGATCGCCGATCATACTGGCCGCCGCATGTTCATCATTCGCCTGGTTTCACTGCTGGCGCTGTTTGCCTTTGCAGGCATTTATAGGGGGGGCGGTTTCTGGTGGCTGGCCCTGGTGATGATGGCCTTCAGCTTTTTCTGGAATGCCGCACTGCCGCAGTTCGAGGCCGTTACCATGAGCTATCTGGGGCACGATACGCACCGTTACAGCGTGATCCGCCTGTGGGGTTCAGTCGGCTTTATTGTCTCGGCAGCAGGGCTGGGTTATGTATTGCAGGACCAGGGTGCACGGATACTGCCGGATGTCATGGTGCTGCTGCTGCTCGGGATCTGGTTGAGCAGCCTCTTGGTGCCGGAACAACCGGTGCCCGTGGACCCCCACGGCAATCGTTCGATTCTGGGGGTGATACGCCAGCCTGTGGTGCTGGCCTTGCTGCTGATCTGTTTTTTGATGCAGTTTAGCCATGGACCCTATTACACGTTTTATTCTATTTATCTGGAGGCTCACGGTTATTCCCGCGTCGTGATTGGCCAGTTGTGGGCCCTGGGGGTACTGGCGGAAATCGGCGTATTTCTGATTATGCACCGTCTCTTGCCGCGTTTTGGTGTGCGGGTCCTGCTGTTACTGAGCCTGTCGCTGACAACGGTGCGCTGGCTGCTGCTTGCACTGTTCGTCGATTATGCTGCATGGATGGTCGCCGCCCAGATCCTCCATGCCGCCAGTTTCGGGGTTTATCATGTGGTGGCGATTACGCTGATACACCAGTTTTTTCCAGGCCGGCATCAAGGGCGAGGGCAGGCCCTGTATAGCAGCCTGAGTTTTGGCGCCGGTGGTGCGGCGGGCAGTCTGGTCAGCGGCTATAGCTGGGCGCATTTCGGGCCGGAGAGCAGCTACCTGCTGGCCGCCGCCGCCAGTACCCTGGCAGCCTGGATTGCCTGGCGCACTATCCGCGGCTACGATGTCAGGGGGAGCGGATGAGTGCCAAACAGGCAGGCGATGATGACGGAGACAGTGAAGCAAAAACTACAGCAGGGTCGCCGGCACCATGAGGCAGGAGAACTGCAGCAGGCGGAAGCCTGCTACCGGGGGGCTCTGGAGGTGCAACCGGAACAAACCGAAGCGCTGTTCCTGCTGGGTGCCCTGGTACATCAGTTGGGTCGTAGCGAGGAAGCCGTCACGCTGCTAAAGAGTGCCCTGCAGCAGGTCCCCGGCAATGTTTCCTGCCTTTTTACATTGGGTAACGCCTTGCGGGCTATGGGCAGACTGGATGAGGCGGTGGCTGCATTTCGCCAGGTGACCGAGTTGAGGCCTCAGGCGCATCATGCCTGGTGTAATCTGGGTGAGGCCCTGAGGGCCAATAGAGATACCTGTGGGGCCATTGCGGCCTATGTCAGGGCGCTGGAGCTTCGCGGGGATTTTGCTCCGGCGCTGCAGAATCTGGCCAACATGCGCCTGGCGGAAGGGCAGAACGCGGAGGCGGAGGCGCTGTACCGGCAGCTGCTGCATCACCATCCACAAGAGGCAGGCACCTGGGTCAATCTGGGCCACGCTTGCAGGCTGCAGGGCAGGCTGAGTGATGCCTGCGAGGCCTATGGGCAGGCCCTGTCCTTGCAGCCGGGTCTAGGCGATGTCTGGCTGCTCCTGGCTAATCTTTATGACCAGCTGGAACGCCTGGATGAAGCCGTCGTGGCCTTCAGGAAGGTCCTGGCTATTGAGGAACAGCGCGTTGATGTATGGATCAGGCTGGGGCAGGTGGAGGATCTGCGGAGCCGGACGGATGAGGCGCTGGCTGCCTACCGGCGAGCGATTCGCTTGCAGCCCGGCTATGCCGAGGCCCATTATTTTCTGGCTAACAGCCTCTCCGGCCTGGGACGTTTTGATGAGGCCGTGGCCGCCTTTCATCAGGCCTTGCGCTAATCCCTTATTAACGGCGGTATACTATTCGCTCTCCCAGCTGCGCAATTACCGCTTCAGTGAACAGGACGCGCGCCAGATGGAGGCGCTGGACCTGCAGGGCGATTTGTCGGAGGAGCAGCGCCTGTTTCTCGATTTCGCCTTGAGCCGCCTGGCCGAACAAGGGCAGCGCTACGATGAGGCCTTTCGCTATCTGACAGCAGCCAACCGGCTGGCCCGCAAACAGACTCACTATGATGTCGCCCGCATGGAGGTCTTTTTTAAGGATACCCGGACAGTATTCAGCCGGGAATTTTTTGCCCGACGAACGGGTTTTGGCCTGTTGGACAGGACGCCGATCTTTATCGTCGGCATGATGCGCTCGGGCAGTTCTCTGGTGGAGCAGATCCTGGCAAGCCATCCGGATGTCCACGGGGCTGGTGAGCTGACGGATCTCAAGCAGATTATCTATTATTTCGATGGGGCGCTGAACCTGCAAGCCTATCCGGACCAGGTCCCAGATCTGGGCGCCGACCAGGTGGCTGCCCGTGCCCGGGAATATCTGCGGCGCTTGCGGGATCGAGGGGGGGAGGCCTTGCGTGTGACGGATAAGATGCCCGGTAATTTCCGTTATCTTGGCATGATCCATCTGTTGTTCCCCCGCGCAAAAATTATCCACTGCCGGCGCCATCCGCTGGATGTCTGTCTGTCCTGCTACCGGCTTTATTTTTCCGGTGCCCATCCCTATGCCTATAATTTAAGGGAACTTGGGCATTATTATCGATTATATGAAGGCTTGATGCAGCATTGGCACAATGTCATGCCTGGCGCTATTCATGATATTCAATATGAGTCTCTGGTGGCGGATCAGGAGGCCGAGACAAGGCGTTTGCTGGATTTTTGCGAACTGCCGTGGCATTCGGGCTGCCTCGACTTCCATAAATCGGAGCGGGCGGTGATGACGGCATCCCTGTCGCAGGTGCGTGAGCCGATATATCACAGTTCACTGCAAAAATGGCAAGCCTATGAAGCCTGTCTTGGGCCATTGATTGAGGCATTAGGCGGGAACCCGGAGTCCGGGGAATGCGGAGTTTGACGTCGCAGATGCCCCGGCGTATTATGCACAACCTTACGCTTGGTCGGACAGGATTTGAACGGGTGCACGCTGCTGATTCGGGGTATAGCGCAGTCTGGTAGCGCGCCAGCTTTGGGAGCTGGATGTCGGGGGTTCGAATCCCTCTACCCCGACCATATTGATGGCGTTGTCCGGTGGTTGGCAGAAGCTCCGGTATGGTTTGATGGTATGCCTGTGATAGTATGCGCCCGTAGCTCATCCGGATAGAGCATCGGCCTTCTAAGCCGAGGGTAGCAGGTTCGAGTCCTGCCGGGCGCGCCATATGATATATTGAATATGGATAGTATGATGGTGAGCGTAGCTCAGTTGGTAGAGCCCCGGATTGTGATTCCGGTTGTCGTGGGTTCGAGTCCCATCGTTCACCCCAGTTTATATCGCAGCGGGCGCTTGAATGACAGGGGCAAAATGTGCTTCACTTGCTGGGAAGCGCTGTCAGAATGTTAAGGAATAATGGGCCGTTAGCTCAGTTGGTAGAGCAGCTGACTCTTAATCAGCGGGTCGTAGGTTCGATCCCTACACGGCCCACCATTATTCCGTTACCGACGCCATTATTATCCTTGCGCGCGCCGCTCAAATTTAGAAGTAATTCTATAATAAACAACAAGATATTAGTCTTCCTGTTTCTTTTTCATTGTCCGGGCTTTCTTCGCGTGAGGGCTTTTGCGATGCCCGATACGGGAATTCCCGTCGTCCCTGACCTTGAATGTGCCCTTGCAGCTATTACTGAGTGTTTCGTCAAGGTTAAAATACAGGGCGAAACAAGCTAAATTTTGGTTGGTTTACCATACCGGTCCGCGCTGGTATGACACCATTAGGCGTTAATCCTGTCGCCCTTAATTCATCGGTAGGATAAAAAAGCTTTGCGAAAGTGGCGGAATTGGTAGACGCGCTGGCTTTAGGTGCCAGTGGGGTAACCCGTGAGAGTTCGAGTCTCTCCTTTCGCACCACATCGGGCTGGTGCTCAGACAGGGAAGGTGGTTATATTTTTGCGCTTTTCTGCGATATAATTGAACTATGATATTGAATTGAGGTAATAAAATGCAAGTTTCTGTTGAGGGGGGCACTGGCCTCGAGCGTCGTATGAAGGTTACGATACCGGCGGAGCAGATTGATAAAGAGGTAAAGGACCGCCTCCAGCATCTGAGCCGCACGGTCAGGCTAAAGGGCTTTCGCCCTGGCAAGGTGCCCTTGACCGTGGTGGCCAAGCATTACGGCACCCATGTGCGCCAGGAGGTCTTGACCGAGCTGACCCAGTCCAGTTTTCGCGAGGCGATAGTGAAGGAAAACCTCCAGCTTGCCGGTATGCCGCGTATTGAGCCGGTGGCCGATGCCGCGGGGGATAACTTTGAGTATACCGCCGTTTTCGAGGTCTTTGCGCACTTTGATCTGGCGCCGGTGAAGGATATCGAGATTTCCCGCCCGGTGACTGAAATTACCGAGCAGGATGTCGATAATATGCTGGAGAAGCTGCGTCGGCAACGGGTGGAATGGCGTTCTGTCGATCGCCCTTCTCGCCAGGATGATCAGTTGCTCATCGATTATCGCGGCACCATAGATGAACAGGCTTTTGATGGCAATGAAGCGGAGAAGATGCCCATTGTCCTGGGTGCAGGCAAGTTTGTCGAAGGTTTTGAGGCGCAGCTGACAGGTGTTAGTGCGGGCGATGACGTGGTGGTGGAAGTGACCTTTCCCGAGGATTATCATGCCGCTGAACTGGCGGGCAAGGGGGCACGTTTCGAGGTCCATGTCCATTCCATAGAGGAACCGGTGCTGCCGGCACTGGACGAGGAATTTGCGCGCAGTTTTGATGTGGCAGACGGTTCACTCGATTCCCTGCGCCAGGAAATCAGCAACAGCATGCAGGAAGAGCGGGAACAAACCATCCGGGACCGGGTCAAAGAACAGGTAATGGATGCGTTGCTGACGGCCAACCCCATTGATCTTCCCCGGGCCCAGGTGGAAGAGCAAATCGATCTCCTCATTGCCCAGTTGAGGGATACTGCCAGGAGCCATAACATTGCCCCTGAGAAAATTGGTCAGGATAGGGAAATATTCCGGAAACAGGCGGAAAAGCGGGTAGCACTCAGCATGTTGACCGCGGAAATTGTCAAGCAGCAGAATCTGGTGGCGGATCCTGATCGGGTGCGCGCCAAGGTGGAATCCGTTGCCGCGGCCTATGACAGTCCTGATGATGTCACCAAATGGTATTATGGAGACCGGGAGCGGCTGGCGAATATTGAGTCGCTGGTACTGGAAGACCAGGTGGTTGACTGGGTCATGGAAAATGCCCGCGTCACCGATGAAGTCACTTCGTTTGATGAACTGATGAAAGGGCGGCAGGCCTGATGGGCGGCGCAAATGTCAAGACTGTAATGCCTGGAGGAAGCAGGTATAATTAAAGGGCAGGGGGCCTATGACCGATACGAATATTGACAAAGGGGCGCAAGGAATGACGGTAATGAATCTGGTTCCGATGGTGGTTGAGCAATCTTCTCGCGGCGAGCGCGCGTATGATATTTATTCACGTTTGCTGAAGGAACGGGTTATCTTCCTGGTGGGGCCGGTTGAGGACAATATGGCGAACCTGGTGGTGGCCCAGATTCTGTTCCTGGAATCGGAAAATCCCGACAAGGACATTCACCTTTATATCAATTCTCCCGGTGGGTCTGTCAGCGCCGGTCTGTCGATCTATGACACCATGCAGTTCGTCAAGCCGGATGTCAGTACCATGTGCCTAGGACAGGCGGCCAGCATGGGCGCCCTGTTGCTGGCTGGTGGTGCTGCAGGTAAGCGTTATGCCCTGCCGCATGCCCGAATCATGATTCATCAGCCGTTGGGTGGCTTTCAAGGGCAGGCAACGGATATCGATATTCATGCCCGCGAGATTCTGCGCACCAGAGACCGTTTGAACAATATCCTGGTCAAGCATACCAAGCAGCCGATGGAAAAAATCCAGGCGGACACCGACCGTGATTTTTTCATGTCCAGTGAAGACGGGGTTGAATATGGTTTGATTGATCAGGTGATGGTTGATCGTTTGGCAGAAGCCTCATGAGCACTTGCCGCTGCCCGTAGCTGTTGGTGCTGCAGTGACAATGTGATGATGATGTGGTGACAGCCTCAGCGAATTCTTTAAATTAAATTGATGAATCGGCAGGTTAGCTATGAGTGATGACAAGCGCAATAAAGGTGATGAGGGAGATAAACTGCTCTATTGTTCTTTCTGCGGCAAGAGCCAGCATGAAGTACGCAAGCTGATCGCGGGACCGTCCGTTTTTGTCTGCGATGAATGCGTGGAGTTGTGCAACGACATCATCCGCGAGGAAGTCCAGGAAAAGTCCACGGCCCTAAAAGGCAGCAAGTTGCCCATCCCGAGCGAAATCAATGACATCCTCGATGAATACGTTATCGGCCAGTCACGCGCCAAGCGGGTGCTTGCGGTCGCGGTCTACAATCACTACAAGCGCCTGGAAGTCGGCGTCAAGAAAGATGAGGTGGAACTTTCCAAGAGTAATATTCTGCTGATCGGTCCCACGGGTTGCGGTAAGACCCTGCTGGCGGAGACCCAGGCGCGCTTGCTCAATGTGCCTTTCACCATTGCTGATGCCACCACCTTGACTGAGGCGGGCTACGTCGGTGAGGACGTGGAAAACATCATTCAGAAATTATTGCAGAAATGTGACTATGACGTCGACAAGGCGCAGAGTGGTATCGTCTACATCGACGAAATCGACAAGATTTCCCGCAAATCGGACAATCCCTCCATTACCCGGGATGTCTCCGGAGAAGGTGTGCAGCAGGCGCTGCTCAAGCTGATTGAGGGCACTATCGCCTCGGTGCCGCCCCAGGGCGGCCGTAAGCACCCGCAGCAGGAATTTTTGCAGGTGGATACTGCCAATATTCTCTTTATCTGCGGCGGTGCCTTCGCCGGCCTGGACAAGATTATCCGTGACCGCTCTGAAAAGGGTGGTATCGGTTTCTCGGCCGAGGTCAAAAGCAAGGATGAACAGAAGAATGTTGGCGAACTGTTGTACTCGGTGGAGCCGGAAGACCTGATCAAGTATGGTTTGATTCCCGAATTCGTTGGGCGGCTGCCGGTAGTGGCGACTCTGGATGAACTGGATGAGGATGCCCTGGTAAGAATTCTCACCGAGCCCAAAAATGCCCTCACCAAGCAGTTTTCAAAGCTCTTTGAGATGGAGGACAGTGAGCTGGAGTTCCGTGAGGATGCCCTGCGCGCCGTGGCACGCAAGGCCATGGAGCGCAAAACCGGTGCCCGTGGATTGCGTTCCATCCTTGAGCACGTGTTGCTTGATACCATGTATGAACTGCCTTCTCTGGAAGGGGTTGCCAAGGTCGTCGTGGATGATGGCGTCATCGATGGTGAGTCGGAGCCTCTGCTTATCTATGAAGGTGGAGAGCAGCATGCGTCCCAGAGTAAGGACTGAGGATAGGCGGCATCTACTGTTGGCTGTTCCCAGCAGCGAATGAATTCCTGATGGCGCCTTGAAAGCAGCCCGAATGAACCTCATATATCACTTTGTATGAGGTTTTTTTACAGCTTGAATCCGGGTTACTGCAGTCGGATGTATGTATTTCAGTACGGATGTGCCTGCCATGATCTGTATGGCTACTGAACATAAAGGTTCAACGAGATGTTGCCCGCAGGTGACAAGCGCTTGCAATAGAGGATTTCCCGATGCCACAAGATGAGAACATTCCTGTTTTAAGAAACGACCAGGATCAGAAGATTCTGCCAGTATTGCCCTTGCGGGATGTGGTGGTCTATCCGCACATGGTGATTCCATTGTTTGTCGGCCGTGAAAAATCAATCAAGGCCCTGGATGCAGCAACGACTGCTAACAAGGAAATTATGCTGGTGGCGCAAAAGAGTGCCACCATGGATGATCCCGGCGTCGATGACATCCATCAGATGGGCACGGTAGCCACCATCCTGCAGCTGCTTAAATTACCGGATGGCACGGTTAAGGTACTGGTGGAAGGCCTGGAGCGTGCCCGCACGATCCACTTCATCGAGACAGAAGAATATTTTTCCGCCCAGATTGCGGTTATGCGCTCCACACCGACTTCCGAGCGTGAGGCCGAGGTGTTGGGGCGCTCGGTACTTGCCCAGTTTGAGCAGTATGTGAAGCTGAACAACAAAGTGCCTCCCGAGGTGTTGTCTTCCCTTGCCGGTATTGAGGATGCCGGGCGCCTGGGTGATACCATTGCTGCACATATGACCCTCAAGGTGGATGAGCGGCAGACGCTATTGGGATTATTGGATGTCAGAGAGCGTCTGGAGCGCCTGATGGTGTTGATGGAGTCAGAGCTCGATCTCCTGCAGGTTGAAAAACGGGTGCGGGGTCGCGTCAAACGCCAGATGGAGAAAAGCCAGCGCGAGTACTATCTTAATGAGCAGATGAAGGCCATTCAGAAGGAGCTCGGTGAGCTCGAGGATGTTCCCAATGAAATTGAGGAACTGGCTCAGAAAATTGACAAGGCGGGAATGCCCAAGGATGTACGTAAGAAAGCGACTGCCGAGCTGAGTAAACTCAAGATGATGTCACCGATGTCTGCCGAGGCGACGGTGGTGCGCAATTATATCGACTGGCTGGTGAGCGTGCCGTGGAAAAAACGCACCAAGATCTGTCGCGATCTTGCCAAGGCGGAAGCCGTGCTGGAAACGGATCATTATGGCCTGGATAAGGTCAAGGAGCGCATCCTGGAGTATCTCGCGGTACAGCAGCGGGTGGATAAATTGAAAGGTCCGATACTGTGTCTCGTTGGCCCACCGGGTGTGGGTAAAACTTCGTTGGGGCGTTCCATTGCCCGCGCAACCAATCGAAAATTTGTGCGCATGTCCCTGGGCGGGGTGCGTGATGAGGCGGAGATTCGTGGGCACCGGCGTACTTATATCGGTTCCATGCCAGGCAAGATTGCGCAAAACCTTGTTAAGGCGGAAACCCGCAACCCCCTGTTCCTGCTGGATGAAATTGACAAGATGGCTATGGATTTCCGTGGCGATCCCGCTTCGGCATTACTGGAGGTGCTGGATCCGGAACAGAACAATGCCTTCAACGATCATTATCTGGAAGTGGATTACGACCTTTCCGATGTCATGTTTGTGTGTACTGCCAACAGCATGAATATTCCAGCACCTTTGCTGGATCGCATGGAGGTGATACGTCTGGCCGGTTATACGGAAGATGAAAAGCTCAATATCGCCCAACGCTATCTGATTCCCAAGCAGATCAAAGTGAATGGCTTAAAAGAGGATGAGATCGCCATTACTGAGGGTTCTATCCGCGATATTATCCGTTACTATACCCGTGAAGCCGGGGTGCGCAGTGTCGAACGCGAAATCTCAAAGATATGTCGCAAGGTGGTGAAGGAGATTTTACTGGAAGGAAAACGCCAGAAAGTTCATGTCACCTCTCGTAATATTAACAAGTATCTGGGTGTAAAGCGTTTTCGCTATGGTCTGGCGGAGGAGCGTGATCAGGTTGGTCATGTCACCGGCCTTGCCTGGACCGAAGTGGGGGGGGACTTGCTAACCATCGAGGGTACGGTGATCAAAGGCAAAGGTAAGTTGATGATTACCGGTCAGATCGGCGAAGTGATGCAGGAATCGGTACAGGCAGCCATGACCGTGGTACGCAGTCGCGCCGAGGTGCTCAACCTTGATCCTGACTTTTACCAGCATCATGATGTTCATATTCATGTGCCGGAGGGTGCCATACCCAAGGATGGGCCCAGTGCGGGGATCGGTATGTGCACAGCCTTGGTGTCAGCATTAACCGGAATACCGGTGCGCGCTGATTTGGCGATGACCGGTGAGATTACCCTGCGAGGAGAGGTTTTGCCCATCGGGGGGCTGAAGGAAAAGCTGCTGGCTGCGCATCGTGGAGGTATAAAAACTGTGCTGATTCCCGAAGAGAATGTTCGGGATCTGGTGGAGATACCCAAAAACATCAAGCAGCACCTGGATATTCAACCGGTCCGCTGGGTTGATGAGGTTTTACAGAAGGCCTTGCGACACATGCCCACGCCGATCATCGACAAATCAGCGGAAACAGCACCACTCGTTGAGTCTAAACGGGCTACTAAAGCAAAAAAAGGCCGGCACATACGACCGCATTGAATCTCGACGGTAGTGGTAAAAATCAGGAGTGCGGCCCTGGGGTCGCGCTCTTTTTTCTGGTATAGCAGGATGAACCGGGGTGAAAAGAGTTATGATTCCGGGCGTGTTGCTTGACAGGGCTTGGGGGCGGTTGGTATAAAGTCGCGTGCATGGAAGACCCAATAGCAAGTACCTGGATGTTCGGGCTGCAATAATAATGGGGGAACAAACAAGGTGAATAAAGCAGAGTTAATAGAGGCGGTAGCCGCAGCGGCGGATCTTTCCAAGGCGGATGCCGGGCGCGCGGTCGATGGCATGACCCAGGCAATTTCCAGGGCACTTAAAAAGGGCGACAATGTAACCTTGATCGGTTTTGGTTCTTTTACTGTACGTGAGCGTTCGGCTCGTATGGGCCGCAATCCCCAGACTGGCGAGGAGATCAAGATCAAGGCTTCCAAACAACCGGTATTCAAAGCTGGTAAAGCACTCAAGGATGCCATAAAATAGCACCTCACTGAATCGGCCATGTGACACGCTTGTTGTGTTGATATGGCAGGTATCAGGGTGCTTAGCTCAGTTGGGAGAGCGTCGCCCTTACAAGGCGAATGTCGGGGGTTCAAGTCCCTCAGCACCCACCAGGCGATTTTGGAGTGGTAGTTCAGCTGGTTAGAATACCGGCCTGTCACGCCGGGGGTCGCGGGTTCGAGTCCCGTCCACTCCGCCATCAAACAGGGTGCACCATGGCCAATGTCAGGTGCGCCCGTTTTTTTACCTGGTCTATTAAGATAGTCGCAACTCAGGATGACCAGCTGATAAACTTTGGATGACGGCATAGTTATGTTGCATTTTATCCGTGAACGCGCCAAGGGATTTTTTGCGTGGCTGATCTTTGTCATGATCGTGGTGCCCTTTGCCTTCTGGGGGATCAACTCCTATTTTGGTAACGGCGGCGTTGTTTCTGTTGCCGAGGTGAATGGTGTCAAAATAGACAGCCAGGAATTCCAGCGCCTGTTTGTGCAGGAAAGGAATTTTCGACAGCGTTTGTTTGGCAAGGTGGGCAATCCGGCCTTGTTGAATGAGGCGTTGATCAAGCGTGCGGTGCTGGACAAGTTGATTAATACCGCAGCACTTGCCCAGGCTGCGGAAGATGCCGGTTTCAGAATCAGCGACCGGCAGCTGAGCCGGCAGATCGTCCGTACTCAGCAGTTTCTGCGCGATGGCCGCTTTGATCCGCAACGCTATGCCCAGGTGCTTAACAGCATGGGACTGACGGAGGGCGCCTATGAGGAAGAACTGCGGCGCGATATGTTGGTGGACTAATTGATTTCTGGCCTCACCGAGAGCGGGTTTGTTACTCGAAAGGCACTTGATAATGCCTTGCGGCTGCAAAAACAGCAACGGAAATTTGGTTATCTGGTGCTGAAGGCATCGCGCTTTATCGATGAAAAAGCCGCCTTGCCGGAGTCACGCATCAAAAGCTATTACGATGATCATCAGGATCGCTATGTGATCCCTGAAAAAGTCAGCATCGCCTACCTGGAGCTGTCCGCCAGCGACCTGGTGAAGCAGGTTAAAGTGGACGATGAAGTCTTGCGCAAGATGTATGAGGAGCAGCAGAGCCAGTTGGCCATGGGTGAGGAACGTCGAGCCAGCAACATCCTCATTCCGGTTGAGGAGGGTGCCGACGAACAGACTGACAAGGCGGCCCGCAACAAAGCACTGGACATTCTCAAGCAATTGCGGGCCGGTGCATCTTTCAAGGCATTGGCAAAAAAATTCTCGGGTGATCCGGAGTCAGCGGCGAAAGGGGGTGATCTTGGGTTTTTCAGCCACGGCATGATGGTTAAACCCTTTGAGGATTCCGTATATTCCATGGCGGTTGGTGATATCAGCGAACCCGTCAGAACACCCTTCGGTTATCACATTATCAAATTAACGGGCATCAGAAAAAGTGCCGCACAGTCATTTGAGAAAATGCGTGATGCCCTGGCCAAAGAGTACCGCGAGCAGCAGGCCGAAGAGCAGTTCTATGACATGGCCGACCGCATCGCCGATTTGACTTACGAAAACCCCGACAACCTGGAGATTGCCTCCCGGGAGCTGGGGCTCCCTGTGAAGAAATCCACTTTGTTCGATCGTCAGCATGGCAGCGGGATTGGCTCAGACGCCAAAGTCCGCGCCGCGGCTTTCAGCAGTGATGTGCTGGATTAAGGTAACAACAGTGAGCCCATCATGCTGGCGCCCAACCATCTGATTGTACTGCGCGTGGACAAACATGAGCCACTCAGCCATCGTCCCCTGGCTGCAGTACATGATGACATTGTTGCTGTTTTGCGTCTGGAGGATGCCCGCAAAAGGGCAGAGAAAAAAAGCCGGGAGATTCTTGCTCAGCTGCTTAAAGGAAAATCCCCTGCCAGGCTGGCTGCGAAGGAAGGCGTACAATGGCATGTAAGCAGTTTTATAGACCGCGATGATAAGAAGGTGCCTGAAGATATCATCAGTGCCGCCTTCAAATTGCCACGGCCGGAGAAGGAGGCTGCAGCCACGGGTGATGCCTTGCAATTGCCTGATGGTAATGCTGCCGTTATTTTGTTACAGGCTGTGCGCGACGGGAATCCCGCCAAACTTGGTCAGCAGGTACGCAAGGCAGAGGAAAAACAGATCTTGCAGCGCCGCGGGCAACAGATCAGCCATGCGGTGATCGAGGCCATCAAAAAACGTGCTGAGATCGTTGTGCACCAGGAGAAGTTATAAGCGGTTCCCTGGTTGTTGTGCCTTAGCGCTCAGGCGTGCTGCCGATATTCGCGCGTAACAGCCTGCCGATAACAGCAGCGCCGACGGCATCCCCCCACACATTGGTCATGGTCCGGAATCGGTCCAGAAACCAGTCCACCGCCAGCAGCAGGCCGATTCCTTCCAAGGGTAGGCCGACGGTGTTGAGTACCAGAATCATGGTGACCAGTCCCGCCTCTGGAATCCCTGCTGCGCCGATGGCAGCCAGCGTAGCCGTGATGAAGACGATGAACTGCTGACCCAGTCCCAGCTCAATATGGTAGGCTTGGGCGATGAACATCACCGCTGCCGCTTCATAGAGTGCGGTGCCGTCCATATTGACGGTGCTGCCCAATGGCAGGACAAAGCGTACCGCACGTTCGTCCACCTCATTTTCGCGCGCACACTCCATGGTTAATGGCAGGGTGGCGGAAGAGCTGGCGGTACCAAAGGCCGTTAGCAGGGCGCGCAGCATACCTAGCAGGTAGGCACCACCACGCCCGGCGATAAAAAACGCGATCAGCAGTAAAACCAGAAAGTGCAGCGCCAGGCCACTCAGAACCGTGACCACATGCCAGCCTACGGCGGTGATTTCCGCCAGGAATGCTTCACCGCCGCCCGCTTTGCCAAGGCGGGCAGCGACTAAAGAGAATATACCCAGCGGGGCAAAATACATCAGCCATACCACCAGCTTCATCATGGCCTCGTTGAGACCGTCAAAAAAGGCGATGACGGGGGCGCCGCGCTGGCCGATGGTTGTGAGTGCCGCCGAAAACAGAATGGCGAAAATGATCAGGGGAAGCAGTTGTGTGTGGGCTGCGGCATTGACCAGGTTGGGTGTGACCAGGGACAGCAGGATATCACTGAAGCCGGTTTCCCCCTTGCTGGCGATATTCTGTGGCAGCTCAGTGCTGGCGAAACTCAACCCGGCGCCGGGCTGGATGAGGTTGACCATAACCAGGCCGATGAAGACAGCGATGGCTGTGGTGCTCAGATAATAGGCCAGGGTGGCGCCACCAATCCGGCCCAGTTTGCGCACGTCTCCCAGGGAGGCGACACCGCTGATGACTGCTGCCAGGATCAGGGGGACGATCAGCATTCTCAGCGAGGTGAGAAAAAGCTCGCCCAACCAGGCGACCGACAACATGGCTGCTCCCCAGATCCAGCCCGCCAGCCCCCCGGCGAGGACGCCGAGGGTGATCAGAATCAGCAGGATCAGCGCATGTCGATGCGGCATGGCTAACGCAGACCGTTAACCCGTCTTTTTTAAATCTGACCCATGCCCGTGGTGTTGTAACCGGCATCGACGTAGAGGATCTCTCCGGTAATGCCACTGGCCAGATCGGAACAGAGAAAGGCGGCGCTATTGCCGACTTCATCGATGGTCACATTGCGTCGCAACGGTGAATTCTTTTCAGCATAGTCGAGGAACTTGCGGAAATTACCGATACCGGCAGCGGCCAGGGTCTTGATGGGTCCGGCGGAAATGGCATTGACACGAATGCCGTCCGGTCCCAGATTGTTCGCCATATAACGGACATTGGCTTCCAGGCTGGCCTTGGCGGGCCCCATGACATTGTAGTTGGGAATCGTGCGCTCTGCGCCCAGATAGCTCAAGGTCAGCAGCGCACCCTGGCGTCCTTCCATCATGTTACAGCCAGCCTTCGCCAGGGCGGCAAAGCTATAGGAGCTGATTTCGTGGGCGATGCGAAAACCTTCCAGGGTGAGGCAGTCCAGGTAGGGGCCCTCCAGTTCTTCCCGCGGGGCAAAGGCGACAGAATGGACAATGATGTCCAGATGATCCCAGTAGTCGTCAAGACGTTCAAAAACACCATCGATATCCTTGTCCTTGGAAACATCGCAAGGAATGGCAATATCTGAATCGCAGGCCGCCGCCAGCTTTTCGACCCGGCCCTGCAGTTTTTCATTCTGATAAGTAAAGGCCAGTTCAGCGCCTTCCCGGTGCATGGCCTGGGAAATACCCCAGGCAATCGAGCGGTTGCTGGCGACACCTACAATCAACGCACGTTTGCCTTTTAGAAATGCCATAGTGTTACCTTTTTATCTTGATGTGAATTAGTTGCAGCTTGTCGTGTAATATAGCATGAGCCGCGCAAGGACATCAGGCTGCATTTGTGAGTATTGTAATGGTATTTGAGCGAAAGGGAACAGCATTTTACCGGCACCTGCTACGGCGCATGGTCTGCAGAGACGCCATGGCTCGGCGGGTTTTCATGCCGCTGTTGTTCATGCTGCTGCTCCAGGCTTGTCAGGGACGGCCCTGGAATAATCCCTATCCGGTAGAGCAGGACTATCAGAATATTCTCTATGCCTCGTTTTCGGAGCGCCCCAAACATCTTGACCCGGTGCAGGCCTACAGCGCCACGGAATATCAGTTTATCGGGCAGATCTATGAGCCACCCTTGCAGTACCATTATCTCAAACGCCCCTATACCCTGATTCCTCTGACCGCGACGGCAGTGACGCGGCCACGCTATTACGATACTGCCGGTCATGAAATCCGTGATGCGGACAGCGGAGCTATTGCCTATAGTGTTTATGATATTCATATTCAGCCGGGCATTCGCTACCAGCCCCATCCCGCCTTTGCCAGGGATGCGAAGGGGCGCCTGTTGTATCAGCATCTGGATCGCCACCAACTGGAGAATATGTTTAGTCTGGCTGATTTTCCCCGGACCGGCAGCCGTGAACTGGTGGCAGCGGATTATGTCTATCAGATCAAGCGGCTGGCGCATCCACGCCTGTTTTCACCTATTTTCGGCATTATGAGTGAGTATATTGTGGGGCTGAAGGCCTATGCGAAGACCCTGGCAGCGGCCTATCGTACCCAGGCCGGCACAGGCGATGCCCCTGTTTATCTGGATCTCAATCGTTATCCACTAAAAGGCGCCCGCGTCATCGACCGTTATACCTATCGCATCAAGCTCAAGGGTAAATATCCCCAGCTGTTGTACTGGTTGGCTATGCCGTTTTTCGCGCCCCTGGCCCCCGAAGCAGACCGCTTTTATTCCCAGCCGGGCATGCGGGAGAAGAATCTTAGCCTCGACTGGTATCCTGTGGGCACGGGTCCCTACCAGCTGGTGGTCAACGACCCCAACCGCCACATGGTGTTGCAGCGTAATCCTAATTTTCATGGCGAGCGCTACCCGCTAGCAGGAGAACCGCAGGACCGCGCCCGCGGCTTGCTGGCCGATGCCGGCAAAACACTGCCCTTTATCGATCAGGTGGTCTATAGCCTGGAGAAAGAGAGCATTCCTTACTGGAACAAGTTCCTGCAGGGCTATTATGATACTTCGGGGATCAGTTCCGACAGCTTCGATCAGGCGATCAATATCGGTAGTCAGGGCAATATCGCACTTACGGCACCGCTACAGGCTCAGGGTATTCATCTACAGACTGCGGTTAATACCTCGATTTCCTATATGGGCTTTAATATGCGGGATCCGGTGGTGGGCGGTGCTGGTGAGCGCCAGCGCAAGTTGCGTCAGGCCATTGCCATTGCTGTGGATTATGAGGAATATATCTCCATCTTCGCCAATGGCCGGGGGGTCGCGGCGCAGGGTCCCATACCCCCGGGGATCTTCGGCTATGTTCCCGGCGCCGCGGGGCTTAACACCTATGTTTACCGCTGGCGGGACGGTAAGCCGGTGCGCCGATCTATCGCTGAAGCGCGCAAACTGCTGGCCGCGGCGGGTTATGCCGATGGGGTCGACCAGCGGACCGGTAAACCTCTGGTACTGTACTTCGATGTTACTGCGGGTGGCCCGGATGACAAGGCGCGTATGGACTGGTTTCGCAAGCAGTTCCAGAAACTGGCGATTCAACTGGTGATTCGCAATACTGACTATAATCGTTTTCGTGACAAAATGCGCAATGGTAATGACCAGATTTTCATGTGGGGATGGAATGCGGATTACCCTGACCCCGAGAATTTCCTTTTTCTGCTCTATGGTCCCAATGGCAAGGTCAAATTTCATGGTGAAAATGCCGCCAATTATGATAACGCGCAGTTCAATCGCCTGTTTGAGAAAATGAAGAATATGGACAACAGCCCGACCCGCCAGCGGCTCATCGATGAGATGGTGGCGATTGCCCGTCGGGACAGCCCCTGGATCTGGGGCTTTCATCCCAAGGGTTTTTCCCTCTATCACCGCTGGTACCACAATGCGAAACCGAATTTGATGGCCAACAATACACTCAAGTACCGCCGCATCGACCCCGCCTTACGCGCCACGCTGCGTGCGCGCTGGAACCGTCCCGTGTTATGGCCGTTATTATTACTGGCGGCTGTACTGTTGATGGCGATCATTCCGGCCGTCATGCTCTATCTGCGCCGGGAGCATCGGACGCCGTTGCGCCGCGGGCAGGCCTGAGCCGGTTTGGGAGACGACGATGTTTGCCTATCTCATCCGCCGCCTGCTATATGCTGTGCCTATTTTACTCGGCGTCAACCTGATCACCTTCATGTTGTTTTTCGTGGTCAACACACCGGATGACATGGCGCGTATGCATCTGGGCATGAAGTACGTCACGCCTCAGGCTATAAACAAGTGGAAAGCCGAGCATGGTTATGACAAGCCGCTGCTCTACAACCCTGCCCGACAGGGGCGTGAGCGGATCACAGATACCATCTTTTTCGAAAAATCCATGGCGCTGTTCGCCTTTCGTTTTGGCCGCTCAGATGATGGTCGCGATATCGGTCATGATATCTATCAACGCATGTGGGCCAGTCTCGCCATCGCGGTACCTATCCTGGTGTTCGGGCTACTGGCCAATATCACCATCGCCTTGCTGCTGGCCTTTTTTCGTGCCACCTATCTTGATATCATCGGCGTGATCCTGCTGGTAGCGATGATGTCGGTTTCTTCGCTGTTCTATATCATCGGTGGGCAGTTCCTCATCGGTAAATTGCTGCATCTGGTTCCCATTTCAGGCTACGATACGGGGCTTAACGCACTCAAATTCATTGTCCTGCCAGTGGTGATTGCCATACTTTATGGTATAGGTTCCGGCGGGCGCTGGTATCGCACGATCTTTCTGGAGGAGATCGGCCGGGATTATGTCAGGACCGCGCGGGCCAAAGGACTGGCGGAGCAGCGGGTATTGTTCAGGCATGTACTGAAAAATGCACTGATACCTATTTTGACCGGTGTGGTCATAGTGTTGCCGCTGCTGTTTATGGGCAGCCTGATACTGGAATCCTTTTTTGGTATCCCCGGGCTGGGCAGTTACACGATTGATGCCATTCGTTCCCAGGACTTTGCGATCGTTCGCTCCATGGTCTTTCTCGGCTCCGTGCTGTACATCATCGGCCTGATCCTGACTGATATTTCCTACACCCTGGTAGATCCCCGGATTCGGCTCGCCTGAACCATGTGGAGCAATCAGCTGAACTATCTCATGAATCTCCAGCCAGTGCTGTTGCGGACGGATGCCCTGATGTTCTTGCTGCTGCTGGTAGTGATCGGGTTCATCGCTTATGCCCGCCACCGGGAGCATCTAAGGGCGCCCTGGCGCAAGGTGTTTGCCAGTCGCACGGGCATGGCTTCCTTGGTGGTGATGCTCGCCTATCTGGCCATCGGCCTGCTTGACTCGGTGCATTTCAGAGAACCGCTGCCGCAACAGAACCTGCAGGGCAGCGGCCACTATTCCATTGAGGTGTTGAGTCTGCTGGATCTTCTTGCCAGGCCATTGAAAGAAAATACGTAGAAAACCTACTCGGCGCCTTTTGCCACACATCTCTTTGTTAAGGAAACCCTTGAACTGCCTGATGGTTCAACGCTGCGGCGTTATCCGCGCCTGCGCTATGGAGGTGCTCATCTCAGGGACCCGGAACACGACCGGCTGGCGGATATTTTGCAACGCAGTGCAGTGGGGTTGCTGCTTGCCCTCTTGCTATGGTCAGCCTTAGCCTTGCTGTTAGTGGCTTGTCTGTCCCGATACCGGCGACAGCCGTTCCGCACGGTGCTGAGTGCAGTCGCCCGTGGCCGGACAACCATCCCGTGGCGGGTGATACTGTTGACCGTGGCGGTACTGCTGGTGGCATTGCTGCTGGCGCTGAGTCTGGCCACTCATTATCATATTTTTGGCACCGACAAGGTCGGCCAGGATGTTTTTTACCAGACGCTCAAGAGTATTCGTACGGCTTTGATTATCGGTACACTGACCACCCTGGTGATGCTGCCATTTGCCCTGGTGCTCGGCATCATGGCAGGTTATTTCCGTGGTTGGGTCGATGATCTCATCCAGTATCTCTATACGACCCTCAATTCCATCCCCAGCGTGTTGCTGATCGCCTCGGCTATCCTGATGCTGCAGGTCTATATCGGCACCCATCCGGATCTCTTTGAAACCGATGCGTCACGAGCTGATATGCGCTTGTTATTTCTCTGTATCATCCTTGGGGTCACCAGCTGGACGGGACTGTGTCGTCTGCTGCGTGGTGAGACCATGAAAATGCATGCGGTGGAATTCGTTCAGGCGGCGGCGGCCTTCGGGGTTAAGGACTCGCGTATCATGAGCCGCCATTTGTTGCCGAATGTCATGCATATCGTGCTCATCAATGTGGTGCTGGACTTCAGTGGTCTGGTGCTGGCGGAGGCGATTCTGTCCTATGTGGGCGTCGGGGTGGATCCATCTATGAACAGCTGGGGGAATATGATCAATGGCGCTCGTCTGGAGATGGCGCGTGATCCCCTGGTATGGTGGTCACTGCTGGCCGCTTTCGTTTTTATGTTTATGCTGGTGCTGGCGGCCAATCTGCTGTCTGATGCCGTGCGCGATGCCTTTGATCCGCGCGCGCAGGCGAGCGCCGGAGCAGGTTGAGGGAGTGAAATGTCGGACTATCTGTTGAGCGTCAGAAAGCTGAGCACCTGTTTTGCTACTGCGGGTGGCACTTTACATGCGGTGGATGAGGTCAGTTTCGATATTCGCCGGGGAGAAACCTTTGCCCTGCTGGGTGAATCAGGCTGTGGAAAATCCATGACATCGCTGTCCATCATGGGGCTGGTGCCGGCGCCGGCAGGGAGAATCACAGGGGGACAGGTGTTGCTGGAGGGCAGGGATCTGCTGGCCCTGCCGGAGGCGGCCATGCGCCGGGTCCGGGGCGGGCGCATCGCGATGATTTTTCAGGAGCCCATGACCTCTCTGAATCCGGTAATGACGGTGGGCGAGCAAATCGCCGAGTCTGTGGGACAACATCAGGGTTTGAAAGGGCGGGCGCGCCGCAATACGGTGCTGGAGTTACTGGCAGCAGTGGGCATACCTGATCCACGACAACGCTATGCTGAATATCCCCACCAGCTTTCCGGTGGTATGAAACAGCGTATCATGATCTCCATCGCCCTGGCTGGCGAGCCGGACCTGCTGATTGCCGATGAGCCGACCACGGCCCTGGATGTGACCATTCAGGCACAGGTGCTGGCCCTGCTTCAGGATCTACAGCGGCAGAGCGGTATGGCGGTGTTGCTGATTACCCATGATCTGGGGGTGGTGGCCGGGGTGGCGGATCATGTTGCCGTGATGTATGCCGGCCAGATTATCGAGCAGGCCACGCGCGAGGAATTTTACCGCTCCCCTCAGCATCCCTATAGTCAGAAACTGTTCGAGTCCCTGCCGGATATTCACAAACGGGATCACCGGCTGGCAGTGATCCATGGTGCGGTGCCTTCCCTGACCCAGCGCTTCCAGGGTTGCCGCTTTGCCGCGCGATGTGATTTTGCCTGGGAGGTTTGCCATGATAAGTCACCGGGCTGGAGCAAGGTCAGCACTTCGCAACGCGTGCGTTGTCATCTGCTGGATTCTGCTTATGAGAATCACCGAAAAGCGGTCGGCAGTCTTCAGCACGTTGAAGTGGCGCTACCGGTTGTGAGCGGCGGTCGTTGTAGTGATGCCCGGTCGAAGGGTGGTCGCCTGCTGGAAGTAGAGGATATCCGGGTCCATTTTCCTATCCAGCGCGGGCTGTTCAAGCGGACCGTCGGTCATGTATATGCCGTGGATGGCGTGACGCTACGGGTGGACCGCGGCGCTACTGTGGCCCTGGTGGGGGAGTCGGGTTGCGGCAAGACCACCATTGGCAAGGCCATTCTCCAGCTGATCCGTCCCACTGGTGGCCAGGTCCGTTTTGCAGGCGAGGAACTGACCCGCCTGCGAGGCGAGGCCCTGCGCCAGCGGCGGGCAGATTTCCAGATCATTTTTCAGGATCCCTTCTCTTCCATGAATCCGCGCATGATGGTGGGGGATATCATTCAGGAAGGTATGGTGGCCCTGGAGATCGAAAAAAATTCCCGCCGTCGTCGGCAGCGCGTCGCCGAGCTGCTTGAACATGTGGGGCTGCCAGCAGAGGCCATAAGCCGCTATCCCCACGAGTTTTCCGGTGGTCAGCGGCAGCGTATCTGTATTGCCCGCACACTGGCGGTGAATCCCAGGCTGATCATCTGTGACGAACCCACCAGTGCCCTGGATATCTCGGTACAGGCGCAGATACTTAATCTTCTGAAGGGACTGCAGCATGAGCTGGATCTGTCCTACCTGTTCATTACTCATAATCTTTCAGTCGTCAGCTATCTTGCCGACGAAGTGGCGGTGATGTATCTGGGCCGGATTGTGGAATACGGTTTGGTGGAGGAGATCCTGCATCAGGCCCGTCATCCCTATACGCAAGCCCTGTTGTCCGCGATTCCAGTCATCGATCCTGAGCAGCAGCGGGAGGTGATCCGGCTGGAGGGGGACCTGCCGTCCCCCTCTGATCCGCCGGCCGGTTGTCATTTCCATACGCGTTGCCCTCAGGCGATGCCGGTGTGCCGGCAGGCCTATCCCGGTGCGACTACCCTCAGCGACAGCCACCGGACGCACTGTTTTCTCTATGGAGATGCGGTACTGAAACCGTGAGTCGGCAGGACTCAGAAAAAGAGTTCGTTGAAGGGGATGATGTCGATGGTCTCGCCGGGGCTGATGGTACTATCTGCGGGGACGATGGCCAGACAATCCGCCCAGCAGGCCGCCGATAAAACAGCCGAACCTTGCTGTGGATAGAGGGTGGCGGTGGTTTCACCGTCTGTGCCAATGGTCATGCGGGCGCGTAGATATTCACGTCTCGGGATAGCATTGCAGCGTTCGAATGCGGCCCGGGCACGGATAACAGTAGGGGTGAGGCGCCGTCTGCCCTGAAGCCGGAGAATCAGTGGGCGGGCGAAGAGACAGAAGGTGATCAGCAAGGAAACCGGATTACCCGGCAGGCCCATTACCGGGGTGCCGCCAATATTGCCATAGGTGAGCGGTTTCCCGGGCTTGACGGCGATGCGCCACAGCGCCAGTTCCCCCAGGTGCTCGATAGCCGTCTTGACGTGGTCCTCTTCGCCTACGGAGACGCCACCACTGCCGAGGATCAGATCGGCCTCTTTTGCCGCTTGTTCAAGGGCCGCGACCGTAGCATCAAAGCAGTCAGGAATGATGCCCGGATCAATGATCTGGCAACCCAGGGTCTTCAGCAGGCCGGTTAGCAGATAACGGTTGGAGTCATAGATTTTTCCTGGTGCCGGTGGTTCGCCAGGTTCCAGCAGTTCATCGCCAGTGACCAGTACCGCTACCCGGATTCTGCGGAATACGGGTAGCCTGGCAATCCCCAATGAGGCTGCTAATCCCATTTCCTGGGGGCGCATGTGGGTGCCTGCCGCCAGGACATCGCTGCCCTGACGGATGTCTTCGCCGGCCGGGCGCACATGCAGGCCAGATCTGATCGGGCCGCGCAGATAAACCTTGCCATCCACGGCCCGGCACTGCTCCTGCATGACGACTGCATCCGCATTAGGGGGGAGCGGGGCGCCGGTGAATATTCTCGCGGCGGTGCCCGGCGCCAGAGCCGTGCCAGGGTGCCCGGCGGCAATACGCTGGGATACAGGCAGGCAGATTTCACCTTCGGCAGCGATGTCCCGGCTGTTGACGGCATAACCATCCATGGCACTATTGTCGAATGCAGGTACATCGATAGGCGCGGTCAAGGTGTGGGCCAGTACGCGACCCAGGGCGAGATCGGTGGCCAGTTCCTCGATAGTGGTGATGGCTGCGGTCTCGGATAAGAGGATATCAAGCGCCTCACTTTCCGATAACAGTCTGGCTTTGTCCTGGTCACAGTCGGAAAGATTCATTGTGGGTGGCTGCCTCTGTCAAGCTGGGTTTTAATTACCGACAGCAGTGTAGATGAGGTATGGACGCTTGCCAAGTGATGACTGCTGGCACGATTCAATGATGGAAGAGAGGGTTTCCCAGGCCAAGGACGCGGCCGATGAATTTTTGGCGGAAAGCGCTGAGATCGATACCGTAGGCGCCTTCCGGCAGGCAGGTGGCGATATTGAGATTGTTGCCATGGACATCGCGAGTTTCTTTCTGCAGATCAATTTCACGCTGTTTTTTTATGGGTTTCTTGTCGGGGTCAAGTAACAGCAGGACCTTGGGGCGCAGGCGTCTGCCGACATTCTGTTCGGTAATGACGCCGACTTCACCAGAGCTCAGCTCTATCAGGGAGCCGGTGGGATAGATACCGATGGCCTGTATGAAGTCATCGACCAGCTCTGCCTGAAATTCATTGCCACGGAGATCATGCAGCCTGATCATGGTCTCTGAGGGTGACAGTGCCTTTTCTTCATAGCGTGGACAGGTGATGGCATCGTAGAAATCGACGATGCCGGCGATTCTGCCCAGCAGGGGGATCCGGTCGCCGCGCAGGCCTCTGGGATAACCTGTTCCGTTGTGCCTTTCGTGGTGGGTAGTGACCACAGTAAGGATTTCCTGACTGATGCCCTTACTTTTTTCCAGTAGTTCCACCCCGTAGAAGACATGCTTTTTCATGGTTTCGAATTCCTCATCCGTGAGGCGGTCCTTTTTGAGCAAGAGCTCGTCAGGCAGTTCGGTTTTGCCGATTTCCGCCAGCAGGCTGCCCATGGCCAGGTTCTGCAGAGATTCTTTCCTGAGTCCCAGATATCTGCCAAATGTGATGGCCCAGATAGAGGTCCGGACACTGTGGCTGTAGGTGTATTCGTCCTTGTTGCGGATACGGGCAATCCAGATAAAGGCATCCGGGTTACTGGCAATACTTTTGACCATTTTATTGGCGACTTTTTTGGTGGTGGAGAGCACGATGGGTTTGCCACTGAAGATCTTGCCCATTACCTGGTCCACCGCCGCGGTGATATCCTCATGTAGCTAGCTGGCGTTGCTGAGCTCCTGTTTGAGGCTTTTGGTCTTTTTGTATATGGTTTCCTTGACCACCAGGGTCCCGGGGTGTTTTTTGCTGTTCCCGGTGTCGGCATTATTGTTGCGGTATTTTTTGACCGCTACCCTGCTTTTGGCTACATCTACATGGACATGCTTGCAGTGCAGCCCCAGTTTCCTGATGTCCTCCATATTGCGGATATGAAAACCCTGGATAGGGAAGGGAGTGCCGACCCACGGGCGGTCCAGTCTGGCCACGTACATGCCCTCGGCCAGATCCTGTACTGCTATTTTTTCTTGGGTATATTCAACCACAGTCAGGTTTAATCAAGTTTGATCAAGTTTAATCGCCATGTATCCATGTGCAGCTGGAAAAGGAACTGTCAGGCTGCCGTCTTGAAATGCAGGAGCAATGATTGTTCGCCCCTTTGATATATCGGCGGAGCGGGTTTTTTCATTATTCTGGTGGTAGTGCGCTGGCGTACAAAAAATATCTTTATAAACAGCTGGTTATTTTTTCTGTGCGGTGTGCAGGTTGATGGTGTGGTATGGCCGCAAGCTTTAGGCGGGGGTCAGATATTTTCTGTCTGTCGGGTGACATTGACATACAGCGTCAGGCGCTGGCCCGGTTGCAGATATTTCCCTCTGCGCAAGCTATTCCATCTGCGCAATTCGGAGACGGTTACCCTGAACCGCTGTGAGATCCGCGCGAGCTAATCTCCCTGGCGGACAGTGTAGCGGATGCGGCGGGTAATTTTGTTGATGGCCGGACTCAGCCCCAGACTGTAGTCCACAGCCATGGCTTTTCTTTGTTTCCGCCCTTGCCAGATGACCAGTTTCTGCCCGGGTCGCAGAAAATCCCGTGGTGCCATGACATTCCATTTGGCCAGTTGCCGGGTGCCAACATGATATTTACGTGCCAGATCCCACCAGGTATCCCCCGGGTTGACGATGTGGATGATCCGGGCGCCTTTTCTGATACTGTTCTGAATGGACTTCCGGCGTTGCGCCATGCTCAGCTTGTAGCGCCGTAGATCCCGTGTGGCCACCGGGATGATCATGCTTTTGCCGGCACGGATCATATGGCCACGGATTTTGTTGACCTGACGCAGCACACCGACTGTCGTGCCGTAACGGTTGGCGATATGGCCCAGGGTTTCGCCGCTACGGATGCGGTGGCGGATCCAGTGGATGCGTTGTGAGGCAGGCACCCTCTGGAGTTTGCGTATGAATTTGTCGGCTACATTGACCGGTAACAGCAGTCGGTGGGGGCCATCGGGGTCGGTGGCCCAGCGATTGTAGCCGGGGTTCAGCAAATAGATTTCATCCAGTGAGAGTCCTGCCAGGTCTGCAGCCAGTGCCAGATCGATCTGGGAGCCAATGTTCACGCTGGTGAGATGGGGAGTGTCCGGGATTGGTGTCAGGCTGATATTGTAGCGCCGTGGATTGGCGATGATTTCGCTGATCGCCAGCAGTCTGGGGACGTAGTCCCGGGTTTCATTCGGTAGCCGCAGAGACCAGAAGTCCGTTGGCCTGCCGTGCTTGCGGTTATTACGAATGGCGGCCTTGACGGTGCCGCTGCCGGAATTATAGGCGGCCAGGGCCAGCAGCCAGTCACCTGAGAAGGTTTTGTGAAGTGACTGGAGATAGTCCAGCGCAGCGCGTGTGGATGCTGCGATATCCCGGCGGCCGTCATACCACCAGTTCTGTTTCAGACCGAAGTGCCGGGCGGTGCCAGGGATGAACTGCCAGATGCCGGCCGCACGCCCGTGGGAGTAGGCAAAGGGTTGGTAGGCGCTTTCGATAATGGGCAGCAGGGCCATCTCAGTAGGCATGCCACGCGCCTCGACAGCTGCGACGATCAGGTAAAGGTAAGGGCGGGCGCGGTCCACAGTGCGTGCCAGATAACTGGGGTGTGCGACATACCAGTTGCGTTGCGCCGTGATCCTGCGCTGTCTTGATTTACTGCCTGGCGTAGCATTGCCGAGACCATAGAGGCGGCGGATACGTGCCCACAGATCTGCCGGTCCCGCAGGTGCCCTATGCTCGCTTGCTGTGGGTTCCCTTGCTTGGGACGCCACCACGGTATTTTCTATCCGATGGCCATTGGTGGGGGCGCCCTTTTTGTTGGATGCAGCACGGTGGCCTTTTGGCTGCGGGTAGTAGAAGGTTGTGTGATAAGGCTGTGCCGGAGGCGCGGCTTGATCGGGGTTAAGGTCATCCAGTGGTGAACGCCAGTCGGGTGGAATTGTGGTCACAAAGGCCCGGGGCAGCACCGGCCGGTTGTCCACTGCCGTGTGATCAGCAGGCATGGCGGCAGCTGCCGGGTGTGACGAAAAACGGCTATTAGCCGTCGGCAGCGCGCAGCCCTGGAGGTTCAGCAGCAGCGTGGCCAGTATTATGATACAGGCGCTTTGGCGGTCAATGGACATAGATGCTTAATGTTAGCAATGGTCTTGTTATTTTGATCGGCAATTATAGCGCTGTTCTTGAAATTCAATCCACATTAGATATGAGTTATAATCAATTGTTATGTAATATCTTTCCAATAACGTATGGTGGCAAAAACAGCTTCCGGGCTGGATAGTGGCCGTTTAGCGAAGCTTTCTGCCGCCTGACGGACAGCTGTGAGATGGCAGCGGAGGAAGGGATTGGTGGCCAGTTCCAGGGCCAGCGTGCTGGGTAGCGTAGTGATATTTTGTCGACGTAGCTCAAGAGTGGTGGTGAGGCGCTGCTGTAGCACTTCGTTATCTGGTTCCACCATGATGGCGAATTACAGATTTGCCAGGGTGTACTCATGGGCGCAGAAGATCTGGGTTGCCGCCGGCAGACGAACAAGTTTCTGCAGTGACGCATAGAGCTGCGCCGCCGTGCCCTCGAACAGCCGGCCGCAGCCACCGGCGAACAAGGTATCGCCGCAAAACAACATGCCGCTGCCATAATAGGCGATGTGATCGCGGGTGTGACCCGGTGTCGCCAGGATCTCCAGGAGCAGGTTCTTTGCCGGTGTAATGCGATCACCCGCTTGCAGGGGGTGATCGATGCCGGCAATGGTGCTGTCGTCAGGGCCGTAGACCGGCACATCATAGTGCTGCAGCAGCGTATCAATGCCATCCACATGGTCGTGATGGTGATGGGTGATTAGAATGCCAAGCGGCTTTAAGTCATGTTCGTTCAGGTGCTTCAGTACCGGCGCCGCAGTGCCGGGATCGACGATCAGCACCTGATTGTTTGGGGGCGCCAGCAATTTTTTCAATGGCGGGACGGGGATCAGCCAGATATAGTTGTCACTAAAGGCGCTGATAGGTATGGGTTGCTTCATCTTGCTTGCCTGGTGCCGGAAGTGTCCGTTCCCTCCTGCCCGCATGGGGGTATCCGGCGCGATTCCTCTGGAAGTTATCGACCGGGAAACAGTACACTAATCCATGATCGTAGACAATGTGGGCGTAATGCGGTGAGGCCAAACAAAAATAGACGCTGTCTCGCAGGTAGGCATATGCGCCGGTGGTACGCCACTAAGCTGGGGCAGCGTCTGCTGGCAAGCGAACGTGCGCAGCTTAATTCGGTATTGCCCAATCTATTTGGTTATCATCTGCTGCAGATTGGCCTGCCGTCCAAAGACGACCTGTTGGCTTCCAGCCGCATCTCACACCGAGTGATTCTGGATCCTGATGTGCGGCGTCCGGGGCATGATGTGAGTGGGAATAGCCCGAATATTCATCTGTGGGGGAAGCCTGAATCCCTACCGCTGCAGAGCGATGCGGTCGATGTGGTCGTTTTGCCTCATACACTGGAATATGAGGCGCACCCCCATGAAGTATTGCGCGAGGTCGACCGTGTTTTGGTGGCGGAAGGCCATGTGGTTATCCTGGGGTTTAATCCCTGGAGCCTGTGGGGGATCTGGCGGTTGCTGCGTTTCCATCGTCGACGGCCACCCTGGTCCGGTAACTTTCGCAGTATCCCGCGCCTGAAAGACTGGCTGGCCCTGCTGGGTTTTGATCCGGTGTATACCCGTAGCTACTTTTTTCGCCCCCCGCTGAAGCATCATGGCGTTATGAACAGACTGGCATTTCTGGAATGCATCGGTCGTCGCTGGTGGCCGTTTCTGGGCGGTGCCTATATCCTGGTGGCCAGAAAACGGGTGGTGAGCCTGACGCCGATAAAACCTCGCTGGCGGCCACGGCGGCGCTTGATGGGAGTAGACCCCGCCTGATTAATCCCAGGCTTATCAAAGGAGGCAGCGTGTCTGAACTGGTTGAAATTTTTACCGATGGGGCTTGCAGGGGGAACCCGGGGCCCGGCGGCTGGGGTGCTTTACTGCGTTACCAGGACAAGGAAAAATCACTCTATGGGTCGGAGCCCGTGACGACGAACAACCGCATGGAATTGATGGCCGCCATTCAGGCCCTGGAATCACTCAAGCGACCCTGTGAGGTCAGTCTGACCACGGACTCGCAGTACGTGCGCAAGGGAATTACTGAATGGCTGGCCGGATGGAAAAAGCGAGCCTGGAAAACCGCGGCCCGGAAACCGGTCAAAAACGCTGATCTGTGGCGTCGCCTGGACAATGTAGCGGCAAAGCACCAGGTTCAGTGGCATTAGGTGCGCGGGCATTCGGGGCACGCGGAAAATGAAATCGCAGACACTCTCGCCAACCGTGCTATTGATGAAATGCTGTCCAGCTGAGTATATCTGCCTTGAATCTTGAATCTTGAACCTTGAATCTTGAATCTTGAATCTT
>Ga0114931_10000485_pt1 | contig 48264 bp, 46 predicted proteins | sample 2SBtaG_FD_89579 | JGI IMG/M metagenome (GOLD analysis project Ga0114931, IMG submission 89579) | Deep subsurface microbial communities from Kolumbo volcano to uncover new lineages of life (NeLLi) - 2SBTROV14_V59a metaG | ecosystem: Environmental > Aquatic > Marine > Volcanic | place: Kolumbo... | reverse complement strand
GTAGAGCAACGGACTGAAAATCCGTGTGTCCCCAGTTCAATTCTGGGCCTGGCCACATTCATCTCAAGGAAATTGAAAAGGGCACCTTTCAGGGTGCCTTTTTCTTTGGGCATTGTTGGATGACGGGCTTCTTCGCAGCGTCGGAAAGCACTTGATTTGACAGCGAAATTGTTGTATATTCGGGCGTTTTGATAGCCACCTTAGCTCAGATGGCCAGAGCAGCGCATTCGTAATGCGCGGGTCGTCGGTTCGACTCCGACAGGTGGCTCTAGTTTTGTTTCCCACCAATCTATGAGGCCGGGCCCCTTGCTGATTTGAATGAACCGCGCGGCCCGTGTCCCCATTTCCAAATCGCGGAGAAAGGCAGCGTTCATCCTCCCGGGTCACCCGCTCAGTTTCCGCCTTCGTTTTTGTTCACGTGTTTCCGCAATGCCCCGATTCCTACATTTCCAGATATTAAGATATGTTAGGATTCTGCATTCTGTACATTCATCTGTCGAGATCTAAGGATACCATTTGAGAAACCGAGGTCCGACAATGAAAATTATGGATATTCCGACCAACTACGACGCTTTGAAGGTTATCCAGGCTCACAGTGAAGAGGTTGACTTTGTGTTACGTGCCTTTCTTAGCCATTTTGATGAAGAGGACCGCCAAACGTTTCTTTGCCTGTACGCGCAGCTCGAATTGGATTTTACTCTAAACTGATCCTTGCAACGATTGACTGCAGGCACGTCAACCCCGGGAAGCCTTACCGGCTCAGGCTGCGGAATTAACCATCGCGTCAGCTGAAGCCGATTCATGCAGAGAGAGTTGACCTTGTTTCCAATCGGGGGAGGGAAGCATACCGGGGTGGCTGCTACGATTTGGCCGCCGGGGGCCGCCCTTGCAATAGAGCTCTCGCACCTCTTACCACCGTCCTCCACCCTATGGACCTCTGTATTTACCGGATAATGTTCTTGCTTTATTAGGCTGCGTTGACTAATTTCAATGAGTTTTTCACAAGGAGTCTTGCGGTCTGATCGAATGAAGAAGTTTTTTCCCCTTATTATCACCTTCGCTTTGCTCTGTTCGCAAACAGTTTTTTCTCAAACACCGGTTGGATATGATTTCTTGCGCACGTCGGTCGGCGCAAGACCGTCTGCGATGGGGGGAGCTTTTGTGGCTATCCCAGGAGACATTCACAGCGTGTTCTACAATCCTGCCGGCATGTCATTTATCAGAGAGCGTCAAGGTACGTTGAGTTATCTCAACCATCTGCTGGATTTTCAGTCCGGCTTTTTGGGCTATACGCAGCCGTTGTCAAAAGGCACATTCGGTGCGGCCATCAATTTTTATGATTTTGGTCAATTTGATGGCCGAGATGCTAACAATGAACCAACCGGCGATTTTGGAGCCACAGGTTTTGTCTTTGCAACCGGCTACTCACGCGAGGTGGTAAAAAATGTGTCACTCGGCGCAACCGGGAAATTTATTCGCTTTCAGATTGACAATTTTTCGCAGACCGCGGTTGCCGCGGATGCCGGCGTGATGGTCTCTGTTCCGTCACAAAGGCTGACCGTGGGCGCAGCCATACTGAACGTTGGCACCACCACCAGCGCTTTTATCAACTCAAAAGATGATCTGCCTGTCAGTTTCCAGTTTGGTGTTTCCAAGAGCCTGGAGCACCTACCGGTCCTCATAAGCGGCAGTTTGGTCAAATTTCAGGACGGCGACCTAGATTTTCGCCTGGGCGGCGAAATGACATTGACAGAGCAATTGGTCCTGCGGTTGGGATATGATTCCATCGGCCAGGATCTGCAAGTGGATTCGAGCAAGGACCGTTTTGCCGGCGTGTCTTTTGGCCTCGGCTTTAAACTCAATAAGTTCAACGTCGACTACTCCCTCTCTTCATTTGGCGAGGTTGGTTCTCTGAACCGCGTGACCTTGGTTGGTCGCTTTTAAGCCCCTCCAGTAGTCCAACTCCGGCAAGCAAGCCTACAGCAATGCTCACGGCTCTGTTTGCCTGACCCATTTTCGCTTGTAATTCAACCACCAAATAGATATTTTACAACTTATTAGAAGCTGTTCCTCAATAAGTTCATGAGGTATAGGTATGGCGGACGAAATCGTTGTATTGGTCACGGCATCTGATAAACAGGAAGCTCAAATGCTAGGACGCGAGGTTGTGAAGCAGCGGTTGGCGGCTTGCGCTAACATTGTCGAAGGCGTACAATCCCTGTTTTGGTGGCAGGGAGCCATTGCGGATGAAAATGAAGCGCTGATGCTGTTGAAGAGCACCAGGGAGCGGTTCCCGCGTCTGGTCGAAAGGCTCAAGACGCTGCATAGTTACGAGACGCCCGAGATCATTGCCATCCCGATCATGGCCGGCTCCGAGGAATATCTTGCCTGGCTCAGAGAGGAGACGAGTGGAGTTGGTGCCTAGGAATATTCGCCCGCGCCAGTTTGTATAACGGGGAAGCGTGACACCATCAAGTTTCGTAATGGCCGAGGAGGTGGGAATGATCTCTCGCAGAAATGGGTCTAACGGACATTGCCGCAAACCTGAGTGGAATGGCTGGGTTCGAGGACAGCCAATGATTCGAATTGAGGAATATAGCGCGCGAGCGATTGGGTTGATAAAGGTAAAACAAATCGCAGTTTACGATGTGGCGCTATGAAACGTGTTAGAGAAAGGAGCACGCTGTCAGGTCCGTTTCGACAACCTGGGAAGCACGGTTTGGTGTTTCCTCGCGTGGTGGCCTGTAGGATCAGATGGAATTAACAGTTTTGGGCAGTGGCACGGCCGCTTTACAGTCAGACCGAGCACCCTCGGGCTACGCGCTGAAAGTGGCTTCCCAACTTTTTCTGTTGGATGGGGGAACAGGATCCCTGCTGAATGCTATGCGAAGTGGGCTTTCTTATTCAGCGGTCGATAATTTATGTTACACACACTTGCACCCGGACCACACAATTGACCTTGTACCATTTTTGTTTGGAACAAAGTACACCCCCGGGTTTACAAGGAGAAAGAAACTTGGGTTATTTGGGCCCGTTGGATTTCAGCAATTTTTTGACAAAGTGGTGGCGCTGTATGGCCACAACATGGTGCAAGTTGAGTATCCGATGGAGATTCGCGAGTTGGGCGCCGAAAGGATGTTCCTCGGCGATCTTACCATTGAGACCCAGCGCATGCAGCACAGCGGCCACGCCATCGGGTACCGCTTCGAGTGGGGTGACAAAAAGTTTGTCTATTCGGGCGATACCGATGCTTGCCGGGGCATTATCAAGCTGGCCCGGGGTGCGGACCTGCTTCTGATCGAATGTTCTTTTCCTGACGATAAGAAGGTCCCCGGCCATTTGACGCCATCGGAGGTCGGCGAAATTGCCACCACGGCCGGCGCAAAAAGAGTTCTTTTAACGCACATCTATCCACCCTTCGATGCCGACGCCATATTGCATGCAGCGTCCAAGCGATTTGACGGTGAGATTCAGATTGCACGCGATTTAGAGAAAGTAAGTATTTGAATGTTAGGAAGTAAACGAACTAACGCCGTCGCCGCCTCGGTTTTGCTCCACGCCATCCTGTTTCTGCTTTTGATGGTGCCGGCAATCTTCAATTTGCTGGCCGCCCTTTTTGGAAATGATCTCATACCAGTCCCTGAAGATGACCCGATCGTGTTCGAGCTTACGCAACCTGAGCTGAGCCGCAAACCGCAGGAAGTGATTGAAACGCCCGAGGACGCCAAGGTAGTCGAGGAGCAAGAAAGGGCTGATTTCTTATCAGATAAGAATGCGGTTGCTCAAAATCAAGAGAGTCCGGACGATCTCGAAACCGGTGCGGCTTTTGCTCGTGGCGATTTCGATGCGCCCGAGTTACCGACGCCGCAGGGCCCGCGCGGAGAGCAGGGGCAGGTGTCTCCTCCGCAAAAAGAAGCCAGCGAGGCCAAGGCAGAGAGTCAGGAGCAGGCCGACAACCCGGATTATTATGTTTATAACACTCCCAGTGACTTTCGCCCTGAATATCTCGTGAAGCCCAAAACCACGGAGCAGGAAGGCGTTCCTGAAAGTTCGCAGCGGGCACGTTATGACAACCAGGCGACAAAGGCACCCGAAATGGGGGCGCTATCCTTTAACACCTACGACTGGGATTTTGCACCCTACATGATTGCGCTCAAACGAAAAATCGAACCGAACATTTTTCCTCCTGCTGCTTTTTTTCGCTTGGGTCTGATCAACGGTGAAAGTTTCATACGATTCAAGATTTATCCCAATGGTGAAATGCGAGATTTGAAAGTAGTGAGTTATGAGGGGCACAAAACGTTAATGGAAACCAGCTATCGGGCGGTCGAGATTTCGGCGCCATTTCTGCACCTGCCCTATGATTTCCCGGAGGAGTATCTAGAAGTAACCGCTCGCTTCACTTACATAAATGAGAGATCCATAACCAAAAGAAGGAAAAGCAGATGAACGAAATACTCGACTTTATCGATAAAGGGGGTTTTACAATTTATCCATTATTCCTGTGCTCCATCCTGGGCATGGCGATCGTGATCGAAAAGGCCGTGGGCCTCCGGCGAAAAAAAGTGATTATTCCGGAAATCGTGAACGTGATGGATAACATCAAAGGCCCCGCGGATGTTGGATTGGCGTTGTCTATTTGTGAGAAACACGAGGGCTCCTTTGCTAACATGGTGAAGGTCGCACTCGAGAATCGAGATTTGCCTAAGGAGGAAATCAAGGAGGCGCTGAACGACCAGGGGCGTCAGGAGGTGCATGTGCTGGAACGCGGCCTGGTGGCCCTGGAAACGATCGCGGCGATCGCCCCTTTGCTCGGTCTGTTGGGCACGGTTATCGGCATATTGAAGGTGTTTAACGTCATCGCGGAGATAGGGGTTGGCCAGGCGTCTGCTTTGTCCGGTGGTATTTCCGAGGCTATGATCACCACGATTGTCGGCCTTTCCATCGGTATCCCGGCCGTGGTGGTTTATAACTTCTTTACTGACAGAGCCGAAGGCTTGGTACTTGAAATTGAGAAGCATTCATCATCTCTTCTGAGGAAGGTCTCATCTTTTCAAACTAACAGCAAGGTGCAGGCAGATGCAATTCAAAACTAAAGCCGCCCACAAAGCCATCATTAATGTCACCTCATTGATCGATGTGGTCTTCTTGCTGCTCATCTTTTTCATGGTTTCCTCAACCTTTCTGGAGCAGCCCGGGATCAAGCTGGAGTTGCCACAGGCCCAGAGCGCGGCCACGGTGGAGCAAAAGGATTACACCCTATTTGTTGACAAAGACGGTGCCCTTTTCCTGAACAGTGAAGAAATCAATTTTGGCAGCCTGGAAGCCAAACTACAAGCAGCGCTACCTGAAATGAAAGACGGTGCTCTGATCCTGAAAGCCGATCAAGACGTAAGCCATGGTGTGGTCGTGCGTGTAATGGATGCAGCAAAGCGCGCGGGCATGAAGAAGCTGGTTATCGGAACGAAGCTGGAAGAGTAGAGCCGCTTCGCCGAAAGCGTGATATAAGCATGATATTGCTTGCTTTTGACCCACGCATTACTTATAATCAACGCTGAATTGATCTTACAATAGGCGAGAGTAAGAGCCGGAGAGAATAAGATGGCAAAGAAATGTGACATTTGTGGTAAGGGGCCCATGGTAGGTAACAACGTCAGTCACGCGCACAACCTTACCAAGCGACGCTGGTTGCCGAATCTAAAGAAAATTCGAGCAAATATCGATGGTCACGTGCGAAAAGTGAAAGTCTGTACCCGTTGTATTCGCAGCGGTCGCGTGGTCAAAGTCGTGTAACTGTATCAGCTTAGTCGCCGTGTGAAAAAAGCTGAAAGCATCAAATGTCATTATTTGATGCTTTCTTTGGTTTGGGGTCCGCGTCCCTGGTTGTCATCCGGGCTAATCCACTCTCCTTCTTAAATAGGCCGGAACATCATAGTCTTCCGGCTTGATGTGTTTTTCTTCCCCGTTATCGCCGTTTTGCACCACAGGTTTTTGCTTACCGTTGCCGCCGTTTGCCATTCTTTGGAAAGTTGGAATTTCCAGATCCGGTGCCGGGATTTGTCCCAATTCGAAAATACGTTTGCGGGTAGTGGACAGGGAACTCAGGCGGCCGTTTCGATTGAACCCGGTCGCGATAACGGTGACCCGCATTTCATCATTCATCTGGCTGTCGATAACGGCGCCGAAAATAATATTTGCATCTTCGCCGGCGGCTTCTGAAATGACCGTTGTGGCGTCGTTGACCTCGTGTAGCGTCATGTTTTCGCCGCCTGTGACATTGACGATCACCCCCAGGGCTCCTTCGATGGAGACGTCTTCGAGCAGCGGGCTGGAAATGGCTTGTTGAGCCGATTCAAACGCCCGGTTTTCTTCGCTGGCAACACCTGATCCCATCAGCGCGTCTCCCATTTCCGACATGACGGTTCGCACATCCGCAAAGTCAAGATTGACCAGGCCTGGAATGGAGATCAAATCAGAGATACCTTTGGTCGCCTGAAGCAAGACGTCATCCGCGATGGTGAACGCTGAATTGAGCGGTGTGTCGCGGGGAACAACGGAAAGCAACCGTTGATTAGGAATGACGATGAGCGTGTCGACGCTCTGTTTTAGTTCCGCGATGCCTTCCATTGCGCGCCGCATGCGTTTGGGTCCTTCAAAGAGGAAGGGGCGGGTAACGATGCCGACCGTCAGCGCATTAAGGTCCTTGGCAATTTGGGCCACCAGCGGGGCTGCTCCGGTTCCGGTTCCGCCTCCCATGCCGGCGGTTACAAAGACCATGTCAGAATCTTCAAGCATTTCGTAGATGCATTCCCTGTCTTCTTCAACTGCTTTCCGCCCCACCTCGGGATTCGCCCCTGCACCCAAACCTTTGGTCAGGGCGCGGCCGATCTGCAGGCGGGATCCCGCCTTGCAATTGTCGAGTGCTTGCAAGTCGGTATTTACTGCGACAAACTCGACGCCATTCAGATTGCCTTGTATCATGCGGTTGATGGCGTTTCCTCCGGCGCCACCGACGCCTACGACTTTCATTTTGGCGGTGGGCGTGTTGGTCTCATCAAAAGCAAATCGCATATTCATGACGAAATCTCCTTGTTTGGCTGGGTTAAATTATCCGTGCAACCGGTGAAACAACTTGCTCATGAATTCGGCGATCCAGGCCAGAACACCGCTGGCATTGTTGTGTAGGAGTTCGCCATTTTCGTTGTTGTGCATTGCATAGTGAATGAGACCGACTCCGGTGGCGTGAATAGGGCTGCAAGCGCGATCTTTCAACCCATCAAAACCGTTTGGAACGCCTAGTTTGACTGGCATGTCAAAAATGTCTTCGGCCAATTCAACCGTTCCCGGCAAAAGGGAGCCCCCACCCGTTAGCACAACCCCTGCCGTCATCAGGTGCGCGTAGCCGGATTTTCGAATTTCGTGGTTCGCGAGGCTTAGGATTTCTTCAATTCGCGGCTGGACGATTTCCACGAGATAGGCTTTCGAAATTCTGCGTGGTGGGCGGCCACCTACTCCGGGCACCTCGACGGATTCGTCCCGGTCCTTGTCTGTCAGGACAGCACAGCCATGTTGCTTCTTGATAGTCTCCGCATGTTCCGCGGGGGTCCTCAGACCGAGGGCTAAGTCGTTTGTGACGTTGTTGCCGCCGAGCCCAACGACCGCCGTGTGGCGGATGCACCCTTCGAAGAACATGGCAACGTCTGTCGTACCGCCGCCCAGATCGAGGACAATGCAACCCAATTCCTTCTCGTCCTGACCGAGTACAGCATAACTCGATGCCAGTGGTTCAAGTACCAGATCAACGGTGTGCATATGGGCGCGGTCAATGCTGCGATAAATATTTTGTGCCGAGGTAACCGCTCCTGTGACAATGTGGACTTCGGCTTCCAGGCGCACGCCGGACATCCCAATGGGATCCTTGATACCCTTTTGGTCATCAACGATAAATTCCTGTGGTAGAATGTGAAGAATCTCACGGTCGATCGGCAGGGCAACGGCTTTAGCGGCATCGATCACCCGGGCGATATCGGCCTTCGTGATTTCATTGTCCGGTCCGGCAACGGCGACAACCCCACGACCATTAATGCTGCGAATATGGTCGCCGGCGATACCCGCATAGACTTCGTCGACCTGCAGGCCGGCCTGTTGTTCGGCTTCATGAATAGCCGCCTGGATGGATCTCACTGTTTTTTCCAGATTGACGACAACGCCCCTCCTCAAACCGTCCGAAGGACTGGTGCCTACCCCGATAATTTTCGGGACCGCATCACCATTGACTTCGGCGATAATGGCACCAATTTTTGTGGTACCGATATCCAGCCCAGCAATGTACTTGTCCATGCCGTTCACTCCTTGTGTTTACAGAAGCGCAACTTTAGCTTGTTGCCAATTCTCTCATGATAACGCGGCCCTCATAACGCAGATCAAGCGACCTTACCTGGGTTAGGGCGTTCTCTTGTCTGAGCAAAGATAACACGGGTTTCAGTTTTTCGCATCTTTCCGCAAAATTTTCGGTCCCCATGATGACGGGAACATTCTGGTCCATCAGATAAAAGTAGACGCCTAGGTCATCCGAAAATGAAATTTCCGAGATTTGGCAGCAAAGTGCGAAATCATGCCTCTTCACAAAGTTCAAAAATGCTATCAGTGTTTTTGCACCGTTCTTATTCTCAAAGCCCGACTTCAGGATGACGGGGTAGTCGAGGACACTCGGTTTGACCAGTGGTGGCAGTTGCTTGCCTGTTTCATCTATCAGGGGAAGGCGCCCATCGTTCAGAATGGCGATGGGCTGTTGCTCCCGCACCTTGATGAGCAAATTGTGCGGCAGTCGACGCGTCACCGACACAGACTTGATGAAGGGATGTTGCGCCACGCGCGTTTTTACCTTGTCGAGGTCAATTTGAAACAGGCTGCCGCTCTCCTCAGAGCCGACCACGCTTAGAATCTCAGGTGTCTTGACCAGGCGATTGCCCTCGACGACAATTTCCTTAAGGGCAAACATGTCCTGGGCGTTGAGCCAGCCAGCCACCTGCAAGATGAGCAAAGCGGTCGTCGTTACTGAAAGGAGAACGCGCCCCAGTTTTTGGACGTATGGAAATCCGCGCCGCGACTGTACGGAGCCCTGTCTGTGCGTTGAATAAACTTGCATGCCCTGCCTCCTGTCGGTTAGGTGTTGGTCATGGTTAGAAGGTTTGCAGCGATCTCCCTGGCCGCATCCGGCCGTGCCAGCTTGAATGAGGCCTGCGCCATTTTCTGCCTGAGAGCGCCGTCGTTAGCGAGTTTCGATACGGCTTGCGCCAGCGTATCCGTCGTTAATTCTTTTTCCAAAATAGTCATGGCCGCGCCGGCTTCTTCCACTGAGCGCGCGTTAAATTCCTGATGATTTTCGGCCGCATAGGGATAAGGCACCAGAATCGCCGGTAAACCGCAGAGAGCAAGCTCGGACAGCGTTGAGGCGCCTGCGCGACAGAGCACAAAATCGCTGGCCGCGTACGCGGAGGCCATAGCGTCGATATATTTCGTAACTTTGACTCTCTTTGCTACTTCTGTACATTTCTGAAAGACCTGTTGCCAATCGGCCTCGCCGGTTGCCCAAAGGAGTTGCAAGCCTTCGTTGGTAAGAATGACTGCCAGGGAGCGCAGCACCATTTGGTTGATGGCGTGGGCTCCCTGACTACCTCCAAAGATCAGCAACGTTATCTTATGGGCATCCAGTCCAAACCGGGTTGCGGCACTGTTCCGGTTTGTACGTGCGATGTCGGCCCGCACCGGGTTGCCGCTGACGACCACGTTCTGCTGTCCCGCAAAGTATTTGCGGGAGTCATCAAATGTTAAGTAGACCTGATTCACTTTTTTCCCTAGGAAGCGATTGACCAGCCCCGGGTAACTGTTCTGTTCCTGAACTGCCGTCGGAATCCGCAGTAATAAGCCCATCATCAGGGCTGGTCCACTGACGTAGCCGCCTGTTCCGAGGACGATATCCGGTCGAAACGTTAGGAATAAGAAAGCACACTGCAACAGACTGACCACGAGCCGAACGGGAAAAAGCAGGTTCGCGAGACTGAATTTTCGTTGCAGCCCTCTTATCCAGATGCGTTCGAACCGATACGGCAGGGTTGGTAGAATATTGTTTTCCAAACCGTGGGCTGTGCCAATGAACATAATTTCCACACTTGTGTTTTCCCGCAACGCTTCAGCCAATGCCAGGCCCGGGTAGAGATGTCCTCCCGTACCCCCGGCCGCCAGGGCGATTCGAACGGTTTCAGCCTTATCCATTCCACGAAGATGTTTTGCGTCGATTTGCATAGCTTCCAACCGGTTTGACCCGACTGCTGGAATAGCCCTGTGAAGCGATGTTCAACAGGATTCCCACCATCGTCAGGTTCACAAGCAAAGCTGAGCCACCGTAACTCAGGAACGGCAGTGGGATTCCGGTTGTCGGCAATACGTTGAGCACCACGCCGATGTTGGTTGTCGCGTAAACCGCGAGGCTGATAGTGATCCCGATTGCCAGGATTTTGCCTTGAAAATCCGGCGCCTGCCTGGCAATATAGAACCCCCTCCCGATGAGAATCCAGAACAAGAGTAAGATGCTGGCTGTGCCAAGCAGTCCCAGTTCCTCTCCGACAATCGCAAAAATGAAATCCGTGAACGGGTCTGGTAGAAAATGCAATTTCTGCAGACTGCCTCCCAGGCCCAGACCGACGATGTGACCATTTCCAAGTGCAATCAGGGATTGCTTGGCCTGCCATCCTACTTCGCCCCCTGTGATGGAGGTAATAAAATGTTGAAGGCGGCTTTTCTGGTAGCCCTCCGCCAGGAGCATGATAGATAGGGGAGGCAACGCAAGCACCGCCACCATGAGGAGATATCGCAGTTTTTCTCCGGCGACAAATAGGATGGTCAGGGCGATCAACGTCAGGAGCAGGGCACTGCCTGCATCCGGCTGCAAAAGAATCGGCAGCGCGATGCCGGCGATTACGCCAAGATGAAAGCCAAAGCTCTTGAGTGTTTTCTCCCGCACAAAGTCGGTTGCACCGAGCGACAAACTTAGGAACAGAATGAGAGCCAACCTGGCGAAATCGGAGGGCTGCACGGCAAAACCGGCAAAACTTATCCAGCGTCGACTCCCTCGAATTTCGGTCACCGTCGGTGAAAAGAGCAGGTAGAGCAATGTAATGAAACACCCGACCAGCAGCACCGGGGAAATATTGAGCCAGAAACGATAGTTCACGCGAGCGAGCACCAGCATGAGGAGAATGCCCACGATCACTTTGTAAAGATGATTCTTGAGAAAAAAATGGCTGTCGCCCATCAGTTCCTGAGCCTTAAAGGAACTGGCGCTGTACACGATGACGACACCCAGTCCCAACAGAATCGAGACCGCGATAAAGACCGGCGAATCAAGTTTTGTCTCGTGTTTCGGCATGCTATCGTATCTTAAAAGTACTCAGACTAAAGAGTGCCAACAAAATGGCGACGATCCAGAAGCGCACAACGACACGCGGTTCTTCCCAGCCCAGCAATTCGAAGTGGTGGTGGATCGGGGCCATGCGAAAAAATCGCTTTTTCGTGTACTTATAATAGGTAACCTGGATGATGACTGAGACCGTTTCGGCGGCAAATACGCCACCGATGATAACCAGCCAGAGCTCCTTCTTTAGCAGGATGGCCAGCGTTCCCAGCGCGCTGCCAAGAGCTAACGAGCCAACATCGCCCATGAAAACAAGGGCAGGAAAGGAATTGTAGTAAAGAAAGCCGAGAGAGGCCCCTACCAGCGCTGCACAGTAAATTGTCAGCTCACCCGCACCGGGCAGATAGATAATATTGAGATAGTCGCTGAAATCAACGCGCCCGCTGACATACGCGATAGCCGCCCAGGCCACAGCGGAAATACCGACGAGGCCGATCGCCAATCCATCCAGGCCATCGGTCAGGTTTACAGAATTCGATGTGGCTGTTATCACGAAAATGACCATCGGAATGTAAAAAATACCAAACTCAATTTCATAGTGCTTAAAGAAAGGGACCGTGCTCAAGGTTCGAATGCCTTCGAATTGCGGCGCGAAATAGAGAACACTGCCGACGATCAGGCCTAAGGTGATTTGACCGAGGATTTTGTACTTAGCCACCAGCCCCTTCGGCATTTTCTTGACCACTTTCAGATAATCATCCACGAAACCGACTGCACCCATCCAAATCGTGGCAAACAAGATCAGGATGACATAGATGTTATCTATTTTGGCCCACAACAAAGTGGGAATGATCACCGACGCCAATATGATGAGCCCGCCCATCGTGGGAGTTCCCGCCTTTTTTAGGTGACTCTGCGGGCCGTCGCTCCGAATCTCCTCGCCGATTTGCAATGCCTGTAGTTTTCGGATAATATAAGGGCCCACAAACAGGCTGATGATAAGAGCGGTGATCGCAGCCCAGGCCGCCCTGAACGTTATATATCTGAACAGGTTCAAACCAGAGAGTAAATCCCGCAGAGGGAGGAGAAGATAATAGAGCATTTCCTAGTTATACCTAACCTGTTTAGCCATATTGCTATCTATCATTTTTGACCGAATCGCCGTTTGTCCTGGTATCGTGGCCGCCTCGCCAAACTGGCCCTGAGTCCGCGCGGCAACTCACAGAGCCTGCACGATCTCCTCCATTTTCATGCCGCGCGAGCCCTTTATCAGAACAAGGTCGTCCGGCGCGAGTGCTGCCGTCAGAGATGTGAGCAAAGCAGCTTTGTCGTCAAAATGGTGGGCAACGATATCGCTTTGTTCCGCGGTGCAGGCATTGATTACGTCAACGGTAGCAGGGCCCAGGCCGTAAAAAAGAGAAATATCATAGTTTGCCAGTGCTTTGCCAATGGCTGCATGCTCGAATGCAGCTTGTGGGCCGAGTTCCAACATGTCACCCATCACGAAGACGCGTTTGCCTGATGTGGGCAAGTCGCGTAAGGTCGCCAGCGCGGCGAGTGTCGATTCCGGGTTTGCATTGTATGTGTCATCGAGAATCGTGTAACGATCGCGTTTGAGCAATTGCAGGCGTTTGGCTGGTAGGGCCAGGGTTTCAAGGGCACGCTTCAGACTATTCAAGTCGACCCCGAAATGGCTTCCGACTGCGACAGCTGCCAGTGCGTTGGCCAGATTGTGCCGGCCTGTAAGATTCGGTTTGATGGTCACTTTTTCGATCTGCATACGGGGATACCCTGCTGCATCGCTGCTCAATTGAATGGCGGTGACGTCGCTGTCCTCGCCGAAACCGTAGCGCAGACAATTTGAGCAGGTCTCGGTGCGTTGCCGGATCAACGGATCGTCAACATTGGCGAAAAACAAGCCGTCGGCTCGCACATAGTCAAAAAGTTCCATCTTGGCACGGGCCACCCCCTCAACATCCTGCAAAAATTCGGTGTGCCCGTGACCGATATTCGTGACCACACCGTAGCCTGGTTGAGCAATCTGGCACAGACTGGCAATCTCCCCAAAGTGGTTGGTGCCCATTTCGGCCACAACAAAGTCGTGCCGCGCTTCCACTTTAAGCATCGTGAGGGGAAGCCCTATATGGTTATTCAGATTTCCATCAGTCTTGCAAACATTACCTTTTGCGCTCAATACCGCCGCGATCATCTCCTTCGTAGTCGTTTTGCCGTTCGTGCCCGTCAGCGCGAGTACCGGAATGTCATATTTCATGCGATGACTGCACGCCAGGTGCTGTAAGGCCGCCAGCGTATCCGGCACAACAAACAGCGGCCCATGGCTCTGGTCCGCGTCGAGAGAATCGAAAAAACTAACTGAAACCAATGCGGCTGCCGCCTTCTTCGAGAAGGCATCTTCGACGAAATCGTGCCCATCATGCACTTCTCCTTCTATGGCAATATAGATCTCTCCTGCCGCAATTGTCCTCGAGTCAATGGATACGCTCAACGTGCGATTGCTCAGATCGTCAACAGCGTCGGCCAGATGTGACTGGCAATCGGGAATCGCCATAAATTCATCCAGCTCAAGTTTCATCGTGGCATTTTCTCACTTTGCCAGCAAATTGGCAGACACTCTGGACTCACACATCAGATAGGCTTGTTTGCCCGTCCGGACGGTCGAGTATTGCGCGGGCGATTGTTGCACCACGGTACCATTGCCCTCTATTTTTGCCCGAAGGCCCCGCAACGACAACTCCATAATCGCCCGGCGTGTGGTCATGCCCACCAAATCGGGCATCTCAAAATAGTCCTTCTCTAAGGGCGACGTTAGGTTGAGAACCACAACCGGCTCGGTGCCATCTGGGGACAGCAGTTCCTGTTTACCCACACAAGTGCCGGAACCCTGGATTCTGTACTTGTTTCCCATCTGACCCAGGACCCTGGTAGCCATTTCCAGGCTTCTCCCTGTGAAGTCAGGAATGTATGGCGCCTGCGTCCAGGTAGAATTGGGCGCCTCAGTGTTGTTGTTTGGCCGCGGGACCGTCCGCGAGGCATCAGATAGTCGCATAAACCCCTCTATGATATTCTTGACCAACGGGGCCGACACTTTCCCGCCAAAGTGTCCCGGGAAGGGTTCGTCGAGCACGGCATGGACCAGAAGGCTTGGTTTTTCAACGGGGTAAAATGCAACGAAAGAAGCGACAAAGTGTTTGTCAGAGTAGCCCGGCCTGTCAGTCCTGGGCTTTTGCGCCGTACCCGTCTTGCCCGCAACATTAACACCGGGAATCTGAGCCAACTTGCCGGTGCCGTCCTCAACGACCTTTTGCAGAATCTGTTTCATTTTATAGGCAACTTCGTTTGACATGACGCGCCGGACAATCCGAGGTGAGAAAGATTGAGCGACGCTGCCGTCGGCCCGTGTGATTTCCTTGACCAGGGCAGGCTCCATCAAAAGGCCGCCGTTTGCCACGGCGCTGTAAGCCATGGCCATCTGCAATGCGCTGACCGCAACTTCATGTCCGTAGGACATGGCGAGCAGACTGAACTTTGACCATTCCGCCGGTTTTCTGAGGATGCCAGCCGTTTCGCCTGGTAGCTCGATACCGGTTTTAGTCCCAAAACCGAGCGCACGCGCTGCTTTGTAGAATGGCGATTTGCCGTATTTCATGGCAATCTTGGCTGTACCAATATTGCTGGAATGCTTAAAAACATCTTCAAAGGTAAGCCAAGCATGGCTTTCGGCATCATTGATCTCTTCACAAAACACGTGATAGGCGCCGTTTTCAGCGAAGACAAGCTCGTCATTTTTCATGCCTGCCGACAAGGCGACCATCATCGTAACCAGCTTGAACGTGGATCCTGGTTCGAACATGTCAGTAATGCCGCGAATTCTGCGCGTTGCGCCTGAAGCGCTGCTTCGATCATTGGGATCAAAGCTAGGATTGGCAGCCATGGCTATAATTTCACCTGTTATGGGATTGACGACAATCACACTTCCGCCTTTGGCGTGGGTCCTCGCGACTGCGTCGTTCAATTCCTCCTCGACGATCACCTGCTTGTTATGTTCGATCGTCAGGGTGACATCCGCGCCCTTGACCGCATCCTGTGTTAAGGACTCGATGGGCCTGATGCCACGCCCACGCGCATCTCGTTGCAGTATCCGCCAGCCGTCCGTGCCGGTGAGTTGCGCGCTGAATTGTTTTTATATCCCGCTCAAGCCTTTACCTTCGGTGTCAGTCAGGCCAAGCCCTTGAGCAAAAGTGTTCTGAAAGGGATACATCCGTTCGCTTGTCTGAATGATGTTCACCCCGGGGATTTTAGCCATTTCCAATACTTTTGCATCCTGATCGTTCAGATTTCTGACGACGACGACAAAATTGTTCTTACTATGTCTCAGCTGCTCATATAATTTTGTATCATCTCTCTCCAATAGCCCGGCCAGGCGAGTGCTCACCTTCCGAAGGTCTTTTGTGTAGCTCTTGTGTACCGTGAGCTCATATCGCGGTTTGTTTAGTGCCAGGGCAATGCCATTGCGATCGTAAACGAGGCCGCGTGGTGCCTTTTCAGGATGACCCTCTCTGTATTGGCGAATCCCCTCTTCAGCGTATTTTTCATGTTCTACAACTTGAACGAAAAGAAGACGCGCCAACAAACCTAACAACAGCACGTAAATCGCTCCGCTCACGAAATAGACTCGCCACTTCTTGATCGACTCACTTACCCCAGCTGTCTTCGCGGCCGTGCCACGCGCCTTCCTAGTGGGCCGCGGATATCCTCGTGATGTTTTCCTGTGGAACAAAGTCAAATCCCATGGCATGTGCCGCTTTTTGTATGGTTTCAAAACTTGATAGAGTAGTCACTTCCGCCTGGAGTCTTTCGTTTTCGATCGTCTGTTCTTCGATTTGCCTTTCCAAATTGGCAATGCGAATGAGGGACGCATTGGTGGCTAATTTCAGCCACACGTAGAACATCATGATACCGACCGCCAAAAGAATCCATGCAAGGCGCCTCAGGGCAGAGGCGGTGCGCTGCGGCTTTAGCACGAGACCCTTGTTTTTGAGTAAAGGAATCTTGGTGCGGCTCATGACTGACTTGCTCCTAACGAATCTCCGTTCTTTCAGCAACTCGCATCCGGGCGCTGCGGCTGCGCGGATTGGCTGCAATTTCCTCTGTGGACGGCCTGATGGGCCGCCTCGTAACAATCTTCAGTCGAACTTTCTTGTCGCAAATGCAAACCGGTAGATCGGGAGGACAAACGCACGACAAGGCCTCCTGTTTGAAGAAAGTCTTCACCGCCCGGTCTTCAAGCGACTGGTACGCGATCACGACAATTCGGCCTCCGCCAACCAAACGGTCAACGGCTTTGGTAAGCGCCTCTTCCAGATTATCAAGTTCCCTATTTACGGCAATTCGCAGCGCCTGGAAGATTCGCGCCAGGGACTTTACCCGATGTTCGGCAGGAAGTACTGCGCTAACGGCATGCACGAGCGCCAGCGTCGAGGCGATTTTAGATTTCTTACGCCTCTCGATAATAGCATGAGCCACGCGACGGTGCCTTCTTTCCTCGCCGTAAATCCTGAAAAGGTCGTCAAGCTCTTGCTCTGACGCATGATTGACAAGTTGATATGCACTGAGCGCGCCTTCCCTGTCCATTCTCATGTCGAGGGGGCCTTTCGTGGCGTAGCTAAATCCGCGTTCCTGCGCGTCAATTTGATGCGATGTAACGCCAAGGTCAAGTAGCACCCCATTTATCTTCGTTATGCCAAGTCCTCCTAACACAGTATCAAAGTTCCTAAAATTTGCTTTGCGAAGATAGACGCGTCCGCCAAAACGCTTTAGACGGACTTTTGCATGAGACAACGCGTCGGAATCAAGGTCGAGTCCAATATATTTACCATCGGGCCCCAAGACAGATAGAATTTGTTCAGCATGCCCTCCGCCACCGAGCGTGCCGTCCAGAAAGATGCCGCTTTTGTCTGAGACAAGGTGACTGACTGCGGCCTGGCAAAGCACGGGTTCATGGTACATTAGGCCACCGCTTACAGGCCAAATCTGCTCATCGCTGCGGCGATGTCCGCTTCCTTTGCGACCTCGTGGTTCTTCTTATGGGTCTCTGGGTTCCAGAGCTGTATGCTGTCAATAGCACCAATTATCGTTACGGCTTTTTTGATGCCGACGCATTCAAAATAGTCGCTCGGAATGGTGACTCGGCCCTGTTTGTCGAGCTTGGTTTCGACCGTCGTTTCCCCGACGTGTCGTCTTACGGTGTCAGCATCGGCGTCCATAGGAGGGAGCTGCTTTACACGTTGCGCAATTTCCTGGTCCCAATGACTGTGAGGATACAGTTTGAGATAATTTGCTTGACCTTTTGAGGCAACTATGTTAACTTCTTGAAGTTCTTCGAATGTTTTGCGCAATTTAGCGGGCAAACTAACGCGATTGTTGTCGTCTATTGTACTTGAAAATGTGCCAATGAAAGAAAGCATTGCTGATAGCAACCCCGAAAGGATGATTTAGTAAACCCTGCCAAATTGTACCATTATTCCCCAGAATTACACCAAACTTACCCATAATGGTGTCAAATGTCAAGTCAAATCCGTTTTCCGGAGAAGTTTTTTGGCCGACAGTTATGTCATCATAAATTTATTATATTCAGTTGGTTACATATGTAAGGCTGCCTTGTTTGAAATTGCGGTAGTCCGGAAACCCCTCAGTTTTGCCGCTGATTTTTGTCCAAATAGATGCCTTCAGTCATTTTCCACGTTCAAATGTACTGAGGCGATCTAGTTGCCGCCACTCTCTCAAAGCTTTCGGAAAGCCAAGAAGCCTCACACGAAAAAGAAGCAAGTTGGGTGCCTCCTGATTCACGGATTTACGGGTAATCCCAAGTCAGTTGAGGGAGTCGCCGACTTTCTTGCGAGGAGAGATGTTCAGGTTTCATTGCCGCGCTTGCCCGGCCATGGAACGAGGCCTGAAGATTTGCTCGACTGTCGCTGGCAGGAGTGGGCGGGGGCTATCGAAGAAGCCTACGTGGACCTGTCACATGAGTGCGATGAAGTGTTCTTGTGTGGATTGTCCATGGGAGGCACGTTGGCCCTTAATGTTGCGGTTAACCACCCGGTCGCTGGCGTGGTGACTTTGGCGGCCCCGATCGTTTTTCCACGGTGGCAGCAGGTCACGGTGCGCTATCTCAAGCACATCCGGACGTTTCGTCACAAGAAGGATGGGGAAGATGTTAGCGACACCGCTGCCCGGGCGTATCTCGACAGCTACCGGAAGTATCCTTATTTCTCCATTGAACAGCTTTTTCTCCTAACCAATCACGTCAGGCACCAGCTATCACGCATTGCCGTGCCTGTTCTAGTCGTTCATTCCCGTCAAGACCACACCGTTGATTTTTCGAATGCAGACCGGATCCTTGAGGGCATTTCGTCTGAAGACAAGGAGAAAGTGACCCTTGAGCGGTCATTTCACATTATCACCGTCGACTGTGAGAAAAATCTGGTGTGCGATGCGATTTGGCGCTTTATAACAGAACATTCTAAAGTCTTAACCGTCCCGAGGCCATAAGAAAGTAGGCCACTACCGCCGCCCAAGGCCTTGTTCTGCCACAGAACGAGCGATAACCAGCCCGAACTTTCACTTGTGAATAGATCTGAGATTTGCTATTTTCTGCCAGAATTACCCTTTTCTGAATTCAGGTTTGGAGGCAAAATATTCGCGAGCTTAAGTCCTTAAGAAAGTATCTCTCCCGCTACCGTCGTGCCCTATCCGTTGGTTGTCTGTTTGTCCTGATTACGAATAGCCTGGCTCTCCTGGGTCCCTGGGTTCTAAAACGAGCCATTGACCAATTGCAAATCGAAATCACGTCACAGGCTCTTCTGCGATTTGGTGGTTTGATCGTGGGCTTGGCCCTTGCCGAAGGCATCTTTCGTTTTCTGATGCGTAAGACGATCATCGGTGTTTCGCGTTTGGTCGAGTACGACTTACGCAACGATTTTTTTGCTCACTTGCAAAAGATGCCGCAGCGCTTCTATCATCGCGTCAAGACCGGCGACCTCATGGCGCGGGCCACAAATGACCTCGAGGCCGTGCGGCAGGTTGCAGGTCCAGCCATTATGTATTCAGCCAACACGGTTGTGAGCATGAGTGCCTTTGCTATCATAGCTTACCTGAATTTGAAATTAACCTTAATCGCCATGGTGCCTTTTCCAATTATGGCGCTTATCGTTCAACGTTTGGCACGCAGGTTAAATCAAGCGCACCTGGAAATCCAGACGCAATACGCGGACATTACTTCTAAAGTCCAGGAAAACCTCTCCGGCATCCGTATTGTGAAGGCGTATTGTCAAGAGGATGGCGAGACGCAGCAATTTAGCGGCTTGAACCAGGCGTTCATCCAGATGAACCTGCGAATGGCAAAAATCCGCGGATTGATGACCGCAGCGATGACGTTTCTGGTCGGCCTAGGAAGTCTCATTATCTTATGGTTTGGAGGTCAACAAGTGATTCTGGGACACATCTCGCTGGGTAGTTTCGTCGCTTTCTTTGCCTACCTCAGCATGTTGACCTGGCCTATGATCGCTCTCGGCTGGGTTATTAACCTCGTGCAACAAGGTGCAGCTTCCATGGGAAGAATGAATAGAATTTTTGAGACGGAGCCGGGGATTCGCGACAATAAGAGGACAGATCTCAGTATTCATCACCTCAGCGGTGAGATCGAATTCACAGACTTAAGTTTTGCTTACAACGGCTTGCCGGTCTTGAGAAACATCAATCTTCGCATCGGCAAAGGCGAAACCGTAGCAATCGTGGGGCCGACAGGCAGCGGGAAAAGCACGCTCATCAACTTGATCCCTCGATTATTCGAAGCGACTGAAGGCTCCCTGCGGATCGACGGGCGGGACATACGAGAAATTCCCCTGGCCGTGCTGCGCAAAAACATCGGTTATGTGCCGCAAGATACCTTTCTCTTCTCTGATTCACTTGAAAACAACATTGCTTTCGGCACCCCCAACGCGACCCGAGAATATATTTCTGAAGCGGCGGAGATTGCGCAGATTCGCGGGGATATTCTGGAATTTCCTCAGAAATTTGAAACGCTTTTGGGCGAACGCGGAATCAATATCTCCGGTGGACAAAAGCAACGGACTGCGCTGGCCAGGGCGGTGATTCGAAAACCTACCATTTTAATTTTAGACGACTCCTTATCGGCAGTAGACACTTATACGGAGGAGGCTATTCTGACCGGTCTCCGCAAGGTCATGCAAGACCGGACCAGTATTATTGTGTCTCACCGTGTCTCAACCGTAAAGGATGCCGATCTGATCGTATTCATGGACGAAGGTAGAATTACGGAACGGGGCACACACGCGGATCTTTTGACACAGGGTGGCGCCTACGCATCGCTTTATGAAAAACAACTACTTGAAGAGGCAATAGCATCATTCTAAAACTGGATCATAGGTAGCGCCGACGTGAGTGAGACATCATACGAAGAAGAAGTTCTTGGGAAAGCCTACGATGGCCGTCTTATGCGCAGGCTCTTGTCCTTCCTGAAACCCTACCAGCTACAGGTCGCATGGGCAGTCGCCCTCTTGTTTCTGGCCTCAGTCAGTCAACTGGCCGGCCCGTTACTTATTAAGATAGGGATCGACACCTACATTTCAAATGGGGATACACAAGGCTTGGTTTTCATCGGCCTGGTCTATCTGCTGGCTCTCGGCCTGGAGTTCGTTTTGCAGTTTCTACAAACTTACTGGGTAAACTGGATTGGGCAGTATGCGATGTATGACATGCGAATGCGTACGTTCTCTCACATTCAGCGACTGCCCGTCAGATATTTCGACAGACATCCAGTGGGGCGGCTGGTCACCCGGGTCACCACTGATATCGCGAGCTTGCATCAAATGCTTTCCTCCGGCGCCGTAGCTATTTTTGGGGATATCTTCAAGCTAGTTGGGATCGTGGTCATGCTACTCGTACTAAATTGGAAGCTTGCCCTCGTGACCTTTTCTGTGTTACCCCTCCTTTTCTATGCCACATTTTTGTTTAAGCAACTTGTGCGGGGGATTTATCGTCAGATCCGGATTCGCATTGCCCGTATTAACTCGTTTCTGCAAGAAAATATTAGCGGCGTTGCAGTCGTCCAGTTGTTTGGTCGGGAGCAAACAAATTTCACCAAGTTTGAGCAACTGAATCGTGATTATCTGAACGATTTTCTAAGAACGATTCTCTATTACGCAACGTTCTATCCCGTTGTCAGGTTGATCAGTGCAGTGGCGGTCGCTCTTATCGTGTGGTACGGCGGTGGGCACATCATACGAGGCGTGCTTTCCTTCGGGGCGTTGGTGGCCTTCATCCAGTATGCAGAAATGTTTTTAAGACCGATTATGGATTTGTCCGAAAAATACAATATCATGCAATCGGCCATGGCATCTTCAGAGCGAATCTTCAAGCTGCTGGACGAGCCACAGGAAACCGTTCGACCATCGCAGAGAGCAGTTGCGAGAGTTGCGGGAGACATCGAATTTGACCATGTTTGGTTTGCTTACAATGACGACGACTTCGTTCTGAAGGATATCTCTTTTCGAATAAAACCGGGAGAGAAGATAGCGTTTGTCGGAGCGACCGGATCCGGGAAAACCACTTTGATGAACCTGCTCTTGCGTTTCTACGAAGTCAGTCGTGGGGAGATCCGTGTGGATGGTGTTAACCTTAAGAATATGGACACGCAACACCTGCGCGAGTCCTTTGGCATGGTACTTCAGGATGTTTTCATCTTCGACGGCTCCATCGCGCGCAATATTCGTTTGCAGAACGCGGAGATTTCTGATGAACAGGTTTTGCAGGCCGCTACAGATGTCAATGCCATTTCGTTCATTCGAAAATTCCCGGACATGTTCGAACAAGGCGTGCTGGAGAGGGGGAAGGGCCTTTCTGTGGGGCAACGACAGCTCGTTTCGTTTGCCCGGGCGCTTGCTTTTGACCCGCCCGTCCTGATTTTGGATGAGGCTACCTCCAGTGTGGACACCGAAACGGAATTATTAATACAGGACGCCCTGGAGCGCCTGATGCAAAACAGAACAGCCCTGGTGGTGGCACACCGGTTGTCGACTGTGCAGAATGCTGATCGAATCATTGTGTTGCACAAGGGGGAGATTCGCGAGGTTGGAACGCACCAGGAGCTTTTGGCGGCAGAAGGAATTTATTATAGACTTTACAAGCTGCAATATGCCTATCAGGAGAAAAAGCACGTGGCTTGATCCTGATGCTGAATGAGCAAAAGGTTTCTATTTACGCCAGATAAATCGTGTGTCATTCCAGCTTTGTTTTACATGAAACGCGGCCTCACGGTATTCAAGCTGAGACTATTTTGCAAAGGTGTGCCGGTGTCGAAACCGATGAATTACATGTCGTATATGCCCTGCCTGAATGTTTGTTATCTCTCCGTCGTTTGTTGTCTTTTGTCTTGTTCAAGCGCACCTAAGCTGCAGCGGATTCAACTAGAGTGGGCTGTTGCCTCGGCCTCCTCCTCTGGCACAGATGCCTCCGAACGGCGATTGCAGGATTTAGCCGTATCATTGCGCGGGAAAACGTTTGGAGACTTGATTTTTAATGAAGAAACCTCGGCTGTTTGGGTCGTACCCGGCCTGGACATTTTGGAACTCAAACTGGCCGCATCGGAAGAGCGGTTTAGCGAAGCGGAGTTTGATGCGAGACTCAATCGTTTGAAAGATGTCCACGAGAATTTTTTGGTTTTTTCGGTTGATTTGCGATGGCCTTTTTATTCCGGGTGGACGCAGGCTGAACTCCTGGGTTATCTGGAAAAAAATCTAGTGGTAGAATTGGACACCGGGGGGAAACAATTTCGCCACCCGGTTCGACGTATCTTCCGTGTCAAAGAAAGATTCCAGCGCGAAGGGCCGCCACTTGGCAGGCTTGGCTCAGCACCCGTCGAGGTCTCCGTGCCAGTCCGAGTCTATTTCAAACGCGAAGATGAGGGTGGCATTGTCATCGCCCCCCTGACTCATCAAATCGCGATTCGACTTAGCCTGTTAACCAGCCCGCCCTTTAGCATAGATTTCTTTGATGATAAATTTTTTCATGGCTTTCTTTGGACCATCGTTGAATAGACATCTCGGGAGGCACTGACGAATCTTGTCCAAAAAAAAGCCCCCAGTCTTTAAGACCAGGGGCCCGGAGGGAGGAAAAATCGTGCGGTACTTAGAGGAAACGGTATCCTGTTCCGTGAATCGTTTCGATGTATTGTGATGGATATTTGTATTCGCCCAGCTTTTCACGCAGGCGCTTGATATGAACATCCACCGTGCGATTGGTGACGTACACCTTCTTGCCCCAAACCCTCTCGAGAATTTCTTTTCGCGAGAAAACATTCATCCGGCGTGAGGCAAGAAGATACAGCAACTTAAACTGAATGTACGTTAAATCAATAGGCTTCCCTGCCTTACTCACTCTATGTTCATCCAGGTTGATCTCAATATCCTTGACCTTGATTTTCTTTCCTTCACTGGCGGAAAGTCTGCGCGTAATGGCTTTTGCGCGTGCGGTCAACTCGCGCTTGTTGTAGGGTTTGACAATAAAGTCGTCTGCTCCCATTTCGAAGCCTTTGATCTTCAGAGCATCGTCTTCATTAGAAGAAAGGAGGATGATGCCAGTCTTTCTGGTACCGATATCATCTTTTAATTCAAGACAGGTAGACCAGGCCTTCTCGCCAAACTCATCCATATCTATGACGACAACAGACGGTTTTTCGGTCATGGTAACTTCCAACGCGTTGCGCAAGGAATCGATGTGGTTTGCCGCAAAACCTTCGCGTTCCAGGATTTCATCAACCGCGCGTCCACCATTCATCATCGCTCTGTCAAAAAATACTATCGTGTTCTTTTCCACCTTGTCCATGGTTGAATCCTCCAAAGATTGATTTGAATTGCCGTCCTTTGTGGGTGTCGTCGTTTTGCTGAGCCTAATCATACCTGAGACAATTTCATAAATTTCGATGTTTCATTTTGCAACATCTATGCCATTTTGTTCAATTCTTTGTATTTTTCGCAAGTTCTGAATCTTCATGCTGTATCCTTACTGCAACAATAGTGACTTATCTTCAACTTTATCAAGTTTCTAAAGCGGGTTTAATATAGCGACCGGTTTCGGCCGAAAAAAATATTCGGCAAAATCTTGCGATAGTAAATGCTCAATTGGTGAATTTTTATACGGTTCAAAATCAAACAATTGGCTAAAAATAGTACACTTTGATACAGAATGACACAACCGTAACAGTTTTATCGAGCAAATGAGCCATTTATTGCGTTTGAACTACATTTAGTGGTAGTGCGTAGTTTTTACCTGTTAGGCGGTCGATTTGTCTCGATACCCCTCAGAGCAGGCGAACTCATTTCACGCCAGAGCCTCCCGATTCAGGCCCAAAAGGTTCTTGCAAATAGCTTCAGATTGTGCTATATTGTGCCGCTTTCGAACACCAAACAACCTGGAGGAGCAATGCAACGTCGTAAATTGATCATTATGGGTGCAGCTGGCCGCGACTTTCACAATTTCAACACGGTTTATCGCAACGATAAAAACTACGAAGTGGTTGCATTTACCGCGACTCAGATACCAGATATAGAAGGAAGAACCTACCCGTCGGGATTGGCCGGTGAGCTTTATCCAAACGGCATTCCGATTCACGATGAAGCGATGCTTACTGATTTGATCGCAGAGCACGACGTGGCTGAAGTCGTGTTTTCTTATAGTGATGTGTCCTATCCATATGTCATGAGCAAAGCCGCTGAAGTTAATGCCGCGGGCGCTTCCTTTAGTTTGCTCAACCTGCGGCAAACCATGTTAGTAAGCACAAAACCGGTAGTGGCCATCTGTGCCGTTCGCACAGGGTGCGGCAAGAGCCAGACAACTCGCCGCGTGGCCGGCATCTTGAAAGCGATGGGCAAAAAGCTGGTGGTCGTCCGACACCCGATGCCTTACGGCGACCTGGTAAAGCAAAGATGTCAGCGCTTTGAAAGCTACGAAGACCTCGACCGCCACAACTGCACCATCGAAGAACGGGAGGAATATGAGCCCCACCTTGCAATGGGCTCCATCGTTTATGCCGGCATCGACTACCGGGAAATCCTTGACCAGGCACAGGAAGAGGCCGATGTGGTTATCTGGGATGGTGGGAACAATGATACGGCCTTCTTCAAGCCAGACCTCTATATTGTGGTCGCCGATCCACTGCGGCCAGGGCATGAACTGAACTACTACCCGGGGGAGACCAATCTCCGCATGGCGGGTGCCGTGGTGATCAATAAGGAAGTAACAGCTTCCCTGGAGGCGGTTGAACAAGTGCGGGATAGTATCCGCAGAGTAAATCCTTCTGCAGAAATTGTTGATGCAGCGTCACCCATCGTCATAGAAGATGCATCCTTGATACGGGGTAAGCGTGTGCTCGCCGTCGAGGATGGCCCCACTTTGACGCACGGTGAAATGAAGTTTGGGGCCGCTGTTGTGGCCGCCCGGCGCTTTGGCGCCAAAGAAGTCGTTGACCCGCGGCCTTATTTGCATGGATCGTTGCGAGATACTTTTCAAAAATACACGGGAATCGGGACCCTCCTCCCCGCTATGGGGTACGGTGAGCAACAGATCAAAGACCTCGAACAAACCATCAATGCTGTCGATTGCGATGCGGTTATCATCGGCACCCCAATCGACCTCAGGAAACTCGTCAAGATCAACAAGCCAAGCGTGCGCGTGACATACGAATTGCAAGAAATTGGGCAGCCGAATCTGGCATCGTTGTTGAAAAGATTTGCCTGATGGGCCAGGAGGAGGCTGAGAGAGCCGACATGGACGGTCCGGTCGCGGTTGTTGCGTTGGGCGGCAATTCTATCACACGGGAATTTGAAGAGGGGATCATTGCCCAGCAGTTCGCGAATACGCGCCGAAGCCTGCAGGGCGTGGTCAGCCTGATCACGCAAGGATACCGGCTTGCCATTACTCACGGCAATGGACCTCAGGTCGGAAACGCACTGATTCGCGTCGAAGAAACTCGCCACATGATTCCCCCCCTGCCACTCGGAATCGTGGTTGCAGACTTGCAGGGTGGCATGGGGTACATGATTCAACAATCGCTCCAAAATAAGTTGTTGGCCGCTAATATTCAACGCCGCGTTTCTACCATCCTCACGCAGGTTCTGGTCGACAGAGAAGACCCATCAATTCTACAGCCTTCCAAATTCGTCGGACCGATGCTACGGCCCGAGAAGGCCGCTCAGGTGGCTGCTGAACGGGGCTGGATCGTGAAGGAAGACCCGGGACGCGGTTTCAGGAGGGTTGTCCCCTCCCCGAAGCCCCTCGAAATCATCGAAAGAGAGACGATTCGCGAGCTTATTGAAGAGGGGACGATTCTGATTTGCGCCGGCGGTGGTGGCATTCCTGTACATAGAGAAAAAGATGGCACACTTGAAGGTGTAGACGCGGTTATAGATAAAGACCTTGCGTCCGCAATATTGGCCCGCGATATCGGTGCGGATGAACTTTTCATTCTGACCGCGGTTGACAAAGTGGCCTTAAACTATAGAAAGCAGGGTGAACGTTATCTCGACAAGCTGACTGTTGCTGAAGCGGAAGAATTTATGCGACAAGGGCATTTCCCTGCTGGCAGCATGGGGCCCAAGATTCAGGCCGCTATCAATTTCATCAAGTCTGGCGGCGGCGCTGTGATCATTTCTTCGATCGACAATATGGTCTCCGCGACCGAGGGGAAAACGGGGACGCGCATCGTCGCGTGAGTTGAAAACAGATGATTTATTCTCTAAGACTGGAGGCTAAGTTTTGAAAATACATGAATATCAAGCTAAGGAACTTCTGAGTCGGTTCGGCGTGCAGGTGCCACGCGGGCACGTTGCACAAACAGCACCGGAGGTGCGCAAGGCTGCGGAAGATTTGGGCGGCACCGTTGTTGTGAAAGCGCAGATACATGCTGGCGGCAGGGGCAAGGGCGGCGGTGTCAAACTGGCGCGTAGCGCCGCCGAAGCAGAGGAACTCGCCGGGCAGATCATCGGGATGAATCTGGTGACGCATCAAACCGGGCCAGAGGGTAAGCAGGTGCACAAAGTTCTTGTCGAAGAGGGATTAGACATCGCACGAGAACTCTATGTAGGAATCGTTCTGGATCGTGCGAAGAGTCAGATCGTGTTTATGGCCAGCACCGAAGGGGGCGTTGAGATTGAAAAAGTCGCTGCCGAAACGCCCGACAAAATATTGAAAGAATACGTGGATCCCGCCGTTGGATTACAGTCCTTTCAGGCACGCAAACTTGCCTTCGGTCTGGGTTTGGCTGGAGACCAAATCAAAAACGCCGTCAAATTTTTTATGGCTCTTTACAAAGCCTACATGGCATCTGACTGTTCCCTTGCCGAAATCAATCCCCTGGTGGTCACCAAAGATGGGAAGGTGTTGGCGCTGGATGCCAAAATCAATTTCGACGACAATGCCTTGTACCGCCACCCCGATTTCGCTGAGCTACGCGACCTCGATGAAGAAGAGCCACTGGAGGTTGAAGCCGGCAAGTACCATCTGAATTACATTCGTTTGGACGGCGAGGTAGGCTGCATGGTAAATGGGGCAGGCCTGGCCATGGCGACGATGGACATGATTCATATCGCTGGTTCAGATCCCGCAAATTTTCTTGATGTCGGCGGCGGCGCCAGTCCCGAAACAGTGGAAAACGGCTTCAAGATCATTTTGTCTGACAAACATGTCAAGGCGATTTTGATCAATATCTTCGGTGGCATCGTGCGGTGCGATCGCGTGGCGAAAGGCGTGATCGAAGCGGCCTCGAAGATTGATATTCGGGTTCCGGTTGTGGTACGCCTTGAGGGCACCAATGCCGAAGAAGCAGCCAGGCTGCTGGAGGAGTCGGATGTTTCTTTTGAGGTCGGCAGGACTTTTCATGACGCTGCCTACAGAGTGGCCGCAGCGATTGGCAAGGGAGTTTGACCTGCGTCGATCATAGCTCTGATTCGCTGTGGCTGCGACGTCAGAAATGAATGTAACCAGCAAGGAGATGAACAGTGAGTATTCTTGTAGATAAAAATACGCGACTGGTGGTCCAGGGTATCACAGGCGGCGAGGGCTCATTTCACACGCGTCAGATGGTGGAGTACGGCACCAACGTTGTTGCAGGCGTGACGCCGGGTAAAGGCGGGCAGAAATTTGATGACCAAATTCCCATTTTTAATACCGTAGCTGAAGCCGCCTCTGAGAAGGGGGCTAACGCGTCAGCGATTTTTGTACCGCCGCCGTTTGCAGCCGATGCAATCATGGAAGCTGCCAATGCGGGCCTGAGTCTGGTGGTCTGTATTACAGAAGGCATTCCTGCCATCGAGATGGTTCGAGTGCACCAGTATTTAAAGCACCGTCTGACGCGTCTGGTTGGGCCGAACTGTCCCGGAGTGATCTCTCCCGGGACGGCCAAAATTGGTATCATGCCTGGGTTCATTCATCTGCCAGGTAGAGTTGGCCTCATTTCCCGGAGTGGCACCCTAACTTACGAGGCTGTCAAGCAGCTAAGCGATTTAGGAATCGGGCAGTCCACTTGTATTGGTATCGGCGGGGACCCGATAATCGGAACAAATTTTACCGCAGCGTTGAAGCTGTTCCACGACGATCCGGATACCGAAGCGGTCGTCGTGATAGGCGAGATTGGCGGCACAGCCGAGCAAGAGGCAGCAGCATATATTAAGGAAAGGTTTGACAAACCAGTCGTTGCTTTTATTGCCGGCCAAACTGCGCCACCGGGGCGAAGAATGGGTCACGCCGGGGCTATCATTTCTGGCAGCGAGGGAACTGCGGAAGAAAAAATTGCAGCACTCAAGAATGCCGGCGTGCACGTTGCCCAAAGCCCTGCCGACATCGGCAAGACCATGCAGGCGGCTTTGGCGTAGAAACACCATTTTTAATGGAAACTAAACTCAAATTAGAAGGAGTGTTCAGTGGCAAGAACTCTAGCGATCCTTAAACCCGATTGTACGCACAACAAATCGGTTGGCAAAGTAATAGATCGGATCGAAGCCGCCGGCTTTGACGTTTTGGCAATGAAGATGGTTCATCTCAACCAGGAGACCGCCGGCGCGTTTTATGCCGTACACAAAGATCGGCCTTTTTTCCAGGACCTGGTTCAGTTCATGAGTTCGGGACCTTGCGTGCCGATGGTACTCCAGAAAGAAGACGCGGTGACTAGTTTTCGGAAGTTGATCGGCGCGACCGATCCCGCCGAAGCCGAAGAAGGCACCATTCGTAGGGATTTTGCCGAAAGCAAACAAAACAACATTGTTCACGGTTCGGATTCTGACGAGAACGCCGCCAGTGAAATCACCTTCTTTTTTTCCGAGAGAGAAGTTGTTGAAAACGGAACGAAATAGAATTGGTACCCGCGTGGAACGGGGCAGAACCGGCCGCTCATGCCTGGCAGTTTCTGCTTGACTCTTGCTAGTTTATCAATTATATTGAAAATTCTTAACCTTACAGATCGCAGATGAAGATCAGCATTCAGTCTCTCAAGAACGGATTAAACATTTTTGAGTTTGATGCTAGTGTCGATGATCTAGACCTTCCGGAAGAGAAGAATGTTGATGTAGAGGCGACCAACGTAAGGAGTAAGGTTGATAAGAGCGACCATAATATTGTCGTTGCGTCTGACGTCAAGGCACGCTTGAATTTGGTGTGCGACCGCTGCCTGGAAAAGTTCAACACTTGTTTCCAAGACGAATATACATTGGTCTACACCACAGACAAGTCGACTTTAGAAGGCGATGAGATGGTCAAATACCTCGCCGCTGGTACACAACAAATAGACTTGGCGGAGGGGTTACGCGAATCGATTCTGCTGTCATTGCCGATTAGCTGCAAGTGTTCGTCTGAATGTAAGGGGCTCTGTGATCATTGTGGGGCCAACCTGAATAATGGACCTTGTGGATGTCACGTCGTGTCTCATGATAGCCGGTGGGAAGGTTTGCGAGGCTTGTTGCAAAAAGATTCTGACACTTAATTACATCAGTTCCTAAGGAGAGAATAAATTGGCTTTACCTAAAAGAAAGATATCTAAATCTAGGGGCAGAAAGCGACGTACTCATTGGAAGCTAACCGCGCCCAACGTCGGAGAGTGTTCGCATTGTCATCAACCCATGCTACCTCACCGCGCATGTCCGAATTGCGGCTACTACGCCGGTAGAAAGGTTATTGCGGAGAAGCTCGCTTAGAGCCGGCCTCATGGTTTGGTTCAGGCGGTTGACGCATGACAAGAGTTGACGAATTCGATGAGGATTGCTATCGATGCGATGGGCGGAGATTACGCGCCAGAGGCGGTCATTCACGGAGGAGTCGAATCCGCAAGAGCAGGGAAAGGAGAGTATGAGGTTGTCTTTGTAGGAGATGAAGCTGTCATCAAAAATTATCTTTCCCGCCATTTCAGAATTCAAGAGCTCAAAATAGAAGTTATTCACGCGCCGCAACGCATCGAAATGTATGAGACTCCTATGGCCGCTTTGAAAGCGAAGCCGGAGGCCTCAATCTCAATTGCAATGGATTTACAAAAAGCGGGCAAAGTGGATGCCGTCGTGAGCGCCGGCCACACGGGTGCGGCCATGGCGGCTGCCTTGCTTCGCTTGGGCAGAATCGAAGGGGTGAGGCGTCCAGCTATCGGGTCGCTGGTGCCACATGGGCAGGGTGTAACCTTCTTGATCGATGTTGGGGTAAATCTCGACTGTAAGGCGAGTGATTTGCTTCAGTTTGGGGTGATGGGCGACATTTATATGAGGTACGTATTTGGGTTGGACCGGCCGCGGGTTGCTCTCTTAAACATTGGAGAAGAGGAAACCAAAGGAAAGGACACCGTCCAGGAAGCGTACAATTTGCTTTCGCGCAGCTCATTGAATTTTGTGGGAAACATAGAAGGCCGAAGCATCATGGGCGGGGAAGTCGATGTGATCCTTAGCGATGGGTTCGTCGGTAACATTGTGCTCAAGTTTGCGGAGAGCTTCAATGGCGTGTACAGCAAGACCCTGAAACGCAAGATTGGCAAGAAGGTTTTTTCTAAGGTCGGGGCGTTTCTCCTCAAGCCGACTTTCGATAGATTGCGGCGTATTTACGATTATGAAGAATATGGTGGCGCGCCATTGCTCGGTATCAACGGTAGTTGTGTAATTTGTCACGGCAGTTCGACTCCGAAGGCCGTAAAAAACGCGGTGTCAGAAGCAGCGGCAATGCATCGCTTCAGCGTGAACCAGCGAATTAGTCGTGAACTCATCAGATCGCGGGAGAAAGCAAATGCACAATAATGTTCGATCTGTTATCCTTGGCACGGGTACCGGGATCCCTCCCAAGACCCTGACGAACGGCGATCTGGCCAAGATAGTCGACACAAACGATCAGTGGATTCAGGAGCGCACAGGCATGCAGGTGCGCCACATCGTTGACGAAAAGACGCAGAATTCTGACCTGGCTTCAGAGGCGGCGAAAGAGGCCCTGCGGGCGTCAGGTACGAACCCTGAGGAGCTTGACACCATTGTCGTTGCGACGGTCACGGGCGACGCGACTTTCCCCTCGACTGCCTGCTACGTCCAGGAGAAAATTGGTGCCGTGAATGCGGCTGCTTTCGATATCCAGGCCGCCTGCTCTGGCTTTATTTTCGGACTCGGCCTTGCAGATGGCCTGATTGGTACGGAGCAGAGCCGAAAGGTACTCGTTATTGGTAGTGAAGTGCTGACGCGCATTGTTGATTGGGAGGACCGTGCAACCTGTGTCCTCTTCGGCGACGCCGCTGGCGCAGCGGTCGTCGGACAGGCGAATGGCGACGGCAGCGGCATTCTGGGGACTTTTATGAAAACGGACGGTAGGATGTCCCATCTCTTGTGTATGCCCGGAGGAGGAACAAAATACCCGGCCCAGGTCGCTATCGATGAAAATTTGAACAACATAAAGATGCAGGGCCCCGAGGTTTTTAAGGCTGCCGTTACGGCAATGGGCGACGCTGCCATGCACATTCTTGAGAAAACAGGTCTTACAGCGGACGATGTGAGCCTGCTCATCCCGCATCAAGCTAACAAGAGAATCATTGATGCAACCGCACGACGGATGAAGTTGCCGCCCGACAAAGTTTATGTTAACTTGCAGAACTATGGCAACACTTCCTCGGCATCGATTCCGGTCGCGCTAACCGAGGCTAAAGACAAGGGCCTCTTGAATAAAGGTGATGTTTGTGTCATCGTCGCCTTTGGCGGTGGTTTGACATGGGGTTCTGCGGCGATCCGCATATGATTCGCATTGAAGGAGCAAACCATTAGTAAGAAGGCATTTATTTTTCCCGGTCAGGGGTCGCAGTTTGTCGGAATGGCTAAAGATTTGTACGATGATTCGACGGCTGTACGGGAGCTATACGCGACAGCCAACGACATCCTGGGCTTCGATTTGGCCAACATCTGTTTCAATGGACCGGAGGATGATCTGCGGCAGACGCGGGTCACGCAACCCGCCGTTTTTGTGCACAGCGCGGCACTTTCTCTTTACATCAAAGAGACAAATCTCTCGCCGGATGCCGTGGCCGGGCACAGTCTCGGTGAATACTCGGCTTTGCATCAAGCGCAAAGTTTTTCCTTCGAAGATGGGTTAAGGCTCGTGAAACGGCGTGCAGAATTGATGCAGAAAGCCGGGGAATCGAACCCGGGCACGATGGCCGCTATTGTGGGTCTGGACAGCACCACGCTGGCCGACGTCTGTGCAGAGGCGAGTTCGGCCGGGGTAGTTAGCGTGGCAAATTTTAACTCCCCGGTGCAGATTGTGATTTCTGGTGCCGTTGCGGCTGTCGAAAATGCCATGCAGATTTGCACTGAACGTGGTGCGAAACGGGTTGTTCCATTGGTGGTTGGTGGCGCTTTCCATTCCAGCCTCATGCAGTTTGCTTTCGACGGTTTGAGCGATGCGGTGAAGGTGGCCACCATCAACAAGGCAAGGGTGCCGGTCTATGCTAATGTCACCTCAGAACCTGTAACCGCGCCGGAAGACATAAAGCGGTTGTTGGTGGAACAACTGACAAGCCCTGTTCGCTGGGTTGAGATCATGACCAACATGATTCGGGATGGTATCACCGAATTCTATGAGGTCGGCCCAGGTTCGGTTCTGACCGGACTGCTGCGACGCATCAGCCGCGACGTCACAGGCAAGGCACTGAACAGCCTGGAGGGCATCCGTGCGATGCAATCAGCGCCGGAGTCAGCGCTTTAGGCGTGCACATGGCACGATTTGACGACAAAAGCGCCATTGTCACCGGTGCTTCCCGCGGCATTGGCCGGGCGATCGCGCTACGGTTAGCCCGGGAAGGCGCAAATGTGGTGGTGACCGCGACGACGTTGCAGAATGCCGAACGCACGGCGGCTGAAATTGAAAAGGAAGGCGTCCGGGTGCTGGCGTTGGCAGTGGACGTGAGCGATATTACCCAGGCCGAAGGGCTTATTAAGAAAACAGTTGAAGAATTTTCAGCGATTGATATCCTGGTCAACAATGCCGGCATCACACGGGACAATCTGTTGATTAGAATGAGCCAGGATCAGTGGGATGATGTCCTGTCCGTCAACCTGAAAGGGACGTTCAATTGCATTCGTGCTGCCACTAAGACCTTCATGAAGCAGCGCCGTGGCAAAATCATTAATATTACCTCAGTGGTTGCTGTCATCGGCAATGCCGGTCAGGCAAATTACTGCGCTTCCAAGGCCGGGGTCATCGGACTGACCAAGTCCGTCGCACGCGAGTTGGCTGCCAGGAACATCCAGGTGAATGCGGTCGCGCCGGGCTTTATTGCCACGGACATGACGGATGCTCTTCCCGAAGAGGTGAAAGAAAACTTAAACAATACCATCCCTCTGGGGAAGATCGGTTCTCCGGAAGATGTTGCGGCTGGTGTTAGCTTTCTCGCGTCAGACAACGCTGATTACGTTACCGGCCAAATCCTAAGCGTTGACGGCGGTATGGCAATTTGATTGTTTGTTTTTAATAGGTTGAATCTAATGAAAAGCAGGAGGGTCAATTAGATGGCTTTACAAGACAAGGTAAAAGACATCATTGTTGAACAACTGGGCGTTGATGCTGATGATGTCGCCGAGAGCGCCTCTTTCATCGATGATTTGGGCGCAGATTCATTGGATACGGTTGAGTTAGTTATGGCTTTCGAAGAAGAGTTTGACATCGAAATCCCGGACGAAGATGCCGAAAAAATGACCACCGTCGGTGATGCGGTCAAGTACCTGAACAGTAAGGTGAATTCAGCAGCCTAGGCTAAGTTGAAACGGTAATCAAGATTGCGTAGCTGCACATGAGTATGGATGCAAGACGAGTCGTTGTCACCGGTATGGGAGTGCTGACTCCGCTGGGAAACGACGTCGCCGAGTTCTGGCACAACTTGCTGCAAGGACAGAGCGGCGTTGGTCCTATCACGCATTTCGATACGACGGATTTCGCTACAAAATTTGCGGCTGAGGTAAAAGGCTTTGATCCGGATGACTATATGGACAGGAAAGAAGCCAGGCGGATGGACCTTTTCACCCAGTTTGCGATCGCCGCCGCCGAAAAGGCTGTAACGGATGCCACACTGCCTGTCGCTGATCTGCCTAAGGATCGCGTCGGCGTTATCATCGGTTCTGGAATTGGCGGCATGTCGACTTTCGAAGCGCAATCGCGTACGTTAATGGAACGGGGTCCCCGTCGTATCAGTCCCTTCTTCATCCCAATGATGATATCAGATATTGCCGCCGGCTACATCTCGATTCGCTATGGTTTTCGCGGCGCTAATTTCGCCACGGTTTCTGCTTGTGCTTCCAGCTCTCATGCAATCGGAGAAGCCTTCAGAACGATCGCGAGAGGTGACGCAGAGGTGATGGTGACCGGTGGTTCCGAGGCCACTATCACGCCCCTCGGTGTTGGCGGCTTCAACGCGATGAAGGCGCTTTCCACTCGTAATGACGCCCCCGAAAAAGCCAGTCGGCCGTTCGACCTGGACCGCGATGGATTTGTGATCGGCGAGGGCAGCGGTATCGTAGTGCTCGAGTCTGCCGACCATGCGCATGATCGCGGGGCAAGGATCTATGCTGAAGTCTCCGGTGTTGGTTACAGCGCTGATGCTTACCACATCACCGCACCGGCACCCGACGGAGGCGGGGCTACCAGCGCCATGCGCCTGGCCCTGAAAGGCAGCGGCCTGAAGCGTGAGGAGATTGATTATGTCAACGCTCACGGTACCTCGACGCCGCACGGCGATGCTGCCGAAACGCGGGCAATCAAGGAGGTTTTTGGGGCCCACGCCTACGAGATGAGCGTCAGTTCAACTAAATCCATGATCGGTCACCTGCTGGGCGCATCAGGGGGCGTCGAATTCATCGTCACGGCTCTCTCCGTTCATAACGACCAGGTTCATCCGACTATCAATCAGGAAACCAGCGATCCCGAATGTGATCTTGACTATATAGCCAATCAGTCGAGAAAACGAGCGGTTCGGGCGGGGCTTTGTAACTCTTTTGGTTTTGGGGGCCATAATGTGTCTATCATTTTGAAGAAATATCAGGGATAAAAGCCGTAACGCAGTAAAATACGTGACACCTTTGCATGCTCAGCCAGCTTAAACTACATTTGAAATCGCTTTTTTCCAGCGACGAGAATCACTATCAAATCGATTTCGCCTCACTCAAAGATACCCTTGGCTACGATTTCAAAAACCACGATCTCTTTGTACAAGCTCTAAAACATCGTTCCTATCTGCCTGTCATTCAGGAACAGCGGCTCGACTCTAACGAGCGTCTGGAACTCCTCGGCGATGCCGTGCTCGGGTTAGTGGTCGTCGATTTTCTCTATGATCGCTTTCCCAGCAAGGAGGAAGGCGAGCTCACGAACATGAAGTCGTTGGTCGTGAGCCGGAAAATTCTGGCGCGCATCGCGCGGGCATTGAAACTGGGTGATTTCCTGCTGCTCAGTGATTCTGAGGAAAAGGCCGGCGGCCGGCATCGCGCTTCAATTAATGCGGATGCGATGGAAGCGGTCATAGCCGCGATTTATCTGGACGGTGGGTTGCAAGAGGCCCGCCGTTTTATTGAAGCAAAAATTCTTGGTAATTTTGATGACATCATCCACGATGAGCTGCACACAAACTTCAAGAGCATGCTGCTGGAATATTCTCAGAGCCAGGATCTGGGATCGCCCTGCTATAACGTGAAGTCGGTCGCGGGCCCAGACCACGAACGTATTTTCACCATTCAAGTCAAAATTCAGGACGATGTCCTCGGTTTGGGAACGGCCAACAGCAAGAAACGGGCAGAGCAGTTGGCCGCGCGAGAGGCGTTGAAACATCTCTACCTGATTTAGTCCTCCGCTCTCTCCAGAATCATGGCAGCCGCCATGGCGCCGGCAGCACAAATACTTATCAGTCCGTATCTTGATCCGCGTCGGTGTAATTCATTTGCCAATGTCGTGACCATTCTTCCGCCGGTGGCGGCGAAAGGATGCCCCACCGCGACCGAACTGCCCAGAGGATTGAGCGTGCCGCGGTCAATTTTCCCGATGGCTGCCTCCTTCCAACCATCTTCCCAGGCCTTTATGTTGCAAGCAACTTGTCCCCCAAAAGCCTCGTGGACTTCAATAATATCGATGTCCTTTAGAGTGAGGCCAGTCTTTGACAGGAGCCTTGGGACCGCGATACACGGTGCCATCAACAGACCATCTTCCGGATCGATTGCGGCATATTCAAAAGCCTTGATGTAAGCCAGTGCCGGGCGTTTCTCCTTACGAGCCCTCTCCTCGGACATCAGCAGTACCGCCGATGCGCCATCTGTGAGGGGACTCGCGTTGCCCGCGGTGATCGTGCCGGCGCTGCTGCGGTCAAATACGGGCTTGAGCTTTGCAAGTTTGTCGAGGGTTGTGTCAGCTCGGATCAGAAGATCTGTTTCGATGCCGTCCAGAGGAAAAATCTCAGATGTCAAGCGGCCATCCTCCGTGGCAACGTTGGCATTCATGTGACTACGGTAGGCGATCTCATCTTGTTCAGTACGTGGAATACGCCACTCCTTTACCATGAGTTCGGTGTGCTCACCCATGGTCAGTCCCGTGGAGGGTTCGGCGATGGCCGGCGCGTGCGGTTTAAAATGCCAGGGTCGGACTTTGAGGAAATGCCCTACTCGCGCACCAAAAGATTTGGCGCTGGCGGAATCCAATAGAATGCGGGAAAATTCTTTGTCGAAAAGAATCGGAGGGTTGGACATCGATTCGGTGCCGCCGGCGATGCCGACTTCAGCCCGGCCGGAGACGATTGCATCGTAAACTGCCGTGATGGCGTGAATGCCGCTAATACAATTATTCGAAACAGTGTGGGCACGAACGGACGAAGGCAAGTGCGTGTTGAAAACGATTGCCCGCCCAATGTTGGCAATTTGCGGGTCGATAATCACGGTCCCGAATACCAGCTCGTCAACGCTTTTGGGGGAAACATCGTGTAGGTTGAAAAGCCCTTTGACAGCGTGAACGCCAAGATCCAGCGACGTATGCTGTCGAAAAACGGTTCCGGCCTTCACGAAAGGGGTGCGGGCGCCGGCAACGACGGCAACCCGTGGCAAATTGTCCCTGGCCATTGTAAACCTCCGCGTTAGGTTATCTACTGCAACACCTGGGAATGCTTAACGGCGCACTCACTATAAGTCTAAGACTTGCATATCGAATACAAAAGAAAATTGATGAGGACGCATATCATCTGGTCAGGACTCAGTTGCATGATCTGGTTGCGTGTTGACTTTTGCAACCTGAATTATTAATGGAAAGTCGAGTCCGTAGTTCTCGCGAAGCTTCTCTTCGAGAAATCGGGAGCGGGAATTCATGAAAAAGCAATATTTTCGCGAACCGCCGGACGTCCGTTTTTGTGAGCATGACATTATCCGGGTTTGTTGCTAAAATTGACAATTCATGCTAACAACCAAGCAGCCCTCTGGCCGCGAGGACCGGAATCAAAATATAGAGGATCGAATCCCGGACCAGATAAAACAGAAAGACCGCGGCCACCACCTTCCAGCCCTTTTGCCGGACAAATTCTTTAAAGCCACGCGCCTTCCACAGGGCCATCCAATCCTGAATGAACTGCGGTCTGAAGAGCTGACTGAAGGTTTTGCGGACGGACCGCTTATCGGGCACGTTAGTATTCCTTATAACGGGCGTGTTCTTGCTGCACCAGGAGATCGTTCACATTGGTAAATTCGCCGCCGGCACTCTTGCGCCAGATTTCGGCAATATATCGACCGTACTTGCCTTTCTTGTCACGAATTGTGCTGATTATGACGTCCTGATTGAGGATTTGCTCTCTGAGGAAATCGCGCGCCCGGAGACCGGCCTCGCGCTCTTCGCCCCTCAATTCCGGGGCGTTGATTCTCGACAGTCGCAGCTTTTCGTTCCGGATCCAGGTCTTCAGGCCAAGGTCGATATCGGCCCTGACGGTGTCACCATCATAGACATCGATAACCTTTGCACTGTAATGAAACAAGTAGTCGTCCATGGGTCAATTCCTCCCTTAACCGTGCGATTATTTGTGCAGCGTGGCTGACATCGGTGCCTGGCAAAAACCAATAAACAGGACACACCAGACACGCCTGAGCAACCGATCCCAAAATATAACACTCGTGGCCGCAAAGTCAACTTGGAAGGCGGGTGACGATGCTGGTGCCGCTCATTTTTGTGCTTGCGCAGGGCTTTGCTTTTACCTACTTTGAAAATGACAGAAGATAACCGAGGGAGGTTTTAATGCGCACATCAAATTTGATTCTTGTTGGCCTGATCGCTATGCTGGCACTCGCAAATTGTTCCGCTCAACAAGCAGACACGGTGTTGAAGAACGGCACCATTTACACAGTCGACAAGGACATGTCTGCCGTGGCGGCGCTTGCGATTAGCGATGGCAAAATCATCAGGGTTGGCTCTAATGAGCAGGTCGAGTCTCTGATTGGACCCAACACGCATGTCATCGACCTCAAGGGTAAAACGGTCGTCCCGGGCCTGATCGACAGCCACTACCATTTCCTTGGCGTCGGACAGCGTGAATTTAATCTCAATCTCGACGGCACTGTCTCAATGGCGCAGTGCATGGAATTGGTGAAGGCGGAGCTGGCTCAAAAAAAAGCCGGCGAATGGGTGACTGGCCGCGGCTGGATCGAGGAAGACTGGCCGTCGAAACGCTTTCCCACCCGCACTGATCTCGACAAGATTTCACCTCATAATCCGGTCTTGCTTGGCCGCGCCGACGGGCATGCCGTGGTCGTCAATTCCAGAGCGTTGGAAATCGCGCAAATAACCCGGGATACGAAAGATCCACAAGGCGGCGAAATCCTGCACGATCGCAGGGGAGAACCCAACGGTCTGTTGCTGGACCGCGCGATGGGGTTGGTACGGAAGCACTTGCCCCCCGACACGACCGCCGAAATGACCAGAAAGTATGCCATGAAAGCGGACCAGGTCGCGCTGGCCTACGGCTTGACTCAGATTCATGACATGGGCACCAATTTTCGCACGATTGCCGTTTATAAGGATCTGTATGCGAAAGATGAAATGAAACTCCGCATCAATGCCTACATTCGAGGTCCCGGTAAGGACACAGAAAAGTTGCTCAAACAAGGCCCTGAGATCGGATTGTTTCATGACAAGCTGAATGTCCGCGGCATAAAAATTTCTCAGGATGGTGCGCTGGGTTCCCGCGGCGCTGCACTTCTGGAGCCTTACAGCGACGCGAAGACCAGCGGCTTGCTGATTTTCAAGGATGAGGAAATTTACCCGACCATCAAACGTGCCCTCGAAAGCAACATTCAGATGGTGATCCATGCTATCGGTGACCGCGCCAATCGTGATGTCCTGGATCTTTATGAAAAAGCCTTTGAGGAAGTACCGCCAGAGAAACGCGCCAATCCTGATCCTCGCTTCCGCATTGAGCATTCTCAGATCGTGCACCTAAATGACATTCCGCGCTTCGCAAAACTTGGCGTGATTCCGAGTATGCAGCCAAGTCACGCGATTGGTGATTTGCATTTCGCCTTGCGGCGGTTGGGAATGGAACGCGCGGCGGAAGGATACGCCTGGCAAAAATTTATCGATCAGGGTAATTACATCCCGGCCGGTTCCGATGCGCCGGTGGAAGAGGGGAACCCCATGATCGAATTCTACGCCGCCGTCAGCAGGAAAGATACCACCGGCTTTTCGGCGGACGGCTGGCACCCGGAATACAAAATGACGCGCGCGGAGGCCCTCAGGTCTTTGACTATTTGGGGCGCCAAAGCCGCCTTCGATGAAGATGTGATCGGCTCTCTCGAAGTTGGAAAATACGCCGACCTGGTCGTCCTGGACAGGGACCTCATGACGGAACCGGAAGACCGCCTCTTCGATATTAAGGCCTTGATGACCATGGTTGCGGGTGAGATTGTCTATGACCGCGGAGCCCAGTTCACGGCAAAGTAGTCATTGACCGAAGACCGGAGAAAAAGCGTCCTCGCCGAGCATTTTGTTCAGGGTATTGAGACGCAGAGCGTCTTCGGAGAGATGCTGTCGGACTGGCCTTGCCAGTTTCGTTTACCAGGAAATAAGTGTTGATGCAGAAACTCTGCTTTAAGTTTGTCATTCCCGAACGTTCTTATCGGGAATCCAGTTTTGGTCCGCCGCACCGGGTAAGCGGGAAACATTCGGGGATGATGAGCAAACGTACCGGCTGGACTGAACAGTTCGGGCAGACTTGTATGGATAGAAGTCCCACTTTCTCATGACCTACTGCACGGACATTTTCTCTTACCAACGCCGCCGAACGCGGGAAGTTTTCGTCGGCGACGTCGGGGTCGGTGGGGACAATCCGATTCGCGTCCAATCCATGACGATTTCCGACACGATGGACACCGAGGCCACGGTGGCTGAAGCGGTGGGGCTTGTTGAAGCAGGCTGTGAGATCGTTCGCATTACCGCACCCTCCCTGCGCGAGGCTGAGAATCTCAAGAATATCAAATCCAAATTGATGCAGCGCGGGGTTAGCGTGCCTCTGGTGGCCGACATTCATTTTACGCCAAACGCCGCACTCGTCGCCGCCGATTATGTCGAGAAAGTCCGGATCAATCCTGGTAATTACGCTGACAAGAAACGCTTCGAGCAGCGTGAGTATTCGGACCTGGAGTATGAGCAAGAGCTGGCGCGGATCGAAGAAAAGTTCGCACCGCTAGTCCTGAAATGCAAGCGCCTGGGCCGGGCGATGCGCATCGGCACCAATCATGGTTCCCTTTCAGACCGTATTATGAATCGCTATGGCGACACGGCGGAAGGCATGGTGGAAAGCGCCCTCGAGTTTGTTCGAATTTGCCAAAAGCACGATTACCACGACATCATTCTGTCGATGAAATCGTCCAATCCCCTGGTGGCCATTCAAGCCTACCGGCTGCTGGCAGCGCGCATGGACGAGCTCGGCATGGATTATCCCTTTCACCTCGGTGTGACGGAGGCCGGAGACGGCGCCGAAGGGCGTGTCAAGTCTGCGGTTGGCATCGGTGGAGTTTTGGAGGATGGCATCGGCGACACGATTCGGGTTTCTCTGACGGAAGATGCCGTGTTTGAAGTACCTGTGGCATTTAAGCTGGTGGAGAAATATAACCGAAGGGTTGCCAGGACAGGTCCCGCCAGCCTCCTGGGTAAAGGGCTCGCCAACGGAGCCGTCCAGCAGCCGAACCCCTTTGAATATCACCGGCGCCACACGCTGCTGTTTGATCAGGTTTACCACCAACTCGGGTTTGGGTGCACGCCGAGGGTCGAGCTCACGCTTCACACGGGTCTGAACGACCTCGAAAAGGCAGCCCTTGAAATTTCACACATGCTGGGCCTGGCGGACGACAATCCACTGCGCACCACCGATGGTAATGGCAGAGAACGATATCAGGTCGAAGCAATTCACATCTCCCTGTCGAGCCAGACGGTTGCGCAATTGCCCATCTTGAAACGGCTGTTGCAGCAACGGGAGTTGTTCGTACCCCTGGCCATTGATGTCACCACTGTTTGCAAGCAGTTGCCAGAGATCGCTCGCCACGCCGACCGCTTGACGTGCACCGTAGCCCGTACCTCAAGTCAGCGAGAGCTGGAGGAAATTCTGCGGCAAGCGCAGCGACATGGGAAAGCCGTCCAGTGGACGCTGGATGCGCGCGATGGAAAAGGTCAGTCGACTGACATCAAGCAACTCTCCGCCACGCTGGATTTGCTGCTCGAACTGAGTGCGCACGCCGATTTTTGGAACGTCATTTTCGCGTTGCGTATCCTGCAGGACTCATTTTCAATCGTGCCGGCTTACCGCTTTCTGGCGGGCCGGCTGGACGCCCTCCGGGCAAATTTTCCTATTCTGCTGCATTTTCGGTGGCCGGTCGACCTGGAGCGTTCGGTTCTTGAAGCCGCCTCACAAATTGGGTCTTTACTTTGCGACGGCATTGGGGACGGCATTCATTTCGAATCGGATCAATCCGCGGCGCCACAACTCGATTTGGCCTACAACATCCTGCAAGCGACGCGGCTGCGCATTTCGAAGGCGGACTACATTTCATGTCCCTCGTGCGGCCGCACCTTGTTTGATTTGCAAACGACAACGGAACGCATCAAGTCGAAAACAGACCATCTGAAGGGCGTCAAGATCGCCATCATGGGCTGCATCGTCAACGGACCCGGCGAAATGGCCGATGCGGATTTCGGATATGTGGGCGCGGGTCCCCAAAAGGTCAATCTGTTTGTCGGCAAAGAATGTGTCGAGCGCAACATTCCGGAGGCGATTGCGGACCAACGTCTCATCGAACTGATTCAGGCGCACGGGATGTGGACGGAACCGGAAGGGTGACTATAAACGCAAGAGGGTGTATGATGTGTATGGTTTGAATCAATGTATTGACATGGGCACGCAGCGGCGTCTTTGGTCTCCTGCCAATTTCATTTTCAATTCCCATCTTACAACCTCTGGCGGTACAATATGGATAGGTCCACCCATGACGTTGCAGCATTCCCCGCTAGGCGGCCGGATACTTCACCACAAGTAGGTGCCGCGCAAAACAGGGATTTCAACTTGTTTTCTCCGGTGTAATACTCTCATAGTTTTGGTCTCATGAAATTAACGCCTTATCACGCCAAATACCTGGCCCATGAGCTGACGAGACGCTATGCCTCCGATAGCGTACAGAAACTGGCGGCCACGCTCAGTGACGCGCAAGTCGATCTCAATCCCCATCAGGTAGATGCTGCTTTGTTCGCATTTCGCTCACCGCTATCGATGGGCGCTTTGCTTGCTGACGAGGTGGGTTTGGGGAAGACCATCGAAGCCGGAATCGTCATCTCGCAGAAATGGGCGGAACGCAAGCGACGGATGCTGATCATCGTCCCGTCCAGCTTGCGCAAGCAATGGAATCAGGAGCTTAGCGACAAGTTTTTCTTGCCTTCCATCATTCTGGAGGCGAAGTCATTCAACAGGGAAATCAAGAATGGCAATCTCAATCCGTTTAGCCAGGACACCATTATCATTTGCTCTTTTCACTTCGCACGCAACAAAGAAGCTTATGTGCGCAAGCTCAGGTGGGACCTGGTCATCATCGACGAAGCCCATCGTCTGCGCAACGTTTACAAACCATCCAACAAGATTGGCAAGTCGATCAAGGAATCCTTGTCCCAGGTGCCGAAGCTGCTGCTGACGGCGACCCCTTTGCAGAATTCACTGTTGGAATTGTACGGGCTGGTCAGCATCATCGACGACTACACCTTTGGCGATTTAAAAAGTTTCAAGAGCCAGTTTGCACGGCTCAGCAACGAAGACAATCTTGACGACCTGAAAGCGCGCTTGCAGCCGGTTTGCAAACGCACCCTGCGCCGCCAGGTGCAAGAGTACGTCAAATACACCAATCGTATCGCGATTACCCAGGAGTTCTATCCCACGGAGGAGGAGCACCGACTCTACAACCTGGTCTCGGACTACTTGCAGCGGCCAAACCTCTATGCTTTGCCGCGCAGCCAGCGCCAGTTGATGACCTTGATTTTGCGCAAACTCCTGGCCTCGTCGACCTCCGCGATCTCCTGGACCCTGCACGCGCTCGCCAACAAGCTCGAGGCAACGGTTGCGCAGGAAACCGCGGCGGCCGAGTTGGCTGAGACCGAGGTCGTCACCGACTTCGAGACCTTTGATGAAATGGCCGAGGAGTGGAGCGACCAGGACAACGGGAGTCAGCCGGAGCCACCGACCCTCTCCCCTGACCAGCTCGATGAGATGAAACGCGAAGTGGCCTCGCTGCAAGAATTCTACGCGCTCGCCAGCTCGATTCGAAAAAACTCCAAAGGCGAAAAATTGCTCACCGCCTTGACCACCGGCTTTGCCGAGGCGGAAAAACGGGGCGGACACAAGAAGGCGGTTATCTTTACGGAATCCCGACGCACGCAGCAGTACCTGCGGACCATCCTGGAAACAACGGAGTTTGCCGGTAAAGTCGTGCTGTTCAACGGTTCGAACACAGACCTGGTCTCGAAGGAAATCTACCAGGCGTGGCTCCGCAAGCACGCGGGCACGGACAGAATTAGCGGGGCGCGCACGGCGGACATTCGCGCGGCCATTGTCGAGTATTTCCGCGACGAGGCGGTGATCATGATTGCCACCGAGGCCGCGGCCGAAGGCATCAATCTGCAATTTTGCTCCATGGTGGTGAACTACGATTTACCCTGGAATCCGCAGCGTATCGAGCAGAGAATTGGCCGCTGCCACCGCTACGGCCAAAAGCACGACGTGGTGGTCGTAAACTTCCTCAACAAACGCAACGCCGCGGACCAGCGCGTCTACCAGCTCTTACGTGAAAAGTTCAAACTTTTTGACGGCGTCTTTGGCGCCAGCGACGAAGTGTTGGGTGCCATCGAATCCGGCGTCGACTTCGAGAAGCGCATCGCCGACATCTACCAGAACTGCCGCACCGAAGAAGAGATTCAACGCTCGTTCGACGCGCTGCAGCGGGAAATGGAGCAGCAAATCGATGAGCGCATGCAGGTCACCCGCGAGAAACTGCTGGAGAATTTTGACGAAGAAGTGCACGAGAAGCTGCGCCTCAGCAAATCCCAAAGCGAGGCCTATCTCAACAAGTATGAAAGCTGGCTCTGGGACTTGACCCGCTTCTACCTCGAGCCGTACGCGCATTTCGAGGCGACCGACCATTCGTTCGTCCTGCACACCAACCCGTTTCCCGGCGAGACCATTCATCCCGGCCCCTATCGGATTGGCAAGCAGATTCAGGATGTGAACATCTACCGGCCCAACCATCCTTTGGCGCGCCGGCTCATCGACGCCAGCAAGCGGAAACCGCTGCAACCGAAAGAGCTGGTCTTTCAATACAGCGGCAAAGAAGATAACCATCCTGGAAAAGCTCATCGGCAAGTCCGGCTGGCTGCAACTGAAATCGCTCACCATCTCCTCGTTTGAGGCGGAAGACCACCTGCTCTTCTGCTGCGTCCGAGATAACGGCGCCACCCTGGACGCCGAACAATGCGAGCGACTCTTCTCACTCTCGGCGACAGAGCATGAGCTGGCAAACGCCGCCCCAGACAACGCCGTGGAGCAGAGGCTCCAGGACGTGGCGCATGCACGCGAAGTGGAGATTCTGCAGGAGAACGCGGAACGCAACGCGCAGTATTTTGATGATGAGATGGGCAAGCTGGATGCGTGGGCTGATGATAAACGCAATTCCCTCAGGCTAAGTCTCAAGGGCTGGGACGACCAGATCAAGGAACTCAAGCGCGAAGCAAGAGCTGCCCGTAGTTTGCCGGACAAGCTTGCCGTCCAGAAAAAAATACGCGACTTGGAGAAGAAACGGGATACCGCGTGGCACGACTACGACCAGATTGCACGGGAGATTGAGAAGCAAAAAGACAGGCTTATTGACAACATCGAAAAAAAGCTTGCAGAGAGTGTGAGTAGAGATACGGTTTTCACAATCCGCTGGAGGTTGAGGTGATGAGATTGTAGACAAAATGGTCACGCAGGCAGACATCCCTCTGCTTTTCGCTCTGAACGAGCGAAAAGCTGTCTCCCTTGAAAGGGAGATTCGCCATGCGCACCGAACAAATCCCCCTTCGAAGGGGGACGACTTGTGAAGCGTTCAGCGAACAAGTCAGGGGGATGTCAGCTCACCACCGCCATTACATAACTCAACGCCGATTGCGATAGCACAAAAACCAAAACGACTCCTGATGTCATGTATGTCAACCAAAACAATCTCCAACTCTCCGCCACCGACCTGGCCAACCATCTCGTCTGCAAACACCTTACCGCCCTCAACAGCGAGGTGGCTTCAGGCGAGAGAACCCCGCCGTCCTGGACGGACCCCAGAGCAGAACTGCTGCGGGAACGAGGTCAACGACATGAGATAGCCTACCTGGAATATTTGCGCGATAAGAATCTGAGCGTGAAAGACCTGAGCGACCGGACACATGAAGATACGGAAACCGCCATGTGCAACGGATACGACATTATATACCAGCCGACGCTTGAAACAGAGCATTGGCATGGTCGAGCAGACATTCTGCAACGCGTAAACAAGCCAAGTAAGCTCGGCGACTATTCGTATGAGGTTGTTGACACCAAACTAGCGCAAGAAACCCGTGGGGGAACCATCTTGCAGCTTTGTCTCTATTCGGAATTGTTGGCGCAAATTCAGCAGGCGCAACCTGACTTCGCGCATGTTGTGAAACCCGGCAACAACTTTGAGGCTGAATCTTTCCGGCTTGCCGAGTTCCAAGCCTATTATCGTCTCGTCCGGGAGCAATTGCTCGAGACTCTGTCCAGAGCACCGGAAGCAACTTACCCGAGCCCAATTCTTCATTGCGACGTCTGCCGTTGGTGGAAAGTCTGCGACGACAAACGGCATCACGATGACCATTTGAGCCTGATTGCTGGTATCCGCTCACTGCACATCAAAGAGCTGCAACGGCAGGGTATAGATACACTGGAGCAATTCGCCAAAACGAGCCAGCCGCTGCGAGAAAAGCCGGCCTACGGCAGCACGGATGTCTTCGCACGAATCCACGAGCAGGCAAGAGTTCAGCTCGAAGGCAGGCGTACGAACCGACCGCGGTATGAACTTCTCCAGCCGGAAGCAGGCAGAGGGCTACAGATGCTCCCGGAGCCATGTCCGGGCGATATTTTCTTCGACCTGGAATCGGACCCTTTTGTCGAAGGCGGTGGTCTCGAGTATCTCTGGGGATTTGCTTTTCAGGACGAAGGTGGTCAATGGCAGTACGAAGCAATCTGGGCCACCGACCGGAGCGCAGAGAGGCAGGCGTTCGAGAGCTTCGTCGATTTCGCCAAGGCCCGCTGGCAAAACTATCCCGATATGTACATTTATCATTACGCCCCCTATGAACAGGCGGCCATCAAGCGGGTCGCTGGGCGCTATGGCACGCGCGACCTCGAGGTAGACAGACTGTTGCGCGGCGAACGCTTTATCGATCTCCATGCCGTAACCAAACAAGCCTTGCGCGCCAGTGTGGAAAGCTACTCTCTGAAAGACCTCGAGCCTTTTTTCGGCTTCAAGAGGCAACTCGAGCTGTGGCAGGCCCGGCAGGCGCTGCGACAGATTGAGTGGGCGCTGGAACTGCAGGTTGCCGATGGCATCGATGAACCCGTTACTGGCTCGGTGGCGGCCTACAATCGTGATGATTGCTTCGCCACCCTGGCCTTGCGCAACTGGCTTGAGCAGCGCCGGACTGAGCTAAGTGCACAGGGACACGCTTTAATGCGGCCC
>Ga0114931_10000484_pt1 | contig 48295 bp, 46 predicted proteins | sample 2SBtaG_FD_89579 | JGI IMG/M metagenome (GOLD analysis project Ga0114931, IMG submission 89579) | Deep subsurface microbial communities from Kolumbo volcano to uncover new lineages of life (NeLLi) - 2SBTROV14_V59a metaG | ecosystem: Environmental > Aquatic > Marine > Volcanic | place: Kolumbo... | reverse complement strand
CGCATAACTATCCATGTCGAAAACAGCGCGTAGATACCCTGCCCAAGTCCAGTCCGAACCAGCACCAGGGTACCGTATTCGCTGTTGACGTAGGCCGCCCAGGAACCGAACACCAGCGCAGCGAGAATGGGGGCATACCTTACGGCCCCGGTGTTAGCCAACAGGGACATCACGCAACGCGGACTTTTTCGCCCCATTGATGCAAGAATGATTCAGCACCCTCTTTCCCCAGGTAGCGATTCAGGTATTTCAGGGGCGCCTGTCTCAAATCGACGAAAATCAGCCCATCGAGCGAGTCGCTGAATTCACGGTTGATGGAGAAAGAAGCAAATCGGCCATTCAGCGCCAGGTAGTGGCGCAGCAGAATGGGCATGCGTTTTCCCTGATCGAGGTTGCCCAGGAGTTTGTTGATAATCGCAATGCTGCTCAGCGAATTCAGGGTTTCGGCAGACCATGGTTTTCCCGCAATCTGAAACGGTGATCGTGGTCTTACCTGTCGCTGCAAGTCACTCTCAACCGAAAAATTGGCCATCATCGTGTCGGCCAGGAAGGCTCGAGCCAATGACGAATACTCTCGGGAAATACTCACACAACCAAACAATGTGTGGTATCCGGAATTTTGCGCCATAAATGTACCGATGCCCCGCCACAGCAGATCAAGGGCCTTGGTGTGACGTTGATAGTCCAGCGCGACGAAAGATCGGCCGACTTCAATCGTATTCTCAAGATTGCTGACGAAGTCAGTGTCAAACCGGTACAAAGAGTGGCTATACAGACAATCGACTCCGTGTTCACGGAGTATTTCATCGGTTTTGCCAACCCGATAGGCGCCCACGATTCGGCCATGTTGTTTGTCCCACGCCCACAAATGCCAGTAATGCGGATCGAAGTGATCGCTGTCGAGTTCACGACCCGTGCCTTCGCCCACCGCCCGGAATGACTTCTCCCGCTCAATCGCGATCTGTTTCATCATGCAACCCAAATCAGCGTGCGGTGCACAGTAGACTGAGAATGTCGGGTCATCGATCAGCCGGTATTTGGCAAGTTTTTCCAGTCTGCCCTGCAGCGTCGATGACCCCAGGTCGTTGGCAATTTGAATCGGGTGATTGAGGGCGACCGGAGCCGCATCCTCGTCATTATCCGGCAGCAGCGCTTCGTTACTCAGTCGCAGAAAATCGGTGATGGCTGCAGCGTCATCCAGCCCGTCAAGGTCTCTTGGGGTCAGCAATTCGCCCGCTGTTGTCGCAATTGTGCAGCTCTGTTTGTTGGCAAGTTCGCGGGCCAGAAAGAGGGTCCTCAACCTCGGGTGAATAAGGCCCATCAGGTAGAACGCAATACTGTTACGAGCATTGACGTACACCGGCAGACAGGCTGCGCGGTAGCGGCGGGCCAGTTTGCCGACGAGTTTGTTCCACTCCGGATCTTCAATGCGTTTTCGCCTGAAACTGATCCCGGCAACCGTGCCGGCCGGGAATATCAGCAATGCACCACCCGAATCCAGATGCTTGCAGGCCGCCCGAATTCCGCGAGTGTTTCTATGCGTTGCATCGGCGCGCAGTACATCAAGGCCGATGAACAGATCGTGAAATTCGGGGAAACGCAACAGCAGTTCGTTGGCGAGGACCTTCGTGTCCTTTCGCACCTTCAGGAGTTCATGCGACAACAACATACCCTCCAGACAGCCGAGCGGGTGGTTTGCGACAACGATCAAAGGACCCTCGGCCGGGACCCGTCCCAGGCCACCATCATTCTGCCAATGCACGCGGGCATCGAGCCAGGACAGCGAATGCTCAAGAAACTGTTCGCCGACCGGCGCGGCCGCAGGATCGTCAGCAGCGTCATTGTCGTTGCTTAGCCACGCATCGTAGAGCGCTATCAGTGGCCGCAATCCGAAGATTCGCGTCGCCAGCCTGTTCAGCCTATTGTTCCTGATGGGCAATCCCAGCGGATGCTCATTCATGCATTGATTCCCCAAACCGCACACGGCCCCACAATAACCTGTTGTTGCGCGGTTGGCTCATTCGGTTACAGAAAATTCCGGATTATCCGGTCATTTTTGCCAATTGAGCTGGTGGTGGTCGAATCCTCGTTGAATCGTAGACTTTACAATCCGGAAATACGGCGACACGTCAAAGTCACGGGGTGTGAACAGGCTGTGGTGCCTGATGCGCAGCACTTCACGCAGCGATTCCCTGCAATTTTCGCATTCCTTCTCGCTGAGATGCTCGATGTTGGGGAGGATCGGGTAACGGATTGATTGAAACGCCTGCGCGATACGCGTCGAACAGATCGCGCGAGTCGGATCGCCGCTGCCAAGTGCCAGCAGTGAGCGACGCCAACGCGAGGGAACCGGTGGCGTCGGTATCAGGTATCTCGCGAGATCGATCACGTTCTTGAGATCGTATTCCATACCGATACTCTCAACCATGAAGCGCACCACATCATCGCGCTCACTTTCGGACAGGCTAACCGGACGGCAGATGCGCGTATTGAAATTTGCGTATTTCGCAAGTGGCACCGCAACAACCCCGTGCTTCAAATCGGCCTCGATCAGCGCTGGTACATCGTCGGGTATGTCTTGCAGGCCGTGTGACGTTCCGGCGTAAAGGGCGGCGTGCGACCAGGTTGATCGAGTAAGATATTTGACGGCAGTACTGAAGCGCTGATTGCCTTCGACCAGCAAGACGTCAGCCTTGTGCAGTACAGTAGCGAGAAGGCTTGGGTCACTGACCGCAAAGGGTTCGTAATTTGGTGTTTCCCGGGTCAGGTAGCGGACCAGGACATTGGTTAGTTTTTTCGTCAGCCACATGACTGCTAGCAGCTCAGGCACCTGTTTTTGTACTGCCGGTAGGAAACACCGGACATCACAAAAAATACAGCCGCGACAGCGAAGGTCAACATTTCGAAGCTGCCACGCTGAAATGACAAATAAGCCCCGGTTACGAGGAGAATCAGGCCGAACAGGAAGTAGGTGGACACCGATGGCGGCATCGGAGGATTGACGCCCACGCCCAGGCTCTGGCGCAAGCGGCTATCAAGCTGATCAGCAAGATAAAGTTCGTGAGCACATGTCTCGCTGCAGGCTATTTTCCTTCCCTCAACCTGACAGCACTGCTGGCAGACCGCCTTACCGCAGTGGCAGCAGATTCCTGTGGCGTGCTGGTCCGGATGCTCAAAACAGCACACTGTTAACTACCCTTACGATGTGCGAGTGCTGCCTTGATAAGCTCATCAGGTACTGAAGCGGGAACTTCATCGTCCATATCCTGGAACGCCATTTTTCCAAGTTCGATAGTGCCCTTGTATTCGCGAACAAAGTGAGCACATTCCCGGCACATCCTGACGTGCAGCCAGCACATGTACTTTTGCCAGACACTCAACCCGTCTCCCAGGTAGTCGACCATGAAGTCGTCGAATTCCTTACACGTTAGCATCACAATGTGTTTGCTCCAGAATCGGTTGTAAAATATATCGCAGTGCTGTTCGCGCCCTATGCAGTCGTGTCTTTACAGCGTTGATTTCAATACCCAGAATCGCAGCCGTCTCGCGCGTATTGAGCCCGTCGATATCACGCAATAGTAGTACGATCCGGTAGTCGTCGGGAAGTTTGTCAATGCCTTGTCTGACACTCACTTTCACCGCTGCAGCATCAATTTCCGATTCGACGGTTGATCGTTGACGTTCCGCGGTCGATTCGACCCGGCTACCGGATTCATCGAACTGAGACAGCATGTAATCGATACTGTCTTCGCGGACGCGCTTGCGTTTTCTCAATGCCATCAGGCTCTTATTGACGGCGATGCCGCGCACCCATTGCAGTAGTGAGGACTGCCCCCTGTAACTGCCGATGCTCTTGAAAACAGCAATGAATGTTTCCTGAAAACAATCGGCGGCATCCGCCTCGGACCTCAGGTATCGCCGGGTGACAGCCAACACTGGTGGGCCAAACGATCGAAGCAACTCTTCATAACTGGCTGCATCATCATTGCGAAGACCATCGATGAGCTCACTGTCCGATGTGGATGGCGCAACGACGTGACCGACGTTCGCGCCATCGAACTGATCCGCCTTGGCCGTTCGTTCCTGTGTCAGGACCATGTCGCCCCTCCTGTGACCGATTCAGACCGGTAGGGACCTGCAAAGTTCAAAGACGCCCATGCAACGGTCAATGCAGCTAACGGGACGCCGTAACCATTCTGCAACGAGTGGCAACTACAGTGCATCGTTGCAGCAAATTGTCCAATCGAATGCTAGTTGAAAACCTGACAGAAAACCTGCTGGAGGTCCACGATCTCCGCTACAGCCGCGATGGCCGGGCTATCTTCAATGGCCTGGAAATGCGAATACCGCGTGGCAAAGTAACGGCAGTGCTCGGACCCAGCGGCACGGGCAAGACCACGTTGCTGAATCTTATTGCCGGCCAACTAAATCCTGACTCAGGCGCGGTCATGTTTGACGGTCGCATCGTCTGTCCCTGTTCACGACATCGCCTCTACCAGATTCGAAAGCGAATTGGTGTCCTCTTTCAGGAGGGCGCACTGCTGACGAATCTGGACGTTTTCGAAAATGTTGCGACTCCGTTACGTGCACACACGAAGCTGCCAGAGTCCCTGATCCGGCAGATTGTTCTGACAAAGCTGCATGCTGTTGGATTGCGAACGGCATCGGGTAATATGCCTGCGCAGCTCTCGGGTGGCATGGCTCGTCGCGTGGCGCTGGCGCGCGCATTGGTAATGGATCCCCAACTGATTATCTACGACGAGCCGTTTACCGGCCTCGATCCGATCGCCATGGGCGTGATTGTACGCCTGATCCGTGAGACGAACAGGGTTCTCGGGATAACCAGTATCGTTGTCACTCATGACGTCGAAGAAACCCGGCAGCTTGCAGACGTGGCCTATTTGATTAATGGCGGGCAGGTTGTTGCCCGCGGTACGCCTGCCGAGCTGCACAATCATGACTCGGAACTGGTGCGGCAGTTTATGCGTGGTGAGGCGGATGGTCCGGTTCCATTTCACCGACCGGGGCCAGAGTTTTCAGAGCAACTTCAAATGATGGCGCAGTCATGACCGGTGCTGTGCGCGATTGCTGGAATAGTGCGAGCCGCTTTGCCGAATCGTTCGGTAGCTTTCAGGTATTTTCTTTCCGCGTTCTTCCTTATATAGGAAGGGCACTTCGACAGCCGCGTCTGATCAGTGAGCAACTGTATTTCATCGGTGCGTTATCGCTGGTGCTCATCATGTTTGGTGGACTGTTCGTCGGCATGGTGCTTGCGCTGCAGTCCTACAACACGCTGGTCGAGTTTGGTTCGACGAGTTCCATCGGCGCGTTTGCCTCCGAGGCGCTGGTGCGTGAGCTCGGCCCCGTCGTTGCAGCACTATTATTTGCCGGGCGCGCGGGAGCTTCGGTTGCGTCCGAAGTCGGACTGATGCGGGCGACAAATCAAATCGCGGCTCTCGAATTAATGGCCATCGATCCCATGCAGCGGATTGTCGCACCACGCGTGATCGCTGGCGTCATGTCCGTGCCGTTGCTGGCGGCCATTTTCAGTGCCATGGGGCTTCTCGGCGCTCATTTCGTCGCAACTTTCCTGCTCGGTGTGGACAGCGGTGATTTTTGGGGGCAAATCAGCGAGCGCGTCGATCTTTACCAGGATGTCTTAACGGGTGTCTTCAAAAGTGTCCTGTTTGGAATGTCTGCGAGCCTGATGGCCGTATTCGAGGGTTTTAACGCCGCACCGAACGCGGCCGGTGTCAGTTTGGCGGCAACCCGCACTGTTGTTATTTCATCAGTCTGGATTCTGTTACTTGACCTGATTGTAACGAGCCTGACATTGCCAGGCACATAGGGGAAATTATGCAAAGCAATCGTGTTCTCGACCTCAGTGTTGGCCTGTTTATTCTTCTTGGCCTGGCGGCCATGTTGGTACTGGCTGCGCAGACGCTTGGCCAGGGTAAATTTGACTCCGGTGACTCCTATCTGCTCGAAGCCCGATTCGAGCATGTCGGTGACCTTAAGATTCGCGCCCCCGTCAAGCTGGCGGGAGTGACGATCGGCCGGGTTGAGGCAATCAACGCGGACCCGGCCGACTTTCAAGCCGTAGTGACGATGCGGGTAGACGCGGATTTTGACAATCTTCCGACCGATACGGGAGCGATGATCGAGTCGTCGGGTTTGCTCGGAGGCAAGCACGTGACGCTTGAGCCCGGTGGCGACATCGAAGTCCTTCATGAGGGTGATGAGCTGCTACTCACACAGTCTTCGATATCCCTGGAAAACCTGATTGGCAAATACATGCTGAAAGGGGGTTCGGAGTAAATGAGCAAGTCATCGAACGTCGAAATTCATGATCACGGTGCCGGGCATTTTGCCCTGATCGGTGCCGTCAATTTTGATAACGCAGGGCGGGTCATGGCGGAAGGCCAAAAACTCTTTGCGCAGCACCAGGACATTGTTGTGGACACATCCGAAGCTGAAGTGTCGAACACGGCGGGACTCGCAGTTTTGATGGAGTGGGCCGCGTGGTGCGACGTTCGGGACATACGCCTTGTCTACGAAGGCGTTCAGGCGAATGCGATGGCAGTTGCAGAATTGAATGGCGTAACAATGATGCTACCGCTGTCAACGGGGATGGAAGCTCGCAGCGAGATCGCTTCGTTGTCGGAAAGCTCATGTTGAATCGATTTTCGCTCCTGGCATTTCTGTGCGTGCTACCGCTGCACGCGTTTGCCGCGCCGCCCGACGAACTCGTCACAGGGGCGATGCAGTTGCTGGAACAGGAACTTACTGCGCGCAAAGAAGTACTGGTGAACGACAAATCGGCCCTGTATGCATTCGTTGACGAAGTGTTGAGACCACGCCTCAATCGGAAATTGGCGGCTCAGCTGGTTCTGGGTAAACACTGGCGTACAGCGAGTGACAGTGAGAAAGAGCGCTTCATTGAAGCTTTCTACGCCACACTGTTGCACCGCTATGCTGACGGCATCCTGGAATTCGATCCCAGTCATTTTCAAGTCCTGCCGTATCACGGTGATATTACGAGGAAGCGCACGACGGTGAAGACCAAAGTGCGGCTTGATGATGGCACGGTGGTGCCGGTGAACTACAGTCTCGTCAAAGGTGCCGATGGATGGCGAGCTTTTGATGTGGTGATTGAAGGAATTTCCTATGTGCGTAACTATCGGGCGGAAATCGACAGCGAAATTCGTTCCAGCAGTCTTGCCGCCGTTATCGATCGCCTGGAGACGGAGCAACGTAGCAGCGAGCAAAGCCGCGACAACACGCACGAATAGTGCGTAACGTTTTCAGTGTGAACGGCAACTAACAGGTAAGGCACAACCAATCTCGCCGACCGGCGCTGGTATCTCCCCAAATCGAAAGCCCAGGCTTTCGCGGCGCCGGCTGGCGAACCACACCGCCCACGACCGAACTCTCACCGAACTTATTCGGCACCTGTCCGGTTGCGCAAGGGGCGTCCGGCGCGCATCACCCCGATCAATAAAGGTACATGTACTTATTGGATAAATCGCTAAATTAGGTAAACCTAATAAGAGCGACATGATGCGAAGTTACAGGACACCGATCGGGAGACTTATATGAAGCTCGCCAAACGCTGGCCCCCTGTTCCAGCGGGAATTCTTATTGGAATCAGTATGGTAGTTGCTTATGTCATCGCCGGCAGGGGTGTCGGTGCCAGCGGTGCCATGACGCGGTTCGTTGCCTGGGTGCAATACGGCCTGTTCCCGGCAGCGACTGAACAAAGTGCCTATCTCGGCAAGTATTTTGCCAACGGCGCACACCCGCTGAATAACTATGTCGTGTTTCTCATGGTCGGCCTGCTGATCGGAAGTTTTGTCGCTGCCTGGCTGGCCGGTGAATTCCGTTTCGAGGTCCTGCGCGGGCCACGGAGTTCTATTGTCTACCGCCTGACACTCGCGCTGGCGGGCGGCGCCCTTACAGGATTTGCCGCGCGACTGGCGCGTGGCTGCACCAGCGGGCAGGGACTGGTCGGCGGTGCTGAACTGTCGGTCGGTGCCTGGGCTTTCCTGATGTGCATTTTTGCCGGAGGCTGGCTGGCCGCCTGGTTTGTGAGAAAACAATGGATATGATTGCACCGCTCGTGAAGACGGGCGTCATTTCGTCTTCGATGAACCTCTGGCTGGCCGTACCCACCGGTTTCGTTTTCGGCTTCGCCTTGTTTCACGCCGGGTTTACCGACAGCCGCCGCATCGCATGGGCCTTTTATTTCAAGGACGTCGGCGTTCCGGTTGTCATGTTCACGGCGATTGCTACCGGCATGCTTGGCTTGTGGGGTTTGAGCCTGATCGGTTTTCTGGACATTTCCAAGGTCTACCTGTTGCCAACCTATCTGATTCCTATGGCGATCGGCGGTCTGATTTTTGGTGTTGGCATGGTCGTAGGTGGCTACTGCCCTGGGACAGCCGCGGGGTCCGTCGCAACCGGCAAAGTCGACGCCATGGTTTTCGTCGTTGGATTCCTCATCGGCAGTCTTGTGTTCGGCGATTTGTTTCCAGTCTGGGGCGATTTCTACAACAGCGATTACCTCGGTGTTTTTCGTCTCGATCAATGGCTGGGAATCGGTCTTGGTCGAATGATCCCAATTGTCATTTTGACCGCGGTCGTCGGTTCGCTTGTTTTGCGTTTTGTGCAGAATAAATTCTGGCCGCCAAAAGAAGTCAATCCGCAACATGCCCGGATTGAGAAGTTACAGGGTACGTTGATCGCCGTGGCCCTCGTGATCGGCTTCGTATTCGCCTTTTTCCCGACCGAGTCGTTTATCGACGACAGTGTCGAGACGCCTTATTATATTATTCCAAGAGCAAGCGTTGATCAGAGCGTTTCCGATACGCTGTCGCTCGACGCCGTTCACACAGCAGGAACAGGCGTATGAAACGACGCGAATTTATCAAAGTATCCAGTTTGCTGAGCACCAGTGCTGTTGTATCGCCCAGTTTTATGCTGGGTGGCTGTGCTGCAGGCAAACCCTTGCCTGGCACCGGCGTGGTCAGCAAGAGCCCGACTGTATGTGACATGTGTTTCTGGAAGTGCGCAGGCGAAGTCTACAAAGAAAATGACGTGCTGTGGAAGATCAGGGGTAATGCTGAAGATCTGCATAGTCGCGGTCGCCTCTGCACTCGCGGCACCGGCGGGCCGGGCGCTTACCTCGATCCGGACCGGCTGAAAAAACCACTGATGCGGGTAACAAAAGACGGTCGACAGACCTTTGTGGAGGTCTCCTGGGATGAGGCGCTTGGCTTTATCAGTGACAAGATGAAGACGATTGCTGACACCGTCGGTCCCGAAAAAATGCTGATGCTGAATCATGGCGCAGGCGGCAGTCATTTCCTCCACCTGATGCGGGCCTACGGTTCGAACTGCCATGCAGAACCCGCATTCGCACAATGCCGCGGGCCACGTGACGTTGGCTTCAAACTGACCCTGGGTGAATCGGCGAGTTCGCCCGAGCGTACCGACATGGCCAACGCAAAGTGTATTGTCCTGCTCGGCTCGCATATCGGCGAAAACCTGCACAACGCGCAAGTGCAAACACTGGCCGAGGCGCTTGACAACGATGTCACGCTGATCACGGTCGATCCGCGCTTCTCGGTGCCGGCCGGAAAATCCAAACACAGGTTACCGATCAAGCCGGGTACGGACATCGCACTTCTTCTCGCATGGATGAACGTGCTGATCGCTGAGGATCTTTGCGATACGGACTATCTCGACCGTTATGCAATCGGTTTCGAGCAGCTGGCCGAGCATGTTCGAGATTACACCCCGGAGTGGGTCTATCTCGAGACCGGCATTCGTCCGGAGGTAATTCGGGAAACGGCACGCGAGATGGCGAAAGCCGCGCCTGCAACAATTGTTCACCCGGGTCGCCATGCTGTCTGGTACGGTGATGACACGCAGCGCAGTCGCGCTATCGCGATGCTGAATGCATTGCTGGGTTCCTGGAACCGCAAGGGTGGCTTCTATATTCCGGAGAAGGTCGATCTTCCCGCGTATCCATTGCCGGACTATCCAAAGACTACAGTCACCGCAGCCGATGCCTATCCGGGCAAATGGCCGTTCGCGAGCCAGGGTGTCACGAACGGCGTGATTGATGCGTCGATCGGTGAGGATGCCTTCTTCAAGGGCTGGATGGTGTATGGCACGAACCTGCCAACGACGATTCCGAATATCGCGGACAAGCTGAAAGCGGCCGCGGACTCACTGGAGCTCGTCGTTGTAGTGGAAACCATGCCCTCGGAGATGGCCGGCTATGCCGACGTCATTCTTCCCGAGTGCACCTACCTCGAGCGTTACGATGAGTTACGCAATTCTCCCGAGCGGCACCCGTCGCTGGCGCTGCGAATGCCGGCTTTCGAGCCGAAGTATGACAGCAAGCCCGGTTGGTGGATTGCCAAACAACTGGGTCATCACCTCGGGCTGGAAAAATATTTCCCGTGGCAGGATTTTTCCGAGAAACTGGACTGGCAACTGAAGCAGGTTGGTAGTTCGCTCGCCGAAATGCAGAAAATCGGCGTCAAGAATTTCCCGCGCAAATATGCGCTGTATTACCGCGAGGGGCAGGCCGTCCGCTTCGGCACACCGAGTGGCAAAATCGAATTGTATTCACAGCAACTGGCGGACAAGGGTTTTGATCCGATGCCGGTTTACACGCCGCCAGACCCCGTACCCAATGGCTACTATCGACTGAATTATGGTCGTATGCCGGCGCATACCTTTGGCAAGACCACCAACAATCCGCTGCTGTTCCAGCTCGCACCGGAAAATCAGTTGTGGGTAAATCCGCTGGTTGCCAATGAGTGGTCGATAAAGAACGAGGAGTATGTGCGACTGGCCAGTCCGGCGGGTGTCATCAGCAACAAGGTCCGGGTTCGCGTGACTGAAAGAATTGGACCCGACTCGGTGTTCATGGCCCATGGTTTTGGTCACAAGTCGAAACGTCTGCGATTGACCGCTGGCGTCGGTGCTGACGACTCAGCGCTGATGAGCAACGTCAAGATCGATCCCATCATGGGAGGTACCGGAATGCGTGGCAGTTTCGTCACTTTTGTCAAATCACAGCCAGCGGGAGATAGTTGATGACGCGTTTCGCGATGGTGATCGACACCAAGACCTGCATCGGTTGCGGCGACTGCGTTATTGCCTGCAAGACCGAGAATAACGTACCCGAAGGTCTGAACAGGGACTGGGTTGTCGAGGCGACCAACGGTACTTACCCGAACCTGACCACGGAATTTCGCTCGGAGCGCTGCAATCATTGCTCGAATGCGACCTGCGTGACCTTGTGCCCGACGGGCGCCAGTCACCACTGGAAAGATTCGAATATTGTGCTGGTCGACCCGAACAAATGCACTGGCTGCAAAGCCTGCATCGCCGCTTGTCCTTACGACGCACGCCTGGTCATGCACCCGGACGGCTACATCGATAAATGTACGTTTTGCCATCACCGGGTGGAAAAAGGACTGGACCCGGCCTGCGTGTCGAACTGCCCGACACATTGCATGCATTTCGGCTCACTCGACGACCCGGGTAGCAAGGTGAGTCAACTATTGAAAACCCGAAAACACAAAGTGCTGAATCCCGAAACGGGCAATGAGCCCAACGTTTACTACCTGATCTGAGGGGGCGCGTAAGGATGACAGAAGAACTGCTGGTCACCGCAAGAGACAATGCGCTGATCGATCCGAGCCTGCATATCTGGACCTGGGAGGTGGCTATGTACCTCTTCCTGGGTGGCCTCACTGCCGGCGTAATGATATTCGCTGCGATTATGGTGATGCGTGGCAAGGACGATGAGACGCCGTTCGCCAGCACGCGTCTCGCCGTGCTCGCACCGATCCTGTTATCACTGGGCATGGCGACCCTGTTTCTGGATCTGGAGCACAAGCTCTTCGTGTTTCGATTTTACACAGCGTTTCATATCACCTCGCCGATGTCATGGGGAGCGTGGATTCTTATTTTCATCTACCCTGTTTCGATACTGCAAATAGTTTCAACGCTCCGGCGTGGCTATCCGGCGGCAGCGGCCTATTCCGATCGTGTCACACTCGTTCGACGGATTACTAACTGGTGCGAACGTTATCGGCGGCAAATCGCGATCACGGCGATACCCTTTGCTTCGGCACTCGGCATCTACACGGGAATATTGCTGAGCGCATTTGGTGCGCGGCCGTTCTGGAATTCCGGAGTTCTTGGCCCACTGTTCCTGATTTCAGGGCTATCGACAGCGGCGGCACTCGTGGCGCTGATCGCAAATGAGCATAGTGAAAAAACATTGTTCACCCGTATTGATCTGGTGCTGATTTTGGTGGAACTTTCTTTGGTGGCTTTGTTTCTTATCAATATGGCCACTGGATCGGGGCAACAGATCGAGGCGTTGCAGAGCGTCATGGGTGGCCCCTATACATTCGTGTTCTGGGTGCTGTTCGTCGGTATTGGTCTCTTGATACCATTGCTACTGGAGCTTCTGGAAGCCAGAGGGATCGGAAAATCGCTGGCCATGTTGGCACCGATCATGGTGCTGTTTGGTGGCTACGTATTAAGACAAGTCATGCTGGACGCCGGCCAGGACAGTTCCTGGACCCACTACCCGACGCAATACAACACTGAGCTATTGCAACGACTTAAATAATCATGGACCTTTCATAAGATGAACAGACTATCGACAACGACACTACTTGTTTCAATTTGCGCAACGCTCGTGGCTTGCGGCGATGCATCGGCTCCGGCTAATTCCGTATCGCTTCAAGCTGTTGCACAGGCGGCTGCACGGCAGGAAGATCGTGTGACAGTGGAACAACTTGCTGCCTGGCTTGTCGAGGAGAAACAGGACTTCGTACTGGTCGATGTGCGCCCATCGAGCGACTTCGAAAAGGGCCAGATCGGCGATGCACAGAATATTCCTATGACTGAACTTGTCACTGCAGCGACGCTGGAGAGTTTGCCGCACGATCGCAAGGTCGTGGTGTACTCGAATGGCGCTGAGAATGCCGCCAAGGGCGAAGTCATGCTGCGGCTGGCAGGATTCGATGCGCATGTTCTTGCCGGCGGATACAACGCCTGGCAGCAACGGATTCTCAATCCCGAGATTTCAGCGGATGAGCTGGATGGCGAGAATCTGCAGGTATCGGCGCAGCGCGCCCTGAGCTGTTACTTTGTTGGCGAGCGCTCGGGGCAGGCCGCGATGCGTGCCAGCAAAGACACTACTCCTTTTGTGCCGCCGGTCTTTGAGGAAGAAAAGGAACTGCAGGCGCCGCCACCGTCATCCGGCGATGAATCCTGCTAAGGATCGGACTGGTCGGGAATTACTGCGTCCAGAATCGCTGTCATTTCAGACTGATTAAGCGGCCGCTGCCCCTGCTCCGGCGTGCGGCCGCCCAGCGTATTACCGATATTCGTCCAGGCATCCGCAGGCAGGCCGTCACGCAGTAATTGGTGCTTGTGCTGAATCGTGAAGTTGTCCGCATCTCTTGTAATCTGACCTTCACCGAGTCCCAGGGCTTCGCTTGAGCGATGACAGGACTCGCAGGATCGCGACTTGCCGGTGGTGTGTGGCGAGAGCGGTGCGAACTGTCGAACGAATTTTTCTTTCTCCAGATCCGGATGGGTAACTGTCATGATCATGCCCGGGATGAAAAGCTCGATCTCATTGTCCGTATTGACGCCAAGCGCAGGCAGCGCATTGTCCACGTGCCAGCGCTCATTACTCCACCGGCCCGGCGTCAGCCTGCGGTCGATATGGTCCCATTGCTTGCTATCGGCATCGTATTGCATGTGACAGCCAAAGCATTGCGGCGCCCACTGGCTGTGACAGGTAGCGCAGGCCAGTCGCTCATGGTCCTGATCGTCTGCATGCCGGGAGGGACTGGCCGCGGGGACCTTCAGGACCCTGCCAGTGTTCTTCGTATGTAACCAGGCGCCATCATCCCGCAACTCGATAGGCCATAACGGCGTGCCGTTTTTTGCGGTGGTCAGGAAAGCAGTGTTCTTGTCGGTCGCAAACGGAACCCGCTTGAGCATGCTGGCGAGCGAGGCGGGCCATTCGGCCACCGTCATCGTTGGACTGTGATTGTCGTGGCAGTCTTCGCAACTGATATCGACAGCCTCACGTTGATGGCGCGCGTCGCCGGCACCGCCCATCAGACCGGCACTCGTGTGGCAGTCGATACAACTCATGCCAGCCCGGTAGTGAACATCGGCGGGCATGCGTGCAACGTGTCGGCCATCCGGCAAGCGCAAAGCGGGTTTCTCATTGGGCCCGGTGGGCGCATCGATTTCCGCGAGGCCCGCGAAGCTTAGTGAAATTCTTCCCGAGCGGGCGTGACAGCCAAAACATCGCTCGTCAGAAACGTATGCACTCAGGGCCGGGTGAGCGTCCACCGGGTAGTCATTGATATGGCAGGCCAGGCAACCGCCACCACGATCCCACATCACGTCGTGTTGGTGCCCGGTTTTCGGCTGGCCCAAATGGCAACTGGCGCATTGTTTGCGCAACATCGAGTCCGCCACACCGTTTCCCAGCGATTGCAAATTGGTGGCGTGTTCCGGTTTATCCGATTCACCGAGCGCGTGCCGTGTAACCTCAACCAGGCCATGCCCGGTATGCATCAGGCTTCGGGATACCGAAGCGACCCTGTCGGCGTGACAGCCTCCGCACGCGCGCCTGGCATTGCCGAGCTCACCAGGAAATGCGAGCAGTCCATCATGGGCGTCATCGGCAAGAGTTGCCGCGTTATCACCGGCATGGCAGGTGACGCAACTGCCTGCTGCAAAGGCATGTGCAGCGCTAAAGCCGACCTTCTTGTCCGCATGACAGTGCACACAAGTGCCGCTCATTTTTCCGTCAGCCTCGGCAGCCAGGCTGAATAGCCCGGACAATAACAGGACGACAAATAGACTGAGATTGAGGCGTAATTGCTGCGGCATGTGCGGTCTACTGTAGCAAACCCGGAACAATTCAATGCATCCGAATCGATGCAGCACCCGTCATCTATCGATGCCAGAGTCAGTGCGATCTGCTATAAGGGTTTGCGTTTATTCATGTAAGGTTGCAGCAATGCGCATCGATGCAATTACGATTGGCAAGAATCCCCCCGACGATATTAACGTTATTATCGAGGTTCCCCTGGGAGGGCAACCCATCAAGTATGAGATGGATAAGGAGGCTGGCACCCTGGTTGTCGATCGCTTCTTGTATACGCCGATGTCCTATCCGGGTAACTACGGTTTTGTTCCGCACACGCTTTCCGCCGATGGTGACCCGATTGACGTGTTGGTTGTGAACACGCGCGAACTGGTTCCAGGCTGCGTCATCAACGTGCGACCGGTTGGTGTGCTCATCATGGAAGACAATGCCGGCCAGGATGAGAAAGTGATCGCCGTCCCGTACCACGAGCTAACCAAGCGCTATGATCATGTCCTGGATCATACCGACCTGCCGGATATAACCATGCAACAGGTCGAGCATTTCTTTGAGCATTACAAAGATCTGGAACCTGGCAAATGGGTTCGCATTGGCGACTGGTACGGTGCAGAAAAAGCCAAAGAACTGATCGTTGAATCAATCGAGCGTGCCAAGAGGAGTGATCTGAGACACTCCCGGATGTGATAGGCGTCATCCGACACCGGATGAAGAAATCCGTTTGCCGCGCATGAACAGGTAGTAGCAAGCCCCCGCGGTAAAGGCGCCGACAAACCACGCATAATCGTAAATATGAACCAGGAATTTCGGAGCATTGTCGATTGCGCCGATTGCCGTGAGAAAACCGGGGACGCTCGGCGCGATTCCCAGCGCCAGTGCCAGGATCGCATACGGATTCCAGCCACTGCGGTACTCATAATCGCTGCCACGAACGTAAAATGCCGCGGTATCCAGCTTACAGCGGCGCACAAAGTAATAATCAGCGATGAGAATGCCGGCAATCGGGCCCAGCAGGGAGGAGTAGCCAACCAGCCAGACGAACAGGTAGGCACCGGCCGATTCCAGCAGCTTCCACGGCATGATCGCAATGCCGAGGCCGGCAGTGATAAAGCCGCCCATTTTGAAGGAGATGGTCTTCGGGGCGAAGTTGCTAAAGCCGTTGGCGGGTGCAACAACATTGGCCGCGAGGTTGGTCGTCATCGTTGCCAGCAATAAGAACACGAGGCCGACGATCGCGGCTGTACCGCCCATGCGTCCCGCGAGTACCACGGGGTCCCAGATCGTTTCACCAAAAACGACCGCCGTTGCTGAAGTCACCGCGACACTGACCAAAGCCAGCATACCCATTGGAATCGGTAGCCCGATGGCCTGGCCGATAATCTGGTCGCGCTGGCTGCGGGCGAAGCGGGTGAAATCGGGAATATTCAGGGACAGTGTCGACCAGAAACCCACCATGGCCGTGAGGCCGGGCCAGAACACCCTCCAGAACTGTCCTTCCCGAGTGCCCCCGGGTACGAACTGGGAGGGTTGACTGAACATCGCGCCAAAGCCACCGCCATTAATGTAGGCCCAGACCAGCAAGCCGAGCGCCGCGAGGATCAACAGCGGCGCGGCGAGTGTCTCCAGCCAGCGTATGGACTCAATGCCATTGGCAATGAAGTAGATCTGAACCGCCCAAAAGATAAGGAAGCAGACAACCTGTGCGGTATCGATGCCAATAAAGGGTAGCGGCTCCCCAATGAACGCCTGGCCGGTGATGGCATTGAGTATCTGGTAAATCGCAAAGCCACCTACCCATGTCTGGATACCGAACCAGCCGCAGGCGACCAGCCCACGCAGCAAGCCGGGCAAGCGTGCACCGATCGTTCCAAACGAGGCACGCAGCAATACAGGAAATGGCACGCCGTAACGGGCTCCCGCATGGCCAATTAACAACATCGGTACCAGCACGATAAGATTACCGAGCAACACCGTCGCCATGGCTTGCCACGCAGACATGCCCTGGCTGATCAGTCCTGACGCCAGTAAGTAAGCCGGTACACAAACCGCCATACCGACCCACAGCGCACTGATATTCGCCCAGGTCCAGTTTCGTTGCGATTCTTTGGTCGGAGCGAGGTCTTCGTTCCACAGTGTGTCGTCATTCATCGACGCTGAAATTAGCGAATCTTGACTCCATAGTCAAGATTTCGTATCGTCATCCGGACATGGCGACAAGGGGGTATATCGCATGGGCCATTTTAAGAATATTGCAGTCGTAGTAGTTTCTCTTTGCTTCAGCCTGAGCGTATTGGCCGAATCCACGGTACTCGAAGAAATAACCGTCACCGCCCAGAAACGTGAGCAGCTGGCCAACGATGTCGGTATCGCGATAACGGCGTTTAGTGGCAATCAAATGGATGCGCTGGGTTTTGAGTCCAGTACCGATCTGATCGCGTATACCCCGGGTGTGTCACTCGCCGGCGATATCGGCGGTCAGCGCGCGATTTTCAATATTCGCGGTGTTGTGCAAAACGACTACGCGGATCTCGCCGAGGCGCCGGTCGCTGTGTATGTCGATGGCGGATACCTTGCCAGCACACAGGCGCAGACGTTTGCGCTGTACGATATCGAGCGCGTGGAGATACTGAAGGGCCCGCAGGGGACGCTGTTCGGTCGCAATGCGACCGGCGGATTGGTCAACACGATTACCGTCCGCCCGACGGATGAAACTTCGGGCTATCTCGAAGGCACCGTTGCACGCTTCGATCAGTACCGGCTCGAGGGTGCCATCGGTGGCGCGCTGTCCGACAAAGTGCGTGGCCGCTTTTCATTCATGACCAACCAGCAAGGTGAAATCTACAACAATATTTACCCGGGTGTGGATGCCCAGGGTATTGCCGGCACGCCGGGTGGCGGTGAGGATACCTACAATGACGACACGGTAGCATTGCGCGGACAACTCGACTTTGACCTCGGTGAACGTGGCAACCTGCTGTTCATCGCGAACTGGGCCGATACCACCAAGAGCGAGGGCCCCTACCAGGTATTCTCCACCACGGAAGTTCGCCGCGCCAACGGTGAGCCGATCGACGTTATTTTGTCCTCGAACGACCCGCTGAATTGCGACATCATCCAGGACGGTGCCTGTATCGATGGCAATGGTGACGGCTCGGCGACAAGGCCGGTTGTGGGCGGCGACTTCTGGGGCAACATGGACCCGGATGGCAAGGGCCGACAGGTCAACAAGGACTTCGCGTTTAATGATCAGAACCGTATCGAGTCGTACGGTATTCTGGCGGAGCTTGACTACGAATTCGGCGACATCGACTTTACCTCTATTACCGACTACAAGAACTTCACCCGCGTCATTGGTCTGGATTCGGATCAAACAGCCACGGCCGCGCTGATTTTCCAGTCTGACGGTGACACGGACCAGTTCAGCCAGGAATTCAGGTTCAGTAGTTCCTCCGACCGGATGAACTGGGTTGCCGGCGTCTACTACCTGACGATCGACACTGATTTCACGCAGGGGCTGGCGGAATCCGCTGCGGGGACGGATAACTTCGGTTTGCTCGGCCAGGAAGCTAATACCATCACGACGCTCGAAACCAAGTCGATTTCTGCATTTGGCCAGACGGACTATGCCTTGTCTGATCGCCTGACGCTGGTCGGTGGCTTGCGCTTGACGAGGGAGACCAAGGATTTTGACGGCACGGTCGACTTCTTTCTAAACAACGATGATCGAAAAATTGAAACGGATACATTCCTGTTCAGCATTGAGCAGCTGACGGCCGATAACGACGAAACGCTCTGGTCGGGCAAGCTGCAGTTGGAGTACAGCCCGGATGAAAACAGCTTGTACTACTTCGGTATTAATCGTGGTGTCAAAGCCGGTAGCTTCAGCGCGCCGCTGTTCGGCGGTTTCGCACCGTATGACGAAGAAATTTTGTGGTCGTACGAGGTTGGCGGGAAACTGATGCTGGCGGACGGCCGTGCGCAACTCAATGCAACGGCCTACTACTACGATTACAACGATTACCAGTCCTTCAGCTTCCGTAACAACAGCAGTTCGGTCACCAACGAGGATGCGACCTACACCGGTTTTGAGCTGGAGTTGTTTGCCAATCCGGTCGAGCGGCTGGATGTGCAGCTTGGCGTTGCCTACATCGATGCAAAGGTAGACAAGCTGCAGATCGCCTCCGATATTTTCAAGGACACCAAGCCACCGTTCACGCCGGAATGGCAGTTCTCGGGACTGGCTCGATACAACTGGGATGCGTTTGGCGGCAATATTGCGGCACAGGTGAATGGCTCATGGAAGTCGGATTTTTTCTTCTCGGCCAACAATTTCACGGCACATGAGTTCGACTCCGGTTACACGGCAGATGCCCGTCTGAGCTGGTCGGATTCCGAAGACCGCTGGAACCTGGTCGCGTTCGTGGACAATTTCACGGATGAACGCAACTCGGTCATCGGCTTCGATGTGTCTTCGTTCTATGGCACCAGCCAGATTTCCTATACGAAACCGAGAACCTACGGCCTGCTGTTGCGACGTAACTTCTAATAGCGAGGATTGCAATGCGAAAAGTGACCTGTGGATTGATCCAGATGGGCCTCAAGGGCGATACCGGCATGCAGCCGGATCAGATCAGGGACCTGATGCTGGAGGCACATCATCCGTTGATTGAAGAAGCAGCGGCAAAAGGCGTGCAGGTGCTGTGTTTTCAGGAAGTGTTTACACAGCCCTATTTTTGCCCCGGCCAGGACCGCAAGTGGTATGCCGCTGCCGAGTCTATCCCGGATGGGCACACCACGAAGCTCATGCAGGAGTATGCAAGAAAGCATGACATGGTCATTGTGGTGCCGATCTACGAAGAGGCGATGCCGGGTGTCTATTACAACACCGCCGCGGTGATCGATGCGGACGGCCGCTATCTTGGCAAATACCGCAAGACGCATATCCCACAGGTCGACCCGGGTTTTTACGAGAAGTTTTTCTTCAAGCCGGGCAATTCGGGCTACCCCGTTTTTGACACGGCCTATCTCAAGCTTGGGGTCTACATCTGTTACGACCGCCACTTCCCGGAAGGCTGGCGGGCGCTGGCATTAAATGGTGCCGAGTACATTGTGAATCCATCGGCAACGGTGGCCGGCCTGAGCAAGTACCTGTGGGAACTGGAGCAACCGGCAGCGGCGGCGGCGAACGGAGTTTTTATCGGCGCTATTAACCGTGTCGGTACAGAGGAACCCTGGGCCAGTGAGATGGGAGAGTTTTATGGCTCAACCTACATCGTCAATCCGCGTGGCCAGATCGAGGCCCAGGCCAGCTACGGCGATGACGAGTTGCTGGTGCACGACATCGACCTGGATATGAACCGTGAAGTTCGCGACACCTGGCAATTCTTCAGAGACCGGCGGCCGGAAACGTACGCGCCGCTGGTCGCGGACTGATCGACTGGAGCGCTAAGATGAAGGAGTCTTCTGCGGCGGATATTTCGCCACACCGACTCAGTGACACTGAGATCGATTCGAATTTCGGCGACATGAAAGTACCGCTTGGCCGACCTGAGGCACTGGTCGAAGCCGATCGCTGTTACTTCTGCTTCGATGCGCCGTGCACCACTGCCTGTCCCACCGGCATCGATATTCCGGGCTTTATCCAGGGAATTCGCAGCGACAATGTCAGGGGCTCCGCCGGCACCATACTGCGCGAAAATATCATGGGGGGCATGTGCGCGCGTGTTTGTCCGACTGAAGTGTTGTGCGAGCAGGCCTGTGTTCGAGAAACGCTGGAAGAGCGGCCCGTGCAAATCGGTTTGCTGCAGCGTTATGCAACCGATGACATTGTTGCCAGCGGCCTGCAGTTATTCGAGCGCCAGGCTGATACCGGCAAGCACGTTGCAGTTGTCGGCGGCGGTCCTGCGGGGCTCTCCTGCGCACACCGCCTAGCTTGCCTGGGCCACCAGGTAACGGTACTGGATGCGGCCGAAAAATTGGGCGGTCTCAACGAGTATGGTATTGCCGCGTACAAGGCCACGGACAATTTTGCGGCAAGCGAAGCAAAATACATTCTCAGCATTGGCGGTATCGAAGTTCATTACGGTAGCTCTTTGGGTGCCGACATTTCCCTCGCCGACCTGCGCACTGAATACGATGCCGTGTTCCTTGGTTTCGGTATGGGTGACGTCAACGAACTCGGCATGGACAACGACCGCGTCGACGGGGTCATGGATGCGGTTGATTACATTGCAGACCTTCGTCAGGCAGACAAGAAGTCGGAACTGCCGGTTGGTCGCAAGGTGTTGGTGATTGGTGGTGGCATGACCGCGATCGACATTGCGGTGCAGAGCAAGCGCCTCGGCGCCGAGGAAGTCACGATTGCCTATCGCCGCGGACCTGCGAATATGGGTGCAAGTCGGCATGAACAGGATTTCGCGTGCAGCAGTGGAGTCAATATTCGTCACTGGCTTGCGCCGAAACAATTATTGCTGAGTGACGGTCATGCCAGTGGTATGGCGTTTGAGTACACAAGTTTCGACGATACCGGCAAGCTGCAGGGAACTGGCGATACCTGTGTTGTAACAGCAGACGTTATCTTCAAGGCGATCGGCCAAAAGGTGCTGTGGGATGAGCTGGGTGATGCCGCCGACACTCTCGATGTTGAGAATGGCCGCATCCGTGTCGACGATAATCGAAGAACTTCACTATCCGATGTATGGGCGGGTGGCGATTGTGTCTCTGGTGGCGAAGATCTGACGGTAGCGGCCGTGCAGGATGGCAAGCTAGCTGGCATGGATATTGACCGGTACCTGAGACAGTGACGGCAAGACGCAGGAGCAGAACATGGCAGATTTGAGCAGCGAATTTCTCGGCATCAAGTCACCGAATCCGTTTTGGCTGGCGTCAGCGCCACCCACGGACAAAGCTTATAACGTCAATCGTGCTTTCGAAGCGGGATGGGGCGGCGTGGTCTGGAAGACCCTGGGCGAGGACCCGCATGTAGTGAATGTGAACGGTCCACGCTACTCGGTGCGCTACAGTAATGACCGTCGCGTCGTCGGCCTGAACAACATCGAGTTGATCACTGACCGGCCTTTGCAGGTTAATCTGGATGAGATGCGGGCGGTCAAGAAGGACTGGCCGGACCGGGCGCTGGTCGCATCCGTCATGTTTCCCATGGAGGAAAAAACCTGGGCCAAACATGTGCCCATGATCGAGGATACCGGCGCTGACGCGTTCGAGCTGAACTTCGGATGCCCACATGGCATGTCGGAGCGCGGCATGGGTGCGGCCGTTGGCCAGGTACCCGAATACCTGCAGCGAATGGCGGAGTGGTGCAAGAAATACGCGACTATCCCCGTGATTGTGAAGCTCACGCCGAATGTGACCAATATCCTGTTGCCGGCCCGCGCCGCCAAAGCCGCGGGTGCCGACGGCGTATCACTCATCAATACCGTGAATTCGATCATGCGCGTGGACTACGACAGCTTGTCGATGTATCCGTCCACGGATGGCATGGGGTCCCACGGCGGTTATTGCGGGGAGGCGGTCAAACCCATTGCCCTGCACATGATTGCCGAAATCGCGAGGACTAAAGACACGGCGGATATCCCGATATCGGGTATCGGCGGTATCACGGACTGGCGCGACGCGGTCGACCACCTGGCGCTTGGCGCACAGAACGTGCAGGTGTGTACGGCGGCGATGGTGTATGGATTCAAAATCATTGACGATCTGACAGACGGGCTTGGTAACTTTCTCGACGACAAAGGCATGTCGGCGGTCAGCGACCTGGTCGGCAAAGCCGTACCTACCGTGACGGACTGGCAGTACCTGAATCTCAACTATGTTGAAAAAGCCGTTATTGATCAGGATTTGTGTATTTCCTGCGGCCGTTGTCACATCGTCTGTGAAGATGTTTCCCACCAGGCCATCAGCAACACCGTGAACGGCGAGCGTCGCTTTGAAGTGCTGGATGAAGAGTGCGTCGGTTGCAATTTGTGCGTGAGTGTCTGCCCGGTCGACAACTGTATTACGATGAAACGACTTACGGCAGGGACAGATCCGCGCACGGGTAAGGAAATTTCCGGCGAAAAAGCGAACTGGACCACTCACCCCAATAACCCCATGCGCGTGCAGAAATAGTTCCTGACATCGAAGCCAGCCAGGAATGACCATGCCAGCAAGAAAAATCGGGATTCGCAAGGCAAACGAAGCCCTGATTCTCGAAACAGCGGAGCGCGTATTTGCGACGAGTGGTTTCGAAGGTGCATCGATCGCCAAGATTGCACGTGAAGCCGGACTGCCAAAAGCGAATATTCACTACTATTTCAAAACCAAGTCGGATCTGTACCGCGAAGTCCTGCGGCATATCCTCGAGGACTGGATGTCGGCGGCAACCACCTTTTCGAATCACGCCGAACCGGAAGAAGCGCTGCGGACTTATATCGAGGCCAAGATGGTGTACTCACGTGCACGACCGTACGGCTCGCGTGTCTGGGCCAGTGAAATCATGAGCGGTGCGCCGGTGATGGAAGAATTTCTCGGCACGATTCTAAAACAATGGGTCGACAAGCAGGCGCGCATCATGCGGCGTTGGATACGCGATGGCAAGATAAAGCCCATTCATCCGCGCGCACTGTTATACATGATATGGGCCACCACCCAGCACTATGCTGACTTCGAACGGCAGATTGTCATCCTCAACGGTGGCAAGGAAATCAGCAAGCGCGAATACGGCCAGCGAACGGAGCAGGTCGTTAGCATGATTCTCAGCAGCGTGGGCTTATGACGCCTGGTCGCCGTTGTTCTGTTGTCAGGCTCTGTAATCATGTGCATGACGCTGGCACAATGGTGATACCGGATTATTGAGTACCAGAGGCGATCATGCCCGGATTGTATTTTGAAGAGTTTTCCATTGGTCAGACGTTCGATCATCCGATTCGGCGCACCATAACCGAGACCGACAACGTGCTCCTGACCACCATGACGCACAATCCGTCTGCGTTGCATCTTGATGCGGAGTACATGAAGGGCACTGAATTCGGCAAGCCGCTGATTAACAGCTGTCTGACCTTAAGCTTCATGGTCGGAATTTCCGTTGCCGATACGACACACGGAACAGCCGTAGCGAATCTCGGTTGGGACGAGGTTCGGTTCCCAAAGCCGCTGTTTTGCGGCGATACGATTCGCGTCGAAACCGAGGTGCTGGATCTGCGCGACAGCAAATCGCGTCCGGACAATGGCATCGTTACTTTCGCTCATCGTGCATTCAATCAAAACGATGAACTCGTCGGTGAATGCAAGCGCACTGCGTTGCTGCTGCGTAAATGATGAGTCGCAGTTTTCTTTTCGTACCGGCGGACAGCGAGCGCAAGCTGCAGAAAGCGGGCAGCGTTGGCGCCGATGCCCTGATCCTGGATCTCGAGGACTCGGTTGCGGCCGATAAGCGGTCAGCCGCCCGGGTACTCGCGCGTGAATTTATCGAGGGTAAAGAGAATGTCTGGGTGCGTATCAATCCTATCGAAAGCGAAGACGCACAGGCGGATCTTGAGGGCATTATGGTTTCGGCACCCACTGGCGTTGTATTGCCAAAGCCGGCGAGTGCTGCTGCTGCCGTCGAACTGGATGAGCGGCTGTCGATACTGGAATCAAAACACGGCATCGACCCGGGCAGTACTCAAATATTGCCCTTATGCACCGAACGTCCCGAAGCACTGTTTACCCTGAACAGTTACATCGGCGCGACGCATCGACTCATGGGCCTCTCGTGGGGGGCAGAAGACCTTTCCGCCGCAGTCGGCGCGGCGGCCAACCGCGACGCGGATGGCCGGTGGTTACCGACTTATGAGATGGTGCGCTCCTTTTGTCTGCTCGCGGCTGCGGCTGCGGAAGTTGCGGCGATAGATACGGTATTCACTGATTTCAAAGATACCGATGGCTTGCGACGATATGCTGCCAATGCGAGACGTGACGGCTTTTCGGGGATGCTTGCGATCCATCCTTCGCAGGTCGATACGATCAATAAGGCTTTCGTACCGACCGATGATGAATTGCAGCACGCAGCGCGAATTGTCGATTTGTTCGAGGGAAATCCTGAAGCTGGCGCGATCGGCATGGATGGAAAAATGATTGACCGGCCGCATCTGGTACAGGCCAGACGGCTGCTGGAAATGGCGCGAAACCAAAAAACATAAAGGCTTACAACATGGATACGAACACCTACCCGGTTCCGGAAGCAGCGAAAAAACGGGCACTGATAAACGCCGCTCAATACGAACAAATGTATGCCCAGTCCGTCAATGATAACGAGGGGTTTTGGGCCGAGCAGGCGGAGCGCGTTGACTGGATCAAGCCGTTCAGCAAGGTGAAAGATGTCAGCTTTGCGAAGGACGATCTGCATATTCGCTGGTATGAAGACGGTACACTGAACGCCTGCTACAACTGTGTCGATCGTCACCTTGAGACAAAAGCGGATGATGTTGCCATCATCTGGGAAGGTGATGACCCCGGTCATGATCTCAAGATCACCTATTCCGAACTGCATGAGCGTGTCTGCAAGTTCGCCAATACGCTGAAAGCGCTCGGTGCAAAAAAAGGCGATCGCATTACGATTTACATGCCGATGATTCCGGATGCAGCAGTTTCGATGCTCGCGTGCGCCCGCATCGGCGCCATTCATTCTGTGGTATTCGGCGGGTTTTCACCGGATGCGCTGGCCGGTCGTATTCACGATTGCGAGTCGAATATTGTCATTACCGCGGATGAAGGCTTACGTGGCGGCAAGGGCATACCTCTAAAAGAAAATGTCGATGCCGCGGCCGATAGAGAGGAAGTGACGACACTTGAGAAGGTGCTGGTGGTCAGAAATACCGGCAAGGATATCGCCTGGGTAGAAGGCCGCGACGTCTGGCTGCACGAAATGGAAGCTGAGGTCGATGCGGACTGCCCCTGTGAAGAGATGGGCGCTGAAGATCCGCTGTTCATCCTTTACACCTCGGGTTCGACCGGCAAGCCGAAGGGTGTGTTGCACACCACCGGCGGCTATCTTGTTTATGCATCGATGACGCACGAAACTGTGTTCGACTACCACCCCGGTGATGTGTACTGGTGTACCGCGGACGTCGGTTGGGTAACCGGCCACACGTATATCGTTTACGGTCCGTTGGCCAACGGGGGTATCACGCTGATGTTTGAAGGCGTGCCGACCTACCCGACCGCATCACGATTCTGGGAGGTCTGTGACAAGCACCAGGTTAATGTTTGTTACACCGCGCCGACGGCCATCCGTGCCCTGATGCGTGACGGCGATGAACCGGTGAAAAGAACGTCGCGCAAGAGTCTGCGTCTGCTGGGTACGGTGGGTGAGCCCATCAATCCGGAGGCCTGGGAGTGGTATTACAGGGTCGTCGGTGAGGAGCGTTGCCCGATCGTGGATACCTGGTGGCAGACCGAAACCGGTGGCATCCTGATCAGCCCGCTGCCGGGCGCGACTCCGATGAAGCCAGGTTCGGCAAGCAAACCCTTGTTCGGCATCATGCCTGCGATCGTCGATGCTGAAGGCAATCGACAAGACGGTGTGGCTGAAGGCGTTCTCATTATGACAGACAGCTGGCCTGGACAGATGCGTACCATTTACGGTGATCACCAGCGTTTCGTTGATACCTATTTTTCGACCTTTGAAGGAAGTTACTTTACGGGCGACGGTGCACGTCGTGATGAAGATGGCTACTACTGGATTACCGGACGCGTGGACGATGTGCTGAATGTTTCCGGGCATCGGATGGGTACAGCGGAAGTCGAGAGTGCGCTGGTCGCCCATCCGGGTGTTGCCGAAGCTGCGGTTGTTGGCTATCCGCACGACATCAAAGGGCAGGGTATTTACGCCTATGTGACGTTGATGGGCGGAACTGAGCCCAGCGATGAACTCAGGGCGGAGTTGCAACAGTGGGTGCGCAAGCAAATCGGCCCGATCGCCAAACCGGATCTGCTGCAATGGGCACCGGGTCTGCCGAAGACCCGCTCCGGAAAAATCATGCGCCGAATCTTAAGAAAAGTCGCAGCGGATGATTTTGCTAACCTCGGGGATACATCAACCCTGGCCGATCCGGCGGTGGTCGATGAACTTATCGAAAACCGGCAGAACCGAAGCAGCTAGCAGTATGTCCGCAATGTGTCCGATTGCCGTCGCTCAGATGCCTAGATTTGCAGGATTGGAAAGGGCTGCTGCTGGCCGACATTGCCGCTCTTAGTGCTTCTTCCAGCACAGAGTTCCACTCGTGGTGAACTAGGGCAATTCATCTGTCGTTACAATCGCCTTCCTGTCGAAGCGTCCAGCCAAATCGTTTGCTCACTAGTGCTTTTTATGCGCGCACTTGCTCCATGGAGTGCCATGGTTCTGAGCATTGCACGGTCGATTCTGCGTAACAAAGATGCGGTAAGCTGCGTGCTGAGCTCATCACCTTTTGGGGCAGTTTCGCATCAGGCTTTGATTTCGTCCGGGGAGATTTCTTTGGACATACTGTCCTCGAGTTCGTCAATAAAACTTTGATCGATTTCGCTTGCACCTGAGCTTGAAAGTGCATCGACGACATCGTCGTCTTCGAAGGCTGATTCGGCAGGTACCACTGCCGGATCAAGTTTTTGTGTTTCCATGAGACCCGGGTCACTTGCCTGATCAACGACGTCGCTGATCGTACCCTCGCGATCATGGCGTCGATATTCTGCGACCTGGCGTTCGTAGGCTTTGACGAATTCCTCAGCGAACATCTGCGGGAAGCGACCGCCACCTTTTTCGGTAATGATCGGGTATAGGTCGCAATACAACTGCCAGTACTTCATCCTGGTTGTAAAGCCAAACAGTTTCCTACCCATAGTCCGATCGAATCCGTCCTGCAATTCGTCCGGGTCAAAACGATCGGCGAATTCAATAAAAGCACTGTTCATCGCGTCGAGGAATGCGTTCTGATGATTGCTAAGATCACGACATACTTCACGTATTGAATCTTTTGCGCCGAGATATTCACCTTCGTCGCCAACCAGCAACTGTTTCAGCAGATCGTTGGTGTTTTCGGAGAATTTCATCGGATTATTGTGCCGCGGCAAGACCGTTGTCTGGTCCAGGCGAAAGGTGTTTTTCAAATTTGCGCGGCTGGCCAGCATATCCGTCGCACCCTTGACGAATTCACGCAGGACCTGGCCGGCAGTGAGCATCATCTCGGGCCGGTTGACGGAAGGGTGCAGTTCGACTCGACTGACGCCAAGACCGTCAAGAAATGAATCGAACAGATCCTCAGCCGTCACATCAACCGGGTCCGAATCCTTGCCTTTACCCGGTACGTCAACCTCGATCTCAATCTCCGGCTCCGGTTCTCTCTTTTTGCTGCGGCCGCCAAACAGTGCCGACTGAAATTCTTCGTCACCGGTGATTTCTTCTTCGTCGAGAAGTTTCACGCCGGTCTGCGGCGTGACCTCATCAACAAATTGCTCGATGTTGTCCGGCGCAACCGACGGTTCCTCTTCCAGTGGCATAACGAGGCTTTCGCCAGAGTCGATGGAAACCGTGAACTCGAAGTCACCCATCCGCAGTCGGTCACCGTCAAAGAGTCGGCGTGGGTTGCCGTTACCAATCGGCTCCATTTCATTATTGACGTAAACGCCGTTGCTACTGGTGTCCGCCAGATAATAGATACCACCCTTGAAATCAATGGTGGCGTGACGGCTTGATATGAAACGATCCGGATCCGGAAGGATCCAGTCGTTGTGGAGTGAACGTCCGATGGTGCCGCCACTTTCATGAAATTCGCGTACGGCGTCATCGCCCACGAGGTCGGCGTGTTCACTGACGATTTTGAGTTCGAGCGGCATTGCGGGTCCCGATCTGTGGTAATGGACAAATTTTGCATTGAAACAAGGAGATAGGCTGCCGAGTAGTTCACATAATCGGGTCTTTGCATTGGTTACATATGAGCTGAAAAGACCATATGACCGCAGTCGAGTTCACAGGCTCAAAATCGTACCCTCTGCGGCTGATTTGGGTAAACTACGCGCCGGTTCGCGGTAGCATTGGCCAATGAGTAAGAAAAACCTCTTCAAAATCATTTTCATGAGCCAGGGGCAGGTCTACGAGATCTACGCCAGGAGCGTCGGGCACGGCGAAATGTTCGGCTTTGTAGAAGTCGAGGAACTGGTGTTCGGTGAAAAGACAACGCTGCTTGTTGACCCATCCGAAGAGAAGATCAAGTCCGAGTTCGAGAATGTGAAGCGTACCTACTTGCCGATGCATGCCATCATCGGCATCGACGAGGTCGACAAGCAGGGCGTCAGCAAGATCAGCAAGCTTGAGGGTGGTAATGTGGCGCAATTTCCCATGCCGGTGTATACGCCGGGGGACAAGGGCTAGTATTATCCCGTTTTAGTCACGGACCGAAGCTCACAATGCTTGAACTGCCAGGGCAACCGGCCCTCTCGGACTTCCGTGTTGCCAAACTGACGCGTTCTCTGAAACGCGTCGATGAGCGCGTTGATTCGCTGCAGGCTTGCTACGTCTATTTCGTCTCCACTAAGGAAAAACTGCCTCGCGAAGAGCGTTCGCGACTGGATGCTTTGCTATTGTCCGGAGACAAACCGGTCAAGCTGAACAAGGCTGCGAAGACACTGTTTGTTGTACCGAGACCCGGAACCATTTCGCCGTGGTCATCGAAAGCAACGGATATCGCTAAAGCCTGCGATATCGACGCCGTTGAGCGTATAGAGCGTGGTATTTGCTACGCCGTGAAATACGCGGGCAGGGTAGAGGATGATGCCGAAAGGGCGCTGATCCCCTTACTCTTTGATCGCATGACTGAGGCCGTTTTTGACACGGCCGGGCAAGTGGAGGCGCTATTTGAAGCGCACGATCCGGCAGCATTGGTGATCGTCCCCCTGGCCAGCGAGGGACGTGATGCCTTGCTCGTCGCTAACACAGAATTGGGCCTGGCATTGAGTGATGATGAGATCGACTATCTTGTCGCAAGCTATGGCGATCTGAATCGCGATCCGACCGACGCCGAACTGATGATGTTTGCGCAGGCAAACTCCGAGCATTGCCGCCACAAGATATTCAATGCGAGCTGGGTGATCGACGGCAAACAACAGGACTATCGCCTGTTCAGCATGATCAAGTCGACGACCGAGAAGACTCCCGAAGGCGTAATTTCAGCTTACACGGACAATGCTGCAGTCATTGCGGGCTGGGACGGCGCTCGACTGATGCCTGCGACGGCTGATCGCGAATTTACCTACGTCGACGAACCGATCCACATCCTGATGAAGGTGGAAACGCACAATCATCCTACCGCGATTTCACCTTTTCCCGGCGCCGCGACTGGCTCCGGCGGCGAGATCAGGGATGAGGGAGCAACCGGCCTGGGTGCCAGGCCCAAAGCCGGATTATCCGGATTTACTGTTTCACATCTCAGGATCCCCGGGTACGCACAACCCTGGGAGGATGATTTTCCGCATCCGGATCGCATGGCGACTCCATTGGAGATCATGATCGACGGGCCAATCGGCGGCGCCGCATTCAATAACGAATTTGGCCGACCCAATCTGGCAGGTTATTTCCGAACCTACGAAAGTCATCTGCCGGGTCTCGCGGACAACGAGATCCGTGGTTACCACAAGCCCATCATGATCGCGGGCGGCGTCGGCAATGTTCGCGCCGAGCACGCCAAAAAAATCGATGTTCCGGTTGGTGCGAAGATTGTTGTGATCGGCGGTCCGGCAATGTTGATTGGCCTGGGCGGCGGCGCAGCATCATCACTGGCGAGCGGTAGCTCGAGCGAAGATCTCGATTTTGCGTCAGTACAGCGCGGCAATCCGGAGATTGAGCGTCGTGCGCAGGAAGTCATTGACCGGTGCTGCGCGATGGGCAAGGATAATCCGATTTTGCTGATCCACGACGTCGGTGCTGGCGGACTGTCGAATGCTGTGCCGGAAGCTGTCGATCACAGCAAGCACGGTGCCGAGATCGAACTGCGCGAAGTTGCCAATGCAGAACCTGGCATGTCGCCGATGGGTATCTGGTGCAATGAAGCGCAGGAACGTTACGTGTTGTTGGTTGGCGATGAGCGCATTGCAGAATTCCAGTCGCTGTGTGATCGCGAACGTTGCCCGGCTTCCATCATCGGAACCCTGAGCGCAGACGGAAACCTCGTTGTGAATGATCGCGACTTCGGTAACCGCGTCGTCGATATGCCGATGCAGATGCTGCTGGGCAATCCACCGAAAATGGAACGTGATGTGGCACGGCAGCCACTGGCGGAGGAAGCGCTCGATTTCGACGGTATCGAACTCGGGGAGGCTGCAATGCGCGTACTGCGTTTTCCGGCCGTGGCCGATAAATCGTTCCTGATCCACATCGGTGATCGAACCGTTGGCGGATTAAGCGCTCGCGATCAGCTGATTGGGCCCTGGCAGGTACCGGTCAGTGACGTCGCGATTACCTCGTCGGGATTTAACAGCAAAACGGGCGAAGCAATGGCCATGGGTGAGCGTACGCCACTCGCGTCTACGAACGCGCCGGCGTCGGGCCGCATGGCGGTCGCTGAGTCCATTACAAATATTGCAGCAGCACCAATAGAGGACTTGAGCAAGGTTCGCTTGTCGGCGAACTGGATGGCCGCGGCCGGCCACCCGGGCGAGGATGCGAACCTCTATGACACGGTGAAGGCGGTCGGTGACGAGCTTTGTCGCGAGATCGGGGTCGCCATCCCGGTGGGCAAGGATTCCATGTCGATGCGGACGCGCTGGGAGGACGATGATGGTGAACACCAGGTCGTCGCGCCGGTGTCGCTCATCGTTTCGGCATTCGCGCCGGTAACGGATGTGACACAGCATCTGACGCCGCAACTGCGCCAGACAGAAGACCCGAGTTACCTGTTGTTATTCGATCTCGGCAACGGCGCCAATCGCATGGGCGGTTCCTGCCTGATGCAGTCTTTTCAGCGTAGCGGCGGACGAACACCGGACCTTGATGATGCAGCACTTCTTACGGGATTCTTCGCGGCCATTCAGGAGATGAATTCGCGTGGCATGTTGCTCGCCTATCACGATCGCAGTGATGGTGGCTTGTTTGCGACGGTGGCCGAAATGATAGTCGCGAGCCGTATCGGGGTGTCATTGTCCTTGAGTGGTTCACGGGTCGATCTCATCCGTCAGTTATTCAGTGAAGAGCTCGGTGCGCTCGCGCAGGTAGAGAAGAAGAAACTGACGCAGATGCAAATGGTGCTGGATCGCCACGGGGTGCGCGCAACAGCGATAGGGCGAGTCGGTGGTGAGCCGAAACTTGCGATTCGAACGGATACTTCCGGCGAGGATGAGCTTGTTCTCGAGCTGGATCGCGTAACGCTGCAGCGTGAATGGTCAGAGATGAGTTACCGCGTCCAGGCCTTACGCGATAATCCGGCCACCGCCAAAGAAGAGTTTGACCGTATTCTGGACAACAACGATCCGGGGCTCAGCGCCTCGCTGAGTTTCGATCCTGCCGACGATATTACTCGCATAATTCATGGTGCTCGCAAACCGCGCGTGGCTATTCTTCGCGAACAGGGTGTTAACAGCCAGTATGAGATGGCGGCCGCATTCATGCGTGCGGGGTTCTCGGCTGTCGATGTGCATATGAGCGATCTGCTTGCGGGTCGGGATACGTTGGAAAACTATCAGGGACTTGTGGCCTGTGGCGGTTTTTCTTTCGGCGACGTGCTGGGCGCTGGTGGTGGTTGGGCGAAGTCCATTCTTTATCATTCCCGAACGCGCGATCAATTTGCCGAGTTCTTTCTGCGCAGCGATACGTTTGCGCTGGGCGTGTGCAACGGCTGTCAAATGATGTCGCACTTGAAAGAGCTGATACCCGGTGCCGAAAACTGGCCGCGATTCTTGCGCAATAAATCGGAGCAATTCGAGGCACGCCTGAGCCTGGTCGAAGTTGTCGAAAGCCCCTCAATATTCCTGCAGGGTATGGCAGGCTCGATAATTCCGATCGCGACGTCTCACGCAGAGGGCAGAGCGGTATTCGCTGACGACACGGCACGTTATATGGCGTCGTATACGGTCGCCCTGCGGTATGTCGATAACTACGGCAAAGTTGCTGATACCTATCCTGCGAATCCGAACGGCTCAACCGACGGCATCTGTGGATTGAGCAATGAGGACGGTCGGGTAAGCATTATGATGCCGCACCCGGAACGCGTCGCGATGACACGTCAGAACTCATGGCATCCGGATGACTGGGGTGAAGAGGGTCCCTGGATGCGCATGTTCCGCAACGCCAGAATCACCATCGGATAGTACGAGCACGCCTTGCCCCCGTAGGAGCGCGTCCCACGCGCGACCTTGTACGAGCGGCCCAAGGCCGCGACCGTCACAATCGTCACACGCGTCGGCCGACAGACTGTTTACTGGAATGGCTCGCTACGCTGCGCTTTATTTCCTGTAAACAGTCTCTCGGCCACCGCCTGCGAAAAGCGGTGGCGAGATCGGGGCGGGGTCGCGCGTGGGACGCGCTCCTACGCGGATTGCAGGTTGCTGTCTTCTTCAGAGACGAAGAATTGCCGGACTTTGATCGCGCGGGTGAGTTTTCCGCGGCGCACAAAGCATTGATAAAAGAGATCTTTCAGTACTTCCAGCAGAATACCGGCTTGTGCGCGGTTCAATAGCGGCAGGTCTTCCTGCTGGCCGGTACCGAACAGCACCGTTTTGACGGGTGCGAATGTTTCGTCGTCTATCTCTGCAATATCCTGGGCGACCAGCACTTCCTCGAATGCCCGCAGTTTGCCACCTTCGCCCAGGGCGTCGAATGAACTTCTCGCAGCGCGCCGGCACATCGATGCAAATGCGTTGAAACTATTGTTTGAGTAGCAGGTGAGCGCTTCCCGGAACATGATTTCGGTGTGCTTCGGCAAGTAGGAAAATGCAAACCGTTCTTTGGGTCGTTCGAGCTCGACGAAGTTGCGCAACAACTCCACCCGGTTTTCCGCATATTCGCGCACGGTAAAGCGCAAGAATACAGGCGCATGACAGGCGTCGCATTGGTAGACGAGTCCAACGTGTTTCGGTTTATCGCGAAGCAGCGTTGCCGCATCCGGAATCGATTGTGGACTCATGTGTGCGTAAACGCCACAGTGCGGGCACTCAAGGTCTATTCGTCCCTCGAGCTCGCTTTCGATCCCCTGATCCGTGTCCAATACTATCGTCATTTCGCCCTGATCCTGACTGTGCTGGCTGTCGCTCTTCGGCGACAATTTATTTAATCTAATCAGCGACTTCCAGTATGCACCAACAATTCTGATTAGCCACCCAAGCTTGACATAATCCCGAAATACTTAGCTTCCCTGGTTCTCCCACTGCCCCACCGCCTCTCGTGCGGCTTCGTTTACAGGTCGTGCAATCAACGCCGTTCTGGTGAGCGTGACGTCGAACTTCGCACCGTCTGCCATCGGCAAGTAGGTCGCCGTGCCGTAGTACGCATCAATGCCTGGCATCAGTAATGGGAACTTTCGCGCCACGTCCCAAACGTCGAGCGTCATTTTGTCAGACAGTGCATGGACAGTTCGTTCCTCGGTTAATTCGTCGCTGATTTTCGAGTAGCGGCCGCTCAGTCGGTCCAACTGATAAATCGGGTCGAGTCCGAGCAGTGTCGCCGGCGGTTTCCAGTTTATGACACGGGCATCCATTTGCCACTCGTCGCCGCGCAATTCCAACAGGCGATCGGGCTTGCCGTCGATCATTACTCGTGCCGTATATACCCCCGGTGCCGTCTCATTGAACTCGACCCGGCTAACGGGCTGTTCGTCGATCAGGCGGCCGTAGCCGTAATAACTGAATGCGAGCAGTACCGTGGCGCTGCCCAGAGCACCGGAAAGGACACCCCCGGCAAGCGAGCGCGTTGCCCGGACCGGGCGACGACGACGTGCGTGGCGTAACATCGAGAACACAAAATACAGGGCGATGAAAATGAAGGCCGCGCTCAATGTCAGCAACAGATTCATCGTTTGTTCTCCGTGTGGTACTAGGTGCTAAGCCTCTTATACTTGATTCGGTGCGGGTTTGCCGCATCAGCACCCAGTCGTCGTTTGCGATCTGCTTCGTAGTCGGCGTAGTTGCCTGCAAACCAGGTCACGACTGAGTCGCCCTCAAATGCAAGAATATGTGTGCAAATACGGTCCAAAAACCAACGGTCATGTGAAATGACGATAGCTGAGCCCGGAAATTCAAGCAGAGCCTCTTCGAGCGCTCGCAATGTTTCCACATCAAGATCGTTGGTGGGCTCATCAAGCAGCAACAGGTTGCCACCCGCCCGCAGCATCTTGGCCAGATGGACACGATTGCGTTCACCACCCGAGAGCAAACCGATTTTCTTTTGCTGGTCCTGGCCACGGAAATTAAATCGCCCGACGTAGGCGCGCGACGAGGTTTCGTAGTTGCCGACCTGGATGAGGTCGAGGCCATCCGATATTTCTTCCCAGACGGTCTTGTCATCGTTAAGGCTGTCGCGTGACTGATCGACGCTCGCAAGCTGCACGGTATCGCCGCGGCGCAATGTCCCGGAATCAGCTTGTTCCTCGCCGGTAATCATGCGGAACATCGTCGTCTTGCCGGCGCCGTTGGGTCCGATAACGCCGACGATGCCACCCGGTGGCAGCTGAAAACTGAGGCCATCAATAAGCAGTTTGTCGCCGAAGCCTTTTGTGAGGTCATTGACTTCCAAAACGACGTCACCAAGGCGCGGCCCCGGAGGAATGTAGATTTCGTTGGTTTCATTGCGTTTCTGATATTGCGCAGATGAAATCTCGTCGAACTGGCGCAGGCGTGCCTTCGACTTGGCTTGTCGTCCTTTCGGATTGCTGCGAACCCACTCCAGTTCGGCGGCCATCGCTTTTTGCCGGGCTTTCTCCGATGCCTCTTCATTCCTGAGCCGGTCTTCCTTTTGCGCAAGCCACGAAGAGTAGTTGCCTTCCCAGGGAATGCCGTGACCGCGGTCGAGTTCGAGAATCCAGCCGGCGACGTTGTCGAGGAAATAGCGATCATGAGTGACCGCAATGACCGTACTCGGGTATTCATCGAGGAAACGCTCGAGCCACGCGACTGACTCGGCGTCAAGATGATTGGTTGGCTCGTCCAGCAACAGCATGTCGGGCTGCGACAACAACAAACGGCAAAGTGCTACACGACGGCGCTCACCACCGGACAATTTCGTGACGTCCGCATCCCACGGCGGCAGGCGCAAAGCGTCAGCGGCAACTTCGAGCTTGCGGTCGACTTCCCAGCCGCCCGCCGCATCGATGGCATCCTGCAGTTTGCCCTGCTCGTCGAGCAGGGTGTTCATCTCATCGTCGCTCATCGGCTCGGCGAACTGGTTACTGATTTCATTGAAGCGATTCAGAAGATCCATGGTTTTGCCAAGACCCTGTTCAACATTGCCGCGAACATCTTTATCGGCATCAAGCTCGGGTTCCTGCGGCAGGTAACCAACGTTTATCCCTGGCTGTGGTCGTGCTTCGCCATCGATCTCGGTGTCGAGGCCGGCCATGATGCGCAGCAGCGTCGACTTACCGGAACCGTTAAGCCCGAGTACGCCGATTTTCGCACCCGGAAAAAACGACAGAGAGATATCTCGCAGGATATGCCGCTTGGGTGCTACGACCTTCGCGACGCGATTCATTGTGTAGATGTATTGAGCCATGATCCAACCAATTGATAATCAGCACGCATTATCCGGTATGCTGCAACGCATTAAAACAACCATAAGGCGTCCATGAGCGACACCGTGCTTGTTTACAGGGGGAAGGAGATCGCGGCCTACGGCTTTGGCGACCCGCATCCGTTCGGCACAGACCGGCACGACGTGTTTCATGCCGAGCTCGAAAAAGCCGGATTCGCTGATTGCATCGACTACGGCCACCCGCGTTCCGCGCTGGTCGACGAACTGGTGCTTTTCCATACGGCGGAATACATCGACAAAGTGTCGCGAATGTCGGCGGCCGGTAAAGGCTGGCTGGATGAAGGCGACACCCCGGCGGTCGCGGGCATTTACGATGCGGCATCGACGGTGGTTGGTGCCGTTCTGTGTGCTGTCGATGAAGTCATGCACGGCAATTACAAGCGCGCATTCATACCCATAGCCGGTTTGCACCATGCCGCGCGCGACCATGCCGCGGGGTTTTGCGTGTTCAATGACTGTGGTGTCGCCGTTGAATATTTGCGCAAGGAATTCGGCATCAAGCGAATTGCCTACGTCGATATCGATGCACACCACGGTGATGGCATGTTCTACGGATTCGAAGAAGACCCGGACCTGATTTTCGCTGATATCCATGAAGATGGTCGCAATCTGTATCCGGGAACCGGCGCGGCCGAAGAAACAGGCATAGGCAAGGCGCGCGGCACAAAACTCAATATTCCATTGGCACCGGGCGCGGACGATCGTGATTTTCATCGTGCCTGGGCTCAGGTGGAAGAATACCTTGCGGCCGCCAAACCCGAATTTATCCTCATGCAATGCGGTGCGGATAGCCTCGAGGGCGATCCCATCACGCACCTGTGCTGGACCGAGGAAGCGCATGCCACGGCGGCTGCAAGCCTGTGCCGCCTGGCAGACGAGTACTCTGCAGGCCGGATAATCGGTGTGGGCGGTGGCGGCTACAATCGCCGCAACCTGGCCCGCGCATGGACCCGGGTTGTGCAGTCATTCGTACAGAGCCTTGTGTAGGAGCGCACCTTGCGCGCGACCTTGCGGGTGCGACGCACAGGGTGAGCCTGCAAGGAGTAATTTCGCAGTGCCATCCTGCTCATTTAACAGGTAAAATCCCCGTCTTTTGCGCACCCTTGCGGAGAGCCCATGTTCGACACATCAGCGACGATCGAGTCTTTCGATCCGGAAATAGCCAAAGCCCTTGCAGAGGAGAGCCAACGTCAGGAAGAACACATCGAACTGATCGCATCCGAGAACTACGCCAGCCCGCTGGTTATGAAAGCACAGGGTTCGAAACTGACGAACAAGTACGCGGAGGGTTATCCCGGCAAGCGCTACTACGGTGGCTGTGAATTCGTCGACGACGTGGAGAGACTGGCCATCGAGCGCGCCAGGGAGCTGTTCGCTGCGGACTACGCGAATGTCCAGCCGCACTCCGGGTCGCAGGCAAACGCGGCCGTCTACCATGCGCTGGTTACGCCCGGGGAAACTGTTCTCGGTATGGATCTCAACGCGGGCGGGCACCTGACGCACGGTTCACCGGTCAATTTTTCGGGAAGACTGTTCAACGTTGTTCCGTATGGACTGGATAACGACACCGGCCTGATCAACTACCAGCAAGTGCAGGCGCTCGCAAGCAAACACAAACCGAAAATGATCATCGCCGGCTTTTCGGCCTACTCGCAAGTGGTGGACTGGGCGCGTTTTCGCGAGATCGCGGACAGCGTTGGCGCCTGGCTTTTTGTCGACATGGCGCATGTCGCGGGTCTGGTGGCAACGGGCCACTACCCAAGCCCGATCCCGCATGCCGACGTGTGCACCACGACCACGCACAAGACCCTGCGTGGACCACGTGGCGGCATGATCCTCGCGCGCGCCAACGATGAATTGACGAAAAAGTTCAATTCACTCGTATTCCCGGGAACTCAGGGTGGCCCGCTCATGCACGTTATTGCGGCAAAAGCCATCGCTCTCAAGGAAGCGCTGCAGCCGGAATTCAAGATTTACCAGGGTAAGGTCTGTGACAACGCCAAGGTAATGGCGGCAGTTCTCGCCGAGCGCGGTTATCCGATTATCTCCGGCGGTACCGAAAATCACCTGATGCTCGTGAGCCTCCTGGAGCAGGGCATCACCGGCAAGGCGGCGGACGCGGCATTAGGTCGTGCCTACATTACGGTGAACAAGAATTCGGTGCCCAATGACCCGCAGTCTCCGTTTGTCACCAGCGGATTGCGTCTTGGCACACCGGCGATCACAACCCGTGGCTTCGGCGTGGATGAAACCCGTCAGCTCACGGGCTGGATAGCGGATATACTGGACGACGTCGAAAACGAGGAAAACATTGACAGGGTCAGGAGCCAGGTGCTGGAACTTTGCCAGCGTTTCCCGGTTTACGGGTAAAGACGGCTGAAGGTCCGCAGGCATAAAAAATGCATTGTCCGTTCTGCGCACACGAAGAAACCAAGGTAATCGACTCGCGTCTCGCGGGTGATGGACGGCAGATACGCCGGCGCCGCCAATGTCTCGCGTGTAACGAACGATTCACGACCTTTGAGACGGCTGAACTGGTGATGCCACGTCTTGTAAAGACCGACAACAGTCGACAACCCTTTGATGAGGCCAAACTGCGCTACAGCATGGTCCGGGCCCTCGAAAAGCGACCGGTGCCGAGCGACGAGCTGGAGCAGGCGGTCGGTCGATTGATCCACAGGCTGCGAACGATGGGTGAGCGCGAAGTCCCCTCAAGACTTGTCGGTGAGCTGGTGATGGAAGAACTGCACGAGCTCGATGAAGTTGCTTACGTGCGTTTCGCCTCTGTATACAGGCGCTTTCAGGACATCACTGAATTTGAAGAAGAGATCAAACGTCTGCAGAGGATTTCAGAAACGGCGGCAAGCCGGGAGCAGATGTCATTGCTGCCCGAATTGCTCGGCAAGAAAAAGAAATAAGTCCTATGCCTGAGACCAGCGCACTGTCCGGTATCGAAGACATCATCGCCGACCTTCGGGATGGCCGGATGGTTATCATGCTCGACGACGAGCATCGTGAAAACGAAGGTGACCTGATGATCGCCGCGGAGCGGGTTAGCCCGGATGATGTTAATTTCATGGTGACCCACGGTCGTGGCTTGCTCTGCCTGACGCTCTCGAAAGAACGTTGCCGGCAGTTGCATTTGCCACTGATGGTCAGCGCCACCGAGCAGCATCACGCAACCAATTTCACCCTGTCCATCGATGCTGCGGACGGCATCGCCTCGGGCACTTCGACTCGCGATCGTGCGCATACGATGCGGATTGCTGTCGCTGGCGATGCCAGACCTGAGCATTTGAGTCAGCCGGGCCACGTCTTTCCCCTCATGGCACAGCCGGGTGGTGTATTGACGCGGGCCGGCCATACGGAGGCCGCTTGTGACCTGGCAGGACTTGCTGGATTCGAGCCCGCCGCAGCGATCGTCGAAGTACTGAATGAGGACGGCAGTATGGCGCGACGGCCGGACCTGGAACAGTTCGCGAAAAAGCATGGCGTCAGGATAGGGACCATAGCGGACCTGATTCGCTATCGCCTCGATACCGGGCGCGATGTATTATCGGATCAGCGCGTGACCGCGTAAATTAACGTTGAGACTTCAAGTCAATGAGCAAGTCGAGTTCAAATCGAAGCGGTGCGCGCACGCGCGCACGCGAGTTGATGGTGCAGGCGCTTTATCAAAAGCAGCTGGCCGGCCATTCAACGTCTGAGCTTCTGTCCCAGTTTCACCAGCAGGCCGCTTACGGACGGGTGGACCAGGTCTTTTTCGACGAATCGTTTCCGGCGATCAGTGATTCTCAGGACGCACTCGAGAAAAAGATCGATGGCGTGATCGACCGGCCACTGGAGCAGCTGGATCCTGTTGAGCTCGCCATCTTGCTGATCGGTATTTATGAGCTGGAATCGCGTATCGACATCCCCTATCGGGTCGTCATCAACGAATGTGTGAACCTCGCGAAGCGCTTCGGTTCGATCGAGGGACACAAGTATATTAATGCCTGTCTTGATGCCGCCGCGAAGTCCTTTCGAGAGATTGAGATTCAGGCACAAGGATAGAACAGCCGTTTATCCATGGACGAGTTCGAGCTGATAAACCGTTATTTCGACCGCAAAGGCAGGAAGCCGGGTGTCGTTGTCGGTATCGGCGACGACGGTGCCGTGCTGACGCCCGACAGCAAAAAACAACAGGTTCAGGTCATCGACACGCTTGTGGAGGGTGTGCATTTTCCGGCTGACACCGATCCGGCGGATAGCGCGTATCGAGTGGTTGCGGTAAACCTTTCGGATATCGCCGCGATGGGCGCACAGCCGCGCTGGATGAGCCTGGCTTTAACGCTGCCGGATACCAGCGAGCAATGGCTCGAGTCATTTGCCAGCGGTCTCTTCGACGCCGCGGATGGGTTCGATGTCGCGCTGATCGGCGGCGACACCACCCGCGGGCCGGTAATTACGGTGACAGTGACCATAATGGGTGACATCGAACCCGGTGCCGCGCTGCTCAGAAGTGGGGCGAAGGCGGGCGATGCGATATTCGTTACCGGGACATTGGGCGATGCGGCGGCAGGCCTCGATTTACTGTAACGTGGCGAGTTCGATGACTTTCTTGCACAGCGTTTTTTGCGGCCTGTGCCTCGCATCGAAATTGGGCGGGCTTTGGTCGGTAAGGCAGATGCTGCCATCGATATTTCAGATGGGCTGGCCGGTGATCTCGCGAAGCTGCTGGTAGCGAGCGGCGTTGGTGCTGAAATCGATATCGACAAACTGCCGTTGTCAGAATCACTCTGCGCGCGATTTGCTGCAGAAGAGCGGCAACAGCTGGCACTTTGCGGCGGTGATGACTATGAGTTGTGTTTCACCGCAACTGCAGAATCAGTGCGGGAAATTGCAGGGATTACGCGCATCGGAACGGTGATGGAATCCCCCGGCCTCAGGTGCACACGAGGCGGCGACATTGTCGACGTCGACGACAGCGGTTATCGTCATTTCCAATGAACCAACCTCCTGACAATCTTGCCCGCACGGTGATGAAGGACCCGGTCCATATCCTGGCTTTTGGCTTCGGAACGGGCCTCGCACCCTTCGCGCCCGGCACCTTTGGCTCGCTGCCGGGCGTTTTGCTGTTCTGGCTGACCATGGATTACGGACTTTATGTTCAATTGGGTGTGGCGCTGGCCATCACCGTCGCCGGCATCTTTATATGCGGCGAAAGCGCGCGACGTATAGGAGTGCACGATCACGGCGGCATTGTCTGGGACGAGATCGCTGGCATGTATGTCACACTTTTCGCCGCGCCGGTTTCGGTTGTCGGATGGGCACTCGCGTTCGTCTTATTCCGCATCATGGATATTGTAAAACCGTCACCGATTAGAGACCTGGATCACAGACTGGGCGGAGGGGTCGGAATTATGCTGGACGACCTCGCAGCCGCTCTGTACGCCGCAATCTTATTGGGTTTATACAGGTGGCTAATGACATAAATGATTGAGGCGACATGGCCACCAGCATTAGTAACATTCAGCGCCCGCATGAGGTACCCGAAAAGATCGGCAAATACGTCATTATCAACAAGATTGGTAAGGGCAGTACCGGCATGGTCTATTTGTCTCACGATCCGTACTATCGCCGCGATGTCGCGATCAAGGTTTACAACACCGAAGAAGATGCCGATGCGGAAAAAGCACGCGTTGCCCGCAAGATGTTCTTTAACGAAGCTCATATGGTCGGCATGTTGCAGCATCCGAACATCATGCCCATCTATGATGCGGGCGAAGAAGACGGCGCGTATTACGTCGTAACCGAACACATTCAGGGTGCGCGCACATTGGCTGCGTATTGTCGACCGGATAACCTGCTGCGCGTCGATGATGTCGTTGAAATTATTTACAAGTGTGCGAAGGCTTTGCACTACGCTCATGGTCGCGGCGTCATTCACCGTGACATCAAACCGTCCAATGTCATGCTGACGATCGACAACGATGTTCGCATCATCGACTTCGGTATCGCGATTGTCAGCGATTCGGAAGTCTCCCGCATCGAAGGTATTGCGGGCAGTCCGAGTTACATGTCACCGGAACAGGTGCAGTCTGAAGAATTGACGCCGCGCTCCGATCTGTATTCGCTGGGCGCGGTCATGTACGAGCTGTTAACCGGCTTCCGTCCGTTTCGCGCCGATAATTTGTCGAAGCTGCTGCACCAGATTGTGTACGCGACGCCACCACCGATACACACTTACCGCGATGATCTGCCTGAGGAACTTGAGCACGTTGTGATGACAACGATGCAAAAAGAGCCAAGCAAGCGGCTCGTGACCGGTAATGCGATGGCGGCGGAATTAACGCGCGTCTACAAAGACCTGCGGCAGAAATACGATAGCCTCGATAATCAGGAACATTTCGATCTGCTGCGTACCCTGACGTTCTTCCACGAGTTCTCGCACGCCGAGATCTGGGAGGTATTGCGGGCGTCGGACTGGCACGAATACCAGGACGGTGAAGACATCGTCCGCGAAGGTGAGGTCGATGACCGCTTTTACATCATCGTCGCCGGATCCGTCCAGGTGCAGTCCAATGGCAATAGTGTCGGCAAATTATCCAACGGTGAATGTTTCGGCGAGACGAGCTATGTTCGCGGCGCGCGCCGCCAGGCCTCTATCCAGGCAGACGGCCAGGTAACGATTTTGCGAGTGAGCTCAACGCTGATGGAGCAGGTATCCTCGGCCTGTCAGCTGCGCTTTAACAAGGTCTTCTTAAGATCCTTGATTACTCGACTGCAGGGCACCGGCGGCGCCAGCACCTAAGGAAACAGGCAGGCTGCTGCGATTATCGCTAAACTGGCACACTCGACTATTCCGGGGTATCCCATGTTCAAGCGAACTGTCGGCCTGCTGGCCATTTTTCTATCCTTCTCGGCGTTTGGCACGGAGCCGGCTGACTCTGTAAAAACCGACTACGACAGCTATCTCGCCAGTCTTTTCGATTACTTCCATCGCAATCCCGAGCTATCCACGGTAGAAAATGAGACGGCGCGTCGCATGGCGCTCGAGCTCAGCCTCGCCGGCTTTGACGTTACTGAAGGGGTTGGCGGGACCGGCGTCGTCGCGATCATGGAAAACGGCGATGGCCCGATGGTAATGATGCGCGCCGACATGGACGGTCTGCCGGTTGAAGAGAAGTCAGGACTTGAATACGCGTCCCGTGCGCAACAAAAGGATCCTGTTACCGGCAACATGGTTTACACCATGCATGCCTGTGGCCACGACGTACACATCACGAGCCTCGTCGGCACAGCACGCTATATGGCGGCTCACAAGGATGAATGGAAGGGTAAATTGATGCTCCTCGTGCAGCCCGCTGAGGAGCGGGTGCTGGGCGCCAAAGCGATGCGTGATGACGACATCTGGGGCCGTTTCGGTAAGCCCGATTACGCACTGGCGTTTCACGTCAATTCCCTCGATGTCGCCGGCACGATCAATATTACGGAGGGCAGCCCGTTCGCCGGCGCCGATACTGTCGATATAATTATTCATGGTGTTGGCGCGCACGGTGCTCACCCGTATGCAGGCAAAGACCCGATTGTATTGGGCAGCGAAATCGTGATGGTGCTGCAGACCCTGGTGTCCAGGGAGTTGCCACCGCGCTGGCCGGGTGTCGTCACTGTTGGTTCCTTCCACGCCGGCACCAAGCACAACATCATTCCGGATGAAGCGCATCTGCAACTGACGGTACGAAACACCAGCCCGGAAACCCGCAAGTTACTCCTCGATGGGATCCAGCGAATTGCGGTGAACATGGGTCGAGTGGCAGGTCTTCCCGAAGACAAACTTCCGGAAGTCATCATTTCCGACGAAAGCGTGCCGCCGACTGTCAATAATCGCGGCCTGGCCATGCGATTGAAAGCCGCGTGGAAAAAGGAGCTCGGAGAAGACCGGGTCGTTTACAACCCGACCAAGGGCATGGGTGTAGAGGATTTTCCATTCTTCACCACCGACCCGGATATCGTTTCAGTCTATTGGCAGGTCGGCGGAACGGCGCAGGAAGATTTCGACCGGCAGGCCGCCGGTGGGGAGCCGGTCCCAAGCCATCATTCGCCATTATTCAAAATTCTCCCGGAACCCTCGGTAACCGCCGGCGTGGAATCAACCGTGGTGGCGCTGATGGAAATAATGTCGCCGTAGGAGCGCGCCTTGCGCGCGACCTGCGCGATGATCGCGATGAGGGGTCGCGCGTGGAACGCGCTCGTACCCAGGGGACGCGCTGTTATCCGGGAGCTTCGAAGTCTTCGAGATTTTCGCCGCCGGCACTCTTCAATAGTATCTGGACTTTCTGCTCCGCCTCTTTCAGGGCTGTCTGGCAGCCGCGCGTGAGTTTGATGCCCTCCTCGAATTTCTTCATCGCCGTTTCCAGCGGCAGGTCGCCGGACTCGAGTTCTTCAACCAGTTCTTCAAGCTTGGCGAGCGATTTTTCGAGATTAAAATTCCTGGCAGCAGCCATGTTTTCCGTCCTTTAACATCAGCGCCGTTACGCTACAGGTGGCCCAATTGAAGGTCAATGGCTCACGGTTGACAGTACACAGTTGGCGGACTAGAGTGACTGCTTCTTAGAATCATTCTAATGAGAACCATTCTTACCTGAGGGACTGGATCATGTCACTAAAAGACAGCAAAACCGAACAGAATCTTAAAGATGCATTCGCTGGCGAGTCGCAGGCGAATCGCCGCTATCTCTACTTCGCAGCCAAGGCGGATGTCGAGGGTTACAACGATGTAGCTGCCGTTTTCCGTTCAACGGCGGAAGGCGAGACAGGCCATTCACACGGCCATCTCGAGTACCTGGAAGAGACCGGCGATCCGGCGACAGGTCTGCCGATCGGACCGACTTCAGCCAACCTCGCTGCCGCTATTGCGGGCGAAACCCACGAGTACACCGACATGTACCCGGGCATGGCCAAGACGGCACGCGACGAAGGCTTTGACGAAATTGCCGACTGGTTTGAGACGCTGGCCAAAGCCGAGCGCTCGCACGCCAACCGTTTCCAGAAAGCACTCGATACGCTTGACGGCTAAGTCGCTTGGCTGGCGACAGACGCGAGGGCAGTCTTGAGGCGCCGACCCGGCACCCGCTCGACTGGCAGTCCGAAGAATTCTACGACGAAGCTCCTCTCATGGAGGAGCTTGAACGTGTCTTCGACATCTGCCACGGCTGCCGCCGTTGCTTCAATCTTTGCAACTCGTTTCCGACGCTGTTCGACGCGGTCGACGAGTCGGATACGATGGAAGTCGATGGCGTCCCGAAGAAAGTTTACTGGGACGTCGTCGACAATTGCTACCTCTGCGACATGTGCTACATGTCGAAGTGCCCCTACGTCCCGCCGCACGAATGGAATGTTGATTTTCCGCATTTGATGCTGCGTGCCAAGGCAGCGCGCTTCAGGAAGGAGGGCGCGTCGAAACGCGACAAAATCCTGAGTGCAACGGACCGGGTTGGAAAACTCGCAGGCATCCCCGTCGTGGTGAAAGCCGTCAATGCGACCAATCGCAGCAAGACCGGTCGCAAGCTTCTTGAGGCGACACTGGGTGTTCACCACAACGCACCCGTACCGGAATATCATTCCAAAACGGCCCGAAAACGTCTCGCGCGGCTTAAAGGCGCAAATCCTGCCGATGTGAAATCGACTGAAAACACCCGGGGTAAGGTCGTGCTGTATACGACCTGCTACGGCAATCGCAATCTTCCCGCCATCGACGAAGACCTGGTCGCCGTTTTTGAACACAACGGTATCGCCATGGCACTGGCGGAAAAAGAGTCTTGTTGCGGCATGCCGAAACTCGAACTCGGCGATCTTGAAGCTGTTCAAAAGGCCAAAGAAATTAACATCCCGATTCTCGCCGCGATGGTCGATGACGGTTGGGACATAGTGACGCCGATTCCCTCCTGTACGCTGATGTTCAAGCAGGAATTGCCACTGATGTTTCCGCATGACGCACAGGTCGCCAAGGTTCGCGACGCAATGTATGACCCGTTCGAGTACCTGATGTTGCGCCACAAGGATGGCGAGCTGAAGACCGAATTTACAACATCGCTTGGCAAGGTTTCCTACCAGGTGCCGTGTCACCTGAGGGTGCAAAACATCGGTCTCAAGACGCGCGATACGCTGCAGCTGGTCCCGGATACACACGTCGAAGTAATCGAGCGTTGTTCGGGGCACGACGGTACTTATGCCGTGAAGAAAGAGTTTCACGATATTTCGGAAAAAATTGCACGACCTGTGGTTAACAAAGTGAAACGGGCTGAGGCTGATCACTTTGTCAGCGACTGCCCTATGGCCGCCGCGCAGATCGCGCAGCAAATCGACGACGTAGACGCGAACAATCCGATGAGTTTGTTGCGCAGTGCATACGGTATCTGACATGCAGCAATTGACACGCGATGATCTCTTAAGCCTTGAACAGTATGCCGAGGAGCGTGCAGCATTTCGCGACCGTGTGATGGCACACAAGAAGAATCGCCGCCTCGATCTGGGCACCAATGCCGCCCTGTATTTCGAAGATCGCCTGACGATGCAATACCAGGTTCAGGAAATGCTGCGTATCGAGCGAATTTTTGAAGCGGACGGCATCAATGAGGAACTCGAAGCCTACAATCCGCTGATTCCCGATGGATCGAACTGGAAGGCGACCTTCATGATCGAGTTTCCTGACGCCGCGGAGCGTCAGGCGATGCTTGAACGGCTGGTGGGTGTTGAAAACCGGGTCTATGTTCAGGTCGCAGACTTTGACCGGGTGTATGCCATTTCCGATGAAGACCTGGGGCGTGCCGATGAGCACAAAACGTCCGCCGTGCATTTCATGCGCTTCGAGTTTCCGGTGGAGCAAGTCGCGGCGCTGCAATCCGGGGCATCGCTGATCGCAGGTATTGATCATGAAAACTATTCAGTTGAAGTCAGGCCTGTTGCAAATAACATTCGTGAGTCTTTAGTCAAGGATTTCGCCTGACCCGATATTGCGGGTGCACGATTTAGCCATTCAGGCTAAACTGCCGCCGGGCATTTTCCGGGTTAGCACTCAATCAACATGAGCAAACGATACGACGCTGCGGACATCGAAGTCCTTAGCGGGCTGGAGCCGGTACGGCGCCGGCCGGGCATGTACACCGATACAACAAGGCCAAATCACCTGGCGCATGAAGTCATCGACAACAGCATCGATGAAGCGCTGGCTGGCCACTGCAAGAAACTCGAAGTCGTTATTTACAAAGATGGCTCGCTGGAAGTCTCGGACGACGGCCGCGGCATGCCCGTCGACAAACATCCGAAAGAGAAAATTCCGGGTGTCGAGCTGATACTCACGCGCCTGCATGCTGGCGGCAAATTCAATCACGACAACTACCAGTATTCAGGTGGTCTTCATGGCGTCGGCGTGTCGGTCGTAAACGCGTTATCGAAAAACCTTGAGGTCTGGATTCGTCGCGGCGGCAAGGAATACAACATGAGCTTCGTCGGTGGCAAGAAGCGCGGCAAGCTCGAGGTTGTTGGCACGGTCGGCAAGGCGAATACGGGTTCAACCATTCGTTTCTGGCCTGATGAGCAGTACTTCGATTCCGTGAAGT